>Ga0315279_10003030_pt1 | contig 24130 bp, 19 predicted proteins | sample YL17G06_20_MG_FD_203694 | JGI IMG/M metagenome (GOLD analysis project Ga0315279, IMG submission 203694) | Sediment microbial communities from Yellowstone Lake, YNP, Wyoming, USA - YL17G06_20 | ecosystem: Environmental > Aquatic > Freshwater > Lake > Sediment | place: USA: Wyoming | collected...
CGACGATGTCCCGGATGTTCTCAACAAACCAGGGGTCGATCCCCGACAGCACGGACATCACCTCGGTGGGCATCCCGCGCCGGATCGCCTCCCGCAGGTAGAACAGCCGGCCCGGGTTCGGCCGGCTCAGGCCGCGCTCGACTTCCTTCGCCGAGAGGGCGGCCCAACGGGCGTCCCACGCCGGGTCGCAGCCGAGCCCCGTGCGGCCGTGCTCGAGGGAGCGGAGGCCCTTCTGCAGTGCCTCCTTGAAGGTGCGCCCGATCGCCATCGCCTCGCCCACGGACTTCATCTGCGTCCCGAGGGTGGTGTCCGCGCCGTGGAACTTCTCGAACGCCCACCGAGGGATCTTGACAACACAGTAGTCGATCGTGGGCTCGAAGCTGGCGGGCGTCTCGCGGGTGATGTCGTTCTGCACCTCGTCCAGCCTGTACCCCACCGCGAGCTTCGCCGCTATCTTGGCGATGGGGAAGCCCGTGGCCTTCGATGCGAGAGCCGAGCTCCGGGACACGCGCGGGTTCATCTCGATGATGACCATCCGCCCGTCCCGCGGGTCAACCGCCCACTGGATGTTGGAACCGCCTGTCTCGACCCCGATCTCGCGGATCACCTTGATCGAGGCGTCGCGCATGCGCTGGTACTCGCGGTCGGTCAGCGTCTGTGCGGGAGCCACCGTGATGGAGTCTCCGGTGTGGACGCCCATCGGGTCGACGTTCTCGATCGAGCAGACAATGACGACGTTGTCCGCCGTGTCGCGCATCACCTCGAGCTCGAACTCCTTCCACCCGATCACCGACTCCTCGATGAGCACCTCGTTGAAGGGCGAGACCTGCAGCCCGTACGCGACGATCCTCCGCAGCTCGTCGAAGTCGTTCGCGATCCCGGCCCCTGTGCCCCCGAGTGTTGACGACGGGCGGATGATGAGCGGGAAGCCAACCTCCTCGGCGATCTGGAACGCCCCACGCATGTTGTACGCGAGGCCGCTGCGGGGCGTCTCAAACCCCGCGGCGCGCATCGCGTCCTTGAAGAGCTCGCGGTCCTCGGCCTTCTTGATGGCCTTGCGCTTGGCGCCGATCAGCTCAACGTTATAGCGGGCCAGCACCCCCGACTCGGCGAGCTGGATCGCGACGTTGAGCCCTGTCTGCCCGCCCAGCGTCGGGAGCAGCACGTTCGGCCGCTCGGACGCGATGATCTGCTCCAGGGTCCGGGAGGTGATGGGCTCGATGTACGTGCGGTCAGCCATCTCGGGGTCGGTCATGATGGTCGCCGGGTTGGAGTTGACGAGAACGACCTCGTAGCCTTCCTCCCGGAGTGCCTTGCACGCCTGCGTGCCGGAGTAGTCGAACTCGCAGGCTTGGCCGATGACGATCGGGCCGGAGCCGATGATCAGCACCTTGCGGATGTCATTGCGTCTCGGCATACGTCAACTCCCCCGCCTACCGCCGCCCAAGCATGTCGCGCACGAAGTCGCGGAACAGGTAGTCGGCGTCATGCGGTCCCGGGGATGCCTCCGGATGGTACTGAACACTGAACACGGGGAGTACTTCGTGCCGCAGCCCCTCACACGTATCGTCGTTGAGATTCACGTGGGTCATCCCAAGCCCGGCGTCGTAGACGGTCGAGGCGTCGACGGCGAAGCCGTGGTTCTGCGCGGTGATCTCCACCGCGCCGGTGCTCAGGTTCTTCACGGGCTGATTGCCGCCGCGGTGGCCGAACTTAAGCTTGTAGGTGACGCCGCCCGCCGCCAGGCCGACGATCTGGTGCCCCAGGCAGATGCCGAAGATGGGAAGACGGCTCATGAGCTCCCGAACCGAGCGGATAACGTACTCCACGGGCTCGGGATCGCCCGGTCCGTTCGACACGAAAAGGCCGTCCGGCTCCAGACGCAGGATCTCGTCGGCCGTCGTGCCGGCCGGGACGACCGTCACGCGCAGGCCGTACTCGCACAGGCGGCGGAGGATGTTGTACTTGATGCCACAATCGATGGCGACCACGTGTAGCGCCACCGGAGATCGGATGACGGGGGGTGGCACGAGCGGGTCTCGCGGCTCCTCGCCGAACAGCGGCACGTCCCTGTCGAACCTGATCCTGCGCTGCTCCGACTCGGCCGCCGCCGGGTGCGTCTCCCACGTATAGTAGCTGCCGCACGTGACCTCACGCACCAGGTCTCTCCCGAGCATCGACGGGGATGCCTGCGCGGCCTTGACGAGCTCATCCGCGTCGGACCCCTCGGTGGTGATGACGCCCCGGCGGGCGCCATAGGTCCTGATGTGCTTAGTGAGCATCCGGGTGTCGATGCCCTCGATCCCGATGACGCCCTGCTCGGCGAGGTAGTCCTCCAGGCTCATCTCGGCGCGCCAGTTGCTGTAGGTCCGACTGTGCTCCTTCACCACCAAGCCCTCGACGAAGGACCGCCGCGACTCCCAGTCCTGCCCGGTGATGCCGTAGTTGCCGATCAGTGGGTAGGTCATGGTAACGACCTGGCCCGCGTACGACGGGTCGGTGAGGATCTCCTGATAGCCGGTCATCGACGTGTTGAAGACTACCTCGCCGGTCCGGGTCCCGGTGGCGCCGAAGCCCCGCCCCTCGAACACCAGCCCGTCCTCAAGCGCAAGGTAAGCTCTCACCTACATGCCCTCCGCAACGCCCTCGTGAAGCAACACGGCCTTGTTGACCGCGCGGCCCTCAACCGCCCGCAGCGCGGCCTCGGGCTCGTCGAATGGGAAGCGGCCGTCAACCATGGCCGCGAAGGAGGCCTGGTTCTGCTCAGCCAGGGCCAGTGCCTGAACCAGGTGCTTGACGTCGCTGACCCAGACTCCCTGGAGCCTCACGTTCCGCCGCGCGATGTCATGGAAGAAGTCGATCTCCAGCCCGCCCTGCGGCTCGGCCACACCGCACGAGACGTAGGCGCCACCCGAACGCACCCACTTAAGCCCCTCCGCCACCGCTTCCTGTGCGCCGCTAGCCTCGTACACGACGTCCGCCCCCTCGTCCTCCGTAAGCTCGAGCACCTGGTCGAGACGATCGGCAGGGCTCGTATCGTTCCTGTTGATCACGTGCGTCGCCCCGAGGCCCGCGCACATCGCCAGCCGCTTCGGCGAACCGCCGACCACGACGATGGTTCCGGCGCCGGCCGCCTTGGCGAACGCGACGCAGTATGCGCCGAGGGGGCCAGGCCCCTGAATCACGACGGTCCCGCCGGGCTCGGGCCTGACCTCGTCGAAGCAGTGAGCCGCGGTCGCCCCCGAACACGCGGCCGTTACGGCCACCTCGGGGGCCAGCTCGTCGGGTATCACGACCGCCTGCACCTCGGCCGTCAGGAAGACGTGGGTGGCATAGCATCCGAACAAGTGCGGCGGCGCCGCGCACGAGCGGGTGATCCCATAGCCCCAACGATGCGGACAAAGCGCCGGCTGCCGGTGAACGAGGCACACCCGGCATCTCATGCAGCTAACGCCGCGGTTGAAGGCCAGCCTGTCGCCCTCTGAGATGCGTAGGCCGTTCACGTCGAGAGCCGACGCCCCGACGGCCTCAACCCGTCCGACACCCTCGTGTCCCAGGATGAGCGGCAGCGGCACACGAGGATCGAGCCCGCGCCACTGGTGCACGTCCGACCCACAGACGCCCGACGCTTCCAGCTTGAGCAGGACCTGGCCGGGACCGGGCAGCGGCAGGGGATACTCCTTGTCGCGAAGCGGCTCGCCGAACGCGGTCATGACGTGCGCGCGCGCCCTGGGCATCACGCTGCCTCCCCGGTCACAGGCACGAGGCGCCCGGCGCGGTCCCGGAGCCACGCACGCCTGCCCAGCACGGTGAGGTATGGTCGCGCCCTGACGGCCCTCCCGATGTGCGGGCAGTTGGAGGAGCGGGAATGGAGCCAACTCCGCTCGACCGTGTAGTCCCCGAACTCGAAAGCGGCGAGGCGCGCGTCGGTCCCTACCTCCAGCTTAGGGCCTTGGCGGCCGATCACGGCCCACGGCTTGTCAGTCCAGTGCTCGACGGCGATCTGCCACGCGAGCGGATCGGCCACCAGGTCCCAGAGAGCCTTGTGGGACACTGAGAAGACGCACTCCATCCCGAGCATCCCCGACGGCGCCTCGTCGTAGGGCCGGGCCTTCTCCGCGTCCGTGTGCGGAGCGTGGTCGCTGCCCAGGGCATCCACATCGCCCTGCGCGAGGTACCCAAGCAGCTCGGTCGCGTCCGCCGCTGTCTTCAGCCGGGGCGCTATCTTCGCCAGCGTGCCCAGGCGAGGGATGTCCTCCTGCGTCAGAGTGAGGTGATGCGGGCAGACCTCCCAGGTGACGCGCGCGCCGCTCCGCCGGGCCTCGAGGATGATCCGGGCCGCCTCCTTCGTCGTCGTGTGAGCCACGTGCACGTGCGCGCCCGTCTCGGACGCGAGCCGGCAGCAGCGCTCGACCGCCAGCGGCTCGCTCATCAAGCCGTCCGGGCCGGGCAGTTCGAAGTGGCCCGAGAAGGGCAGTCCGATCTCCCCGCACTGGACGAGGACGTCGCGGAGCACCGACTCATCCCGGATCGTGTACCCGTCATCGGAGACCATGACGCAGCCCGCGCCCTTCAGCGCGGCCAGGTCCGCGATGGTGGTGCCCCTGTTGCCGACGATCGCCGCTCCGACAACCAGCACGTCCACGCCGCGGCCCACCTCAGCGGCGCGGCGGTGAATGTACTCCACGACCTCCGGGTTGTCGGGAGCCGGCTCGGTATTGGGCATGCAGCACACGGCGCCGAAGCCGCCGGCGATCGCGGCACGGCAGCCGGTCTCGATGTCCTCCTTGTGCTCCTGGCCCGGCTCGCGGAGGTGAACGTGCATGTCAAGCAGCGCGGGGCTGAGCCACCTGTCGCGACACGCTATCACGTGGTCGCCCCGGCGGGCGAGGCCGACGCCGATCTCCGCGATCGCCCCATCCTCGACCACGATGTCACGGCGCACGCCGTTGATGAACGGCTCCAGGAGAACAAGGCGGCTCAAGCGTCGCCCTCCCTACACAGTGTCACCCGATCCACACCGTCGGTTTCCGCCAGCTCCACCCGCACGGTCTCCCTCTTGCTCGTCGGTATGTTGCGACCGACGAAGTCCGGGCTCACGGGGATCTCGCGATGGCCGCGATCGATCAGCGCCGCTAGTCGGATACAGGCCGGGCGGCCCAGGTCCATGAGAGCGTCCAGCGCCGCTCGGACCGTGCGGCCCGTGTAGATGACCTCATCCACGAGCACCACGGCCCGGCCGTCGATAGGTTCAGGTAGGACGGTATCGGTGCGCTCAGGTACGCCTCGGTAGGCAACGTCGTCGCGGTGTGCTCGCACGTCGAGCATTCCGACCGGGACGGCCGTCGGCTCGATCCTCCGGAGGATGCCGTGCAGTCGCTCGGCGAGCGGAACGCCGCGGGTGCGGATGCCCACGAGGTACAGGTCCTCAACGCCCTTCTGCTTCTCCACGATCTCGTGCGCGATACGCACAAGAGCGCGGCGGATGTCCTCGGCGTCGAGGAGCTGGGTCCCGTGGTTGCGCGGCCGCCCGGACACGCCTAGCCACCCCGTACGGGCAAAACGCCCACACGGCCGTCCGCGCGGGCGTTCACGGTTCCATAGGTCTGCCGCAACATGACGCGCCACCTTTGCCGGCCTCGCTGGACCGCTTTAAAAGGAGGTCGTACCGAACTTGGTTCTCGTCACGCGGGTCGGGATCTCGCTCCCGGCTCACGGCACGTTACCACAGACTCGGCGAGGCGTCTAGGGCGAGCCGGTCGTGCCCTCTCGCCCAGGGCCTGGGGACCGGGGGGCTAGGCCCGCAGTTGGCCGCCTCACTCCGCCGGCACTTCGGCGGCCCCGGTGTCCGCCTCCGTGTCCGGCGCCTTGCTCGTCGCCGGCGGCGGTGAGGTCTTCGGCGTCGTCCCCCTTGTGGCCGCCTTCGGGACGGGCAGCTTCGTCGATGCTTCGCTCTCGGAAGACAGGGGGCCGAGGATGATCTCCTCGTCCCTCTTCGGGTACGTGTCGGACGATAGGAACTCCCTTACGGGGTCCTTGCCGGGCCACTTGATGACGCGGTGGACCGTGACCTGGTAGCCCTTGCGACCCTTATGCTTTACCTCGCGCGAGCCGACCGGCTTCGTGGCGTCCGTCTTCTCGGTCGTCTCGTAGGCGAGTTCCGCGGTGCCACTCCTCTTGATCTCAACGCTCTCCGGCTTGTCCGACGAGGCCCCCAGGAACACGCACGTGATGCTGCCCCCGCCGACATACCCGAGGAGGTAGATGGGGTGGGCGGTGGAGTTCTCCACCACTAGGTCTAGACCGCTGGCCCAGTCCACTGTCGCGTCGCGCCCGGTAGGTATGTAGCCGACGGGCATCATGTGGGGGCTGCGCCGAAGGATCTTCAGACCTGAGAGCAGTGCCGCGTTGTACAGAGTGGTTGAGACTTGGCAGACGCCCCCACCAACGCCGTCCCGTACCTCGCCTTCCTCGTACACATGCGCGACCTGGAAGCCGCGCTCTGTCGTGCGTTCGCCGACGGTCTCGTTGTACGAGAGCCGCTCCCCCGGTCTCACGAGTGTGCCGTTGAGCGATGTGGCCGCCAGCGCGATGTTGTGCGCGCGCGGCGCTTCGCCGGCGTTGTAGTTGGTCGTGTAGGAGCCCAGCACGCAGTCGATCGGTCTCAGATCGTCAGCCGTGACGTCGGCAGGCGCCTCGTTCACGACGAGCTCCACATTCGACGTGTCCAAGCTCCCCAGTGCGGCAACAAGCTCCTTGCGTGTGGAGTCGAGATCAAGCTGCCGGCCCGGCAGATCGGGCTTCACGTTGACCTGCTGGGTCGCTCGGTCGAACTCGATCTCGGCCGCCCTCGGCTCGCGGTCAACCTGCTCCCGGAGCCCCTCCAGCGCGAGGCCCAGCCTCTCTTCGTCCACCGACAAGCTGACGGGCAACGGCACCCCCTCGCGAGCGGCCCGACGCCTCTCGCGCCAGGCCTGCAGCTTGCCGCCCGTGTGGCCGACACGCATCGCGTCCGCCACGCTGGCACCAAGGTCCACTGTGACGCCTAGCTGAGTCCGAGTAAGGGTCCACGAGTCTTTGCCGTGCGCCAGCGACACAGGCCCGCTGAGCCTCGGCAACACCTGGGTGTCAAGGGCGTGCAAGGCCTCGACCTCGTTCATCCCCCCGACGGCGACGCCGCTTATCGTCACGCCCTGGGCGATCCGATCACTGTGGTACCCGCGGCTGATCGCCGCGAAGGCTATTGACCCGACCACGGCGGATGCGAGGCACAGCCCTCCGGCCGCGGTGCCCAGCGCCCCGAGCGTGGTCCTTCCCGCGCTTGTGATGCTCGGCAGCCTCCCGAGACCCATTGCTACACTCCAGCCCCCTGCGTCACCGGTGTCGGCGGGTACAGGTTCTTGCAGGTTTTGAGCTTGAGCCTGCATAATCCTGCACAGTGGCCGAGATGAGGGTGTCGCGGGTTGTCTCGCCCGGTGCGGGCGTGATCTCTAGTATAATGTACGGCCGGACGCGTTGTCCTCAAACATGTTAGGAGGCCGCTCGATGCGCCGCGCAGCGGCACTAGTGCTCGTGTCGGCTCTCGCGTGCGCTGCCGCCTGGGCGGATGTGAGCGCCGACTTCGACGCCGGGAGGCAGGCGTACCGCGAAGGCCGGTGGACAGACGCCCTGCGACTCTTCGAGGCCTGTCGGGCCGCTTCGCCGGGTGACGCAACCATCGCGCAGTGGGACGGCGCCGTCCTGTTGCGCCTCGGCCGCGGCAGTGAGGCCCTGGCCGTTCTGGAGCCGGTAGTTCGAGCCGACCCGCGCAACACGGCCGCCCTCACAAACGTCGCCACGGCCTGGAGGCTGATGGGGAGCGACCAGTCCGCTGAAGAGAACCTGCGCCGGGCCCTCACCGTCGATCCATCATACTCTCTTGCCAGGGCCAACCTCGCCAGCCTGCTTATGGCGACCGGTCGGGCGCCCGAGGCCGGAGACCTGTGGCGCGAGCGGCTGTCGGCCGATCCGTCGGACGTGACGGCCCACCTCGGCCTTGCGGGTGTTCTTGAGGCGCAGTCGCGATACGAGGACGCTTTGGCGGAGCTTCGCGGGTGCGGGAGCGGCCCCGCCGCAGCGGCGATGATCGCCGTGCTGCTCGTCCTCACCGGAGACACCGAGGCGGGAATCCAGGCATTCGGTGCTGTCTCGGACCCAGCGCCGGACGTGGTGGAACGCTTCTGCGGAGCGTTGGTGGACCGTGGAGCGGTCCAGGAGGCGGTGGCCCGCCTCGGCGTGCCCTCCGTTCGGGCCGGCCTGTCCGCGTACGGTCTTGCGGTGCTGGCGAAGGCGCTGGCATCGCTCCAGCGGTGGGACGAGCTCGGCCCGGCCCTGCAGGACCTCATCAAGACAACCGAGTTCCAGACGCGCTGGCGACCCTCTGACAAGGCCCCCGTGTACGCGCATCTCGCCTATCTCGCTGCCAAGGAGGGCGACGCCGCCACGGCTCACACTTGCGCCGAGGCCGCGCTCAACCTCGACCCCGGGCAGCGGCTGGCGCGGTGGATCGAGTCATCCGGCTCGGTCGAGGACCCGCTGCGCGCTCTGGAGCGCGCAGCCACTCAGCCCACGGCCACCATCGAGGATCTGAAGACCTACGCTGTCCTCGCGGCCGGCACACCTGGCTACGTTGCCCCTCCTCAGGCGCTGACGGTTCTGCTGGGGGTCGGCACCCAGGATCCTGAGCTTCTGGCTAGGCTCGGTGTCATCTTGCTGCGGGCCGGCCGGTTCCAAGAGGCGGCCGACAAGCTCTCCCAAGCCGCCGACATCGTGCCCGGTGATGCGGCCGTGCACAACAACCTGGGGGTCGCCTACGAGGCACTCGGCCGCACGGACGATGCGGAGCGCGAGTACGCCCAGGCGGTCCGCGCCGACCCCGGCTCGCGCGAGGCCCAGGCGAACCTTCAGCGAGTGCGGAGTGGTCGCGGTGGATAGCGGCAAGCCGGTTGGAACCGTAGGCCTTGTCGTCGCCCTACACAAGCGGCGCGCCGAGGACATCGCGCGGGACGTCGTTGACGCTCTGACCGACCTGGGAGTCAGCGTCCGGGTCTTGCGCGAGGTGGCTCTGAAGATCGGCGGGCGCGTCGAGTCGGTGGAGGAGGATGCTCTCATCCGCGCCGACCTCGTCGTCGTGCTCGGCGGCGATGGAACGCTGCTGCGTTACGCGGCCTTGGCCGCGCCCCGGGGCACTCCCGTCCTGGGCGTTTACATGGGCGGGTTCGGCTTCCTGACGGAGACGGACGCGTCGCGCCTTCGCGAGTTGCTGCCACGTATCGCCGCGGGGGACTATCAGGTCGATGAGCGCATGATGCTCGCGGTGGAGATGGGGCCTGAGCCGCGCGGGGACTGCGCCCCTGAGCTGAGCGTTGAGGCCCTGAACGACGTGGTGATCTACCGCGGGATGGCCGGCGGGCTGCTCGAGTGCGAGGTGGCCGTCGACGGCGTCGAGGTGGGCCACTACCGCGGCGACGGGCTTGTCATCGCCACTCCGACGGGCTCGACTGCCTACTCGCTCGCGGCCGGCGGGCCGGTCGTCCACCCCGACGTGTCTTGCATGATCCTGACACCGATGTGTCTGCACACCCTCAACATCCGACCCCTGGTCGTCGCGCCCGAGCGCCGGATCGAGGTGCGGATGCTCGGAGGGTACCACGCTGGCGAACGCGGCGCTGCCGTTACCGCGGACGGGCTCAACGTCGGCACGCTGGAGCGGGGGGCGGTCCTCTCCGTGACGTCCAGCGAGCACAGGGCTCGCCTGTGTAGCCTGGGGCTGGACACGTTCGTCGATCGGGTCCGGCAGAAGCTCCGGTGGGGTGCGCAGATATGAGGAGCCCCGTCTTGGCCCGTCTGCCCGGCGTTGGAGGTGGGGCGTGCTCGCCTCATTGTGGGTCAACGGCTACGCGCTGATCGACGCCCTGACGCTCCAGTTCGGGCCGGGGTTCACCGTCCTCACGGGCGAGACCGGTGCCGGCAAGTCCATTCTGGTCGGCGCTCTCCAGCTTGCGCTAGGCGAGCGCGCCGACCTCGCGGCGCTAGGGGACAGCGACACGACCGCGGAGGTCGCCGCGGAGTTCGAGGTGGCCCCCGGCGGAGTTGCCGCAGCCGCCCTGGCGGAGCTCGACATACCCCTCGAGGACGGCAAGGCTGTGCTCTCGCGCCGACTGAGCCGTGACAGCGGAAGCTCCTGCCGGATCAACGGCAGGCCGGCCACCGTGGCGATGCTACGCCAGGTGGGCGCGTGCCTGGTCGACTTCCATGGACAGCACGAGCACCAGTCTCTGCTGAGGCCGACCCGGCATCTGGACCTCGTCGACGCATTCGGAGGCCGACCTATCGCCTCAGCGCGTGCGGAGTACCGCGCCTTGTTCGACGAGCGGCGAGCCGTCATCGAGCGGCTGGAGGCTCTCAGCCGCGACGACCGCGAGGCCCGCCGGAGAGTCGACTTGCTGCGCCACCAGGTTACCGAGATCGACCAGACGGGTCTGTCCCCCGACGAAGAGGAGCGCCTCCTCGCGGACCGCAAAGTGATGGCGAACGCCGCACGCTTGTCCGAAGGAGCCGCCGGGGCCGCGGGACTGCTCTCCGGCGACGACCCGGACCGGGGCGCGAGGGAGCTTCTTGTCGAGGCGGTGAAGCTGCTGACGCCCTTGGCCGACGCGGACCGCGAGCTTCGCCCTTTCGCCGAGGAGCTCGAGGGCGCTGTCATCATCGCCGAGGAGGCCGCCAGGGCCCTTAGGGACTACTCGGCAACCGTCGAATCCGACCCGCTGAGGCTTCAGGCTGTGGAAGACCGGCTGGCCTTGCTGCACGACCTCAAACGCAAGTACGGCGACACCATCGCCGAGGTGCTCGCGTACCGCGACCGCGCCGCGGCGGAGCTCGGCTCGGTCGAACACGCGGATGAGGAGATCGCGGGCCTAAAGGCGCGTCTCGACTCCCTGGAGGCGGAGCTCGAGCTGTCCGCGGGGCGGCTGACCAACTTGCGGAAGGGGGCGGTCGGGAAGCTCACCAACGAGGCGTCGGCGCGGCTCAGGCGCCTGGGGATGGCCGAGGGCCTCCTCGCCGCCGAGCACGAGGTGGCGCCCAACGTGGGGGGGTTCTCTCCCAGGGGAGCCGACAAGCTCCAGTTCCTCGTTGTAACCAATCCAGGCCAAGTCCCTCTGCCGCTGGCCAAGATCGCTTCCGGTGGTGAGATCGCCCGCACAATGCTCGCCTTGCGCGCGGTGGCGGCGCTCGAGGACGCGGTCCCGACGATGGTCTTCGACGAGATCGACGCTGACATCGGCGGCAGGACCAGCACCCAGGTCGGCGAGGAGCTGCTGCGCCTTGCCGAGTCCGCGACCGGTGGGCAGGTTATCTGCATCACTCACTCGCCTCGCATCGCCGCTCTCGCCCACCATCAGATCGCTGTGAGCAAGGAGCTTAGGGACGGGAGGGCCGTGGTCACCGCCGACGAGGTGACTGGGGCCGAACGCGAGGGCGAGATAGCCCGCATGCTCGGCGCGGACGGTCCGGACGAGGCCGCTGCCCAACACGCGGAGGTGCTCGCCCGGCAGGGCGCGAAGGCGCGACGGGGCTAGGCCGCGTCGAGATCGGCTCAGGGGGCGGACGGAGGTCCCACTATTGCGCGTTGAGTGCAGCCAGGCCGTTGAGGGTCCCGTGCGGATCGGGCGGCTCACCAAGGCGCTCGTCCACCGCCTTGAGCGGGGAGACATCGCGGTCATCGCGCACACGGATCTGGACGGGCTCGCGGCTGAGGATCTGGTGTCGTGCGGCGTCGTGGCGGTCCTCAACACGCACGACTCCGCCACCGGCCGCCTGCCCGTGCGCGGACCCGGCGTGCTCCTCCAGTCCGGCGTTCCGTTGGTCGACTGCCTCGGCGTCGAGCTGCTGGACTCGCTCCGCGACGGAGAGTCCGTCACGGTCAGCGGCGCGGCGGTGTCGAGGCGAGGCGTGGCTATCGCCACCGGGCGCGAACTCACGTCCGCCGTCATGGGTCGGCTTGCGGCCGCCGGCGAGCTCGAGCTGCGTGGGGCTCTGCGCGAGTTCGCCGACAACACACTCAAGCACGCGTCCTCGGAGCTCGACCTGCTCTTTGAGAGAGTGCGAGTGCCCGACATCGACATCGACCTCCACGGACGCCCGTGCGTTGTTCTGGCGCGGGCCCCCGGGTACAGGGAGGATTTCCTGTGGGCGGCCAGTAGGTTGTCTTTGAGGCGCGAGGCCGCCCTGATCGCGGTCGACGGCGCAGCGGACTGGGCGCTGGCTTGCGGCTGGACGCCCGATGTGGTGGTCGGCGACATGGACTCAGCCTCAGAGTCTGCGCTCCGGTGCGGCGCCCGCCTGGTGGTTCACGCGTCGGTAGACGGTGATGCGCCGGGTGCCTACCGGGTCGAGGCCCTAGGCATCGGTTGTGTGCTGTTGCCGTGCCGAGGTACGAGCCTTGACGCGGCGCTGTTGCTGGCCGCCGAGCTGGGCGCGGAGCCCATCGTGGCGGTCGGGTTCCCGCGAGGCGCGCTGGACTATCTTGAGCGTGGGCGAGCCGGGATGGCATCGTCCTGGCTTGTGAGGTTGCGGCTGGGTGACAGGATCGTGGACGCCAACGGTCTGGCCCGTCTGGCGCAGTGGATGCAGGTGGACGGATGACTGACTCTGCTGTCGCAACGTCGAGCGTGTCTCCCCTCATCTGGGGGATAGCGCTATCCGTGGTGATTGGGTCGGTCTCGGTTGCGCTGGGGTACAGGCGCCTCCGGGAATGGGGCGTCCTCGACACGAACCTGGAGGGCAACCGGATCGTCACCGCGCTTGGAGCACCCCTTGTGCTTACGGGGCTCTTGGTCGCGCTCATCGGCTGGCCGGTGGGCGTCAACACGGAGGCCGCGCGTGAGGTGTTTCCTCACTGCGTTCTGATCTTGGTCATGGCCCTCGGCGGCCTGCTGGACGACCTCTTCCCGGAGTCCAGGCCTGTGCACGGATTCGTGGGCCACTTCGGGGCGCTGTTCACTCGTGGCCGGCTCACGCGGGGCGTCCAGAAAGCGATTCTCGGAGGGATTGTAGCGTTGTGGGCCGGGTCCAAACTGGCACGCGGCGCCGGTGCCGAGGGTATCGTGAACGGCCTCATCATCGGGCTGATGGCCAGCACCGTGAACTTGCTCGACGTCCGCCCGGGGCGCGCTGTCAAGTGGTGGTGTTGCTTCGCGGCGCTTCCGCTTCTGGTGCCGGCGACGCAGCCTCTCGCGCTGCCTCTGGCGGTGGCGGTGCTCATCTACGCCCCCCTTGACCTTAGGCGTAGGGCGATGCTTGGCGACACCGGGGCTCTGCCGCTGGGCGCGAGCCTCGGGTACTGCTGGTGCATGATACTGCCCGAGACTCCGGTCGGGATGGCTCTCCGGGTCATCATGCTGATCGGGCTGTTGGCAATGAACGTGTACGCTGAGCTGGGCTCCCTTAGCCGCGTCATAGCGGGCAACGGCGTCCTGCAGTGGCTCGATGAGCTCTGGGTGGGCCCGCTGCGGGCCCGCCGGGAGGAGTTCTAGGATTGAGTGTCCTGCCCCGCGGTGCCACTACGGTACTGGTCGGCGGGTTCGGCACAGGCAAGACCGAGATCGCGATTGCGCTCTCGCGGCAGGCGGCCGCTGAGGGCGAGCGTGTCTGGTTGGTCGACCTGGACATCGTTACACCCTACTTCAGGCCTCGTGACATCTCCGCCGACCTTGCCCGTGAAGGCGTGACCGTTGTCGCGCCCGCGGGGGAGTGGGCGGTCTCCGAGATGCCCGCGGTGGGAGGCGACGTTGGGCCCGTCATCGCCGGGGGGGCGCGCGGCGAGGCCACCGTGGTGGTCGATCTCGGCGGCGAAGCGTCGGGCACGCGCGTCATGGGGTCGCTGGCCGCGGCCCTCGATGGTGGATCGGTCAACGTGGTGCATGTTCTCAACAGATCGCGCGCGGCGTACAGAGGGCACGGGCTGTGCGACACGATTCGGTCCATCGAGCAGTCGTCCGGGCTCGGCACAACGCACGTGGCAAGCAACACTCATCTCGGCCGCGCCAGCACGGAGCAGGTGGTTGTCGACGGCGCGCGCTGGGCGCGTGCTCTATCGGACGCGCTCGGGCTGCCGTTGTTCCTGGCGGCATCGCGCCCGGAGTTCACCTCGGCGGTCGCGGACGCGGTTGGCCGGGATGTGCCGATCTTGCCCATTGAGCCGGCCCTCAGGCTGCCGTGGGATGACTGACAGAGCCCGGAACTGCCGCATGATTGGAGCTTGGACATGAGTCGGATCGTTATCGCCGACGACCTCTGCCGAGGCTGCGGCCTGTGCGTGGCCTTCTGCCCGCGCAACACACTGAGGCTCGCGGCCCGGTTCAACAGGGACGGCCTTCGGCCGGTCGAGTACGTCGATCCCGATCTGTGCGTGGGCTGCGGCACGTGCGCGACGATGTGCCCGCACGTGGCGATCGTCCGGGTCGAGCGAACAGAGAAGGCGAGGGAGGCGACAGCCCAATGAGCGACGCTTCGCCGCGTTATGGAGAGCCGGTCCTGATGAAGGGCAACGAGGCCGTGTGCGAGGGCGCGATCTGGGCCGGTTGCCGCTACTTCTTCGGCTACCCCATCACTCCGCAGAACCAGATCCCGGAGTACATGTCGCGTCGCCTGCCGGAGGTCGGCGGGGTGTTCCTTCAGGGCGAGTCCGAGCTCGCCTCCATCAGCATGGTCTACGGCGCGGCCTCGGCGGGCGCCAGGGTCATGACGACGAGCTCCAGCCCGGGGATCTCGCTGATGGTGGAGGGCATCTCCTACCTGTACGGCTCCGAGCTGCCGGCGGTGATCGTGAACGTGACCCGGGGCGGCCCGGGCCTCGGCAACATCTCCGCGGCGCAGTCGGACTACGCCCAGGCCACTCACATGGGTCACGGCGACATCAGCATGGTAGTCCTCGGGCCCAACTCCGTGCAGGAGCTCTACAGCTTCACAGCCTGGGCCTTCGACATAGCGGACAAGGTGCGGGCGCCGGTCATGGTGCTCGCCGATGCGGTGCTCGGCCAGATGATGGAGCCGCTGAGGCCCCGGCAGGACGAGCCCCCGCCTCCCCCCGAGAAGCCGTGGGCGACGACGGGGTGTGCGGGCCGAGCGCCGAATGTTATCAACTCGCTCTACACTGCCGACGACGACCTTGAGGCCCTCAACCTGCGAGCACGTGAGCGCTACGCGCGCGTTGCGGAGGCGATCCGCGGCTGCGAGGAGACCGAGACCGATGACGCGGAAGTGCTCCTCGTGTCATTCGGCACCTCGTCGCGCGTGTGTGAGACGGCTGTGGCGAGGCTGCGGTCGCACGGCGTGCGGGCCGGGCTTTTCAGGCCGCTCTCGCTGCGCCCCTTCCCCTCGGCGCGGCTCCTCGAGCTGGCCGGCTCGGCGCGAGTGATGTTGACCGTCGAGATGAACCTCGGGCAGATGGTAGAGGACGTCCGGCTGGCCGTCCAAGGTCGCGTTCCCGTCGACTTCATGGGACGCACAGGCGGGAACATACCGAGCGTCGCCGCGGTGGTCGAGGCCGCCGAGCGCGCACTCGCGGGGCCGGCCTAGAGCCGGCGAACGGAGGTCCGAGAATGGCGGAAGCGGCGGTTGTGTTCACCCCGCCTGAGTCGTACGCCGGTCGGCTCATGCACTACTGCCCCGGCTGCACGCACGGCATCATCCACCGCCTCGTCGCGGAGGTCATCGACGAGCTGGGTGCGCGCGAGCACGCGGTCGGTGTCTGCCCGGTAGGCTGCGCGGTGTACGCCTACAACTACCTGAACCTCGACATGATCGAGGCCGCGCACGGCCGCGCACCGGCAGTGGCCACCGGCGTTAAGCGCGTGCTGCCCGACCGCGTGGTCTTCACCTATCAGGGGGATGGCGACCTGGCGTCGATAGGGACGGCAGAGATCGTCCACGCAGCGGCCCGCAACGAGGCCGTTACGGTTGTCTTCGTGAACAACGCGGTGTTCGGAATGACCCAGGGGCAGATGGCGCCGACGACCCTAGTCGGGCAGAGGGCCTCGACCGCGCCGTTCGGCCGCCGCCCCGAGCATGAGGGTTTCCCGGTCAAGGTCGTCGAGATGCTGAACGCGCTCGACGGGCCGACTTACCTCGCGCGCGCCTCGATGGCTTCTCCGCGCTGGGTTCGCGACGCCAAGAAGAAGATCCGCAAGGCGTTCCTCGCCCAAGTCGAGCACCACGGGTTCGGGCTGGTCGAGGTCCTGTCATCGTGTCCGACGTGGTGGGGCAAGCCGCCGCTTGAGGCGCTGAAGTGGATCGAGAGCGATATGATGGCCTACTACCCGGTCGGCGAGCTGCGCGACCTGCCTAACGGGAAGGCGAAGGGGGAGTAGCGGCGATGCACCTCGAGATCGCGATCGCCGGAATGGGCGGACAGGGCGCGCTGACAGCCGGCCAGCTTGTGGCCGTCGCGGGGATGCTGCAAGGCAAGCATGTGACGAACACGCCGAGCTACACCCCCGAGGTAAGGGGCGGCACCTCCAACGCCTTCGTCGTTGTCTCCGACAGACCCATCGGGTGCATGATGGTGACCGAGCCCACCACCGTGGTCTTCCTCTGCGACCTGTCGATCGACCGGATCGTGCCTACCCTCCGGCCCAACGCGCGAGTCGTCTACAACTCAACGCTGGTGGCCGAGGGCGTCAGGGCGCCGGGCGCCAGTGTCCTGGGAGTTCCGGCCACCGCCCTCGCGGAGGAGCTTGGAGACGTGCGCTGTGCCAACATGGCCGCTCTCGGGGCCCTCACCACGATCGAGCCCGAGCTGCCGCTCGAGTGGCTCGTCCAGGCCGTGCCCGTCATGCTGAGCGGGAAGAGGGCCGGACTGGTCGAGCTGAACATCACCGCGCTAAGACGCGGAGCTTTGGCAGCGGGACGGGTGAAGTAGGGGCCCGGCGGGCTGAGGACGCCTTCAGTGGGAGAGGGGTCTGGGCCCTTTCGTACCCGGTCGGCGCCCCCGCTCAGCCGCCCCAAGCGGGGGCAAGCCTGTCTCCCGCCCTGCTTGTGGGACGACCGGGAGGGGTCTGTTCAGGCCCTGGCAGCCAACCAAACGACCATGAGGGAGCCGGCGGCGCGTCTGTGCGCGCTCGTGGTTTTGCCTTATACTCCTGCGCGTCACGTCATGACCCACGCGTAGATGCGAGGTGCGTGTTCCCTTGTCAGAGCAGGCGGCACCCCTGCTGGGCGAACGTTTCGAGCTGAAGGAAGCCGTGCGCGACGGCAGAGCCTTCAAGCTTCATGCCGGATACGATCGGCGTACCGGTCGGCCGGTCCGTGTGCGCATCCTCAAGCCCTACCTCGCGCGCGAGCCTGAGGTCAGAGTCGCGTTCCGCAGGCTGCCGGACTCGCCTCCACCTCCCGGTCACGGGCTCCTGCGGATCCTGGCGGTGGAGCAGTACCAAGACACGCTCGCTGTCGTTGAGGAGACGCCGGACGGCCCCTCGCTGTACGAGGTGCTGCAGGGCGCACCCGTGATGGATCCCCTGAAGGCTGTCGAGCTGACGCGGAAGCTGGCCGACGCGATTGAGCCACTGCACGCCGCCGGGGTAGCGCACGCGATGCTGTCGCCACACGAGGTGCATGTTGTCCAGGGCGGCGAGTTCGTAGAGATCAGCGGCACGGGGCTCAGCCGACCATTCGCGGGACACGGGCTGCCAGGCGCCGATGAGAACCCGTACGTGATGCGCGGACAGGACCCCTCCGCGTTCTCACCCCAGTGCGATGTCTACTCCCTGGCGGTGATGCTCGTGCAGTGCGTCACCGGGCGTTGTCCCAGCCGCGGCGACCTGAGATCCGGAGGGGGCTGGCGGCGCGGAGTGCCGTCCCCGCTCCAGGACGCCGTCCACCGCGCGCTGGCGCCGACGTCGCGCGAGGGCTTCGCGTCCGCCGTTCAGTTCGCCAACGCGCTGGAGGACGCACTGAGCGGCGTGCCCGCGCCGGAGGAGGAGCCTGGCGGCGACGAGGAGACAGCGGAGCCGTCCGCGGATGTCGCGGACCCACTGAGACCGCGCCTACCCGGCACCCGGGCGGACCGGACGGGCGCCGAGGCCGGCGCCGTCGGCAAGCGCGGGCCGGGGGCCGCGAAGCCTCGCCTGAGCCCGGCGCTCGTATCGTGCCTTGCGAGCCTGTTCTTCGCGCTGCTTATTCCGGCCGCGGTCGGCATCCCGGTCTACTCGGCGTACATGCACTGGCTGCACACGTCGCCGGCCGAGCTTCAGGTCCCCGACCTGCAGAGCGGCCAGATGCGCCTCGAGGATGCGCGTGAGCGACTGGCGCCCATGAAGCTCAAGCTGCGAGTCGTCGATGAGGTCTACAACCCCGAGATAGGCGACGGTAGGATCGTGTGGCAGAACCCCGCGCCGGGCAGGACGGTCAAGGAGGGCCGAACCATCGACGTCAAGGTGAGCCGCGGGGCCGCCGCCGTCCAGGTCCCCAACATCGTCAACGTGAGCCAAGAGCAGGCCGAAGAGGCCCTCAAAGAGCAGCGCCTGGTGCTCGGGGAGGTGCTGAAGGGCAACAGCCGGTCTTTCCCTGCGGGCATCGTGCTCAGCCAGTCACCCGGGGCGGGCCGTACCATCTACGAGGGGGGGCAGGTCAATGTCCTAGTGAGCGAGGGTCCCAGCGCCTCGGAGAACTGGGAGGATGCCGACGAGACTGACGCCGGCTCCGTTCCCAGTCAGGCGCGCTTCACGGTCCCGCAGGAACCGGATCCGTCCGCGCCCCAGAGGGTGCAGATCCGTGTCACTGATGCGCGGGGAACCAGGACTGTGTACGATAAGCTTCATGAGTCCGGCGACAACGTACGGGCGAGCTTCAGCGTCTTCGCGCCCGGCAAGGTGGAGATCGTGTACAACGGGAATGTGGTCGACACGAAGTCGGTGGAGCCCCGCCCCACGCGGTCGGGGTGAGGGCAGGCCCTTGCAGCAGCGCATCTACACCCGCCAGGGCGACCGTGGCGTCACATCCCTAGGGGATGGCGGCTTCGTGCCCAAATCGAGCGCGGCGGTTCGCGCGCTGGGTGCGCTCGATGAGGCCGCGGCGTGGCTTGGTTTTCTCGCGGCACACCCGGAGCCGCTTCCCGCGGTCACTTGTGAGCAACTGCGGCGCGCTCAAGAGAAGCTGTCGATGATCTGCGCCCTGGTGGCTTCGCCGTCGCGCGTCCCGCACCGAGTTGTCAAACGGGAGGACGTCGGCGAGCTGGAGGCCGAGATCGACTCATGGGAGGGCGAGCTGCCTCCGCTCCTCGAGTTCGTGCTGCCCGGCGGGACACACGAGGCCGCTGTGCTGCACCTAGCCAGGACAGTGGTACGTCGCGTCGAGTGCGAGACGGTGGCGTTCGCGGAGACCGAGGCCGGGAGCGCCGCGAAGGCATCGCTCGAGCCCGCGCTGGCCTACCTGAACCGATTGTCGGACTGGCTGTTCGTGGCCGCCCGCGTGGCCAACCTCCGCGCTGATGTCGGAGACGCTCGTGGCGGGCCTCACCTCGGCCCGGCACACGGTGCCTGAACACCCCACGACACGGAGGTGTGGTGTGCCTGTTCGGATAGCTGACGTGGCCGCCGCGGCCGGCGTATCGACCGCGACCGTCTCTCGGGTGCTCAACAACAACCCGCGCGTGGGGCCCGCGCTCCGCAGGCGGGTGGATGAGGCTATCAGCCGCCTGGGGTACCGGCCCAACACGGTAGCCCGGGCCCTCAGAACGGGCCGCACACCGACTATCGCCGTTCTCGAGCCGGAGGAGGCGCGGCTCCACAACCCGTACTATGTCGAGATGCTCCTCTGCCTGACCGCGTGCGCTCGCGCCCATGGTCTTCAGGTCGTCGTGGCGTTGCCGGGGCAGTGGCCCGCGGGCGCGTTCGCGGAGATGCTCTCGTGGGCGAGGACGGGTGGCCTGGGTGGGCTCATACTCATGGACGGAGTGCACGGCGCCCCCTACGCCGCGGAGCACGAGCCCAGCGATCCGGTCGCGATCGTGCTAGGCGGAATCGACGACTTCACCCTTCCCTACGTGGGTATCGACGAGGAAGAGGGCGGCCAAAAGGCGACCCGACACCTCATCTCGCTGGGGCACGAGGTTATCGGTCACCTTAGCGGCCCGGACGTCGTGCCGATGCCGCACAGCCGCGAAGCCGGATACGCTCGCGCGATGACGGATGCCGGACTGGAGCCAATCATCCAGCTCAGTGTGTCCGACCCTCTGTGCGCGCGGGAGGCCACCCATCAGCTCCTCGATCGGTTCCCTGAGGTGACCGCGATCGTGGCCCACAACGACTTCACCGCGTTCGGGGCAATGCGGGCCGTCGCCGAACGTGGATTGCGGGTCCCGGCCGACGTGTCAGTGGTGGGGTTCGATGATGTCAGCCTGGCTGCCTACGCCAGCCCCCCGCTCACAACGGTGGCGTACCGCATCTCCGACATAGCGTTCGCCGCCGTTGACCTGATGGTGCGACTGCTGGGCGGTGAACCGGCCCCGCATGTGCCGCTGTTCTCCGGCCTCCTGGTCGTCCGCTCTTCTACGGCCCGGCGGCGCTGACACGCGCACACCCCCGCCCGCCCCGCCCCGCGGCTCACACCCAGGCGACGGGCGCCCTTCGACGGCCCCAAGGCGTGCTGCGTCTCGGCGACCGGGGAGCGGCCGCGGGCTCAGCGACGACGGTTGGGCAGCTCCGCTACCAGGTCGCCTGCCAGCGCAAGGTGACCCGCCCGTCGCGGTAGGAGGTCACGCGGTCGGTCAGTATCGCGACCTCCAGGCCGAGCTTGTCACGTGGCCCGAGGGCGTACTCGTATCCCAGAATGGGCCCGCTGGTGAGAGCGCCGGGGTTCGCGGTTGACGGTGCGTAATACTCGTAGCGCCCGTAGAGCGTGTGCTTGCCGGCCTTGTACGCGGTCTCCCCGTATCCGCCGAGGACGTTGTTCCCGTATGCGCTGCCGAAGACAGCTTCCGCCTGGCTGTCCAGCCTACGGCTCGTGTAGCCGATCCCCGCGGAGACGAGCGACTTCGGGCTGGTGACAGGGTTCGCGTTCGGGTATGTCACCGTCGAGAGCCCCCAGGCGCCGGTCAGGTGGAACCTGCCCTTGCCCCCGGCGAACGGCTGTGAGTAGTGCAGAACCACGTCCTTCGCGGCGTTGCTGTCCGGTGCGTTCGGCCCGGAGCCGTTTGTGAACGACACCCTCAGCACCCCGGCCGCGGGGTTCCGCGACGCCGTGTAGATCATGAAGCCTTGGTCGTAGATGCCCGGGAACAGGCGGGAGTAGGCGGTCGAGTACTCATGCGCGTGGCGGACCGACGAGGAGCGCTGAGTGTCGTAGCCGGTCGGAGGGATGAACTGCCCGAGGCGGAAGCGCACGTTGCCGCGCCTGGTCTCGATCCACGCGTCGAGCGGGAAGACCTGGCTTGTGGTGTTGAGGAGCAGACAGCCGGCCGCCCTGTCGTCGTAGTCGTACGTGAGCACGTTGTACAGGCGCCGGAGCTGGTACTGCGGGCCGCCCTGCCCGCGGTCCAGCCACGCTGACTGGGCCTGAACGAAGCCCGAGTACGTCCATCTGTTCTCGGGTTCCGGAGCGCTCTTCACAGCGGCAAGGTCGGCCTTGAGCGCCTCGAGATCCCCGCGTTGCCGCTCGAGCTCCACCTGCTGCCTCTCGATCTCAGCCAGAGCCTTGTCAAGCTGCTCCAGGCGCTCCTCGAGCGCCGAAGCCGTAGTCGCGGGGCCCGAATCCTGAGCATAGACCGGGCGGCCGAGCAGGCCTATGGCGAGAGCGGCGGCTGCCGCGCAGCACAGCGCGTACGTCACCCGAGATATCACGGCCGGCTCGTCCTTTCGGCGCGTCGCGCACCCCCCCGCAGCGCGCGACGGCCCTTGCTTCGGACGCTGGGACGGAACTCCTTGAGGGGCCCTGTCCCAGAATTACGGCAGGTTATTGCCGGTAAGTGCTTGCCTATTCCCGCAGTTCGTGGTATTCGTAAGGTGCACGGGGGAGGCGGCGTCCACCGGTCGTCGCGGCCGGGGAGTGGCTACGGGGCCGTGGTGGCTTCGGGGGCCGCCATCACTTCGCCCGAGGTAACCTCTTATGGATGGTCAGGCCTTTGGCGGCTTCGATCGGGAGCCGCGGGCGAGCCTCTACCGCCCGGACTTCGAGCACGACGCGTGCGGCGTCGGTTTGATCGCCAACATGCGAGGCGGCCGATCACACGGCCTGATCGACCAGGGGATCGAGATCCTCAAGCGGCTGGAGCACCGCGGGGCCAGCGGCAGCGAGCCCAACACCGGCGACGGCGCGGGCGTGACGATCCAGATGCCCCATGCGTTCATGGCACGCGAGGCGGCGCGCCTCGGCATCGTCCTGCCGGACCCCTACGCCGTGGCGATGGTGTTCCTACCTCGCGATGCGGCAGACCGCGCGGCCTGCTGCGGCGCCTTCGAGCGGGCCGTGGGCCAGGCCGGGCAGGGGTTCCTGGGCTGGCGGGATGTGCCGACCGACAACACTCCCCTCGGCGGCGTCGCGCGCGGTCGGGAGCCGTTCGTGCGGCAGGCCTTCATAGGCCCAGGAGCCGGCGTCGCCGACCAGACGGCCTTCGAGCGCAGGCTGTACGTGGCCCGGCAGATCGCGACGAATGCTATCGGCAAGATGGCGCTCAGAATGCCGGACACGTTCTACGTCCCGTCGATGTCGGCGCGCACCATCTGCTACAAGGGCCACCTCCTTGCGAGCCAGATCCCGGTCTTCTACCCCGATCTTGCCGACCGCGATGTCGACACCGCGCTCGTCCTGGTGCACCAGCGCTACAGCACGAACACATTCCCTAGCTGGAACCTGGCGCACCCGTTCCGCTACCTATGCCACAACGGCGAGATCAACACCCTGCGTGGGAACATCAACTGGATGAAAGCCCGGGAGAGCCTCTTCCGGAGCGAGCTGTTCGGCGACGACATACAGCACATACTGCCGGTTTTCCGCGAGGGACAGAGCGACTCGGCGGTGTTCGACAACGCGCTCGAGCTGTTGGTGCAGACGGGCCGGAGCCTGCCTCACGCCGCGATGATGCTCATCCCCGAGGCGTGGGAGCACCATGAGACCATGCCTGAGCACAAGAAGGCTTTCTACGAGTACCACCTGTCCTTGATGGAGCCGTGGGACGGACCAGCCCTCATCGCGTTCACCGACGGCTCGCAGATCGGGGCCCTGCTCGACCGCAACGGGCTCCGGCCGGCGCGCTACGTGGTGACCGACGACGACGTGGTGATCCTGTCGTCGGAGGTCGGCGTCCTGCCTGTAAGCCCGGAGAAGGTCGTGCTCAAGGGCCGCCTGCAGCCCGGGCGCATGCTGCTCGTGGACGTGTCCCAAGGTCGCATCATCGATGATGAGGAGATCAAGGACTCCGTCTGCAAGCGCAGACCTTACGGCGAGTGGCTCGCGCGGCAGCGTGTGAGGCTCGAGGATCTGCCGAGGGCGCGTGTGCGGCCGAAGCCTGATCCTGAACAGCTGCTGAAGCTGCAGAAGGCCTTCGGGTACACCCTCGAGCACCTGCGGATGATAATCGCGCCCATGGCGGAGAACGCGCAGGAGCCGGTGGGTAGCATGGGCGATGACACGCCTCTGGCCGTGCTTTCAGACCAGCCGAGGATGCTGTACGACTACTTCAAGCAGCTCTTCGCCCAAGTCACCAACCCGCCGCTCGACGCCATCCGCGAGGAGATCGTGACCTCGCTCCGCTCGAACCTCGGAGCCGAGGGCGACCTGTTCCAGGAGACGCCCGAGCATTGCCGGCAGCTCGTGGCTGACCAGCCGGTCCTCATCGACGAAGAGTTGGAGCGCGTCCGGACACTCGACATGCCCGGGCTCCGCGCGGCGACTATCTCGACCCTTGTCGAGCCGGGCTGCGGCGCCGCGGGCCTTCGCGCGGCGATGGACCGGGTGTGCGCGCAGGCGTCGGGAGCGATCAGGGACGACAGGCAGATCATCATACTGTCCGACCGGGGAGCGGACGCGACCCACATGCCGATCCCCGCGCTTCTGGCGTGCGCGGGCGTGCACCACCACCTTATCCGCGAGGGCACCC
>Ga0315279_10003031_pt1 | contig 24118 bp, 10 predicted proteins | sample YL17G06_20_MG_FD_203694 | JGI IMG/M metagenome (GOLD analysis project Ga0315279, IMG submission 203694) | Sediment microbial communities from Yellowstone Lake, YNP, Wyoming, USA - YL17G06_20 | ecosystem: Environmental > Aquatic > Freshwater > Lake > Sediment | place: USA: Wyoming | collected...
TAACGCCCGTCGGCAGAATCGACCTCGCGGTGGACGGCGACGACACCATAACCGTGAACCCGTACCAGAAGGAGAACTACAACTTCATATTCGATGCGATGAACAAGGGCAACGCGGAGGACGAGATCCATCTGGCCGTGTCGGGCACGAGCTGGGACACCTCGACGGTACATATCCAGGCGGTGTTCTACCCGAACCTGCTGAACGTGCCGAGATATCATACTAGCCAGGCACGCATGGAGGTCATAGTGCCCAGCGGGACCCCGCTGGGGTTCTTCGATGTCACGGTGGAGGCCGCGTCCACGCTGAACCCGCAGTCCCGGAAGACCGTGGTCGTGCACATCAATGTCATCCAGCAGGACATGACCATAAACCCGCTGAAGTTCAGGAAGATCAGCGAGTCGAAGTTCATAGCCGTGAAGCAGTACAGCGTGGTCGACGGTGACACCATCGACATCATGATCCAGCTGCACAACAACGGCAGCGCGATCCAGCGCGATGTCAATGTGAGGGTGTACCAGGACAGCCGGGTCATCTGGGAGAACAACTTCACATCCATAGGGCTGCTGAAGACGGAGACGACGACCTTCCGGTGGACCGCGTCCTTCATAGGGACCTTCAAGATGAAGGCCATCGTGACCATCGCCGGGGACTCGGACCCTGTGGACAATGCGGCCGAGGCCAACGTCAAGGTCAAAGAGAAGGCCGGGGGCGGCGGGGGAATAGTCGAGAACCCATGGAGCCTAGCACCCGGGAAGCCGCTCTTCTTCCTCCTGGTCATCGTGGTGGTCATAGGGATCCTCGCAACGGTCCGTTACATGCTGAACCTGAGGGGCGAGCAGCACACCAGGGACCTTTACGAGAGCATCTACGGCGAGGACATGGTCCAGGAAAAGGACGGACCGGCCCCTGACGAATATAACAAATACGACAAGGGCAATCCCTAGGCCCCGGGTCGCATACCGTGGACAATAATGTTAAATATTGCCTAGGGCCGGAACAATATTGGTCCTAGGCCCTGGAGGCATGTAGGTGAGGTTTGGAAGGACCAAGGGGGGCAAAGGCCCGGTCGCCCTAGCCCTGCTCCTGGTCCTGTTCCTTGGCCCCCTATTCACGGCCTCCGGCTCAGAACCCTCGAGGGCAACGGTGTTCCAGGTGGCCGGGGTCCTGGACGCCACCCAGAACTACGACCCGCACACGGGCAATTACAGCGGCTTGTTCCCAATGCTCGTGAGCAATACCGGGGACACTGTCGGGGACGGGACCCTGACGGTGACAGGGCTGCCCACGGGCTGGACATGGACCTTCGTCGAGGGCCAGGGCATCCTGGCCTCGGTCCCGCCCGGCAGCGTGATCAGGACCACGGTCCACATCGAGGCCTGGGCGCCACCTCCCGGCGACTATCCTTTCCAGGTCCGCATCGACCCCGGCCCGGCCATCGTGCCGTTCACGGCCAAGGTGCCGTTCCTGGGCGCGCTGGAGCTGGCCTGCACGCCCACGGCCGAAGGGGGCGTCTCCTTCCTGGCAAGCGTCAACGTCACGGTCACGAACCTGGCCAACGGGCCGGACAGCTTCAACATCGTGGTGTTCCTTCCGTCCACGGACTGGAGCTACGACACGAACGGGCCGCTCACATCGCCGGTCCTGGGGATCTCGGGAAGATACACGTGGTCCTTCTCGATACGTGTCCCGTATTCCGCCGAGGCCACAACGAATGGACGGCCGGGCCATCGTGCCTGGTTCAAGGTCGTCTCCAGGACCGACCCGGGGACCATGGCCATGAACTCGACGAACATTACGGTCCTGCAGCACAGGGCCATCTACCTTTCCTTCAAGGATACTAGCTACACTCAGGACACGCCGGGGTCCGTCGTCACCCTCAAGGCCATCCTCGAGAACGGCGGCAATGCGCCCGAGAAGGCCACGCTCACGGCCCAGGTGCCGGCCGGCTGGACCTGCCAGAAATCATCGACCGCGGTCCGTGACCTGGAACAGTTCGAGAGGATCACGGTGGCCCTGTATGTCATGCCCGGGCCCGACGCAAGCTCGGGCAGGTACTCCGTATCGTTCAAGGTGACCACCGCGGGTACGCCGCTCACCGCCAGTACGAGCGCCTCAGTCGTCATCCCCGACCTGAGCGGGCTCTCGCTCACGGGCGCCTCACAATACGGTCCAGACCCGCTCCCGGGCGGCGATGTCAAGGTCGACTTCACCCTAAGGAACGGCGGCAACCACGTCGAGCTCGTGGAGCTCAGCGCGACCGATGTCCCGTCGGGTTGGGCAATTTCGGTCTCGCCCTCGCTGGTCTCCCTGCCACCGTGGGGCCGGACCCAGGCCCAGGCCACGGTCCATGTGAGCGGGGACCCGTTGGGATCCCTCTCCGGGACCCACGGCTTCGGCCTCGCGGCCCGTTCGCTTTTCACAAGGGCCAATGCCACACTTGTCGCCCATGTCGATGTCGCGGCCACGGCAGGCCTTCAGCTATATCCCGAGGTACCGATCTGGGCCTTCGACCCCATGGTGGACCCGGAACCGGTCTACATATTCCGTCTTAGGAACACCGGCAACGTCCAGGTCACGGCTGACCTGAGATACACATCTCTCGAAGGCCAAGTGGGGTGGCTCCAGCCGTCCCGGGCGGCCATCACGGTGGCCCCGGGCGACATAGGGTCCTTCACCGCGGATGTCGTCGCGCCGAGGGACGCGATGCCCGGCGATTACGGCTTCTCGGTCATTGCGACGACGAAGGAGGCCGGCGGTGCGACCGCCGTCGCTAGTATCGGCCTGACGGTCCTCGAGGCGGACGTGATGGTCGCATCGTTCCAGGGCCGGGGTCCCGGCGGCCCCGGCTGGTCCTCGGGGCCCAGCATAACCACAGGCCAGGAGCTCGAGGCCGTGGTCTGGCTCAGGGACCTTGGTACAGACCCGTTGAACACGGTCCAGCTCAGCATCTTCGTCGATGGCAAGTTCCTCTCGACAAGGAACGTCACGGCCCCGCGGATGGGCAGCAGCGCCGTCTGGGGCGTGGCCTTCAAGCTCCATCCCGGTCAGGGCTCGCACAACATCTCCGTCAGGGCCAGCGCACCGGGCGAGAGGAACACGGAGGACAACGAGGCGTCCATGAGGATATACGTGGCACCGGTACCGCTGCCCGTCAAGGAGACGGCCGCCGTGGCCGGTACGGCCTTCACCGCGACCGCGCTCCTGGTCGCCGTGATATTGGTGAACGAGGGCTGGAAGTTCAAGGCCCTGCTGCTCTTCGTGGTGCCGCTTTATACGCGCATCAGGCCAGAGGCCACCCTGGACAACTTCACCCGCGGGCGCATCTACGGTTACGTCGAGGCCAACCCGGGCGAGCACTACAACGCCATCAAGAAGGCCCTGGCCCTGCCCAACGGCTCCCTCGCGCACCACCTTGACATGCTCATCCGCGAGGGCTATGTCAGGTTCGAGGCCGACGGCAACTACAAGCGGTTCTACCCGAGCCGAATGAGGCTTCCCGCGGACGGGCGCCTCCAGGCCAGCCGGCCGACGCGGATCCAGGAGATCATACTGGAAGCGGTCCGCGAGGTGCCCGGCATCTCGCAGAGGGAGATCTCCCGGACCCTGAACCTTTCGCCGAGCACCATAAACTATCACATCCGGGTCATGGCGACCAATGGTCTGCTAAGGCTCGAGCGCGGCCTCGGCCGGACCAGGTGCCACCTCGGCGACAGGGCACCTCCGGAGGGGACGGACCCCGATGTCAGCGTCGAGGAAGGCCCCGAGCCTTAGGGCCCCCCGACGCAAGGTTTTATTATATGCACGACCGATGGTATCCTGCTGGTGGCCATGGCCAAGGGTTCTAGGGACAAGGACGAGGGCGCAGTGGCCCTCCCGGGGCTCGACGAGCTCCTGCATGGACCGAAGGAGGAGCCCAAGCCACGGCCCAAGGCCGGACCGGCCATCCCTGACGAGGAGCTCCTAGGGCCGCTGCCCCAGCCCGGCGAGGCCCCGAGGCCAGATGCCGTCAAGGTGCGGGTCAAGGCCGGCACAGGACCTGAGGGCGAGAAGGGAAAGCCTACAAAGAAGGGCCCACCGCCGAGCGGCTACGACCGGTTCAAGACCAAGGTCGGTCCTTACCTCATACCGCAGGACCCTGTCGACAGGATGCGCTACAAGCTGAGATGGCTCGGCCTCACGAGATATATCTTCGTGCCCATCATCGCCGTGACCGTCTCGGTCCTGGTCATGACCTATCTTTGGTATCTCTTCTGGGACTACAATGACCATGTAATGGTCTATTCACGGCATGTATGGACGGTCGTGTTCCTCGTCCCGGCCGGTCTCGGGCTGGCCCTGGCCATCTATCTCCCGGTGAGCATACTATTATTGAACCGTTACGAGTATAGATGGAACCGGACCCTGAGGGGCATGCTCAGTGGTAAGATCCCCACCAAGAAAGAAAAGCCCGCCACGCCCAAGGAGGCCCCGAAGGAGCCTCCGGCCCCCGAGCCGCCCCTGCCGCAGCCAACGGTCAATTCCTGATTGTCGAATGTAAGAATTATATATCTTAGAATTATAATGGATATGTCGTATTGGAAAGGAGGCCCTGTCCATGGACAAGGAGACGCGCGAGAAGCTCAAGGCCGCGAAGGACCGTTGGGAGAAGGAGACCCTGGACCCGCACCTGAAGGCCAAGGGCGAGAGGTACGATGAGTTCCTGACGACCTCGAGCATGCCCATCGGGAGGCTCTACACCCCGCTGGACCTGCCGGACCTCGACTACGTCAAGGACCTGGGCTTCCCGAGCGAGTACCCGTACATCCGCGGCGTCCATCCGTCCATGTATCGAGGCCAGCTGTGGACCATGCGGCAGTTCTCGGGCTTCGGCACCGCCGAGGACACGAACGGCAGGTACAAGTACCTGTTACAGCACGGCGAGACCGGCCTCAGCGTGGCCTTCCACCTGCCGACCATATACGGCTATGATTCGGACCACCCGCGGTCCCTCGGGGAGGTCGGCAAGTGCGGCGTGGCCATCGACGGGCTCCAGGACATGGAGATCCTCTTCGGCGGCATCCCGCTCGGCAAGGTCACCACCAGCATGACCATCAACGCCCCGGCATCCATGCTGTTCGCGATGTACATCTCCGTCGCAAAACAGCAGGGCGCCGACTGGAACTGCATAAGTGGCACCATCCAGAACGACATCCTGAAGGAGTACATCGCCCAGAAGACCTTCATCTACCCGCCAAGGCCTTCCCTGAGGCTCATCACCGACATCTTCGCCTTCGCAACGAAGGAGGTCCCCCGTTGGAACACCATCAGTATAAGCGGCTACCACATACGCGAGGCGGGCTCGACAGCACTGCAGGAACTGGCCTTCACACTGTCCGACGGCATGACCTACGTTCAGGCCGCCATGGACGCTGGCCTTAACGTGGACGACATCGCACCGAGGCTCAGCTTCTTCTTCAACGCGCACAACGACCTGTTCGAGGAGATCGCGAAGTACAGGGCCGCCCGCAAGATCTGGGCCACGGTCATGAGGGACCGCTTCGGCGCCAAGAACCCGCGCTCCTGGTGGCTCAGGTTCCACACCCAGACGGCCGGTTGCTCCCTGACGGAGCAGCAGCCCGAGGTCAATATCGTACGCGTCACGATCCAAGCGCTGGCCGCGGTCCTGGGCGGCACCCAGAGCCTCCACACGAACTCCATGGACGAGGCCTGGGCCCTGCCCACGCAGGACGCGGTCCGCATCGCCCTCAGGACCCAGCAGGTCATCGCCCACGAGAGCGGGGTCACGAACACCATCGACCCGCTGGGCGGTTCTTACTTCGTCGAGTGGCTGACCAACGAGATGGTCGAGGGGGCCTTCAAGTACTTTGACAAGATCGACGCCCTTGGGGGCGTCGTGTCGGCCATCGAGAAGGGCTTCCAGCAGAAGGAGATCGCGGACGCGGCCTACAGGTACCAGAAGGAGATCGATAAGAAGCGGAGGACCATCGTGGGCGTCAACGACTACGTCATGGAGGGCCACGAGGACATCCAGTACCTCAAGGTCGACGAGGCCGTCACAAAGAGACAGGTCGGCAGGCTCCATGCGACCAAGAAAAAGCGCGACAACAAGAAGGTCAAGGCGGCCCTGGACGAGATCCGCAGGGCTGCGGATTCCGACGACAAGAACCTTATGTATCCCATCCTCAAGGCGGTCCAGGCCTATGCGTCCATAGGCGAGCTGTGCGACGCGCTGAGGGCAGTCTGGGGAGAGTACGAGGAGCCCCCAGTATACTAGATCCCAGCGTAACTCAAGCCACAACGGGCCGTCGACCGGACGGCCTCGGCTCTAGGATAGAGGCTGAATAAAGAGTCGGCATTATTAAATATCATCAATTCTATGATTTTATGAAAATCTCATCTCGGGGGACCCGCCATGAACAATATAAGACGCCACGCTATCGGCAAATGTGGGATATCGCTCCTGATCGCCCTGGCTTTCGTCCTGCAACCGCTACTTGGTGGGGCGGCCCAGGTCATCGACAAGCTGTCCAACGGCAAGGCAGAGGACACCGTGGATTTCCCGGCCGCGGGGACCAGCTCCGTCCTTGGGATATCGGTACCATTCGATGCGAACGTCACCTCGGCGGGCCTGTCCCTCATGGCCGGGCCTCACACCACTGCCGGCGAGGACTATCCCGTCGCCCCCAAGCTCGATGTCGGCGGTGACGGCGATGTGGATTGGGCCTTCGAGGGGACCGGATACGGGGCCATGGGCCACCAGACCATACTCTCGGACGGTTCCAGCAAGACGGGCGTCAATGTGACAAGGCCCGAGAGCAACACGAGCGCGTCCATAAGGCTCCCGAAGGACGCCACCGCGATCTCGGCCCTCTTGGACATCGATGGATTGGCCGGTTACGACCTCTGGGACACCAAGAAGATCACCATGACTAACCAGGGGGACATAGGGGTCGGCGTCGACGGCCTTGGCGACATCAACGGCGACGGTTTCGAGGACCTTGGCGCCACGATGCAGATCGCCCCCATGGGCAACCAACCAAAGGTCATGATATGGTTCGGCGAGTACGGCGGCTTCGGGGACAAGCCCGATATATCCTTCAACCTGGGCGGTGGGGGGCGGAAGATACATGGCATAGGCGACGTCAACGGGGATGGCCTCGACGACTTCATGATCGGCACAGGCATCTATTTCGGCGGGCAGACCGTGAACTCGACCCCGGATGTGGCCCTGACGGGCCTTGGGAAGGGCAACAACTTCGGCAGCTCCGTCTCGAATGTCGGCGACATCAACGGTGATGGCGTGGACGACATCATCGTTGGCGAGGCCGGGGACGGTGTGGGATACTATGGCGCCGCATACATCTATTACGGCGACAAGAACATGGACGGGACCACGGACAAGGTCTACGACAATCCCACGGGCCTGAAGGGAGATGGCTTCGGCGACAGCGTCACATCTGCCGGCGACCTGAACAATGACACCTACGACGACATCGCCATAAGCGCCATGTGGGCCGGGCCATCGAACGAGGGCCTGGTCTATGTCTATCTCGGTGGGGCCACCTGGGACAACTCCTCCGACCTGACCATCCACGGGGACCTCGACGGCGGCTCCTGGCCCAAGTTCGGCAACTCCATATCGGGCGGCGGGGACCTCAATGTCGACGGCTACGACGACCTCGTGGTCGCGGCCTTCAACGACGACAAGAACGGTACGGACGCCGGCAAGGTCTATGTCTTCTACGGAGGCAACCCCATGGACGCGACGAAGGACCTCGTGATGTTCGGCGCCGGGGCCCAGGCGAAGTTCGGCAACAACCTCGATCTGGCCAAGGACCTCAACGGCGACAAGATACCGGACATCATCGCGACCAGCGGCCCCGGCATGGGCGGGGGGTTCACCGCCTATGTACGGGTGTTCTTCGGCGGTAAGGGCATGGACAACGTCACCGACTGGTCCGCGAAACAAGATGATTCGACCTATTTCTACGCGACCTCCGCCGCTGATGCCGGGGACATAAACGGGATGGGCAGGGGATGCGTTGTCATAGGCGCCCCGACCATGTTCATGATGGGCACAGCGAGCGGGAGGATATACCTCTACAATGTCGTCCCCATGGACCCGGCGGAATCGATGGTCCAGCTCGACAACCAGAAGGTCTGGAACCATACCGGCCTTTTAAAAGGACAAATGGCCGACCTCGACTTCACGGCGGCCGTCAATGCGGCCCTGAAGAACGCCACCATCGACAGCACCGACGCATACGGGAACAAGATAGCAAGGTCCGTACTGAACATAACCTGCCCGAAGGGCGTCCTGAACATCACGAACCTGTCGATCCAGTATTCATACGAGGCGACATCCCCCGATCTCGCGAAGGACATCAACGACCACCTCGCTGGGACGACCGGACCAGGCAACGTGACGGTCCCCATCAACATCACGGTCTCGAGCGCGGGCAAGCTCACCGTCAAGAAAATAAATGTCCAGTTCACCCCGAACGCCCCACCCGTGGCCTTCATCGACAGCATCACACCGGACCCGGTGCGTGTCGGCAAGAACATATCCTTCAAGGGGCACGGGACGGACACCGACGGCACGATCCAGGCCTACCGTTGGGCATCGGACAAGCTTGGGCTCCTGAGCCTCGTGAAGGACCCGACACTCTCGAACCTCACAATCGGTACTCATAATATCTCCTTCCAGGTAATGGACAACAAGGGCCGGTGGTCCGCGCCGGTCTACGACCATGTCGTTGTTCTCAAGCTTAATGTCGTGCCCCATGTCACCATCCTGAAGCCGACCAACGGCCAGGATGTCGGGGGCATCTACAACGTGACCGGGACCGCCCAGGATTTGGACCCTGACCCGCTGTCCGTCTGGGTACGCATCGACCAAGGCCTCTGGACCAAGGCCGAGGGGAACCTTTCCTGGCATTACCTGTGGCACACCAAGGCCGTGGCGGATGGTGTGCACACCATAAGCGCCAGAGCATGGGACACCTATGACAATTCCACAACAGTCAATGTCACCGCCAAGGTGAACAACACCCTGGTGGGCGACAAGCTCATAGACTTCGAGCTCACCGCTCCGAAGGGGACCTATGCCAAGGTGGGCACCGTGGTGACCTACGACTTCACAGTCAAGAACATCGGCAACCTGGCCGACACCTACACCCTCAGCGCCCAGACCGACCATTCCTTGAACGTTGACCTTTCACCGTCCATCCTGGCCCGGGACCCAGGCAAGGCCTCCATAGTGAAGGCCCGGATGGTCGTCCCGGCCACCGCGGGAAAGGGTATCGAGGTCCTGCGGCTCACAGCGGCCTCGACGCAGAACAAGACTCTATCAAGGACCGCCGAGGTGTCCACGAACATCATGATCGAGGATATCGTGGCCGGCCTCGAGGTCACGGCCCCTGGACCGAGGTCGGGGATACCGGGATCCAAGGTAGACCTGGTATTTGTAGTGAGGAACGTCGGGACCGTCACCGACGATTTCGCCGTCACTGCGACCACATACCACGGGTGGGCCGTCGAGCTCCCGGACATCAATCCGGACAAGGTCCTCAAGAATATTTCTGTCAATGGCACGACCAAAGTGACCGTCAGGGTCACGGTCCCGGTCGGTGCGGTCGGGCCCGTCCAGGAGGGCGTCCAACTGAACGCCAGCTCGAAGTACGACACGACCAAGACGGCCTCGGGCCTATCCTTCATCCAGGTCGGGAAGCTGTCCGTCAAGGTAACGGTGCCGGACAACCGGACCGTGACGAAGGAGGGCATGCTCAGCTACGAGTTCACAGTCATCAACACTGGTGACTTCGATGCCGCCTTCACGGTCACTGCGACCTCGGCCAATGGCTGGACTGTCCAAATAGACCTGACCGAGGTTACGGTCGCTAAGGGCGCCTCGACCAAGGTGACCGTGACTGTCACCGTCCCAAAGGGCACCAAATCCGGGACAAAGGATGTGCTCACCCTCGTCGTGACCGCCAAGGCCAACCCTGATGTCAAGGTCGAGGGAAAGGTCACGACCACGGTCAAGGGCAAAACCGGTACATCGCAGCCGTTCTCTATGATTCTCCTAGTACTGGCGGTCGTGGCAATCGCCGCCGTCGTGGGTATTGTGGCCGCGGCCCTCCACTTCCGCAAGAAGGGACGGAAGGAGGTAACCCCCGAGCCAGCAGAAGAGAACGGGACCAAAGAAGTGGAGCCTCCATCTGAACATGAGGCCGGAACACCCAAAGATGCAGGACCCGAGGTGCCGAAGGAAGGGCCCGAAAAATAGAGAATCAAAGAAAAGGGAAAGTGCGAGGAGATCTCCACTTTAGCCGAATATCTTCCCGCACTTCATGCACATCCATTCGGACGCGCCCATCTGTTTTATCTTCGTCGAGCCGCACTTGGGGCACTTGTTGAAGGCCGGGGCCGTCGCCTGCGCAGCCTCGGGGGCCGCCTGTTCCGCCGCGCCCTCGGAGGCGTCCTGCTGGTAGCGCCTCTCCTCCTCCCTCCTTTTCCGCTCCCGCTCCTCCCTGCGCTTCTCGAACTCCTCCCGTTCCTTCCTCTTTTCGTCGGCCGCATAGAGCGAGCTGTAGGCCTTGTCCTTGGGGGGCCCTTCCTCCTTGTGCCGCGAGCGCCTGACCATCACAGCGGCGACGATCGCGATCAGCAGTATCACGACCACTAGGATGATGCCTATGAGCAACCAATTCCCGGTGATCCCTGGTTTCGTGGGCTGGTCCTTGACCGTTATGACCACGGTCCTGTTCGTCCTCAGGAGGCCATCGAAGGCCGAGATCGTGATGTTGTAGGTCCCGATGTGGCTCTTCTCCGGGGTATAGGCCAGATGGCCCGGCATCTTCACGTCCCCGTACTTGAAGGTGTCAGTCAATGCGATCGGGTCGTTGTCCGGGTCGCTCACCGTGAAGGTGTACATGCCCGCCTTGCCGACGGTGAACACCCATTCCTTCTCCTTTATGACCAGGACCGGAGGCAGGTCATTGGTGGTAACCACGAACGTGAATGTCGTCGTATTGAAGACCTGGCCATCGCTGACCTTGACCGTGATGATATGGGTCCCCACATCGCTCCTGACCGGCGTGAACCTTATCTTGCCGTTCTGGGCATCGACATGGAACATCGTGGCATCGCTCGTGAATGTGAGGATGTCCCCGACATCCGGGTCCGTGACCTTGATCGTGAGCTCGAACGGTTTCCCCTCCTGGGCCGTGACCTTACCCGGGTTCACGAGGCTGGGCGGATGGTTGACGTGGTTGACGGTCACCTTGAACTGCCTGCTGACCTCGAAGACGCCATCGCTCACCGCTATGGTGGCAAAGGAGATCCCGGAGTAGTACTGCCTCGGAAGGATGTCCACGCAGCCCCCGCTCGTGATGTTGATCACCACATTCGGGTTCGAGTTCGAGACCAAACGGGGCTTGAGCTCCTCGAAGGTGTTGTCCGGGTCCTTGACCAGCCGGTCCAGGCAGAACGCGGCCGGCTTCTGGGTGTCCTCGTCCATCACGACGTGACTGATGGGCGACAACACAGGCGCAAAGTCGGAGTACACCTTCCGCGAGGCGTTGTTGTTGCTATCGTTGGTCTCATGGATGACGTTGGTCGGGTCCAGCTGTGCGAATATCCAGTGCGGCCCTCCCACCGTGACATTCCATTGCGCCGTCGTACTATTGTTACCAGCGACGGGTATGTTGTTGACCGGGTAATCGGCGAAGCCGATCCTCTTGCCACCGGCCTTCGGGTCTCCGTCGTAGAGCCTCACGTAAACGATGGGGACCACCTGGGGCCCCTTGTTCTCGACCTTGATCCTCAGCGTCACGGTCGTATTGTTGGCGACCATGGGCGCCCCGTCCATCCTGATATAGGAGTTATCGATGGTGATGTCCGAAGGGAATATGGCCACGTCCTTGTTCGTTCCCTCAACCGTGTTGCAGGCCTTGTTGTTCTTCTTGTTGAGCTCGGTCACCTTGTTCCCGGGGTCCGCGACCACGCATATGGTCCTCACGCCGTCGAGCACGTTCCAGGTGACCTTCGCCGGCGCGCTGCCGCGGACCGGCAGGGCCGCTATGGTCTGCGTCCCGATCTCGGTCCCGCCAGTGGCCGGGTCGCCAAGGTAGAACTTGACCTCCACAGAGCTGGCAGCGGTCTCTCCGACGTTCCAGACCACGGCCGTGATGTTGACCGGGTCGCCGGCCTTGACCAGGGGCTTGCTGAATGTGATGTTCGCGGGGGTTATCTGCAGGTCCGCGGGCCTCCAAGTGATGTTGAACTTGTTGTGCAGTTCAAGGTAGTTGTAGTTGTGTGCCGTGACGGTCACGTTGACATGCTCGGCGACCTTGCCGTTCGTGGTCAGGACCGCCTTCCCTAGCGAGTCCGTCTGGGCCGCGGCGAAAACCGTCGGGCCCCACAGGGACACGGTGGCGTTCTGGACAGGCAGGCCCGAAACGGCATCATGGACCGTGACGTTGACAGTGGACTGACCAGTGTATGCCCACGATTGAACGGTCGCGGTGAGGTCACGAGGGAGGGCTGTCCAGACAGGTACCTCCGGGTCCCCCTGGAGGCAATATACGAACAGGCTGTCCCTCACGAAGCCCTCGTCCAATACGGCGTTCGAGTAGAGCAGGTCGTTCTTCAAGTAGTTCCTGTAGGCGATCTTGCTGAGATATAGCGATGAACCGGGCCTGTAATCGCCCGGTCCGAAGAACTGCCTGAAGTAATCCTCAAGGAGCCATGTGTCGCCGTCGCCAGCGGGGACATACCAATTGTTCATATTGCCCCTGTAATCACCGTGTGCGGCCGCGACGAGGCCTATGACGCCCCCGTTCGGGTTTTGCCAGAACTTCTCGAAGGTCTCCTCCGGGACGCCTGCGGCCTGGGACCAGTTGCCGACGAGGCAGGCACCCGCGTACCACAGTGGCAACATGTTCCCGTTGCTCGCGGCCTGCGCATCGGTATAATAATAGAACTCATGGTACTGTACTGGGTTGTTCTGCAGGCCGTCGCCGTTATAATCGATGATGCCGCGGCTGATGTAGTTTGCCGGACCGGGGGGGGACCATACCCACGCGTGGCTCGCAGAAGCAATGATCGAGTATCCTTTGTTGAACTCGGGCACGAAGGTGGCCTGGCTCAGCTCGTCCTTCGCGGGGGTGTAGTTGCCTCCCCAGTAGTGGGGCGGCCATCCCTCAGCTGTGACATTATAGTCGAACATCGTCTTTTTGTTCATGGATGAAGGGATTGATTGATTAGCGACATCGATGGCCGCCTTGCCGTTGTCCTGCCACCATTCATAGTGCCCTTCCTTGTCCCTTGTGGTATTATCCCCTATGAGGTTGGGCACATCGTACAAAGCCCCTGCGAGCAATGCGCTACGCATCCAATTGCCCACCGTCGGGTTCTTCTCGTAGTTCAGTGTCCTTTGGATGTCCATGGTGGCCATGGTATCGCTCTGGGCAGGGATGCGCCCGACATACACATCGGGCGTCCAGTCGACCTCGCCGGACTTGCCCCAGGTGTTGTCGCCATTGAGGTTCCAGTTGGAGTCCAGGCCTGCATAATAGAAGTCGCTGACCGTGGAATCCTGGATGTACCAGTCGATATAGGATGCCCCGGTCCAGAGGTGCCTGGCAGGGACTTTAACATTAGCATCGTCCGAATCGCCGAGCAGCAGGAGCCATTTGAACGTCGGGTTGTAATCCCTGAAGTCCCTGAGGTAGTTGTGGATCCTGTCAGCGTTGTCCTGGCCCCCATAGGCCTTGTAGATGTCCTCGACGGTGACGATGGCCGAGCTCAGGCCCTTTTCGTACTTCCACTGGGCAAGCGGCATCGCCGAATTGACGAACGCATCGACTGTGACGATCAGGTATGTCACGGAGACGTTCGTGTCCTTGACGCCCCTCCACTTGCTGAGGTCATGGTAGGCCCTGGACAGTCTGCTATGGGTGCCATAGGTCGGGCCCGTATCCCTTGATGCGGTCTGGCCCGGGGCCGGGGCCTGCGGGGCCTCGGCCTTGCCTATCGCCATGAGCCCCATGCTCGAGAGGACCATCAACATCGTCACGAAGACCGGGAGGACCTTGGACATCATGAACACCTCAAGCCGAAGGACCGTTTCCCAGGGAAGGACCCACATCGTCAGGGGTCCTTGGATGGCCTGAGAATCGGTGCTATCTATCCTAATATTAGAGACATTATTTATAAGTACTTGTTCATTCAACTATCGAATATTCCTCCGTCGGGCCGTTTTCCCAGGTGTGACAAGATTTGACACGGGGGGCCGGCGGTCCTTGGGATGATGGGCCAGGGACCGACCTAGGTCCTTGATCGTTGGTCACGATCGTTAGATGCAGAACCGTCGAATTCAATCCCATCGGAAGGACCCTTTCCTATTTTTCGTCGATAATTCCAGGGGGTGCCCATCGGTTTCATCGACGGAAAGCGATTCCATTGCCCTGAATCTCCATGCATCGGTGGGTAAAGTCTTTTATATTTAATCCACCAAATCTTCGCATGTAGCTCAAGGCCAAGTGTTTATTATATGAACGATTTTCTATATTAATAAATTTCTCTTCCATTATATAACTATATAGTATAAGTGTCGAATCGCACTTCACCGTAACCTTCAAATACTTCCAGTTTCTTTGGGGTACTTCGTAAATCCATGGAGGCCCTAAATAGGTTATACACTTCCATGGATTACACGAAAAAAATAGGTGAGACAACATGAGTAACATAAAAAAGATGGGAACAATACTGGCAGTGTTCGCGATGATTGCGAGCATGTTGCTGGTGAGCATGCCTGTTGGCGCTGCAATACCAAAGGGAACGGACCTAGGGATTGTATCAATTACATTGCCCACGGCCCAACCCGCGCTCGGCGACAACATAAGCATAACCGCACAAATACGGGCAGGTCAGTTGGCCTTCCCAGTAAACACGGCGACGAACGACACATGGGTGAACTTCACGGCGGTCAATGGATCGACGCTGGTAAATCTAGACCATATCCACATAATCGTCGGGAAGATCACTACGACCAACTGGCAGGTCAATGCCTCCTGGGACTCCTCAAAGATCGCAGTCCCAGACACCACACTGAACTACGGTATCAAGGTGACAGCCTGGATGAAGGGCAAAGATGTCTTCCTGGGCAACAACACCTTGAACTCGACCGATGGTGCAACACCAAAGGTGATCAACTGGAGGACGCCCAACGTTGTTGCTAAACAGATCACGAATGCCACAACCGGGAACACCTACTTGATTGGTGACGCCTACACGGCAGTCGTGACGGTCAACAACACTGGTGACGCTGACTACAAGGCTGTCCAGGATGTCTTGCTGAAGGTCGGAACGGCCACCGTTGGCAAGGTATCGCTGAACTGCACAGTAACGGCACTGGCCCCAGCCACGACGAAGGACCTTACCTTCGTTGTGAACGCCACGACGACCGGAACCTTCACCGCCGCAGTCAAGACCACGTTCACAGTGGTCGTTGGTGGAGTGACCAAGACCTTGAACGTGACCTTCATTGCGAAGACCACGTGGGTGTACCCGACAGTGCTTGCCTTCGACCCACTGACGAATGTCGTGAAGGGGACCCAGACGGTTAACATAACGGCCACCTTCCTGAACAAGGGCACGATGAACGCCGTGAACTTTACGGCCATAACATTCTCAGTGAACGGCACCGACATAACAACCGGCTGCATAAACACGGCCATAAAGGTCTCCATCGTGAACGACAACACCACAACGGCAACGACCTGGTGCAAGTGGGTGACAACCTCCGCGACCAAGAAGGCTTGGTACATCGTAGAGGTCGTCGCAGACAACGGAGCCCCAGGGAAGGCCAAGTTCAACACCACCCTGACGGTCCTGCCAACTCCCCACACGGTCCTGGGCATAACGAGCATAACCTTTACCCCAACGGCCCTGGTCCAGAAGGACGATGTTGGCATGAAGCAGAACCTGACCATCACCGTGATTGTCGCCAACACTGGTGACAAGGACGCGACGAACGCCGCCCTGACCGTGAAGGTCGGGAGCGACACGCTCACGAACAACACGGTGAACGTCAAGGTTGGCACCCCAACGACCGTGACCTTCAGCAACTACGTGGTTTCGACCGCGAAGGACGACGTTCTCCTGAACTTCACCGCTGACCTCGTCCTTGGCACGGACCATGCCACAAAGCTTGCAAACATAACGGTCCCAGGCCACAAGTACAGGCCGAACTACGCGGTAACCGCCATCACGGCTCTCCCAGCGGGCCCGATCGAGCGCGGCCTAACTGGCGCACCGATCAACATAACGGTGACGGTCAAGAACACCGGTGACAACAAGGACAAGACGACCCTGACCGTGAAGTTGACAACCAAGCTCGGCACCGCTGCCGCCGCTGACCTGACGACCTTGACCATCAAGGGCGTTGTGGCCGGCGGAACCAACACGACCAGCTTCCTCTGGAATGTGCCATCCACATTCACGATCGGCACATATGTCATCGACGCCTTCCTCGACGGAATCACGCCGTTGACCCACCAGAACGCGACCTACCAGATAATCGAGTACAAGAAGCCGATCCTGAGCGTGGACTTTGCAAAGGACACCAAGGGCAAGCTCAAGTCCTACTCGGGCTCTGCAGCTGATGGCAAGACAGCGACGTTGAACGTGGTCGTAATCGTGACGAACACCGGCACTGCGGCCGCGACCAATGTTAACGTCACCCTCACTGACGCCAGCGGCAAGGTGCTAGGGAGCACAATAATCCCGAGCATCGCTGTCGGTGGTACCAGCGGAGAGGTCAAGATACCCATCAAGGTAAAGGCCGGAGCGAGCGTAAAGGTCACCGCCAATGTGAAGGGCACGGGCATTCACACGGACGCGATTACCGGAACAGCCTCGCCCCTCCCAGTATCTGGCAGTGTCAAGAAGACACCAGGCTTCGAAGTTATCGTCCTCGTGGGCGCTGTCTTCATTGCCTTGGTGATACTCTACAGGCGCCGGAAGTAAGGGGAAATAGACCCCAATTTTCTTTCTTTTTTTTATTTTTTCTTTTAAAAATTCATTTTTGACCTTAGCTCGAGCTCGGTTCACATCTTCTAAGAACACAAATATCCTAGCCCTCGGACCACGTCTTCAGGGCTTCAGATACCCAACAGGACCTTGTGGAAGAAGCTCAGTACGATCATCACACCGATGATGACGACCATGCCAAGGTAGATGCCTGCGCTCCAGCGCCAGACCTTGAGGCCGTCGAACTGGCCGAACGGGATCATATTGAACCCGGCCAGGAAGAAGTTGACGAAGACGACCAACCAGAGGACCGGTATGAAGAACATCAGCGGGAAGAAGATAAGGCCCATGACTATGTTCGTGACCGGCCCCGCCGCGCCGACCTTGCCTACGATCTTGTCGTCCGCCCCGGCGCCCGAGAAGACCACCGCGCCCGGAAGGGCGAACAGGAAACCTATGATGGCCGCCGTGGCCAGGGCGATGACTATGCCCGATGGGTTTATGACGAACTCCGCAGGAAGGCCATGCCTCTGGGCCATGAACTTGTGGGCGAGCTCATGGGCCGTGAACGCGGTCGCGGTCGCGAAGAGCGATATCGGGAGGGCCGCGATGAAGTCCGCCAGGAAGTTGACGGCCCCGAAGACGCCGCCGGTCTGCACCAGCGCGAAGGCCACCGTCAGCACGATGGTCGCGACTATTATCTCCAGGACCTCCTGGGCCGTGAACATGCCCATCTCGCGGGCCCTGATCCTCCTTCTCTGGGTCACCGGCGTCATGACCCTCCGGCGGACCATGACCGGCCTGCCGTACTGATCGTAGTAGACCTGGGAGTTCCGGTACTGGTCGTAGTACGGGTCCCGGATGGGCTTCGGGCCATAGCCCGGAGGAGGCCCCTGAGGGGGCTCCCTGTGCCAATAGCCCTCCTGATCATAATGTCCATCGGGTCCCATCCGCAGCACCACGCTTTCTCCAGGAACCGCCCGGGGCTCCCTCATATGCAGATGTTAGATGCTATCCACCAAGTGGATACGAAGGTCCCGAGCATGCTCCCGAGGTTCGCGAGTGCAGTAACCATTAACACTTTAAAAACCTTGTTGCGAAGCATCTGTCTGACGGTATCATAGGTCCCTGAGAAGAGCTCCATGAGGTCCTTGTTCTTCGGTTTCCTGATGAAAAGCTCCACGGCGCCGGCGACCCATCCGGCGGAGGCGACGTGGAACGCCGATGTCCAAGGTGCCGCGAGGAATGCTGCAAGGCAAGACAACGGATGGCCCCACGCTATAATGGCCCCGATGAGGGCAAAGACCCCATGTATGAGTATCCACACTAGGAGAACAGACCTTACCTGGTCCCAGCGGTTGTTCACGATCAGGAATACCAGCATGAAGACGAAGACGAACGGTGTGCTGTATCCAACAGCTTTGATGCCGCCAAAGCCGGCCCCAAGGAACCCTAACAGCGTCCCCGCCAGCTCGATCGCTATGATCGCGACGCGGACCGCCACGACGCCCTTGTATAACGGATGCCACATATCGATGTAGCCCCAGCCGAGGCCTTCGAGGAGGTTCGGCCAGAGCATCTGCCCTAGGAAGGTCCCGATGAGGAGGCCCATGACGGCGCCCGTGATGGACATGGTCCAGCTGAAGCCATCTTTCGGGATGGTCTCCAGCTCCTTGTAGCTCTGTAGATCGCGCTTACCCTCCCGGGCCTTCTCGAGGTTCTTCTTTATGCCCTCGAGGTGGCCTGCCCCGACCACCGCCAGGACCTTGCCCTTCGTTTCCTTTGAGGCCTCGAGGATCTTCTTTGTGATATACTCGTCCCGCTCATGTATGAGGACCTCGGCCACGGTCGGCGCGAAGCCCTGGAGCTCCTTCATCATCATCGAGATGGCGTCCTCCTTCATGAGCTCCTCGATGTCCACCTCCAGGTCCTCGTCCTCCTCCGGCGCCACGAGCTTCATAATCTCCCAGAATATCTTGGCCTTCTCCCAGAACTTCATCTTGCGCCAGGCCCGCTTGAGCGTGATCGTTATGTCCCTGTCGACGAAGGCGATCTCGGCGCCGTTCTTATCTGCCGCCTGGGCCGCCGCGAGCATCTCGGAACCGGGCTCTATGCCCGTGGCCTTGCCCAACCGGCGCTGCATGTTGCTCAGGAAGAGCTGGGCCATGAGGAAGTAGACGTTCCTGCCCTTGATAAGGCTGGAGATCGGGAGTTTCTCCCAAGCCTTGGTCTTGTCCTTGAGGACCTTGTAGCGGTTCTTGTCGAGCTCGATTGCGACGACGGCCGGCTTGTACTTGTCAATGGCCTCCCGGACCTCATCGACAGACTTCTCGGAGATGTGCGCCGTCCCTATGAGGATGATGTCGTCCCCGACCCTGGCCTCCATGAGCTCTCCACTTCCCTTTGCCTATCTTCCATGTCCTATTTCAAGGCCTCGAACAATAGGCCCTTGACCTTCTCGACGGCCTTGGCCTCCTTGGCCTCCACATCGGTACCGGGCGCAAGGGCCTTCACGTCCAGCTGACCGCCAGCCGCGGACGCGTGCCCGCCGGCGGAGCCGAGCCCCTCGAACGCTATGTGAAGGGCCTCCCCTACATGAACCTTCTTGTCCCTGTTCCGGGCGCTGATCAGTACCCTGTCCCCGACCAGTGCGAAGGCCACGGCGGTCTCGACGCCCTCCTCCTGCATGAGCATGTCCACGGCCATGGGGAGCGCGCTCTGGTCCGGGAGCTCACCAAGGTAGGCAACGGACAGGTGATGCCTGACCTCCCGGTCCTTCAGGGCCTTTCCCAGGGCGTCCATGGTGGACCTTGGCATGGGCGGGAGCTCGAACATGTCCAGCAACGGTTTGAAGACATAGGCCGACAGGTAGGCCGCGGCCATGAGGTCCGCCGTAGAGACGTTCGATGTGAACCCGGCCGTGTCCGTCTTGATGCCGTAGAAGAGGGCCGTGGCCAGCTTGACGTCCATGGGGACCTCCAGGTTGATCAGATGTGTGGTCATGAGCGTGCTCGTGGAGCCCACATTGCCGCGGATGTCGTAGGCCTCCCCGGACCTCACGGACATGTTCGTGCTGTGATGGTCCACCACGATGCTCGGGACGGCCGTCGGCGGAAGTCTGTTGTTCTCTCCCGGGCGGGCCATGTCCATCATGGCCAGCTTGCCGTGGGTCTCAAGGGCCTCGAGGACCTGCCTCGGAGACGACAGGCCCTGCACCTTCAGGCCCAGGAGCTTCACGAGCTCCTTGCTCTGCGGCATGCTCATGACGCCGGTATAGTAGATCATCGCCTTCACATGGTAGTGCTCGCAGATGTGCTGCAGGGCCCAGGCCGAGGCCAGCGTGTCCGCGTCCGGGCTGTCATGGCAGAAGATGGCCAAGCCCTTGGGCGCCGAGGCCTTCACCGCAGCCAGGATGGACTGCGACAGCCTTCGGGTCTCCAGGTCCTCGACCTCCCTTATCAGCGAGGACGACAGGACCTCGGGGACGCCCAGGGCCACATCCGCCCCGGCCTTTCTCATGGAACCCGTCTCCTCCTCGGAGCAGATGACTATGATTATCAGGTCCCTGTCGAACGCCCGGACCCTCTTGACCGTGGCCTCCCCAACGGACGGGTCCCCGCCCGAGACGAGGACGACCCTCGTTCCCCGGGGGATAGCATCCCTGAGCTCGACCTCGCGCATATCGCCGCATATGCACCTGAGCCCATGGTCCTCGAACCAGGCCGCGCGCTTGGGGTCGACCTCAACGACCGAGACCGAGGCGCCCCTGTCCATCAGCACCTTCGCCAACCGGTACCCTATGGCGCCACCGCCCATTATCGTGTACATCCTAGCGCGTTCCTTCGGGCCCTGGCCCATATCCCAGGACCTTAACGAAGGTGGATTGAGTTAGTACTTTAAAAAGTATCACGAAATGGTTATTATGTACGTATTTGTTTAGCTTTCGTAGATCTAAAACAATACATTATCCTTTTGACAAGAATCTATTGTCTGGGATTACTTTCACTTTTGACTGAAACTACTCCTTTCTGTCGACGGAGAAAAACCCGATTACTTTTACTTTCACTGGACCCCCAGAAATGGATATATACCCCCTATAGCCAGAAGATAAATCCATGGAAGTCCGCAGGACCGAGAGCATTTGGCTGGGTCCCAATAAGGGCCTCGGACATCTTTGCCATCTCTCGAAAAATCTCTATAACGGAGCCACTTACATAGTCCGCCAAGAGCAGTTCGCGACCAGTAGATGGGTCCGATATTACGAACTTTGGACGGCCCTGAAGGCCTCTCCGAACTACAAGGGACTTCCTGCTCAGACCGCCCAGCAGACCTTGCGAGCAGTGGACGCATGTTGGAAAGCTTACCGTATGGCCATAGCGGACTACATGGTCACCCCCGAGAAGTATCTCGCGATGCCAAGGTTTCCTGGGTACAAGAAGAAGGACGGGGAGTTCATACTGGTCTTTACTAACCAACAGATCAATCTGAAGAACGGATTGCTCAAACTGCCTAAAGCGATTGGATTGGAGGTGAGGACGAGACTACCGAATGGTACGAAGGTCACAGGGGCGAGGATCATACCGAGAGGCATAGGCTATATGCTGGAAATCACCTACGACAAGGAAGTGAAGGAAAAAAGGATGCGGGAGAAGGAGAGCCCCATCGAAGGCGAGATAGAGAACGACCCCAAGGAACCGGCAAAACCGTGCAGGGCGCTCGGAATAGACCCAGGACTTGAGAACCTGCTAGCTACCGTGAACAACATCGGCGTTCCGCCGATTGTGTTCAAGGGCGGGCCAGTCAAGTCCATGAATCAATTCTACAACAAAAGACGGGCCGAGCTCCAAAGCCAGTACGCCAGACAGGGGATAGAAACAGGCCCGAAGATGCAGAAATTGTCCCTCAAGAGGAACAGGAAGATCAATTGCTTCTTCCATCTGGTCAGCTATTTGGTCATCCTATATTGTAAAATGTGGGATATAGACACGATCGTTCTGGGCAGGAACAAGCTCTGGAAACAGAAGATCGATCTCGGAAAGAGGACCAACCAGAACTTCGTGAACATACCATTCTACAAGCTGTATCAGATGATCAAGTACAAGGCCGAGGAAGCAGGAATCCGAGTTATCGAGATTGAGGAGGCGTACACGAGCAAGTGCAGCTTCCTTGATTGGGAAAGCATCGAGGAACATGAGGTGTACACGGGCAAGCGCATCAGTAGGGGGCTGTTCAGGTCCGCGAAGGGCATACTCATAAACGCCGATTTGAACGGGGCTTACAATCACTTGCGAAATGCAATCCCGGAGTCCATGGAAATACTCAAGGCGAAGGTCATGGCGGACGGGATAGAGGCTGTTGGTATACATCCAGTGAGGGCGGTCCTGGATTGACCTCACGAAGGTTAGTTCCCGGTTGGAATGGAATGATTATTTAGCCGGGAACTAAACAAATACTTATGTACTAAATTATCGACGGGAGCTTGACATGTCTTTCTAGATATTCTTATATATTGGTAAAATATTGTCGATTGAACAATCGCATTAGCGAAGCGGGTAGGACCTTCTCCGCATTGTTCAGTGCCGATCTAAGGGGGGCGTCATCTGGCGAAAAGGGCGGAACCCGAGGAAAAATCCTCCGAACTTGAGGATTTCCAGAGGATGAAGGCCGAGATCGAGCAGATGATAGAGACCGGCAAGTTCGATTTTGAGAAGCTCAATTCAGAGAAGTACCTCGGTGTCGTCGGCCAGATGGTCGAGTCCGGCGAGCTGGACCTGTCCCAGGTCCAGATGACGGGACCGCCCTCGACCGGCGGCACGATGACATCCACGGGCGGCGGGGCCGAGGTGGAGTCCCTCAGGTCCCAGATCAAGTCCAAGGAGGACGAGCTCGCGAGCCAGCAGATGGCCCTGGACGACCTCCTGGCCGAGAACCAGAGGTTGCTCGAGGAGACCGAGAGCCTTAAGGTCCACCGCGGGGCCGCCACGGGCGGCGATGCGGCCGCCATGGCCGAGATAAGATCACAGCTCGACGCCAAGGATAAGGAGCTCAGGACCAAGGAGAAGGAGCTCAAGAAGCTGGAGGCCGAGCTTGATAAATTAAGGAGCTCCGCGGCCCAGGGGGACACCGGCAGCACGGAGCTGAAGGAGACCCTGGCCGGCAAGGAGAAGGAGCTCGATTACATTAAGGAGAAGCTCGCCGAGAAGGATGGCGAGATCAAGGCCAAGGGGATAGAGCTCGAGGCCGAGCGCGCCGTCATAGCGGACATGAAGAAGTCCGCCGAGGAGGGCGCAAAAGCGAGCCCCTCCCGCGAGGTCTCGCTGAAGAAGATGGAGGAGGAGTACCGCCAGAAGAAGAAGGACCTCCTAATCGAGGCCAAGAAGAACGAGATGGAGGCCGCCAAGGTCGTCGACAGGGCCAAGAAGCTCACCGAGCTCAAGACCAAGTTGGAGCAGAAGGAGCAGGAGCTCGAGAAGCAGCGCGAGGAGATGGAGACCAAGGCCCGCGAGATCGAGGTCGAGCGCGAGATGGTGACCGAGGAAAAGGGCGAGGTCGAGAAGCACCGCGGCGACCTCGAGGCCAAGACCAAAGAGCTGGCCGAGCGCGAGAACAACGTGGCCTCGATCGAGGGCGAGATCGAGGAGAAGGAGCAGCACCTCAAGGAGCAGGAGACGGCCATCTCGGACCTGCAGAGGGCCATCAAGGAACATCAGTCACAGTTGGACACCAAGGAGAAGGACCTCGTATCCAAGGACGAGAAGATACGCAAGATTGCCGAGGCCATAAAGGAGGAGCGGTCCGCCCTGGCAGGGATGAAGAACGGCATCGATGCCAAGGAGAAGGAGCTCGCCGAGCAGCAGGCGACCATCGCCGAGAGGGAGACGACCCTGGGCGAGCTCGAGAAGTCCCTGAAGGACAAGGAGCGGGAGGTCGAGGAGCAGCGGAAGGCCCTCGACGAGCTCCAAAAAGGCCTCGACGACCAGACCGGCGAGCTCTCGACGAAGGAGAAGGAGCTCGCGGCCAAGGACACGGAGCTCGAAGGGCTAGAGCGGGACCTTACATCCAAGAAGGCCGAGCTCGA
>Ga0315279_10003032_pt1 | contig 24110 bp, 21 predicted proteins | sample YL17G06_20_MG_FD_203694 | JGI IMG/M metagenome (GOLD analysis project Ga0315279, IMG submission 203694) | Sediment microbial communities from Yellowstone Lake, YNP, Wyoming, USA - YL17G06_20 | ecosystem: Environmental > Aquatic > Freshwater > Lake > Sediment | place: USA: Wyoming | collected...
AAAAGGGGTAATCGCTATGGGATATAGTCTTGGCATTGATACCGGAGGGACTCATACCGATTTGATTCTCATTGACCAGGGAAGCGGCCAAACCTGGACAGCCAAAGTTCCGACGACGCCGACTGATCCGCTCAAGGGAATTCTACACGGTATTGACCGCGTGTTGACCCAATCGACCAAGGATATCTCTGAATTGGATGAGCTGATTTATGGTACGACCATCGTCACCAATATGCTCGTCCAACACCAGAAGGTTAAGGCTGGATTGATGACGACGCGGGGTTTCCGCGATGTGCTCGAGATCGGACGGGCGTATCGGACCGGCAACATCTATGACATCCAGTTCGAGCGACAGCCACCTCTTGTACCGCGACATTTGAGAATGGAAGTAGCGGAGCGAGTCAATTTTCGAGGCGAAGTCCTTGAGCGGCTCGACGAAGAGAATTGCCGTGCTGTTGTGCGCGAGCTCAAGGCGTACGGAGTCACCTCCATTGCCGTTTGTTTCTTACACAGCTACATCAACCCTGAGCACGAGCGACGAGCTCGGGCCATCATCGAAGAAGAGTACCCGCGAGTTTATGTCAGCCTGTCTTCCGACATCAATCCAGTATTCCGAGAGTACGAGCGGACTTCGACGACAGTCGTGAATGCCTATGTCACTCCGCGTATGGTCGAGCATCTGGATGATTTCGAACGCCGGGTCGTCCAAAAAGGATTGCGGAGCCGTCTCTACACCATGCAGGCCAATGGAGGACGGGCGACCTTTCGGACCGCCTGTGAACGACCTGTGCACGTCACCAACTCGGGACCGATTGCAGGGGCAATTGCAGGGGCCTATGTGGCCCGTCGGACCGGGTTTCCGAACGCGATCACACTCGATATGGGTGGAACAAGCTGTGACGTATCCCTCATTGAAGGAGGCAAGCCCACGTATGCCACCGAAAGCAGAGTCGAGGGCCACCCGGTTCAAATCCCTACCATTGACCTCAGCATCGTTGGAGCAGGGGGGGGCAGCATCGCCTGGCTCGACAGCGGCCAATCCCTGCGAGTGGGACCCCACAGTGCTGGAGCCGATCCCGGGCCTGTTTGCTATGGTATGGGCGGAACCCAGCCTACGGTGACTGACGCCAACCTGGTCACAGGCCGTTTGAATCCTGAATACTTCTTGGGAGGTGAGGTGCGGCTTGATGTCAAGGCAGCCGAAACTGCTGTTCGGGATTGCATTGCACGTCCACTGGGGATGACGACGCTGGAAGCGGCTCGTGGCATTTTGGAAGTGGCGAACGCGACCATGATCCGTGCCATCAAGCTCGTTTCTGTCGAACGTGGCCACGATCCGCACGACTTCACCCTGATTGCCTTTGGAGGCGCCGGGCCTCTGCACGCGACACGGCTGGCTGAAGAACTTGAGATTCCGGCCGTCATTATCCCTCGCTACCCGGGTAATACTTCCGCCCTCGGACTTGTGTTGGCAGACGTCCGTCACGACTTTGTTGCCACGCGCATTCAGAGCTTGGACGCCGTTAGCTCTCAGACTGCGGAGGCCACTTTTAGGGAGTTAGAAGAAAAGGCTCAGCTCCAATTGACCCGAGAAGGAATTCCCAGGGAGCGCTGGCGACTGGCCCGTTCCTGCGACCTGCGCTACTTCGGACAGGCTTACGAACTGAACATCCCCGTGGAAGGTGTGTTTCAGACCCCGGAGGACGTCAAACGCATTGGAGCAGCCTTCCACGCGACGCATCGTCGAACCTACGGTCATGCCATGGAAGGCGACCCGATTGACGTGGTCAACTATCGTGTGAGTGCGATTGGGCTCAGCCCTGAACCCGAGTGGAGGAAGGTGACTCATGGAGAACAGGACATCCATAAAGGTCACCGCGATGTTTATTTTGAAGGTGGCTACCATGATTGTTCGATCCATGAACGGCATCGTATCAACCCAGGGCAACAGGTGGAGGGTCCTGCCGTGATCGAACAAGTTGACTCGACGACCATCCTCTCCCCTGGGGACCGTGCCCGAGTGGATCCCTTTGGCAATTTGGTGATCACTTTGGGGAAAGGCCAGGTGTGCAAATGAAGGTCAGTCCGATCACGCTTGAAGTGATGCGACATGCGTTTGAATCCGTGGCCGAACAAATGACGGCAACCATTACCCGAACAGGCTATTCGGCCATTGTGAAAGAAGGCAAGGATTGTTCCTCTGCACTGTTCGATCCGCACGGTCGTCTCATTGCCGAAGGGGCCAACGTGCCGATTCACCTCAATTGTCTGACACCGGTGCTTGAGACCGTCTTGAGACACCATTTTCCTGTCGAAAGTCTGGCCCCGGGCGATGTGATCTTAACGAACGATCCCTATGCGGGCGGCGGCTCCAAGGGGCCCCATCACACAAACGATATTGTCTCGATTCGTCCGATGTTTTGGCGAGAGCAATTGCTGGGCTTTACCACGATCATGGTGCATCACAAAGATGTGGGTGGGATGTGGCCAAGCAACAATGCCTGGAACGAGGAGATCTGGCAAGAAGGATTGCGCCTTCCTCCCACCAAGCTCTACCGAGGCGGTGAACTCGACGAACAGATGCTTGCCTTGATTCTCAATAACACCCGCTCACCCTACAACATGCGGGGCGACTTGCTGGCACAGATCTCCGCTTGTGCCACCGGCGTCAGTGCGATGGGGAGACTGGCGGACAAGTACGGTCCGGAGCTCCTCATGGCGAGTGCGCAAGAGTTGATGGACTATTCGGAGAGAAGGACACGGGCCGAACTAGCGACGATTCGGGATGGCCACTATGAGCACGAAGAATTCATCCTGGAGGACGGAACAGCAGGTGGTCCCTATCGTCTCAAAGTCACGATCGAAGTCAGTGGCGGCGAGCTGATCGTTGACTATTCTGGCACTCATGGGCAGATCAAAGGCTCGGTGAATGCGCCTTGGTCAGCCAGCTACTCGGCAACGCTTTATGCCCTGCGGTGTCTGACCGATCCGACGATTCCGAGTAACGATGGATGTCGGCGGCCAATCACCATGCGCGCCCCGGAAGGAACGCTGGTCAATTGTTCGCTTCCTGCAGCGACCTTCCAGCGAATGGTTGTATGTCACAGCTTGGTTGATCTCATCCTGGGAGCGCTGGCATCAGCCGTCCCGGAGAGGGTTATGGCGGATTCGTGCGGGTGCATTTACAATGATGCCACAGGGATCAACCTGGAGAGCCATCCCCGAGGTGGCGATGTGGATCATCGTCAAAAATGGAGTGATGGGCCGAGCCAGGGCGGACTGGGAGCGCGTGCCACGAAGGACGGCGTGAATGCCATGGCCTGTCACGTAACCAATGTCGCCAACCCCCCTGTCGAGGTTACTGAGATTGAAGCACCGGTTTTGGTTCTGGAAAGGGCACTCCGTCCCAATTCTGGCGGACCCGGTAGATACCGTGGGGGTTTGGGACAGATCTATCGTTGGCGGTCCCTCGGTCGGGATGTACGTTTTAGCTGGACCTCGCAAAAGACAAAGATTCCTCCACAAGGCCTTTTGAAAGGGAAGCCAGGTCAGGTTGGCCGGTGGCTGACTACCTTGGCCAGTGGCGAATCATGTGAACTTGACCGTGCCATTGGAGTCTCCGAGTTAAGCTATGGCGACACCGTGACCTGTTTAATGGCGGGTGGCGGCGGTTATGGCGATCCTTTTTTGCGAGATCCTGAGAGGGTGCGGCAGGATGTGATAGAGGGGCTTGTGGATCTGGAGAGCGCCCGCGATGACTACGGTGTGGTAATCCGAGATAGGGAGACCTTCAACATTGACTGGGCTGCCACCCAAGCTATTCGGAATCGGCCCAAGACGAAATAGGACAGGTAACTCAGGAAGTTGCTGGTCTTCAATCAGGTATCGACAAAGAGAGTAACCGTGTTCTTAAGTAATCCCATCTAGCAGTTTGCGGAAAAACTCGATATTTTATTGCAGCCATTCCTCAATGTGTTAGGATGCCGACAACCCCTTATCTGGAGGCATCGATGGGAGGAATCTCTGAGAAACAAGCTGTCATGCTTAGCTTGATTACGCCCGAAAACCGAGTCCCTAAGTATCACCCTCTGCGACGCATCAAGGTGATTGGAGGGTTTCGGAAGACGCGGTTTAAGGGAGAGCTCCGGATACAACTGGCAGGGTGCTTTGTGGGAGCTGCCTATGATTTGCTTGGAATGGCAAAGTTGTTGCCTCAAGGGGCGGCAAGATGAGCGAGACGGGGCGTGGGAGCCCGTTTCGACCTTCTCCCGGGAAGTATTCCATGGATGGTTTTTCAATTCTAAACCCAAAGTTGACTTCATACTGTTAATACTTTTTTTTAACAGAGTTTTTCCGCAAACTGCTAGTGGCTTGCCCATGGATTGTATTATCCTATCCCTCAAGACTTCGTTGAAAAGACAACCCCATCGTTCTCGAAACGAGGACCCCTCCTGATGGCTCCCCTCCACCTCACCATAGACCTTGCGAAGATTACAGACAATGCCCGCAGGACTCTTTCCATCTGCCGTCCCTTTGGGATCGAGGTTGTCGGTGTCACCAAGGCGGTGTGCGGTACACCAGAAGTGGCACGGGCGATGATCAAAGGGGGCATTAAGAAACTTGGGGATTCCAGGCTTGAGAACATTGTCCGAATGCAGGAAGCAGGTGTTGACGTGCCCATGATCCTTCTTCGGTCGCCTGCTTTGAGTGAAGTGGTCGAGTGTGTTGCCAGAGTGGATACAAGCTTGAATGTGGACCTTGATGTTCTTCGGGCTCTGTCGAGTGAAGCTGTCAGGGCTGGCAAACATCATTCCGTGATCTTGATGGTCGATCTCGATACGGGGCGCGAAGGGTTCCAACCGGAGGATCTGCCGGGAGTGTGCCGCGAAGTTGCAGGAATGAAGGGGCTGACATTACAGGGGCTCGGTGCTTATTTCACGTTCAATAGCGAAAGAGAATTTCAGGCCACATCTCTCCGGCGCCTTATCGCTTTGGCCAAAAAAATAGAGGAAGAATGTGGGCTTCGTCTTCCTATCATTTCCGGTGGATCCACCAACATCTTTCGTAACTTCATCCTCAGCAATAAGACCGTGAAAGGTGTGAATCAGCTTAGGATCGGCACGGCGGTTCTTCTTGGCATTTCCTCATCGATCGGACCGCGCCGTATCCAAGGATTCCACCATGATACGTTCGTTCTCAAAGCTGAGCTGATCGAGCTTAAGAAGCGGGACAGGCTGCTCGGCATGCTCTCCCTCGGTCAGCTTGATACGGCCCAGGAGTTCCTCTTCCCTATAGCCCCTGGGGTCGCAATTGTTCGGGCCTCAAGCGATCACACCCTTGTCGATGTGACAGAGATGGACCCAAACCCTCGTATCGGCGACACCCTTGCCTTTCAGCTCGGTTACTACTCGCTCATGCGTCTCATGGCTTCCCCCTATGTCCGCTTCGAATTTCAGCAGAAGGAAAGGCCCTGACCTCTCCCCAAGGTTCTCGGGACTTTGATACCACTCAAGACTCCCAGCTAACAATCTGAACCTGGTTGAGATTGGAGGACTAAAGTCGGAATTTCTGAACGGTCATCCGAGCTTCGAGATAATTGACCAGGTGGATGAGGGGATAACAGATGATGAAATAGAAGATTCCCACAAGGCCAAAGACCAGGATGCCTTCTGGGATTCGCTGGACTGTCAGCCAGCCTGCTCGGGTCACATCGAGGACTCCAATGACGGAGACCACTGACGAATCTTTGATCAGGAGTACGTACTGACCCACCAGCGGTGGAAGGATCGTGCGCAAGGCTTGGGGTAAAATGATGAAACGGAGTTGTTGATAACGATTGAGGCCGGTGGAGATGGCCGCTTCTCGTTGTCCCCATGGAACCGCCTCGATCCCGCTCGCAAAAATTTCACAGATATAGGACCCTGAACAAATCGTCAAGCCCAACACCGCAGCAGGAAATGCCTTGATTTGAACTCCCAACTCGGGCAGAATGAAAAACAGGATGAACAACTGAACCAGAAAGGGGGTTCCGCGGATGGCATCCACGTAGACGGAGAGAAGACGTCGAAGCCACTTCGCTCGGCTGGCGCGGCCAACCCCTGCAAAGAACCCAATAACAGTGCCACCAATCAGGCTCAGCAGGGAGACTGCAATAGTCATCCAGAGCCCTTTCAGGAAAAAAGGGAGGCTATGGATTAACTGCTGGGTGTAGTGACCCCACATCGTCTCATTCCCACATTGCTATTTACACGGCCTGTCGGAAAATCAATCTCTTCTGCCACCAGGTCGAAAGCGATTTAAGCAAGAAGTATAAAACCAGATATAAAGCTGCCACAGCAAAAAAACCTTCTGCAGGCATGAAACGCTCGTTGGTCAAAATCTGGCCCGTTCGCGTAAGCTCCATGACGGAAATCAGTGAGAGGAGCGAACTGTCTTTCACCAAAACAATAGCCTGACCAAGGAGAGGTGGGATCGTCACCCCGATGGCCTGAGGCAAGATAATGAAACGAAGGCGCTGAAAATAATTGAGACCCGACGAAGTGCCTGCTTCAATCTGTCCGGTGCTGACGGACTGCATCCCAGCTCGTACGATCTCAGCCATGTAGGCCCCGCTGTTGAGCGTCAAGGCCAGGATCCCTGTCTGAAGCTCAGGAACTAGGAATCCCAGGCTGGGAAGTCCAAAATAGAAGAAATAAATCTGCGCTAAAAGGGGAGTGGAGCGGATTGTTTCGATGTAGGCGGCTGCCGGAGTTGAAAATAAACGAGATCTGGACAAACGTCCTGCACAGGCAAGGATTCCCACAAGAAGGCTCAAGATAAGGGAAACGAGAGAAATCCACCCCGTCGACAGAAACCCCTTCAAGAACAAGGGGTAATACTCAAACATTACCCGGAAGTTAAAAGACTCCAGCATGCCGCCTACCACTCCACAGAGGTTTAATGATCTTTCTTCCAATCCAGAGTCGTTACCCAGTATTTCAGCAGTTGCTCCTGCCTCCCATCGTTCTGGATCCAGTCAAAGAAGAGATTGATCCACTGGACCAAGCGTGCATCATCTGAGCGAACGGCAAAGGCCAGGGGCAATTTGGACAGCTGACCCGGAAGGAGCTCAATGCTTCCCGGAGGAAATTCCGCCATCTGGCCGACCACGGCGGTATCATCATTGACACCAATATCTGCATGGCCTGCGATCACGGCATTAATGAGAAGGGGGCCTCCTCCCTTGTACGCTTTTTGTTGGGCTTTAGGCAGCACCCTCTTGGCGTCTGCTTCGCCTGTGCTACCCAGCAGGACAGCCACATTCACATTCTCCTTATTGCAGTCTCCGATCGTCTTGAACTTGCTCCCCTTCTTGGTAAAAATGATACTTCCCGTGTAATAGTAGGGCTGGGTAAAGGAGACTTTCAAGGCACGTGCCAGCGTGGGCGTCATATCTGCTGCCAGAACATCCCCCTTCTTTGAGAGAAGCGCAGGAAGTAGACCGTCCCAGTCATAATCAAGAAACGTCACCTTGACACCCATTTCTTTTCCCATCAGGTTGGCAACTTCCACAGCGTATCCGGTCCGTTTGCCATTCTTATCGATGAAACTGAATGGGGTTCCCTGTGTCTGGCAAACAATCCTGAGTTCGCCATTCTTGACGATGTCATCCAAGGTATCTGCGGTTGCCACGCCGTAGAAACCTAATCCCAAAACGACTGCCAACATCAAAATCCACCACGTTTTCTTCATGTTCCTTTCTCCTTTCTTTTTTGATTCTATGTGGGTGCTATGGGACCTCACCCATCCGAAACCCTTCCAACATCATGATCCCCTTAAGACTTCACCTCCTTTCAACGACCGCGATGGCTCCTCTAAACGGTCTCCTGCCCGTGGGAATCTGTCCCGGTCATCATTTGCCCCTAGAACTCTATCTTCTCGTCCAGTGCAATGCCTCTCTGGTTCAACTGCTTCATGAAAGAATCATAGGGGATGTCAGTGGCCGGAGACAAAACCCCCTTGCCCTTGATCTCTCCGCTCGCAATCATGCAGGCCGCGATGCTGACCGTGTAACCGACTCCCAAGCTCATGGCCATGAGTCTGGTCTTTAGATCCCGTTCGATCAGGAGGTTAACCACTATTTTCTTCTTTTTCCCATCCTTCAGCCCGGCAAAGACGTTCACCATCACTGCCAAATCCTTCTCATCCTCTTTGTATTGGAGTTGAGGTTCTAAGAACTTCACCATGAACTGATGAGGCGTAATCTCGCCGGGCAGTCCCACCACTGGCTGATCGCTCAGGAAGTGGAATTTCTTCAAAGGCCGCCAGAAGGCACACCATCCAGGCCAGCGGAGGCTGTAACGGCCGGTCTCCTTGATGGTCTTCGTAACCCCCAGAAGATCCGTGAAGAAAACCGCGTTTCCATTGGGAAGGGCCTCTAACCGACCAAGACCTGGAAAGTCGATCTCATGAATGAATTCATTGTCATGTTGATCATCCCCAGAAATGGTCACTTTCTTCCCATTCTTAATGAACACGGCTTCTCTCTTCGAGGATTTCAAAACCATGTCCCAGTTCCAATTGATCTTGTAATTCATGGGATTCGTGCAGGCTTTCTTCTCAGGGAGTCCGCCACAATAGGAGTTAAGGACATGAATTTCGTCAAACTGCTTCACTGCGTGACCGTAGATGACGAGGTCGATCCCCGGGTCGAGTCCACATTCAGGCATGATGGCTACTCCCTTCTCCACGGCTTGCTTGTGGAGGGGGCGAATCTCGTAGCCATAATTCGTATTCACCAGGCCCACTCCGGACTCGATGGCTGCTTCCGTAATGGTCTTCATAAACTGTGCTGGCAGAACATCAATGACCACCTGGACATTTTCCTTCATAAGAGAAACAAGCATTTTCTTATCCTTGGCATCAAGGTGGACCAGTTTGATTTTGTTCATGTCGAGATGCTTTCGGAACGGAGAAAGACCCTCTGGAAAAGCATCGGCGCAAATCACTTCACTCACGTCACGGTTCCGCGACAAATCATAAAGAATCGCCTTGCCCTGAATTCCGCATCCCCCTAAAACCAGAATCTTCATGGACATATCCTCTCTCCAATACAAGCCGCTCTATTCTATCACGAAAAATTCTAAAATCAACTAAAACTTTCGAGTTTTGAGTTGAAACAGTGCCCACTCCCATCCATGGCGAGAAATACTTGCGTCCCTAACTTAGCACGGTCAACGGGTGTGCATCCCTCCTCAATCTGTACTGAGAGCGTCACAGATTCTGTCGAGAGTCCAGTCAACCTCTTCCTTCTTGATGATCAAAGGGGGTACAAGCCGAATTACATTCTGATGTGTTTCCTTGCAAAGGATTCCCCGGTCCTTCAGATTCTCACAGAGACGCCGCGCTCCCCCAGCCATAGGATAGAGCTCCAGCCCAATCATGAGGCCCCTGCCACGGATCTCACGTATGTAAGGGCTGGGTATATCCGAAAGCCTCTCCATAAAATAGCTTCCCATGTGGGCAGCGTTTTCTGCCATGTTCTCCTCTTTAATCACCTTGAGGGCGGTACGGGCAACAGCGCATGCTAACGGATTTCCGCCAAAGGTGGACCCGTGGTCTCCCGGATGAAAGACCCCTAAAACCTCTTTGTTGGAGAGAACGGCCGAAACAGGGAGAAATCCTCCTGAAAGAGCCTTACCAATCAGGGTCACATCAGACTGAATGCCGTCGTGTTCTTCAGCGAGGAATTTTCCTGTTCTACCCAAACCTGTCTGTATCTCATCGAGGATCAGCACGACATTGTTTTGATTACAAATCTCACGGGCTGTTCTGAGGTACCCTGACGGAGGAACGATGACTCCAGCTTCGCCTTGAATCGGCTCTACCAAGAAGGCAACCGTGTAAGGCGTGACTGCTTTTTCAAGGGCCTCCGCATCCCCAAAGGGGATGATCTTGAATCCCGGAGCATACGGCCCGTAACCATCCCGATACTGTGGTTCCGTGCTGAATCCGATGAGGGTGATGGTACGGCCGTGGAAATTGTTCTCGCAGACAATAATTTCAGCCTTATCTTCCGGTACTCCTTTGACGTTGTATCCCCACTTCCTCACCGCTTTGATAGCAGATTCGACAGCCTCAGCACCACTGTTCATCGGAAGGACCATGTGGGAATGCGTCAGCTCACACACCTCCTTATAGAAGAGGCCTAATTGGTCGTTTCTGAAAGCCCGTGAAACCATGGTTAAACGTTCTGCCTGTTCAATCAGGCTTTTGAGGATCTTGGGATGACAATGTCCTTGGTTCACAGCAGAGTAGGCCGAAAGGCAGTCTAGATATTTTTTTCCCTCGACATCCCATACCCAGACCCCTCTTCCCTTCGTTAAAACCACATCCAGAGGATTGTAGTTTCGAGCTCCATATTCATTTTCAAACCTGATATAATCCTCTGTCTTCATCCCAATCCCCCCTCTAAATCGAGCTTTATTGGATGGAATCATATCTTCTTTCATGACTAATAGATCAGGTTGGTTCCAATCTTCCTGCGATTGAAATTTCGATTGAAAGTTTAACCCCCATGCATCTTCTATCATCCGTTTTCTCGAACCTCTATTGAATGTGATCGAGGACTCAAGGTCCGTTGGTCAGGCATCAATTCAGACTCCTATGCCAAGAATCTACGACACGTGAATCTGCCGTAGACTCAAAGACTCGGCAAGATGACACGAGACGAAATGAGTCTTTCCAATATCCCGATAACCTGGGGGCTCCTCCATGCAAATCTGTTGGGCGTAGCGAAATCGTTGATGGAAATTGCACCCCGGGGGTGGGTTGATCGGGCTGGAAATATCCCCCTCAGGATGGATGCGCCCGGTATTAAAGTCGGGGTCGGGAAGCGGAACCGCCGACACCAAGACCTCGGTATAAGGATGCCTCGGATTCACGAACAACTCGTCTGTCTCGGCAGGCTCAACAATCCTTCTTAGGTACATGATGGCCACCCGGCTACTGATATACCGCACTACTGCGAGATCATGAGCGATGAAGAAGTACGTCAGGTGAAACTTCTCTTGCAAGTCTTGAAGAATATTAAGCACTTGATATTCTTTCTTAATACATTACTGTTTGCTGAAGTGTCTCGTTGATGAGTCCAATAGCTTCGTTGATGAAATGGCAGACTCTGTTTTTTTCCCGTACGATCCTACGTTCCAAAAACTTAAACATATCAACATTGCGATCCATCATCCCTAGTTCTCCCAGTCGCTCGAGTCTGGGAAAAGGGGGTATAAAAAAAGCGGGGTCTGCATCGAACCTGTCGGCTGCACAATAATGAATCGGCAATAGTATACGACTCAGTTTGATGAGGCATTGGTTTAGTTTCTTTACTGTTGATTCATATCTTTGATCGACCGACGACTCTTCTAATTTGTTGTGTTGGATTTTCATTTCTGTGCAGATGCGATTCAATTCACTCGCTTTGCATCTAAACATTTCAACTTTCTTGATTGCAGGAGTTAAATCAAAAGTATCCTTTGCCTTCCTCTGCAAGCCTAAAAGGTGCAAGATCATTTCATCTGCCACACTCACGAAATTAAATGGAAGAACAGGAGCTGTACATAATGTCCAAAGGGCTGCCATGCAGATTTGGGTATCCTTTAGCAAGATGTGGCGGTCAATCTTATCAAGGGTATCTGCTTCTGTGTGCCAGAACCATGCGAAGCCTTGAAATAGTTCATCCGAATGGCTTTGTGGTTGACGTGATAATAATCCGAAGAGGGAAGGGACGCCTATGCCCAAAAAGGAGGAGTCACAACCTCGACTGATGCGACAATAGGGTGGGCATTGTGTGGTGTAGTCTTTGATCAGACTTTTTTCGAGATCATAAAGCTCAGCAGTACATTCTACTTTGGAATAGTCGGTAGCCCCTTGGCAGCCGAGGGAATCTACATTAAGGTGAACGATAGCATTTTCATATAGGTCCTCCCAATTGTAATCAGCATACCAGGTCGACCCTGAATAGCGGCCGTGGGAGTGGCCTGACCACCAGATACAACGAACACCATAGCGCAATTCCTTCCGATATTTCGAAAGAATGCGCGCTGTTTCAAGAATGCAAGCATTAGCCGTAGCATTGTCTGTTGCGCCCTTGTGCCACGAGTCAATGTGGCTCGAATATAATACATACTTATTGGGTTCTACCCTCCCCCGAATATCGGCAATAGCAAGCGGTACCTTTTTGAATCCTGTCCAAGTCTCAGTGGTCAAAAGAACCCGCACTGGGCCCTTTTCGCATAGTGACTTGAGAAAATCCCCATTGGCTTTATTCATGGATATAACTACATTCTTGGGGATGTAATCTAATGTCTCAGGGGTCGGATGTCCCCAAATAGTCGTGATGATCATGTTGATTGGCAGATCGTTTTCATTGATCCAAACCTGTCCAAGGGCACCTTTCTTTTCTATATTCCAGCATGCTGCGGGGTAGGCAATGCCATCATTTAAAACAATTTTGCCTTTCGTCTCTCGGTCGCTCCCCTTTGGAACATAGATGAGTTCTGCCTCGATACCGTCAGGAGGTGTGGATCTAGAAAAAGAATGGGTGATACAGGGTAGCTTTCTTATTTCAGGAGAGAGGATGACAAGCGAAGCATGAATGGGTAAACTAATAAAGTTTTCAATCTGCAAAATCTTGACGTCAAAACCGAAGCTCTCCATCACTTTTTTAAAATATTGGACTGCCCGAATTTCCCCCTCACTGCCTGAAAGACGGTCCTCTTGGGCGATGAACGCCGTGTGTTTCCATAGTTCATCTATGGATACCTCCTGCACAACTTTTTGCTCTCGTTCCTTCTCATTTACGAATGCCATATACTCATCTCCCTTTTACCATAGCGCGGTTGCCTGAAAAATAAGGAGAGTCGGGGTTTTTCAAAAAAACCTCAAGCAAAAACATCTGATTCCATTTCGGCACCCATTCCCACAGTCTCTGGAACAGATACGATCGGCGCATAGCTCAGCTTGGGCCAACCGAGGTCTTCTGGAAGCATGTAGTGGCACAACTCCACGGTCGAAGAGAGGAAGGGCATGATGCAAAGCATTTGTAGCTCGGCCGCTGCACTCAGGCTCGTGCCAGAGGCACTTACCGGTGTGACGGGAAGGTGACGCAAAGCGGCAATATTGGCTATGAGGATGCCGTCGGAGAAACTGCCACACTTAGCCAGCTTGATACACAGGCCATCCACCAAGTTGGCCTCGACCAGATGCATGGCCTCCATGGAGCCAATGACCGACTCATCCACGAATATGGGTATTCCGAAGTGATCCGACAATCTTCGCATGTCCTCTGGCTGATCCCTGCTGACTGGTTGTTCGACATATTCCAGACGTTGATTCCAGGCCAGCTCCCGTGGGACTTCCCCAGCTTTGTGGAAGTTCTCCCAGTCCTGATTGGTGTCAATCCTTAAGAGCACATCCGGCGGGAGGGGTGGCGGGAGCGATGTCATTTTATTTAACGCGTTCGTATTAGTGCTACCGGTGAACATCCGCAGTTCGGCACCTTCCCCCCAAGCAGTAAGTTCCCCAGTTCTCACCCGAACGAACATAGGATGGGTCATATATCTTTCGCCTGAGGAAGCACAATCTTTGTAAGAATCAGAGAAATCGAAAGCCAAAGGTATTTCGCGACCTCGGACGTCAATCCTGGCGATTTTTTACGCAGCATTATTCCTGGTCTACCTCCTCGATTTACACGGGTTACAAATCCTATCGGCAGGGGATGAATGATCCTTTTGGAGTGACCATTATTTAAATAGGACACTACCCTGTCGAGAGAGGCCGTAGGTTAAGTGAATCGGCAAAGTGACAGGTGACAAAGTGGTTGTCCCCCACGTCTGTGTAAGCGGGAGCATCGGTCTTGCAAATCGCTTGTGAGTAGCTACAACGTGGATGGAAATTGCAGCCCGAGGGCGGATTGACCGCACTTGGGACGTCCCCTTCAAGTAGGATTCTCTCAGTATTATAGTCTGGGTCAGGCACCGGAACGGCTGACATTAAAGCCTCCGTATAGGGATGTTTCGGCTTAACGAACAATTCGTCGGTTTCTGCAAGCTCAACGATCTTTCCAAGGTACATGACTGCAACACGATTACTGATATACCTAACTACAGAAAGGTCATGGGCGATAAAGAGATAGGTCAAACCAAATTCTTTCTGCAAGTCCTCAAGAAGATTCAACACCTGCGCTTGGATGGAAACATCGAGGGCTGAGACCGGCTCATCGGCCACTATCAACTGAGGATCTGGAGCGAGAGCGCGTGCGATCATGATTCGCTGCCGCTGTCCACCTGAAAACTCATGCGGAAAACGTTTCATATGATCTGGCTTTAGACCCACTGCTTTTAAGAGAGACCGGACACGGTCTTCCAGTTCAGAACCCTGGGCAATACCATGCACAAGGAGTGGTTCTCCTACAATCGCGCCTACAGTCATCCGCGGATTCAACGAAGAATACGGATCCTGGAAGATGAGCTGCATATCTTGACGGAGCAACTTGAGCTGTTTGCGCGTGGCAGAAGCCACATCCACCTCCTTGTATTTCTCACCCGGACCGGCTAGTTTCTTACTTCGAAAGATGATATCCCCCGTAGTTGGATTGACCATGCGGAGAATCGTCCAACCGGTGGTCGTTTTCCCACAGCCGCTCTCCCCTACTAGGCCGAGCGTCTCACCCTCTTTGATGTACATGTCGATCCCATCGACTGCCTTGACATGGGCCACCACGCGCCTGAGTATCCCTTTGCGTACGGGAAAATATTTTTTCAGGTTCTTTACTTCCAGCAAATTGTTGTTATGAAACAAATTCCATCACCTCTTTATCACGCATATAGCCAACAAGCAGCTAAATGATTTGGGGTCACTTCCTTGAGCGGTGGGATGTGAGCCTTACACCTCTCCATCGCACTTGGACACCTCGGCTCAAACCCGCACCCCTGTGGGGCCTCTAATGGATCTGGAACGACACCTTTAATGGGTACCAGGCGCTTTTTTCTAGACATCTTTAGAGAAGGTATAGAGTTCATTAACCCATGGGTATAGGGGTGCCTAGGGTCCTTAAAGATGTCTCTGACAGGCGCATTTTCGACGATCTTTCCGAGATACATGACAACCACATGGTCGGCCATTTTTGCAATGACTCCAAGGTCATGGGTGATAAACAAAATGGATGCTCTAAATTTCTTTCTGAGGTCGTTCATTAGATCCAAAACCTGAGCCTGGATCGTCACGTCAAGGGCTGTTGTCGGCTCGTCGGCAATTAGAAGAGAAGGATGGCAAGAAAGGGCCATGGCGATCATGGCACGCTGACGCATTCCGCCTGAAAGTTGGTGCGGATATTCGTCAACCCGCTGTTCAGGAGAGGAAATCCCCACGGCAGTCAGCATTTCAATGGCTCTTTTCCGGGCTTCTCTCTTTCGTAACCCCTGGTGAAGGATGATCGTCTCAGTAATCTGATTTCCAATTGTATACACCGGATTCAGAGAGGTCATCGGCTCCTGGAAGATCATCGCGATTTTGTTCCCCCGGATAGAGCGCATTTTTTTGCCCATAGGGGCGAGCTTTGTCAGATCAATAATTTCCCCGTCATGGTTGAGAAAAATCTCACCAGCTTCAATCTTGCCGGGCGACTGGATAAGACCCATGATGGATAGGGCAGTCACTGATTTCCCACATCCACTCTCACCCACCACCCCGAGCGTTTTCTCCGGTTCAATAGAGAAATCAACCCCGTCCACGGCGTGCACCACAGAACCTTCTAAATAGAAGTTTGCTTTTAAACCTCTTACCTCAATGAGAGACAAGGCTATCTCCTCTCCACGATAACAGTTATAGACCTCACTGTAAGCAACAGAGCCGGAATATCTCTCTTAGCCCTTTCTCAGAAAAGCTTCGTGAACCATTCTTACTAACGCCACGATGTGAAATACCGGCAGATTTGTTACTTTTTGAATAGCCTTAGCAAAAGCCGGTAAATCAGTGCATTCCAAGACTATTGCCCCCGTCTTTTGATTCTTTTCCAGTATCCTTTTTGCAATTTGAACAATCTCTTTTTCAAGCTTTCTTAGATCCACCTTTTCCTTCGGTGCATCGTGATTTTTCCTTTTCTCAGTACAAGATCAACCCTATCGTCTTATCCAATTTGGAGATGTTATGTCCTACAATGTTTTTTCATCAGTGCTAAATCTGCACATGGGCGCGCGGGTCAAACGCATCGCGAAGCGTATCCCCTATGATGTTAATGGCGATGACAGTCATGGAAATGGCGAGTCCAGGGAAAATCAGAAGCCAGGGAGCCCGCGTCACATAAACACGAGAGGTGGCGATTATGTTCCCCCAGGACGGCACGTCTGGAGGAAACCCCACACCCAAGAAGTCCAGTACGGCTAAGATCAGAATGACGTTCGCTAAGAGAAAGCTACATTGGACGATAATAGGAGATAAAGCATTAAGAATAATATATCGCGTAAGAATTCGAAACTCCCCCACTCCCACCGCTTTAGCTGAGGCCACATAGGTGTTGGTGGAAACGGTGAGGGTTACTCCGTGCACAAGGCGTGCGAGCCGGGGCGTATAGACGGCCGCAATGGCGATCATTACGGTAATAAAGCTAGGCCCCATGATCGATGCCAAGAAGAGTGCAATAAGCATACTTGGGAAAGCCATCATGGCATCGACAAGACGCATTAGAATGGCTCCTGCAATGCGATAATAGCCTGAGATACTCCCGATCAAGATCCCGAAGAAAGCGATGACGATGACTACGCAAATGGATGTCCCTAAGGTGAGACGAGTTGCAATCATAACTCGGCTTAGAAGATCTCTTCCAAATATATCTGTCCCACACCAGTACGCAGAACTCGGGGGTTTCAAACGATCCCCTGCTTGCATTTTGTGAGGGTCATAGGGAGTGATGAATGGCGCAAAAACCACCAAAAACATTAGTATCCCCAATACGAAAATCGCGAAGAGGGTAGTTTGTCTTCTCCGGGCCAGCAAGAAAAATCTTTTCAAAAAACTTACCTCCTAATCGTATTGAATGCGGGGATCGAGTATGGCATAAATAATGTCACATAAAAAGTTGATGATGACATATAAGCCTGCAATAATCATTAAGAGTGCCTGTAACGTGGGGTAATCCCTCTGAAGAATTGACTCCACAACCAGTCGCCCAACCCCTGGAACATTAAAGACGGTCTCCACAACGACGGATAACGACATTATTTCTGCGAAGTATGTTCCAATCACCGCAACCACCGGAATAAGGGCATTTCTAAGAACGTGTTTTATGATGACGACGCTTTCCCTTAACCCTTTGGATCGTGCCGTGGTCACATAGTCCATTGACAAAATGTCAATAACAAAGGATCTCGTAAGACGAGCGATCAGTCCGCTGGACGGGATGGCAATGGTTAGACAGGGCAAGATGAGGTAGCGAAGATTTGTGATATCGCCGGTGCCCAATACCCCCGGGTATCCTGAACTTGGCAACCAGTTTAGGGTAGCCGAAAAAATGAGCATCAGATTCAGACCGATCCAAAAACTGGGCATTGAGGCGAGGGTTAGTGATAGGGTCATCGAAGCTTGATCAAGCCAGCTATTTCGTTTCTTGGCTGAAATAATTCCTATTAAAATGCCAAAGATGGAAAAGAAGAATGTCGCTCCTAATGCAATAATAAAACTTGCTTCGGCGCGGCGGGCAATCGTGGAAATGACTGGTTTTCTCGAGTAGACCGAAACACCAAAATCCCCCTGGAGGACCATTGAGAACCACTTGACGAGTTGAACATGAATAGGCTGGTCATAACCCATCTTCTTCGTCAAGGCCTCTATAGAGGTGACATCGGCATGGGGACCAAGCATTAGTTCGGCAGGGTTTCCAGGAGTAAGATGGATCAGCAAAAAGCATATAATACCGACCAGTAGCATGATCGGAATCATAAGCAAGAATCGGCGGATAATAAACGCAGTCATCGCTAAAAAACATTCCCTTTACTGCTCGGGCAGCTTAAGTGAATAACTCTAATTGGGCGTTCAGCAGGAGCCATCGGGATCTATCTTACAAATGCCTTAAGACAATCAGGGCTGATCTACTAGGTCATCATTGAATCTTTACATGAGTGTCTTGCCCTGTATGTGATGTGGAGGCTCCCGGGAAATTCAGAGGAGCCTCCACATCACATTAAGTCTAAGGTAACCACATGTTCCATCCGTATATGAAAGTATGGACCGGATGTGTACTCGTACCGAAGCCTTTTAGATAGGCCTCCGTAGCCGCCATGTGCAGGGTGTAGTAGTCTCCTAATTTGATGATGGGGACCTGGGTGTAAAAGATCTCTTGGAACTTTGACCAATTCTTGAGCCGAGCCGTATAGTCCGTCGTTGATACAAAATCTTTCAGTATCGCGAGCTTTTCCGGTGTATCCCACCATCCAGGATACGTGGGGCTTAACCAATACGATATGCCAGGGTCATAATAAACTGCGCTAGCATAGGTTGCAAACATCTCCCACTTATCCGACTCCTTCCGATTAGCAACCACACCAGCCCAATCATATACCTGAAAGTCAACATTGAAACCTGCATCCTTCAATTGCTTAGCAATTACTTGACTTAACTCGTAGGCTGGCCATACGTTGCCCACCAGCATTCGGATCTTTTCTCCTTTGTAACCGGCCTTTTGGGCTAACTGCATAGCCAGCTTCGGATTTTTCTGATTATACTTATTCAACCCGGCGTCTGTATACCAGGGCGTGCTCTTCGGGAAGATCGACCCCTGAGCTACGCCCAGATCTCCAAAAGCAGCGGCTAATATCTCATCCATGTTTAGAACCGCCAGGATTGCTTGTCGAAGGCCCTGGTTGGCGCATAGTCCTTGTTTGGTGTTAAGGTTCAATCCACACCAGTAGGTTGGCTCTAGCTTTACCATGTGAATCTTCGGGTCTTTGGCCAGGGAACCGTATAGATCGGTTGGTAGATTAAATGCATAATGATATTGCCCGGCCTTAATACCGTTTACCCGTGCGGCTACTTCCGTGACAATGTGAAACTCTAAGGTATCGAAGTAGGCGATTTTCTTTCCGGCTCGGCCGTTGGCAGGTTCTTTACGAGGGACATATTTGTCCCAGCGGTCAAGCCTGACATACTCGCCTTGAACCCACTTCCCGAACTTGTAGGGACCAGTCCCAATATAATTGTCCGGCGTCACCATTTCGCGACCTGCAGCGCGGGCAATCGCACTAGGAAGAATGACCGGACCACCATTTCCAAAACCAAGCAAAGAGAGTAAGGGAGCATACGGTTCCTTAAGGTAAATTTCAAACGTATATTTATCAGGGGCAGAAAGGCGATCAACGTATGGCCGCGCGATACCCCCGCGAGCTCCGTACTGCAGCCACCTTTCGACAGACGCCAGAACATCCTCTGAAGTCATTTCAGACCCGTTATGGAACCGCACGTCCTGTCTTAACTTGAATGTGAATTTTAGGTTGTCTTTTGAAACGGTCCAACTGTCCGCCAGTTCCGGCGCCAATTTACCATCGGCTGTGATATATTGAATGAGGTTCTCGAATATATGCCCCCCTACGTCATAGGGGTGATCAGTTGAAGTCATCATCGTATCGAGGGTGGGAAGCTCGGCATCAAGTGCCACCTTGAAGGTTCCACCGTATTTGGGAGCCTCATCGGCGGCAAAAGCAAAAGAAACGAGGCCAATGGCAAACAGTAAAACCCCAACCTGCATCGTTCTGGAATACCCCTTCCTCATAGCAAACCTCCTTCTCTTCGTCATCATATTTACGACATGGATGAGCTCGAAACTGCGAGTTATAACCCGGGTGCACACGTCAAGAGTCCCCCTGGACCGTCATTGGGCACCACCTCCCTTCGCGGTCTGGAAACACTGCTTGATCTCTTTCTGCAACTCTTCCGAACAGAAAACGTCGACGGCGGTCATTGCCAGGGCCTTGGCCCCGTGTATCATTGCCTGCATGCCCGTGTCGGAGAACGCCGCCTCCGCAAATTCCACGGTGTGAGACTTTATTTCCTGCGGGACGATGGCCACGCTCCCGTGCAGCGTGGGAACGACCTGGCTCACGTTTGCCGCGTCGGTCGACCCCCTGCTCTGTTCGATCGTTCTGCTGACTTCGAGACCGAGCGACTCGAGATTGCCCAGAAAAGCCCGTTCCAGAGGAGGGTTGAACCGCATGGGTTCGTAAACCCGGTCAAAATGGCCAAAGCCCACCTCGCAGCCTATTGCCAGCGCGGCGCCCTTGGCACAGTTTTTTACCTTCGTCACGAGCTCGTCCCGGTAGGCCACGCCGGGGGCTCTTATGGAGAATCGACACTGGGCCAATTCAGGGGTAATGTTCGTCCGCTCCCCTCCCTGGCTGATGATCCCGTGAATCGATGCCTCGGGTGTCAGGTGCTCCCGGAGCGCATTGATGCTGTTGAAGGTCTGGATGACCGCACTCAGCGCATTCACACCCAGCTCGGGCGCCGCCGACGCATGAGAGGCCTTCCCCTTGAATGTGATTTCCAGTGGGACAAGGGTGAGATAATTCTTCGACCCGGCATTCTTGCTGTCCGGGTGAATCATCATGACCACATCGAGACCGTCGAACACCCCCTTTTCAACCATGATGATCTTGCCGCCTTCTTTCTCCTCGGCAGGGCAGCCGATGAGTTGCACGGTCCCGGAAAGCCTGTCCTTCAAAGTCCCCACCGCCAGTGTCGCGCCCACGGCCATGCCGGCGATGATGTTGTGGCCGCACGCGTGCCCGATGCCGGGCAGGGCATCGTACTCGGCCAGAAACGCTATGGCCGGGCCGTGCGACCGGGCCGGATGGATGGCGCGAAAGGCGGTCTCGAGACCGGCAACCCGGTGCACCAGCTCAAAACCAGCCTGCTGCATCATCCGGGCGATCAACCTGACGGCTTCATGTTCGGCAAGGCTCAACTCCGGGGTGTTGTGGATTTGTCGGCTCAGCGAAATCAAAGGTTCGGAGAGACGATCGACGGCTTCGCGCACCTGTCGCTTGAGGTTCCCCGGGTCTTGCACCTGTTTAAGCCTGTGTTTGCCCGAGTCAATCATTCAGAATGCCCCACCCTGAACTCCTGTCTGGTCCCGATGAATCCATCGGCCGCAATGGGCCTGACTTTACCATCCAAGAAAGAGAGGCCTTTCGGCAGGCAGACCCCGAGGCTCCTGCAGTCAAGATATTTCTCTCCCTCGACATCCCATACCCAGACCCCCTTTCCTCTGGTCAAGACGACATCCAAGGGTTTGTAATTTCGAGCGCCGTATTCGTCTTCAAGTCTGATGTAGTTTTCAGTTGTCATTTCAACTTTTATGCGAATTGAACGTCGAATGAACCCCTAAGTCTCCTGGTTTTTCTGCTGCTCCTTCTCGAACCTTGTTGCCCTGGATTCTCTTCATGAACATAAACGGACGGTGCACCTCGCCCCCATCTCCATTCCTGAGGTTGATAAAAAGGAAAACTTCACGCCTTTGGTTTCTCGCCCGTTTGGAGAAAAGACCTTAGGCCATTCACGTCAAGACCCGCAAGTCCGAGTGCCTCCACGGTCCTTAGACCTCTAGCAAAATAATCCTTGCCCGAAAGGACCTCTCCGATCCGCACCATAGCCTCGCACGCAGGTGTGGGAACACCGAGCAGTCTCCCGAGAGAACAGAACATCACAAGCCCCATGCCAATGTCCTCGTGGAAATAGCGGTTATCCAGCGTGTCCGGACTGGTGAAGTTACGATACCCAGGCCCATTTGCGTAACACTCATAATAGTCCGTGCTCGTGGCGTAGCCTTGCTCAACGGAGGTCACCGTATCCGGTTGAGCAGGAGATCCCATGGCCTTCAATAGAGCCATCCTTTCCTCGTCGAGTTTCCGGATCAACTGGGAAACAATAGGAGAAACGCCGTCCCGATAAAATAACATCTTGCTCCCTTCCTTTTCGATGCGCGCCAGGTTCAGAATCGTGATGGCTGGATGGATGACCGGGTTCGCATTGTTTAAACCTGCCTCAAGGACATGGGCTGCCCGGACAAAGCCTGGGAAAAGCGCTTCCAGCTCGGGACCAACCTTTCCCAACTGCGAGCCAGGGAAACTGCTGTAGACGACACGCCCGACCTTAACGCTCACTTCCACATGGGAACCTTTCGCGCGACAACCATAGGTCAGGGTGGATGTCTCCACCAAGATCGGAAGCTTCTTGACCCCAAGCTCTCGAAAAACTCGAGCAAAATGGAGCGATCCACCCGTGGAACCGGGATTGAGAATGAGGAGTTGCTCCGGGCGAATCAACGGCGCGAGGTCACGTGCTGTCCGATCGTGAGACAGCGCTTGAGTGCAAACCATGACGGTGTCTGATCCTTCCAGAGCTTCTGACAAATTACAGGTGACCCGTTCGAGAGTAGCTCGGCCCGCTACAGCCCCAGTCGCTGTCAGAGTTCTATCTCGCAAGACTTCCTCAAGGTTTGTCTTGAATTCAGGGAATTCAAATAGACGAACACGTTTGCCCTGAAGCGCCAGATCCACTGCGGCAGCCTTCCCGCCGTTTCCTGCCCCGATAATCGCAACACAATCAATCATGAAAAGTCTCCTCTCACTGATCTAGTGGGATGCGCTTCCGGAGGTCTTCGGACTAGTTGTCATCGAACAACCTCCCGAGCCGAAAGGTAATTTCCACAGAGGAACCCTGAGCTCCGTTAGATATCGCCGACCTCCTTGGGCACACTAATCCAGTTGTTCCTCGATTTCATTACGACGAAGGTTTCACTCCGAACGACATTAGCCATCTTGAGAATCGTCTCCGTCGTAAAACGATACAATTCGACAGTCCCCCCTTTGAAGGCAACCTCTGCAATAATGTCGTAGCGGCCGCTTACCACCGCCGCCCACATGACATTGTCCAGATCTGCTATCTTCTTTAGTATCTGGTCCATTTTCCCGCCGGAGCGGATGCTCATGGCGACCAGGGCGGTCGTGACCTCCGGTTGTCGATCCGGATCGATGAGACCGCAAACCTTCAGCAAACCGGTCTCTTCAAGGCTCTTCAGCCTTGACCGAACCGTCGGTGTGGTGACGTGCAGTCGCTTCGCCATGTCGCCGACTGACATTCGGCCGTCCTCACAGAGGAGCCGAATGATCTTATTGTCCATGGAATCAAGGGTTTTCTTACCCATGTTTCTCCTCTACCTCCGTTCAATGTGTTTGACATTTTGTCCCTGTTACGACGGAAAATGGGGTTTTGAGCCTAATCTGCAAGTTATCTCCTAGCTTCGGTCCTTGAAGACTTACGAGCTATTAAACCTCATAAACTCTCGCATCCAATTATCAAGCCTAGTGACGGACGAACGACGATCAATTAGATAAAAAATTAGACTAATATTTTTGAAAAAGAAAATCTGACTCTTTAACTATATCTTTTTTAAAAGAAAGTCAAGAAAAAAATTTTCATTATATTTTGCCCGCTCTTTACGGTTGCCAAAGTCATATTTGCCTCCAACGCTTTGTTGCGATTGGACGGGTCCACTTCCTTCTGTGACTAACCATGCATAAGGTACGGATTGTTACGCTGTCGATAATCCAAAAACTGCTAATCGGTTGCAGAGGTTAGCCAATAGAAAACGATCGGAGGAAGGGGTCCGGGAAGTCGAATTGGGAAGGGTAGTCTGGATTCGGTGGAAAAAGGTACAAAAAGGTTCAGAAACATTTGGCGTCTCACTTCATCCGCTGAAAAGATTGCATTGCGGGGCCAAAGTTTAGCTTGCGAGCTTCGGATTGAGAGATCCGCAAATAAGATCTTTACCTATGAGGTGGGGTGATGAGGACCTTACAGATCTTCTTATGACTCATCGGCTTTAGGTGTTGCGTTTACACTATTGACAGGCCTATGTAAACATCCGGAGTAACGCAGGGAAACCAAAGAGTGAAGATAATTTTATCCGCCTACGCAGAAGACCACGGGCTCTGCCCGTGGATGAATGCGTGAGAGGTGTCGGTGCTAATCCTGAGCCGAGGTATCACTGCTTCGGCGGATTTCGCCACTGGCGGATAACCCTCCGA
>Ga0315279_10003033_pt1 | contig 24106 bp, 20 predicted proteins | sample YL17G06_20_MG_FD_203694 | JGI IMG/M metagenome (GOLD analysis project Ga0315279, IMG submission 203694) | Sediment microbial communities from Yellowstone Lake, YNP, Wyoming, USA - YL17G06_20 | ecosystem: Environmental > Aquatic > Freshwater > Lake > Sediment | place: USA: Wyoming | collected...
TGGAACTTTTTTTATGCAACTGGTGGGTAAATCCTAAGCACCTGCCTGCGCGTAGCCGCTTCGGCAAAGGCAGGCGAAATTCGAAACAAGTCCCGCCCAGGCGGGATTTAAAATACAAATTTTCCAAATAAAAAGGTTAGAATTTTGAAATGGTTTCGGATTTTTCAATAATTCAATACCTTTTTGGTCCCGGCTATACCGGTTGAGGGAGTGAGAATGCAGGGGATCTATTTGCTTTTAGGCCTGATCGTTGCCATCGCTGTGGCCTTTTTCTTCTTCATGGAGCAGAGGTGGAGAAAGTTTTTTGAGGAGATCAAGGCAGACCAATCTTCCCAACCCATGTGGCCCCTGATGCAACAGCAAATGGAACAATTGAGAGGGCAGATGAGCGATGGTCTCAACAAAAATATTTCGCTACTCACCGAGCAGCAGAGAGCCGTCAATGAACAGTTGAGGGGTATCACGGAACAAGTGAATCGGCAGCTACTGGACTCCAGCGGAGAGATCAGTAAGCGCCTTGATAATGCAGCAAGAGTGATCGGAGATGTTCAGAAGAATATCGGAGAGCTTTCTGAGGCCAGTAGGCAAATCTTCGAAGTGGGCAAAAATATTGCGACCCTGCAGGAAATCCTTCAACCACCCAAATTGAGAGGTGGCTTGGGAGAACAATTTTTGGGGGAATTGCTGTCTCAGGTCCTTCCACCCCAATTCTTTACTCTCCAATATATGTTTTCCAATGGGGAGAGGGTCGATGCAGTGGTAAGGCTTGGCGAAAAAATCGTCCCCGTCGATTCCAAGTTCCCGCTCGATAATTTCAAACGGATCATCGAATGCAAGACTGAGGAGGAGAGGAAGGCATCTCAGAAAGCCTTTTACAGAGACGTGAAGAAACACATTGATGACATCGCCAGTAAGTATATCGTGCCCAATGAAGGGACTTACGATTTTGCCCTGATGTATATCCCTGCAGAAAATGTTTACTATGAGACGATCACAAAGGACGACTCATTTGGAGAAGAGAAAGGAATTTTAAATTATGCATTGAAAAAGAAGGTCATTCCTGTATCTCCCAACTTATTCTTTGCTTATCTCCAGGTGATTGTACTTGGGTTAAAGGGATTACAGATCGAGAAAGATGCCCAGAAAATACTGGCTTTGCTGGCGAGTCTGAAAAAAGACTTAGGAGGCTTTCAAGAGGATTTTCAATTAGTGGGAAAACACATCACCAATGCCATGAATAAGTTTGAGGAAGCAAGAAGACGATTGGACAAATTTAATTTTAAATTGGAACAGATTGAAAACCAACCTTCGTTGCCATTAGAAAAAAAGGAAATTGAGGCCAAAGATTCCTGAAACTCAGGTTCAGAACAAAAAATGAAAGCCGAGAATCCGATCATTGAAGCCATCAAAACCAGGAGATCGATTCGCCAATTTACAAAAGAACCAGTTTCGGATGAACTCTTGAATCGGATTCTTGAGTCGGGTTTGTGGGCCCCAGCTGGTAAAAACAATCAACCCTGGAAATTTGCTGTCATCCGGGACTTGACATTGAGGAGATCCTTAGCCTCTCTGACCCATTACGGATCCGTCATCCGAAATGCCCCGATCTGCATCGCCGTATTTTTAGATCACTCCAGGGTTTACGATCGGGTGAAGGATGGGCAGGCGGTGGGTGCCTGCATCCAAAATATGCTGCTCACGATCCATTCGATGGGATTGGGTGGGGTGTGGTTGGGAGAGATCCTAAAGAATAAGGAGAAAGTGGGGGAGTTGTTGGAGGCGGGTGAAAATTTAGAATTCATGGCCGTTGTGACCTTAGGCCATTCGGATGAGAATTCCATACGATCCGCCACAGGGGATGGGTCTGGAAGACGTGACCGTTTGGAGGAGATGGTCTTTCTGAGAAAATAGGTGGTGCCGAGGAAGAGGAGGAAAATGATCCCCACCAGGGAGGAATGTTTCAGACTGATGGCTGAGTATGGGATGCTGGACCATATCATCGACCACAGTACGGAAGTCACCCGAGTCGCTCTTTTTCTCTCCACGGAGCTAAATAAGAGAGGGCAAAGGATTGACCTCAGTTTAGTGGAAGCCGCATCATTATTGCACGATCTTACTAAAACAGAATGCTTTAAGACGAAAGAGGACCATGCTCAGACAGGATCTCAGGTTTTAAAAATAATGGGATACGAGAGGGTTGGAGAGGTAGTGGCAGAGCATATCCTGTTGTCGAAACGAAAAGACGCAACTTTTGTGTCAGAGGAGGAAGTGGTCAATTATGCAGATAAAAGGGTCCAACACGATCGGATTGTTTCTTTGGAAGAAAGGTTTAACGATCTCCAAGACCGATATGCGAAGGATCAGAGGGCCTTTGGACTATTGGAAGAATTAAAGAAGGCCACTTTTGAAATTGAGAATAAGATCTTCTCCATTCTAATGATCGATCCCAATAACCTTCAGTCCCTTCAATTAGAGAGAGATCGATAGATCAGGGTTTCAGTCAATGATGAAAGCATATTTTGAACAAGGTCCCATTCGCCCTCCGAGTGAGGCTTATAGCCTTCTCCTGAGGTTAACACGGAATTGCCCTTGGAATCGTTGCGTATTCTGTCATACTTATAAAAACGAGAAGTTTAGTCTGAGGACCGTGGAGGAGGTGAAGAAAGATATTGACGTTGTCCAGGAGATCGTTTCAGAAGTGAGAGCCTTATCTTGGCAGCATGGTTTTGGGGGGGAGATCACGACTCCCCTGGTCAGCCTCATCTTACAAAATCCTCAATATGATGCGGATGGATTCCGCAGTGTCGCCCTTTGGCTTTATAATGGAGGGAAAAATGTTTTTCTTCAGGATGGCAACAACCTGATTCTCAAAACAGGTCAACTGATCGAGATATTGAGGTATCTAAAAGGAAAATTTCCCTCCATTGAGAGGATCACTACTTATGCCCGGGCCAAAACCGTATCAAAAAAGACGATTGAGGAACTTCGGGATCTTCACCACACGGGGCTCTCAAGAATTCACATTGGTTTGGAGACTGGATATGATCCCCTCCTCCAATACATGAGAAAGGGAGTGACGGCTCAAGAGCATATCGATGCGGGGAGAAAGGTGAAGGAGTCCGAAATTTCCCTTTCGGAATATGTGATCCTCGGGTTGGGAGGAAAAGGGATGTGGAGGGAACACGCTACCGAAACGGCAAAGGTTCTCAATCAGATTAATCCGGACTTCATCCGAGTTCGAACGTTGAAGGTTTTGAAAACGATGCCCCTTTTTAAGAAAGTTGAAAAGGGAGAGTTCATCTTATTGAGCGATGATGAGATCGTAGTAGAGGAAAGACTTTTCATTGAACACTTGGAGGGGATTAATAGCACTTTTGTCAGCGATCATATCTTGAACCTGCTCGAAGAGGTGGAGGGGAAACTTCCTGAAGAGAAGAGAAAGATGTTGGTGTTGATCGATCGCTATCTGGGTCTCTCTCCAGAGAAAAAGGCTAACTTCCGATTGGGAAGAAGGGCAGGAGTCTATCGATCGGTGGACGATCTATCCAATCCAGAACTCCGCAGTCAGGTTGAGCAGGTCCTCAGACGGATCGAGTTAGAAAAACCAGACGGCATTGAGAAGATCCTCTCCGATTTGATGGAATCGTTTATATGATTTGACTGACCAGCTGGTTTGCCTCGGTCGGGCCAGATAGCGGGGAGCGTTATACGGAGAATCAAAATCGGGGGTTTCAAAAAATAAAAAACTTGACTTTTAAAATATCGATGGTTTATGATGAGCATCATTTTCATCCGGTCACTTGATTTTTATTACAAACAAAGATTTTATAAAAAGAAGGAGGTGATTTAAATGACGAAGGCGGAATTGATCGCCAGCATTGGGAAGGAGGCCAAAATTTCGAAGGCGTCAGCTGAAAAGACCCTGAATGCATTTACCAGTTCTGTGACGAAGGTATTGAAGAAGGGTGATAAGTTGACGTTAACAGGATTTGGAACTTTCTCTGTGGCGAAGAGGAGGGCAAGGATAGGGAGAAATCCTCAAACTGGAAAGGAGATTAAAATTCCTGCCACCCGAGTGGCAAAATTCAAACCAGGCAATCTGTTAAAATCTGCGGTCAAGTAATCTTATTTTAACTAAATCCTGCTTTATCAATCTTGAAGCTGAGAGGGGAGGAGAGGAAAATCCTCCCCTTTTTTGTCCTCTGAGCTGATCCAAAAATTACCATTAAGGAGGGAGATCTTTAAACAGGTTATGAACAATGGAACCTTATTGGTTCGCTCCAAAACCACAAGATATTGTGCTTTCATGGCCAAAAACCACAAATCGTTAAGTATTTGAAATTTTAACGGTTTTTTTAAAATGGCTTCGCTGACAAATTCAATTTAGTAACGGATTTGAAGAGGTAGATACTCTTGATGCATTTTTTTCCACAGGATTTGAACATTAAGAAATGGTATTCGTCTAATCATTGATTTTTCTGCTTCCAAGGACCATATCGCCCTCTATCCTTTGATCTTAAATCAATTGCAATACCACTATTACGGAGATGAAGACAGAATCGATAAAAGATCGGTCCTACCCTGGCAATGATAGAGGAGATCAATCGTAGAGAGAAGTGGTTAATGAAGAGGGAGAAATCAGGTTGAAAGATCAATAGGTTTTTGTTATCGTTTGAACGAAGGATGAAAATAAGTGGATTCATCATAGATAAGGAGCACCCATGAAGCATGTCATTCTGGGAACGGCTGGACATATTGACCATGGAAAGACGGCTTTAGTAAAAGCCCTCACAGGAGTGGATACAGACCGATTAAAGGAAGAGAAAGAAAGAGGGATTACGATTGAATTGGGGTTCACCTTCATGGATCTTCCGAGTGGCATACGGTTGGGAATCATCGACGTCCCGGGCCATGAAAAATTTGTCAAACATATGGTAGCGGGAGTATCGGGTATCGACCTTGTTGCACTCATCATTGCTGCGGATGAAGGGGTGATGCCCCAAACGAGGGAGCACTTAGATATTTGTAGCCTCCTGAAGGTAAAGAAAGGGCTGATTGTCCTTACAAAGATCGACCTCGTCGATGACGAACTCTTAGAGTTGGTAAGGGAAGAGGTGACCGAAACTGTCGGAAACACATTTTTTAAAGACACTCCTATTCTCCCGGTCTCCTCCACATCAGGGAAAGGAATTCCAGAACTGGTTTCAACCCTTGATCATCTTTCAAAAGAGGTTGAAGAGAGGTCATCCAGAGGTCTATTCCGTCTGCCAATCGATCGCGTCTTTGTTATGAAAGGGTTTGGTACCGTCGTAACAGGAACCATGGTCTCCGGGAGCCTTTCCTTAGGAGAGACGGTTGAGATTCTCCCCTCTGGCTTAGAAGGGAAGGTCCGAAACCTCCAGGTCTATAATCGTCCCGTGGAAAGAGCCGTGGCAGGACAGAGGGCAGCGGTCAACCTTCAGGGAATAGAGGCTTCTGTTATCGAGAGGGGGGATATCCTTGCTCACCCCAACACCCTCACCCCAACCCGGCTCATCGATGTCTATCTTGAATATTTACCCAATGCTCCACGGCCATTAAAACACCGAACCAAGCAGAGATTTCATATTGGCACAAACCTGACCACTGCGTCCATTTTCCTACTCGATCGAGAAGAATTGGCTCCCGGAGAAGAGGGAGTTGTCCAATTAAGATTGGAGCGATCAGTGGTGGCCCTGCCTCAGGACCGCTTTGTGATCCGGGGCTCCGGAGTTATCCAGACGCTTGGGGGAGGGGTGGTTCTGGACACTCATCCGGTCAAACATCGACGGTACTCCCCGCCGGTAATAAAAGAGCTGCATCTCCTTAAGGACGGGACCGGTGAACAGATTCTCGGCCAACATATCCTCCGTTCGGGGGCGGCTGGAATTGCCTTCGGAGATCTCTTGAACCGGGTTGCGATGCCTCCCGATGAGATCCAGATGAATCTCAAGAAAATGATGGAAAAAGGTGATATTCTTTTGCTCGATCCAGAGAGGCTGAAAGTCATTAACATGCATGAATATGATCGCTTAAAAGAAATAGTCCTTCAGCAACTCAAGGAATTCCATCAACGATTTCCAATGAAATCGGGATTGGCCAAAGAGGAGCTGAGGACGAAACTCCCCACGGAAGTGGATGTCAAACTTTTCCAGATTCTTCTCAATGGGCTGATTCAATACAAAGAGGTGATATTAGAAAAAGACAAATTGAGGCTCCCAGAGCATCAAGTCTCAGCGGCTGATGAGAAGGGTTTGATCAAACGGGTAGAAGAAGCTATTCTGAAAGGTGGACTCCAGCCTCCTTCCTTTAAGGAGTTGTCAGAGGAGTGGTTAGAAGAGGAAGAGGAAGTTCGCTCCGTCCTTGAACATCTCGTCCATGAAGGGGTTTTGGTCAAGATTAAAAGTGGGATGTATTTCCATCGAGTCCACTTCGACCAACTGAGAGAGGCGTTGATCACCTATTTAAAATGCCACAAAGAGATCACCACTCCTCAATTCAAGGAACTTACTGGGGCTTCACGAAAATATGCCATCCCACTGATTGAGTATTTTGATCAGATCAAATTGACTCTTCGATTGGGAGAGAAGAGGGTGCTGAGGACTGCCTCCTAATAAGATGTTGATCTAAGGAAGCATCCCCAATTCCGTGAAATTAGCAGAGGAAGACAGACCGGACTTCGAAAGTTTTAGAAATGCGGTCATTTGACAGGTTAGGGATAACTTTCGTATTTGCTAAAAATAGAGGTTTATGATGGGTTTTTCAACGTTCGAGTTAAATCCATAAGAGGTTCCGCCCTGCCTTCGTCCCGCAAGGCGGGACTACGCGCAGGCAGGTCTAAAACTTTCTCAGCCGTCCTGTCTTCCTCATGGTGCTTAATCTCATTACGGAAAAAAAGATGCTTACTTGATCTAAGGGATCCATGAAAAATCTATACCATTATGATATATATCCGGACAGATGTTTGTTCCCCCAAAGTTGACAATAAAGCTCCGCAAGGATATAAATTGATCGAAACGTATTAAATAATAAGCAAATAACCCAATTACCAAGAGTATAAATATACGGAAGGGGTTTTAAAATGCCAGGGAAAAAGAAGATTACAAAAAAGAGATTGAAGGAACCTGATGAATTCATAACTTTCGCCCAGAAGGCCTTTCTCTTTGTTAGCCACCATTTCAAAAAAGTAGTAACGGGCGGGATCATTCTTTTGATCATCATCTTGTTCATCATCTTTTTTCGGATGTGGGAGAGACAAAAAGAAGAAGAGGCCTATCGGAAGCTTGGTTTAACAATGGCGCTTTACCAGAGAGCAAGCTCTGTAAATCGAGAGAGATTGCCATCAGAATACAAAAATGTCTTAGCGAAATTTGATGAGGTGATTACAGAATTTCCTCGAACCTCGTCTGGGAAACTCTCTTTTTTATATAAGGGAAACATTCATCTCATGTTGGATGAATTCGAAGAAGCTCTAAAAGCTTATCAAACCTTTCTCGAAAAAGCGGGTAAGGAAAGACTTTACCGCTTATTTGCAATGGAGGGTTTGGGTTACGCCTATCAAGGAAAGAAAGATTACGAAAGTGCACTCCGGACTTATCAGAAAATCATAGAAATGGGCGAGAGTGTTCAAATGGCCGATGCCTACTTAAATATGGGACTTTGCTACGAAAAATTGGGGAAAAATAAGGAGGCATTAGAAAATTATAAAGCCTTTTTGAAGGTATCTCAAAAATCGATGATGACCAATATGATAATGAGAAAAATCTCCCACCTTGAAAAGTAAGAAGATAAGTTGTAATACCTCACTCTACCGTGGGAATTTGGCGAGATCCTGCAGGGATGCCGGAGAAAATCTTATAGCGGTCCCATCTGCTTGTCCCTGAACTAAAAGGATGACCCAACCGGGCAAGGACTGCGCTACTGATGGTGAGTATTACCCCCTGGCCTCGAAAATTTAGACCATCCGCTTTATAAGAGTTTGGTGACATCCCTGCCGGATCATCGGATTTCACTCACGCTACAGTGGGGCATTACGATAAGTTAAATATTTCACTTGACAAAAACAAACAATAATTTATATTTGTGACAAAATTTACAAGTTAAATTTATCAAAATATGCCAGAATACCCCCCAGCTCTGCTGGGGGGATGAATGGCCTACCCTCTCCCCTGGGGGGAGAGGGTTAGGGTGAGGGGGAAATGATCTAAACATCACCCCCACCTTAATCCTCCCCCATCAAGGGGGAGGAAAGTTTTTTAGAGAATTAGATGCCCCGCAGCTCTGCTGCGGGGTACTTCACTCAAAAGAACCAATCCATTCAAAGAGGTGATTTATGGAAAAAGTGATCATGAGTGGAAATGAAGCCATTGCGAGAGGAGCATTCGAGGCTGGCGTAAAAGTAGCAGCGGCATACCCAGGCACTCCCAGTACCGAAATCTTAGAAACCGTTGCACAGGAGTATAAAGATATTTATGCCGAATGGGCACCTAATGAGAAAGTCGCTTTAGAAGTCGCCTACGGGGCATCTATGGCAGGTGCCAGGGCAATGGCATCAATGAAACATGTGGGTCTCAATGTGGCAGCAGATCCCTTCATGACCCTTTCGTATGTCGGGGTATGTGGCGGTTTGGTCGTCATCACCTGTGATGATCCAGAGCTTTATAGTTCCCAAAACGAACAGGATAATCGGCATTATGCCAGATTTGCAAAGGTTCCAATGTTTGAACCAAGCGATAGCCAAGAGGCGAAGGATTTTATGAAATTGGCTTTCGAGGTGAGTGAGAAGTTTGATACACCTGTGATGTTAAGAGGTGTCACGCGAATCTCTCATGCAAAGGGCATCGTAGAGTTAGAAGAGCCCATCGTTCCCCCGGTTACTATAGAGATCCGAAAAGATACAGCAAAATATACCATGCTGCCTTCCTATGCAAGAGTTAGACATGTCATCATCGAAGAACGTTTACTCAAATTAAAGGAGTTTGCTGAGAAATTCCCTGGTAATCGAATGGAGATCAATGACCCAATGATTGGAATTATTACTGCGGGCATTTCGTATCAGTATGCAAAAGAGGTTTTTCCCAATTATTCTTATCTAAAGCTGGGTATGGTATGGCCCTTACCCGAAAATCTGATCGGGGAGTTTTTTAAGAAAGTTAAAAAGGTCTATATTGTAGAGGAATTGGATCCTTTCCTGGAAGACAATATCAGGGCAATGGGATTTAAACCAAAAGGGGGTAAGGATCGATTCCCTATTTGTGGTGAACTAAATCCTTACATCGTTGAAAAGGGAATGTCCGGAAAGAAGTTTAAACCTCTAAAGCCTGTTTTCAAGGAGCCTGTTCCTCCTCGCCCACCTAACCTGTGTCCTGGGTGTCCTCATCGAGGTGTTTTCCATGTTTTAAGGAAACTGAAAGTTTTCGCCTCTGGTGACATTGGGTGTTACACATTAGGTGCCTATCCTCCTTTGAATGTGATCAATAGCAATATCTGCATGGGATCAAGTATTGGCGGTGCCCATGGCATGGCAAAGGCACTGGGAGAGAAAGGGAGGGGGAAGATTGTCGGTGTGATCGGAGATTCCACATTCCTCCATGCTGGAGTCCATCCTTTAATGGACGTGGGTTATAACCGAAGTTACACCACGATTATCATTCTCGATAATAGGACAACCGGGATGACAGGCCAGCAGGAGCATCCGGCGACAGGATATACTATCAGAGGAGAAAAAGCACATCGGATCGATTTCGTTGAATTGGGTCGAGTCCTTGGAATTGAAAATCCAAGGAAAATAAATCCATGGAATTTGGAGGAGACGGAAAATGTCATTAAGGAAGAACTCGAAAAGGACGAACCTTCTCTCGTCATCAGTGAAGGGCCCTGCACGCTACTTCGAAGGGCTTTTAAGAAATATAATAAGCCTCTTCAGGTGGATTCCACCAAATGTATTGGATGTAAAACCTGTATCAGCCTGGGTTGTCCTGCTATCTCTTATCATCCTGTGGAAGGAGAGATGGCCGTGACGGCAGATGGTAAGAAGCGAAAGGGAATTGCTTTTATCGATCCGAGTCTGTGTCCTGGATGCCATCTCTGCTTTCAGGTATGTAAATTCGAAGCCATTCAGAGCCAGGAGGAAAGGCCCATCTTTGGTTTTGAAACCATGTAAACCAATGGAATAATGGAACGTTGGAAGAATGAATTATGAGTTTAGAGTTTAGAATTTAAATTCATAACTCTTAATTATGAATTCTAAATTCCAGTATTCCATGATTCCTAATCTCTCCATAGGGGGATGCAATGGAAAATTTTACAACTAATATATTAGTAGCAGGTGTTGGAGGGCAAGGAGTCATCCTGGCCAGCGACATCATGTCCGAAGTTTTCATGGAAGCCGGTTATGATGTGAAGAAGAGCGAGGTTCACGGCATGGCCATGAGGGGAGGGATTGTTACCTCTCATTTTCGGTTCGGGAAAAAGGTTTATTCACCCCTTATCAAGGAAGGAGAAGTCGATATCCTCTTCGCGTTTGAACAACTGGAAGGCCTTCGATGGATTAACAATCTAAAACCCGACGGGAAAATTGTTATGAATGATCATAAGATTAATCCTCCTATTGTGAATTTGGGAGAGATGGAATATCCAAAGGGTATTCCCGAGAGGGTTAAATCGAAATTTAAAGATTTCTATTTAGTGAAGGGAACGGAGATCGCACTCCAAATGGGAGACGTGCGTGCGGCGAACGTTGTGCTTTTGGGCGCCATCTCTAAATTTTTCGAAGTCAATGAAGAACTCTGGTTGAACACCATCTTGAATCACCTTCCGCCCAAGGTTCATGAACTGAATAGAAAAGCCTTCTCCGCAGGTAGGGAACAAATCCATCCAACTTAATGAAATTGCATAAATATCCTGATTTCCCGTCACCCTTCCCCTCCCCCCAGGGAAACTGTGTCGTAATCATCATGAAGGGTAGATTCCGGCGGAATCCCGCCGTGGCGGGATCAGGCTCCTCAGCTTTAGAATGCGGTCGTTTAAACCTTGCAGTTGCAAAAAAACGGTCCAAAAGGGAGATGAATGTGCTGGAAAACCTTTACAGCGGCACCTTTAGTCTTTTAGCTACCCTGTTTCCCAGCATATTACAAAAGTCACCTCAGGTGACATCGCATGTTACCCATAAAACATTGAAAAACCCGCATTGGAAAGGTTTGGAAGTACACTCATCTCCCTTTTCAATGCAACGTTGAGGTAAAGTTATGGGTAATCGGCCTTCTTAGAAATAGGATTCTTTTCATCGGCTTGGAGCCCCGAAGCTGAGCGATGAAAGGTTTCCGCCCTGCCTTCGCCGAAGCGGCTACGCGCAGGCAGGTCTAAAGCTTCGTCACCCGACCACCTGTTCTGTGTTGCAACGGAAGTAGTTTCTCGGTGATTACGACACAGTCTCAAGAGGAGAGGGATGGGGTGAGGGGGCAAAAAGGGCGAAGTCACGCGTTTTGTGGGATTTCGCCCTTTGTTTTTATGGTCCTTTCATTTATAATTTTTTGTCAGAGGGGGGGAAAGGAAAAAATGAGAAGGCATCGATTTTCCCTAAAGATATTTTTTATTTTAACGGTGATTTTAGTATGGGGCATTGGATCTTCTTCCTCAAAAGATTGTTTTCATCAATTTACAATGAAGAATGGCCTCAAAGTAATCCTGGAAGAGAATCGAACGGCACCCGTTGTGGCTCTACAAATCTGGGTGAAGGTCGGTAGTGGGGATGAGAAGGATGATGAAGCAGGGATATGCCATTTGATCGAACACATGCTCTTCAAAGGAACGGAGAAAAGAAAGGTTCGAGAAATGGCGAGGGAGATAGAGTCATTGGGAGGATATGTCAATGCTTATACTTCTTATGACCGAACGGTGTATCATGTGACACTCGCCAGCCGTTATGCTGATACAGGCCTTGATATTCTGAGCGATGCGGTTCAACATTCGACCTTCGATCCATCCGAATTGGAGAAGGAGAGAGAGGTGATCTTGGAAGAGATTCGCATGGGACAGGATAATCCTTCCAGAAGACTCTTTCACCAGACAATGGCCACCCTTTATCAACAACATCCCTATCGGAGACCTATCATTGGATATGACAGCACGGTTCGTTCCATCCAACGGGATCAGGTGGTCTCCTTTTTTAAGAAATGGTACGCACCCAACCGGATGGTTTTCATCGCGGTGGGGGATTTCGACCTTCATGAAATGGAGAAGAGGGCAAGAGAAATATTTGAAGAGTTTAGACCATCTTCTGAAGGCGCGCTTCAGCGGATTCAGGAGCCCGAACAGGTGGAAGTTCGCTCTGTTATCTCCCATGGAAACTTTAAGGAGACCTACTTACAGATTGCCTTTCCCATCACCCAGGCCAAACATGAAGATACTCCGGCCCTTGATATACTCTCTCACATCTTGGGTGGGGGGGAGGCTTCTCGATTCGGTCAGAAGGTCAAGTTGGAGAAGGGGTTGGTTCATTCTATTTTTGCCTCTTCCTACACACTAAAGGATCCGGGTCCTTTTATCATCGGGGCGACGCTCTCTGTTGAGAATTTTGAAGAGGCAATGAAAGCAATTCTGGAAGAGATAGCCCGTTTGGCCCAAGAAGGGGTCACCGCAGAGGAACTCCATCGTGTCAAGGTTAACATTGAAAGCAATCTGATCTATGACCGACAAACAGTACAAGGGCAGGCAAGAAAAATGGGGAATTATGAGGTCGTTGCAGGCGATATTCAATTTGAAAAAGAATATATGAGGAGGGTGGGTCTCATCGGAAATGAGGATATTCAAAGGATTTTAGGAAAATATTTTAAAACCTCTCGACTGGTGATCAGCCTGCTCGTACCCTCGGAGAAGGCTGAGTTGTTTAAGAATCTCCCCGTAGATTCGATTGTTGAGAAGGTGAGGCTTAATGAATCGTTGATAGCGAAGAGGGGGACATCACCGGTTTTTAAAACGATTTTGGAAAATGGGATTCGAATCATTGTGAAGGAGAATCGATCGATTCCCATTGTTTCCTTTCAAGCCTCTTTTTTGGGTGGGGTTCGGTTTGAAGAGGAATCTGAAAATGGGACTAACCATTTTATGGCAATCATGGTGACCAAAGGCACAGAAAAACAGAGCACTCTCGAGATATCGAAGAAGGTCGAGAGGATGGCAGGTTCCTTCAACGGCTTTTCCGACTATAATAGTTTTGGCTTGACCTTCACCTTTTTAAGCCAACATTTTGAAGAGGCGTTTGCCTTACTCACAGAGATCATTAAACAACCATCCTTTGATGCCGGGGAGATGGAGAGGAGGAGGCGGTTGATCATGGCGGCCATTCGACAGCAAGAGGATGACCTGATTGGGATGGCATTCAAACTTTTTCGGAAGACCCTTTTTCAGAAACATCCCTATCGAATGGACACCTTGGGAACTCTCGATTCCATCCAGAGACTGACTCAAAAGAATTTGAAAGAATATTATCAAAGAATTGTCGTTCCACAAAATATGGTCCTCACGGTGGTGGGTGATGTGGATTTGAATCAGGTGGTCGATTCCGTGAAAAAAGGGTTTGGAGACCTCAAGGGAAGGGAGGTTGTTGGCCCCTCCATTCCTGAAGAGCCTTCTTTTCAAAAAATAAGAAGGTCTGAAATCTATAAAGCGAAGGAACAAGCTCACTTTGTCCTCGGTTTCTTAGGCACGACCTTTCAACATAAAGATCGTTACGCTATGGAGGTTTTGGAGGCAGCTTTATCCAGCCAAGGAGGAAGGTTGTTCCATCAATTAAGAGATCAGGAGAGCCTGGCCTATGCTTTAGCCTTTACCGCCAAACCAAATTTGGATCCTGGATACATTGGGGTCTATATGGGAACTCATCCAGCTAAGTTGGAGAAGGCTATCGATGGCGTGCTAAGGGAGTTAAGAAAGGTGAAAGAGGAAGGTCTCACAGAAGAGGAGGTGGAGCGGGCTAAAAAATACCTCATCGGTAACTTTGAAATCGGGCTTCAAACGAATGGAGCCCAGGCGAATCAAACCTCCCTCGACGAACTCTACGGTTTGGGATTTGATCATTATCAAAAATATCCTCAGGAGATACGTAAGGTCTCGAGAGAGGATGTCAATCGAGTTGCAAAGGAATACTTCAATTTAGAAGTCTATGCCATCGCCATCATCCGACCTCCGGCGGAGAAAAAGGAATGAGTGCCCGATTACGGATACCCTTTTTCTCACTCGGTGACACCTTGGAGTGCGGACAGTTTTTCCGCTATACCAAGGTCATGGAGTCCTATCTCGTTCAATCCTCCCATCAAATTTTCTCCCTTTATCAGAAAGGGGATTCTCTTTTTTATGAAGGAGTGGATGAATCGTTTCTGATGCATTTTTTCAGATTAGATGAGGATTTGGATTTCATTTTGAAGGAGATTGATAGGGATCCGGTCATCCACGAAGCCATTCAGAAATATCGAGGTCTGAGATTGATTCGGCAGGATCCCTGGGAGTGTTTAGTTTCTTTCTTGTGTTCTTCTGCAAAGACCATTCCTCATATTCGCTCCATGATCGAAGAACTTTGCAAGTCGTGCGGAAAGAAGATCTTTTTGGGAAACTACATGGGTTATGGATTTCCAGAGCCTCATGTAATAAAGAACCCTGTTCAGTTGGAATCAGTCAGGGCAGGATTCAGAAAGAATTATATATGGAAGGCCTGCCAATGTATCGATCGAGACCAACTTCTAACACTGAAAAATCTATCCTACCAAGAAGCGAGAAAATCACTGATGGGACTCTTTGGAGTTGGAAAGAAGGTAGCGGATTGTACGCTGCTCTATTCTTTAGATTTTCTTGAGGCCTTCCCGATCGATACTTGGATCAAAAAAGGTTTACAAAAGGCTTATTTTAGAGGGAGGAAAATAGCGGAAAAAGAGATGGAGGGCTTTGTATCAAACCATTTCGGTCCCTATGCTGGTTATGCCCAACTTTATCTATACCATTTCTGGCGCCATCATACTTTTTAAACCCCTCTGTCCGTCCTTACTCGCCAAGGAGAAAGGGCAAGGGAAGGGGGATCATGCCTTGACAATTTTTTTCTTCCATTTCTTCATCTCTCTTGTCACATTTCGAGTATCGATAACAAGAGGGGCCTGCTTCACAACCCAATGATAATCGATTTGACTGTGGTCAGTGACCACCACGGCGGCATCGATTCTGCGAAGTAGCCGGTCTGTGAGAGGGGAGGATTTCAATCTAAAAGAGTATTTTCTAAAAGGAGGAAGGATGGGTATATAGGGATCGTGATAGAGGATGGTCGCCCCCTTTTTCTGGAGGAGATCCATAATGGCCAGGGCAGGGGATTCCCTGGCATCGTCCACATTCTTCTTATAGGCCACACCGAGGATTAAGATTTTTGCACCTTTGATACTTTTTCTCCTCTCATTGAGTCCATCCAGAATCTTGGAGACAACATAATAGGGGATGGAGACATTGATTTCGCCGGCTAACTGGATAAACCTTGTGGTGAAATCATACTCCTTGGCTTTCCAAGATAGATAGAAAGGGTCGATGGGAATACAGTGACCTCCCATTCCTGGACCCGGGTAGAAAGGCGAAAATCCAAAGGGCTTGGTGCTCGCCGCTTCGATGACCTCCCAAATATCGATTCCCATTCGGTCGGCCAGCATTTTCAATTCATTTACCAAGGCAATATTTACACTCCGGTAGATATTTTCCAGGAGTTTGGTCAATTCAGCCACCCGAGGTGATGAGACGGGAATCACCTTCTGGATAATTTGACGATAAAGAGAAAGGGCAACTTTTTGGCAGGATGGAGATACGCCTGCCACGACCTTCGGTATCTGATGGGTTGTGAATCTTTTATTTCCAGGGTCCTCTCTTTCCGGAGAGAAGGCCAGAAAGAAATCTTTCCCTACCCTCAAGCCTGTGGATTCCAATCGAGGAAGAATCAATTCTTCAGTCGTTCCCGGATAAGTGGTGCTCTCAAGAACAATCAATTGCCCTTTCCGGAGATGATCCCGAATGGCTTCAGTCGTTTTTTCTATGTATTGAAGATCGGGTTCCATTTTTTCGGTCAAAGGAGTGGGTACACAAATCAGGATACAATCCGGTTCGACAAGACGGGAGAAATCGTGTGTCACATCTAAACGGCCACTGCGGACAAATTTGGAAATTCGGGAGGAAGGGATGGATTTTAAATAGCTTCTCCCCCTCTTCAGTGTGGCGACTTTTTTTGAATCCACATCGAATCCTAAGATTCGAAATCCCTCCTCACAAAATCTTAAGACGAGAGGAAGGCCAACATATCCCATACCAATGATTCCAACAGTGGTCTCTTTCTGAAGAATCTTTTTAACGAGTCGATCCACAAGCTTCTCTTTCATAGTGAAATCTCTGGATCCCTTCCCCTCCCCATCGATGGGGGAGGGGAAGGGTGGGGGTGATTAGGATTTATCTACTCTCCCCCCACCTCTCGCTACAAGGGAGGGGAAGAAAAATAGAAATTTGTTGATAAGCTCATTTTTTATAAAAACCCTTGATCCGTTCCACCACATACACCTGCTGATCTTCCGTCAATTCAGGATAGATCGGTAAGGCAAGGGTCTCTTCAGCAGCCTTCTCAGAGGATGGAAAATCTCCTGGGTGGTGGTCTAAAGAGGAATAGCATTCTTGTAAATGGAGGGGGACAGGGTAGTAGATTTCCGTTCCAATCCCTTCTTTCGTAAGGAACTGTCTCAGCTCGTTCCTCTTTGGAACAGCGATCACATACTGATGAAAAATATGACGGTTCTTATATTGAATCGTTGGTAGCCGGAAACCGGGTAGGGATGAAGCGAGATCTCTCAGATGCGATTGATACCGTTCGGCATTCTTCTGCCTTCCTTCGGTCCATTTCTCCAGATGTCTAAATTTCACCAGGAGGATGGCTGCCTGAATCGCATCGAGTCGACTGTTGATACCAATCCATTTGTGAAAATATTTGGGTTGACTTCCGTGTACTCTTAAGATTCGAATCTTTTCAGCCCAAGTGGGATTATTCGTAACGACCATCCCAGCATCCCCAAAGGCACCCAGGTTTTTTGTAGGGAAAAAAGAAAAACATCCAAGATCCCCTATCTGTCCAGCCCTCTGCGCATCAGAACGGAGAGGGGGCCAATATTCCGCTCCCAGGGCCTGAGCAGCATCTTCGATCACGAAGAGCTGTTTGGCCTTTGCAATTTGTAGGAGAGGGTCCATATCAGCGCATTGTCCATAGAGATGGACAGGTATGATGGCCTTCGTTTTTGAGGTGATTTTTGCTTCGATTTTATAAGGGTCGATGTTATATGTTTCCGGATCGATATCCACAAAAACAGGTGCCGCCCCTAAGCGAGAAACAACGCCTGCCGTGGCAAAGAAAGTAAAGGGTGGAAGAAGGACCTCATCTCCAGGCCCAATTCCCAAAGCCATCAATGATAAAAGGAGGGCATCCGATCCTGAAGCCACCCCGATAGCGTATCGCGTCTGGCAATATTGGGCGATCGTTTGCTCCAGAGCCTCCACTTGTGGCCCTAAAATGAATTGTTGAGTTTTAAATACTTCATTTAGGGCAGATTTGATCTCTTCTTCAATGGAAGAAAACTGGGGGACTAAGTCAAGAAAAGGAACTTTCATTTTCATTGCTATCCTTCCGATCGAGGTTGGCACGAACAATGGAAATTGAATTAATCCCGCCCTTCCCCCCCTTTAGAAAAGGGGAGGTGTGAAAAAATTGCTTTTGTCAACCTTTGTCCCAAAAGGACGAGTGGATTTCCAAAGCTTTAGAATGCGCTCTTGGAGGTTAAGGGTCACCCGCCACGGCAATAAAGATATGTGGTTAAGCGAGCTTACGGCACAGTGATTCAATTTCCAAAGGTTGCGCTCCAAAGCTTCTCCAATCCACCCCTCCTTTCCGTTTGAACCATCTGCTCGATTTTTTCACACCTTCAGAGGGGGTAGGGGGGATTTGAACGATGGACTTCAAATTAAGATAAAAAAAAATGATAGTCAAGGTTATTTTTCAAAGATATAATATGAAACATGATAGGTCGGATCAATCTTGATTCCATTTCGATCGTGTTGGTTAGATCCAAATTCCCTGAAAACATTGGTTCGGTAACGAGGGCCATGAAAAATATGGGATTGAATCATCTGATATTGGTCGATGGATGTTCTCCGCTCCATTTCAATGCTTACAAATTAGCCTCAGGGGCCGAGGATATCTTGGAAAGGGCAGAGGAATTTCCCACATTGAAAGAAGCCATCTCTCAAATGAGTTGTGTCGTCGGGACAACTTCACGCACCGGAAAAGAAAGAGGCCCCTTTCTGACCCCAAAAGCCTTAGCCCAAAAGCTCATTCTCCTTTCAGCAAAAAATTCAATCGGCTTGGTCTTTGGTTCGGAAAAAGAAGGATTGACGAATGAGGAGCTATCTCTTTGTCACCTTTATGTGAGGATCCCCTCCTCGGAGTCATTTCCATCCCTCAATCTGGCACAAGCCGTGATGGTGATTTGTTATGAATTATTTCAATCTTCGAGGACAATTTTCAAACATCCAACCCAGTTAGCTCAGGCTGAGAAGTTAGAGAGAATGTTTGAACATATGGAAAAAACACTCTTGAGTATTGGGTTCTTGGATTCGAATCATCCGAAAAGAATCATGAGGGTCCTGAGGCGGCTCTTTGGAAGGAGCCAGATGGACGATAGAGACGTGCAGATTCTCCAAGGCATATGGAGTCAAATGGACAGGCATAGAAAAAAGGAAAGACGCTAAGCGCTTTGCCTCCCCTCCGCAAGTCGCCGACGCGCCAAAGCCGCTTTGGCGACGGCGCGGCTTCTGGAGGCGGGCGCTCTGCGCACAGCGAAATAAGGAGGATGAATAGAATGTTAGAAAAATGGATAGGAATGATTTTATTCTCCTTTTGGGCATTGGGTCTCTTGGGGATAAGAACGGGCTATGCCTCGATATCCCTCCCTAAACCTTCTTTGGATGGGAAGGTTTCAGTGGAGAAAGCAATCAAGGAGAGAAGGACCATTCGAGACTTTAAAGATCGACCCCTCCCTTTTACTCATCTTTCTCAACTCTTGTGGGCTGGGCAAGGGATTACTGACCTCAAAGAAGGGAAAAGGGCTGCACCCTCTGCAGGGGCCCTTTACCCTTTAGATATTTATGTGATTGCGGGAGAAAAAGGAGTTAAGGGAATGGAGGCAGGCGTTTATCACTACTTACCAAAAACACATTCAGTTTTACCCATCTCAAAAGGAGATCGTCGAAAAGAGATTGCCTCAGCCTCTTTACAGCAAATGTGGATGGCTAAAGCACCTGTCATCGTTGTCATTACAGCAGAATATAAAAGGATCACTTGGAAATATGGTGGAAGAGGGATTCGATATGGTCTCATAGAAGTAGGGCATGTGGGTCAAAATCTATTTCTACAGGCCGAAGCCCTGGGATTGGGGGCTGGGATTGTGGGAGCCTTTAATGATGAGGATGTTTCAAAAGTCATAGGCCTCCCTCCTAAACATGAACCATTATTGATTATGCCTGCGGGTTATAAAAATTAATAAAAAACACCCCTTTCCCGATTTATCAAGAGAAAGGGGGTTTTAAAAACTGGAATTATCTCTTAATAAAGAATCTACCCTTTCTTTAAAAAGGGCGTGAGAAGGTCGATCGGAACAGGGAAGATTGTGGTGGAATTCTTCTCTGTAGCCACTTCGGTCAATGTCTGAAGGAATCTTAACTGAAGTGCCGCGGGATTGACACTGATCACATTTGCAGCCTGGGCCAATTTTTCAGCGGCTTGAGCTTCTCCCTCTGCGTGGATGATTTTAGCCCTTCTCTCCCTCTCTGCCTCAGCCTGGCGGGCAATGGCCCTCCGCATCTCTTCAGGGAGATCCACCTGTTTGGTTTCAACCAAAGAGACTTTAATTCCCCATGGCTCTGTGTGTTTATCTAAGATATCCTGGAGTGTTATGTTGATCTTTTCCCTTTGGGAAAGCAGCTCATCCAATTCTGCCTGGCCCACGACGCTCCGGAGGGTGGTTTGAGCCAACTGAGAAGTAGCGTAAAGATAGTTTTCCACCTCAACCACTGCCTTATTCGGGTCCATCACTCGGAAATAAACGACCGCATTCACTTTGATGGAGACATTGTCACGGGTGATCACATCCTGCGGTGGGATATCGAGGGTCACTGTTCTCAGGCTGATCCTTAACATCTTATCAACCCCAGGAATGATGAAAAAAATCCCCGGCCCCTTCGCACCAATGAGCCTTCCTAATCGAAAGATCACCCCTCGTTCATATTCTCTCAGAATCTTGATCGCTGATGCAGCCAGGATGAATAAAAAGATAATCAAAAATATAAAGCCTGATGGTAATCCTGTCATACCCATTTCATTCCCTCCTTATTCAATTTTTTTCACTTTCAGTTTTAAATTTGCGCTCCCTATCACTTGAACCTTCTCTCCCTTTTCTACAGTTTGGTTACTGATGACATTCCAGAACTCTCCATGAATAGAAATTTTTCCTTCAGGAGCAATCGTTGTGGAAGCAATTCCTACTTCTCCTACAAGGCCTTCCATCCCTGTGGTCGGTTTTGTCAGGCGCGCTTTAACCGCCTTGGTAGTTGCAAAAATGAAAAATCCTGCACTGACCAAAACCGCAGGGATGATCACGCTTAAAGAGATCTTCATATATTCACCCGGGCTTTGAAATAACATCAAGGAACCTAAGAGAAGGGAGATCACACCCCCAACAGCTAACAGTCCATGACTAACCACCTTTATTTCTGCAATAAAGAGAATGATGGCAAAAAAGATCAATGCCAAACCAGCGTAGTTGACCGGGAGCATCTGCAAGGCATAAAAGGCAAGAATAAGGAAGATTCCGCCGACCACTCCGGGAAGAATGGCACCAGGACTTGAAAGTTCAAAAAAGATTCCGTAAATTCCTAACATGAGAAGGATGTAAGCGATCGTTGGATTAGAAATGATATCCAAAAGTCTATCCCGCCAGCTCATCTGTATAGATCGAGGTTTTACTCCCTTTGTAAGGAGAGTGCGGGTAACCCCATCAAATTTAACGACTTTCCCATCGATTTTAGTAAGAAGATCTTGAAGATCCGGGCTGATAAAATCGATCACCTTCAGTTTAAGTGCTTCTTCATCAGTGATGGAAACACTCTTCCTCACCGCCTTTTCAGCCCAATCCACATTTCTTCCCCTCGTCTTTGCGGTCGCCTTGATGTCCGCAACAGCATCGTTAACGACCTTTTCCGTCATCGTTTTACTTTCTTTTCCCTCAGCTCCAAGTGTGACAGGATGAGCTGCCCCAATATGAGTGCCGGGAGCCATCACAGCAATGTGAGCAGCTATCGTGATAAACACGCCCGCAGAGGCTGCCCTTGCCCCGCCCGGAGCCACGTAGACGATAATCGGGATATTGGAAGCAAGGATCTTTTTGACAATAATCCTCATCGACTCCATCAACCCACCAGGGGTATCCAATTGAATGATCAGACATTGGGCACCCTGTTGAGTCGCTTCGTCAATCGAATCTGTAATGAATTTGGCGGTCGCTGGATTGATGATCGCATCGACCTCAATGGAATAGATTGGAGCTTTTTCCTGCACCTGTCCCGAAATTACAGAAGCGAGGAAAAACAGGAAAAAGACGGAAAACAATATTAAGCCTTTCTTTCTCTTCAAGATTTTATCTCCTTCAAGATAAAATATCCCAAAAAAGGAGGATTGTCAAATCATTCCAAGAATCATTCCAAGAATAAACCAAGACCTCCCCATTCATTAAAGATCATACTCAATCTTCCTAAATTTTAATCTTGATGAGATCCTCTCCCAGAATTGTTTCACCCTGAAAAACCTCCCTGCATTGTTTGAGGATATCAAACTGGTCACAAGCCGGATAGAGGTGGGTGAGCAGAAGCTTTTTGGAATGGGATTCTAATGCGATTCTCCCTGCCAAGGACGGGGTGAGATGGCCCTCCACTTTTTGTCCGTCAGGAAAGGAGCATTCCAAGACCAGGAGATCCACTTTGAAAGCTAAATCAACAATATCTCGACAATAATCCGTATCCCCGGATATAGCCATTGATTTTCTGCCTTTAAACTCGATTCTGTATCCGACGCTTTCAGGGAGATGGGCCATTGGTTTAGAAGAAATCCTCAAGTCACGGAAGAAGAAAGGTCTTTGTGAAGTTTCTTTGATCTTTAGGCGGTAGGATTGGGGTTCAATCCAAGAACCATGAATTTTTTTTAGTTTTTCGAAGTAGTCTTCAAATCCAGGCCCCCCCACACATAACAAATCTTTCTTGCGCGGAAGGTCTGCATATTTACAGACGAACAGAATTGGAACAAGGTCTGAAATATGATCAGGATGGATGTGAGTGTAAAGGAGAAGGTCAATATCCTGATAGGTGATTCCTACCTCCAACATCTTCCTCAACGTTCCAGACCCACTATCGATCAAAACATTGGAACTTTCTGAAATTAAAAGGAGGCCGGGAGATGCCCTCCTCAAAGATGGAACACCTGTTCCTGAACCCAATATGATCAATTCAGACAACGTTTCACCTCTAAATGAAAATTGGTCTCAAGAGAAAACCCCTGCCTTTAGGCCGGGGAGTCGAAGAGTTGACATTATACCGCCTATTTAATAATTTATAAAGGATGGGGGCTGATGAGAAAAGCTTGATCGAGATGGATGGATCCTACGGGGAAGGAGGAGGGCAGATCTTAAGGACGGCTCTTGCCCTCTCTGCTATTCTAAAGAAACCCTTCACCATCCACCACATCAGATCAAAACGAAAGAATCCCGGTCTTCAAGCTCAACACCTAAAAGCCGTAGAGGCATTAGCACGAATTACAGAGGCCCATACGGAGGGCGTTAAATTTGAGTCCCAAAAAATTACCTTCATTCCCCAAAAGATTCTTCCGGGAGATTATCAATTCGAGATAAGGACAGCAGGTTCTATCACCCTTCTCCTCCAGGCGATCTTCCTCCCCCTTTGTCTCGATCTCGGAACTTCCATGTTGACCTTGGTCGGCGGCACGCATGTCCCTTGGAGTCCAACTTTTCATTATTTCTCTGAAGTTCTATTACCGACTCTCAAATGGATAGGGGTATCCGCCGAGGCCGCTATTGAAAAGTGGGGCTTCTATCCCAGAGGAGGGGGAAAGATTCGATTGAAAATCAATCCTGTTCACGAATTAAAACCGATCTCCCTGGTTGGACGGGGTTCACTGAAAAAGATTCAGGGGCTCTCTGCCATCTCCAACCTTCCCAAACATGTGGCAGAGAGACAGAAAGATCAGGCTCTGAAAAGGATTCAAGAAGAACTGAAGATGGATGCCGAGATAAACGTCTTTTATGATGTCCCTTCGAATGGGCCGGGTTCTTTCCTGTTTCTGTTCGCTGAATATGAAAAGACTCTTGCTGGGTTTTCTTCTTTAGGTGCAAGAGGAAAGCCTGCAGAGAAAGTGGCTGATGAAGCCGTAGATGCATTGAAAAACTATATTCAATCGGATGGTTGCATCGATCCTTACTTAGCAGATCAACTGGTACCTTTCCTGGTTTTAGCCAAAGGGAATTCATCCTTTACGACAACTCGGTTAACAGAACATCTTTTAACGAATCTATGGGTCATCCAACATTTTCTTGATGTAAAAATTTCAATATGGGGTGAAAAGGGAAAGGAAGGAAGGGTTGAATTTTTCAATGAATAGAAATACTTGACTTCATTGCGCTGGCATATTAAAATTTTTCCAAAAGGAGAAATAAATCAACAGAGTTTACGGTAATACCATCGGTTTAAAGCCGAATCAAATCAGAAGAATTGAGCATATCTATCGAAGGAAAATCCCTCCTCAAAAGGTTGTCACGCCTGAAATCGCCCGCCTCCTAAGTGAAATTTCAAATGAAATTCGACGTCAGATCGGCATTCTGGTAGGTCGTCGAGGGTCCATCGAATTTGTCATCGTGGGAGACCAGAAAGGAATTACCATTCCTGACCTCTCCAGGTATCGATCTGGAATCCT
>Ga0315279_10003035_pt1 | contig 24093 bp, 27 predicted proteins | sample YL17G06_20_MG_FD_203694 | JGI IMG/M metagenome (GOLD analysis project Ga0315279, IMG submission 203694) | Sediment microbial communities from Yellowstone Lake, YNP, Wyoming, USA - YL17G06_20 | ecosystem: Environmental > Aquatic > Freshwater > Lake > Sediment | place: USA: Wyoming | collected...
CAGCCCTTTATTGACGAGCTTCCCGAAGAGTCCCCTGATGCTGGCATCCAGCCTCACGGTGACACCCGGTAAACAATTGTGAGCTTCACCTATAGAAAAGTGTCACGTTAGAAAGTTGACTTTACAAAAACATAACCTTTAAAAATGGAGCATACAGGTAGACTAACCACGCTGGAGGAAATGACATGTCATCGGATCCTCAGAAACCATTCTATGTCAGGTTTGAGGTCCCCAAGGAGGTCGCCGAGGCTGCCTACGAGGCGCTGAAGATCGCCAGGGAGACCGGCAAGATCAGGAAGGGGACGAACGAGGCGACTAAGGCCATCGAGCGCGGCAAGGCGAAGCTCGTGCTGATAGCCGAGAACGTCCAGCCGCCCGAGGTCGTCGCCCACCTGCCCCTGCTCTGCGACGAGCGGAAGGCACCTTACGTTTACGTGCCCGAGAAGCAGCGCATCGGCGAGGCCCTCGGCATAGGCGTCGGCTCCGCCGCCGCGGCGATCGAGGAGGCGGGGGACGCGGATAAGCTCGTCCAGGAGATAGTGGCGAAGCTCAAGGACATCGTCAAGTAGGCTGAGCTGAATGTCCGAAGAGTCCGAGATGCTCACGCCCGCGACGGTGATCCAGATCCTGGGCAGGACTGGGCTCACAGGCGAGGTGATGCAGGTCCGGGTCAGGATCGAGGAGGGACGCGACAAGGGCCGAATAATCACCCGCAACGTGAAGGGGCCCGTGAGGATCGACGACCTGCTCCTGCTGAGGGAGACTGAGAGGGAAGCGAGGAAGATCAGGTAGGGACCACGGATGCCTCAGGTGTACAAGTGCAGCTTCTGCGGCGAGGACATCGCCCCCGGCACGGGGATCAACTTCGTCAGGCGCGACGGTAGGCTACTCAGGTTCTGCAGCAGCAAGTGCAGGAAGAGCGCCATCCTGATGCAGAGGGACCCCCGCAAGTTCAAGTGGACCAAGTCCTGGGGACAGCAGCGCTAAATGCCCTCACTATTTCTCGTTTTTTGCGGTATTAACGCCGTTTATGTGTAGATTTGGGTCTGAATTATCCCTTCTTTGAACGCCTTTCGATGTTAAGGATTTCTATTGGAGTTGGTGAGGGCCAATCTAGGTTTTATCCACGGCATGTTCCACCACTGTTCATAAGGCGAAAAAAATTTTTTCCTTCTGCCCTGTGTGTGGCTAAACCATTATAGGCTGAGGCTGATCTGTTAGTCGGATCGGAGATGTATCAGGAGACCCTGGTGATACTGAAGCCCGACGCCCTCGAACGGAACCTGAATGGGGCTCTAATAGACCGGTTCGAGAGGGCGGAACTCAAGGTGCTCGACATCAGGTATTACGCCAAGGTCGACGAGGCGCTGCTCAGGAAGCATTACCCCGATGCCATGGCTGAGAGCCTGGGGAGGAAAGCTCAGCAGGCGACAACCGGCATCGTGGACCCGGTCGCCCACGGGATGAAGGTCCTAGAGAGGCTCAGGAGATATTTCACTAGGAGCCCCGTCATAGCCATCAAATTCGGCGGGGAGAACGCGATCCAGGTCGTCAGAAGAGTCACAGGTTACACAGACCCGGCCACGGCCGAGAAGGGCACCATCCGTAGCGACTACGGCGTGGACAGCATAGCGAGGAGCACCGCCGAGGGGAGAGCCCTAGAGAACCTCATCCACGCCTCAGGCAACCCAGAGGAGGCGAAGGCTGAACTCGCCCTCTGGTTCCCCTGAAAAGGTCTACCTCTCTTTCTTGCCCGCGATGAAGTCCTCGACCCACTGCTTCGCCTCGTCGTCTGGCACCTGGACCGGCGGATGCTTGAAGCTGTAGCTGCTGATGCCGAGTAGGGGTCCTGAGACGCCGCGGTCGAGGGCGATCTTCGTCGCCCTGATGACGTCTATGACGACGCCTCCGCTGTTCGGGCTGTCGTTGACGAGGAGCTTCGCGTCGAGGACCAGGGGAAGGTCGCCGAAGGCTCTCCCGTTGATCCTGAGATAGCAGACCTTGTGGTCCTTCAGGAACGGGACGTAGTCGCTCGGGCCGATGCGTGTCGGTACGTCGTAGGGTATTAGGCTCTTCACGGCCTCCGTCTTGCTCACTCTCTTCGTCTTCAGCCTGTTCTCCACAGTCATGTTAAGAAAGTCGGTGTTCCCACCGATGTTCAGCTGGTAGGTCGAGTCAATCTTGACTCCGCGGTCGTAGAAGAGCTTCGCCAGAACGCGGTGCACTATTGTGGCTCCGACCTGGCTCTTGATGTCGTCCCCGGCTACGGGGAGCCCCGCCTTCTCGAACTTCTTCGCCCACGCAGGCACCGAGGCGATGAACTCAGGGATGCAGTTGACGAAGGCGCAGCCGGCGTCGAGGCACGCCTGGGCGTAGAGCTGAGTCCCCTTCTCGCTCCCGACAGGCAGGTAGTTCACAAGCATTTCTGCGCCTGAGGCCTTCAGCTCCTCAGCGATGTCCACGGGCTTCATGCTCATGTCAGCGTGGAAGGCCTCGTACATGTGGGGCGCTACGCCGTCTGAGATCGGTCCCGTCTTTACCTCGACGCCTATGTGGGGGACATCGCTGAACTTGGCGCAGCAGTTGGGGTGCGCCCAGATCGCCTCGGAGAGGTCCTTTCCGATCTTTTGCCTGTTCACCTCGAAGGCGGCCACGAATTCGACGTCCCTTATGTGGTACTTCCCGAAGTAGGCGTGCATGACTCCGGGGATGTCCTCGTCCTTCTCGACGTTTTTATAGAACTCGACGCCCTGGACGAGGGCCGAGGCGCAGTTACCGACCCCTGCGATAGCGACCTTGATGCCCGTCTCCTCCGCCTCCCTACTATCTAGGTTACGAAGATGCTTTGGGCGCTGCTCCTTTAAGCGTTTCCACCGCAGATGTAGGGCGAGGAAAAGAGGAGGGGATGAACGGGGGCTACGTCGCCCGCTTGTAGGTGCCTGGCCTCGGCGAGTAGATTGTGCCGTCCCTCATCAGTACCGCTATCAGCTTCGCCGCCTCCGTCCTGTTGATGTTGTGGTCGTTCAGCAGCGTCTCGTAGAGGTCGTCGTCCCTGATGGGGCCGTGCTTCTCCAGCTCGGCGACCACGCTGAGCACCTTCTGGAGCTGCATCTGTAGGCTCCTCGGCTTGCCCGTGTAGAGGATGTCTATGTCGATCTCGCCCGTCGTCACGTCGATGCCCACCTGCTCTAGGCTGCTCCGCATCAGGGTGATCACGGCCTCCGTGTCCTCGACCGACACCTCGGACCTCAGGTGGGCGCGTGCCCGGGCCTCCGCGAGCCTGACGAGGCTCTCAAGCTGCCTGGCCGTGATGCTGACCGCGGACTGCTCTCCCTCCGTCTGGGACGCCGTCCTCATCTTGACGTAGAAGTCCCTGAACCGGTTGATCGCCTCATCGGTGAGCACAGGCTTCAGCCTCTTCGCGTAGCTGATGTACTTCCTGAGCAGCTGAGGATCGATGGGGGATGTGACTGCGGTCCCGGCCGCCCTGTGGAGCCCGAGGATGTGCTCAGCCATCCTGATGTCCCTCTCGGCCTCAGGGATGTCCTTGAGCACGAAGATGAGGTCGAATCGGCTGAGTATGGTGACCGGCAGCGAGATGTTCTGGCCTATGGTCTGGTACGGGTTGTACCTGCCGAGGGTCGGGTTCGCGGCAGCCAGGATGCTCGTCCTCGCGTTCAGCGTCGCCACGATGCCGCCCTTCGCTATTGGCACGATCTGCTGCTCCATCGCGGGGTGTATCGCGCCCCTGTCCTCCTCCTTCATCTTGTCGATCTCGTCGATGCAGCAGATCCCCTGGTCGGCTAGGACGAGGGCGCCGGCCTCTAGGATGAAGTTGCCGGTTCCCCCCTCCTTCACTACGGCGGCGGTGAGCCCGGCGGCCGTGGACCCCCTCCCCGTCGTCATGATCCCCCTCGGCGCCGCCCTCGACGCGAACTGGAGCATCTGGCTCTTCCCAGTGCCAGGGTCTCCGACGAGGAGGACGTTTATGTCTCCCCTGATTCGGACGTCCGGGAGCTCCTTCGTCACGCCCCCGAACATAAGGTAAAGGATCGCCTCCTTGATGGTCTCATTGCCGTAGATGCTCGGTGCCACAGACTGGAGGAGCCTCCTGTGCACCCAGGGGTCCTCGGCTATCTTACTGATCGCCTCCTCATCCTCTGGCGTCAGCTCCGCGAGCTCGAGGTCCCTGCCGCTGATCTCGATGTTGTTCGCCTCGAGGATGAGGTCGAAAATCCTGAGCAGCCCGCCGCGGCCGAACCTCTGGACGAGCTCGATGTAGCCGGTCAGCGCCACCCTGTCCCCGGGCCTGGCGAGGTCGACGAGGTCGTCCTTGAGGTCGATGCTCAGGCTCCTGGGCAGCTGGCCAGGCGGCAGCTCCTCCGGCCTCTCCTGGATCGTGAGCCTCTGGGAGTCGATGAAGACGGACTCCTTCGGGATCAGCTTGAAGCCCGCCTTGTTCTTGCAGTCAACGTTCGAGCACTTCTGGGGAGTCACGAACGTCTGTCCGTCCTGCTCGATGTATATTGGGGAGTCGCAGGCGGGGCACCTGAACGCCGCCCTGACGACCATGGGTGTGGCGGCCGAAGCCCTGACGATGATGCCGTGGACCATGATGAGCCTGCCGATGTGTTCAGACCCTATCTTGCGGAGCGGAGTATCAGCCGGGAGGTTCCTGAACCTGACGTAGATATTCTTCACGCCCTCCGCATACACAGGGTCTTTAAGCTTCAGCTTCGACCTTACGACGCCCGAGAAGGCGGGGATAAACCCCTCCGGGTCGCCGAGCATAGCGTTCGCGAACTCCAAGTCGAAGGCATAAAGGTCGTTGAAGTCGACGTAGAGGGACTTCGACCCCTTCACGACCATCTCAGAGACCGCCTGATCGTACTTCAGGCTCCCCTTGGCGTCCCTGTAGTCCTCTATGAACCTGGCGAACTGCTCGTCGGGGGTCGTCTGCCTAGTCAACTAGCCTTCCCCCACCCTGCGCATCTCGGCGCGCCAACCCGATATGGTCCTCTGGACTTCCTCGTAGAGTTGGGCCTCCTCGGGCTGGAGCCCCTTAGGCGGCTGAGGTGCCTCTGCGGAGGCCAACCGGATTATCTTGCCCACCCTGCTCTCAAGGATGTCCCTGTAGCGGGCGAGCACCCTGTTGAGCTGCTCCCTCCTCGCCGGGTCCTTCGCCGCCTCCCTCGCCGAGGATGAGAGGGATGTGTAGGCCCTCTGGAAGAAGCCCTCTGGCAGTGGCGCAAGTGGTCCTGTGGGGTTGAGCCTCTCCCTGAAGTGGATCTGGGTCCACTCGTCAGCGGTCAGCCCCTCGTCGACGAGCTTGACAAGGCCGGCGTCGGTGAGCTCCCTCGCGGCCCAGAGGGGGAGGCTCAGCTCCTTTCCTGTCTCCGACTCCTCGATGACTATGCCCGGGGTCTCGGTCTTCGGTATCTTCCTGATCGTCACTACCCTAACGATCCTGTTCTCGTACTTCTCCGACCCGGACCCCGCCCTCTTCAAAGCTGTCGATTACCATATCCTCTTTGACAATCGAATAATACTATTCTCTCACCCGTTGAGGGTTTCCTCTTAAAGTTACCTTTTAAATCTAGCCGTTACAGACGGAGGATAGAGATGCCTGAAACTGGGGGCCGTAGCGACGGCGTCGAGTCATTGGCCAGCGTCGTTATGGAACTCGAGGCTGATCCGCGAGTGAAGGACGCGGTCGAGGAGCGGACAAGAGAGTTCATCAAAGTCAACTGCGCCGACTCATCTAGGTGGTTCGAGGAGCTCGTCTACTGCCTCCTCACCGCCTACTCGAGCGCCTCCATGGGGCAGAGGTGCGTCGACGCCCTCTGCACAGGGGACACACTAACCAAAGGCAGCCTGGAGGAGGTCAGTGTATGCCTAAGGGCGCAGGGGCACAGGTTCGCCGACAGGAGGGCGGGGTACATCCTCCTCGCCCGCGGGCACGCCCCCCACCTGAAGCGGATAATAGAGAGCCAGCCCGACTCGAAGGCAGCGAGGGAGTGGCTAGTCGAGAACGTAAAAGGCCTCGGGATGAAGGAGGCGAGCCACTACCTGAGGAACGTCGGCTACCTCGACCTCGCCATAATCGACCGCCACATCCTCGCCCACATGAGGGAACACGGCCTCGCAGACACTGATGGGCGAAAAGGGATCACCATGAGAAAGTATCTAGCGTACGAAGGGACACTGGAGAAGGTCGCGGCCAAACTAGGAATGTCCCTCGGCAAGATGGACCTGTACCTCTGGTACAAGAAGACTGGCGCTGTCTTGAAGTAGCCCCAATCTTTTAACGGCTGAGCCAATAATTTACCCGAAGGCCGATGAGGGTCAAGGTCGAAGGCAGAACTCTGCAGCTCTGGACCATCTGGATGGAGGGCGGGGTAGTCAAAATGATCGACCAGAGGCTCCTCCCCCACAGGTTCCAGATAGTATCTTTCAAGACCCACCGCGAGACTGCTAATGCGATAAGGGAGATGGTCCTAAGGGGCGCGGGGGCGATAGGCGTCGCCGGTGGCTACGGGATGGCCCAGGCGGCGGTAGAAGCCAAGGACCTGCCTCCGAGGGAGTTCACCGTCTACCTGAGACGTGCGGCAAAGCTCCTAAAGTCTACTAGGCCGACGGCTGTCAACCTCCCCCACGCCGTCGACAGGTGTCTAGCTGCCTCCTCAAAGGGACCCATGGAGAAAAGGATCGAGAGGATCTTCGAGGAGGCTGACAGGATCGCGTTGGAGGACCTCGCCGCCTCACAGGCGATAGGTGAACACGGCTCCGAGCTGATCAAGGACGGCTACCGTATCCTCACTCACTGCAACGCGGGCGCCCTAGCCTTCATCGACTACGGCACAGCCCTCAGCCCCGTGAGATTCGCCACAAAACAGGGGAAAAGGATCTTCGTCTACGTCGACGAGACCCGACCGAGGAGCCAGGGGGCGAAGCTAACGGCATGGGAGCTACAACAGGAGGGCATCCCCTATGCCCTCATCGTGGACAACGCCGCAGGCTACTTCATGAAGCGGGGCGAGATCGACATGGTCATCGTCGGCGCAGACAGGATCGCGGCGAACGGGGACGTCGCAAACAAGATAGGCACCTACGAGAAGGCCGTCCTCGCCCACGAGAACGGCGTCCCCTTCTACGTCGCCGCCCCCAAGATGACCTTCGACCCAAGATGCCCCACAGGCGACGATATCGTGATCGAGGAGAGGAGCCCCGAGGAGGTCAACTGGGTCTGGGGCGAGGACGAGGACGGCAACCTGACCAAGGTGAGGATATCCGCGAAAGATACCCCGGCGAAGAATCCATCCTTCGACGTAACCCCGGCGAAGTACATCACGGGCATCATCACGGAGGCCGGAGTACTGAGGCCGCCTTATGATGAGAGCATCAGGAAAGCCCTCTCGGAGCCGCAGAAGGGCAGCCTGGGCTGACCATATTGCTTAAATTTCCGTCTAGCTAACCTTTCACGGGTCCCGACCCGCCCTAGCTCAATGGCAGAGCACTCGGCTGTAGTCTCCGCCCCGCGGGGCGAAGGCAATCAGGCCTTGAGCAGACACCGAAGGGTTCCAGGTTCAACTCCTGGGGGCGGGACCACTTTTCAAAAAGGGGGTTTACTTCGCCAGCTTCCTGCCTGCGAGCTTCTCGACGGCGACTATGACCGCCTGAGTCCCCTTGTCACGGAGCCCCTCGGCGTCGAGGTTCCTGAACATCTGCTGGACCACAGCCGTCTCGACCAAAGGTGTCTTCGTCTCAGCCGCCGTCTCCATGATGATGCGTAGGTCCTTGATGTAGTCCTTCACCTTGAAGCCTGGCGCGTAGTCACCTTTCAGCATCTTTGGCCCATTGTTGGCGAGCTGCCAGCTCCCGGCGGCGCCCCCGGAGACCGCCGCGAGGACCTTATCCATGTCGACGCCTGCCTTATGAGCGAACATCAGAGCCTCTGCTACACCGAGGACGTTGACGCCGACGAGTATCTGGTTGACCGCCTTGCAGACCTGGCCGTCGCCGTGGCCGCCTATGTAGGTGATGGTCTTTCCCATCGCCTGGAAGACTGGAAGGCACTCCTCATAGGTTTCGGCGTCGCCTCCGACCATTATGCTCAGGGTCGCGTTTCTCGCCCCTATATCGCCTCCGCTGACGGGGGCGTCGAGCATCCTGATCCCCTTCTCCCCCAGCTTCTTAGCGATCTCCTTGGTCACTATAGGGGAGATGGTGCTCATGTCGACGACTATGGTTCCAGGCCTCGCACCGTGTATCACGCCTTCCTTGCCGAGGAGGACCTCCTCGACGTCCTTGGAGTCGGTGACCATGTCTATGACGATGTCGGACCTCTCGGCGACCTCCTTGGGAGACTTCACAGGCTTAGCCCCGGCTTCCAAGAGGGGCCTCATCTTCTCAGGCGTCCGGTTCCAGACCGTGAGGGGGAAGCCCGCCTTCAGGAGGTTCACGGACATCGCCCCGCCCATGATGCCCAGCCCAATGAATCCTATCCTCTTCAAATGTTACACCGAGAAACTACTGGGGCTAAGGCTCTAAACCTTTTCGAGACTCTCAGCCGCTTTTAAGTACTAGGAGATAGAAGCTGCCTGAGATGCCGAGGAGGATCATTGCGATCCCGAGGATTAGCATCGTGTTCGCCTTCCTCCTGTCGTAGGCCACGCCCATGCTCCTATAGGCGGCGAAGAGGCCGACGAACATGAACGTGATCATGATCATGCTGAATATGCTCTCGGTGAGGGTCTGCCCGTTTATGTCGGCGACAGAGCTCATCTCGCCCGTATTCTGATTGACGACCATGGCTGGGGCGCTGTTTAGGATGTCGTAGACGCCGCCGGCTGAGACGAAGATTGTGAATGCTATTATTATGCCGAGCACAAGGTTGGTCGAAACCTGGAGCCCCCTCTTACCCCTCTTGCCGCCGAGAAGCCTTCCCAGCCTTTCGACTATCGATGGTATCGAATTCGCCCCTGAATTGTGTTAGGTATGCGGCCTCGCAATATATCCTTTTTCTCGTCAGGCCTTGCTGCAGTTTTTGCGGCAGTAGTACTCGGCGTATTTAAGGCTATATGGTGAAAAAATTTGAACCAGTCTTAGTGGAGCTGAGGATAAGGTTATGCCGTGAGCTCATCGAAGACTTACCTCTCCGGATGCACATTCTTCAACAAATCATACAGGTACTCCTGATTCTCACAGACCTCAGATTATTAGACCTCCTTCGGTACTCCTTGAATACGGGCCCGAACTTCTCCCAGTAACTCACGAACTCCTCGGAGACAAGGTCTGATACAAGTAAGGGATCAATCAGACCCCTCTTCACCAGAACACCGGCGCCCTCAAAGTAGTGGGAAAGCAGGTCCATGCTCTGATACGCCTCTGGATTGCTGGGCTCGTATTTCTCCCTCCAGTCGTCGAATCCCTGGAACTTCATGTCGAAGGCGGTCTTGTGTAGGGCTGCGACCCAGTCCTTGTTGTAGTACTGGCTATAGAGCTGCATGAAGAGTTGGGCCTGTCGGGTCTCGAGGGTTTACTTCATTTCCTTTGGGTGGTTCTTAGGGTCATCACGTAGTAGACGGCTGCCACTAGGACTCCTGTTGCCGCCACCATGTAGTAGGCGGCCTGAATCTCAGCTAGGTCAACCAATCATAACACCGTTTATCTTTAAGAGCCTATGAAGGATAAAATCTGCTGTAGCCTAATTAGAGCCGCAGTCTTAGTTTCAGTGGCAGCCTAAGATGAAGTTTATAAGCGGCTCGGGCGCCTACTCCTTGGGATCGAGGGGTTTAATTGCCTCAGAAGATCGTCTGCTCAGGCTGCAACGAGGTCCTCTACGAGGGTGAACTCCTCAAGTCGCCTCAGGACGTCATCAAGAAGTACGAGGGCCACTGCCCAAAGTGCAAGAAGGAGCTGAAGTTCTCAACAGACGGCGTCGTCGTGACCCCATACGAGGTGTAGCCGGTCTAAGCAACTCTCCCGCTACCTAGATAATAGTTTTAAAAGGGATGCCGCTAACTGAATACCGGTAATTTGGTTTGGAGCTCAAGAAGACTCACATTTACGCATACCACGCCGAGCATGGCAACATGGTCGACTTCGGCGGATACGCCATGCCGGTCTGGTACGAGGGTATCATCCCGGAGCACAACGCCGTGAGAAACTCGTGCGGCATGTTTGACACGAGCCACATGGGCAGGGTATGGGCTGAGGGCCCGGACGTGGCGAAGTTCCTCGACTACGTCGTCACCAACGACCTGAGCGGCCTGAACGAGGGGAACGGAGTATACTCGGTTATGTGCCTCCCGACGGGCGGCATAGTCGACGACCTCATCCTCTACAAGATGGGGCCCGAGAGGTTCTTCGTCGTCTACAACGCCGGGAACAGGGAGAAGGACTTCGCCTGGCTCAACAAGAACACGAAGGGCTTCAAGGTCAAGCTGACCGACGTGAGCAACAAGGTCGCCATGATAGCGGTCCAGGGACCTAAAGCGGTAGAGGTCCTAGGGAAGCTCTCCGACATAAACGTCTCCGAGGTTCCGAGGTTCAACATCGCCTCCCTCAAGGTGAGCGGCATCGACTGCCTCGCGGCACGCACGGGCTACACCGGCGAGGACGGCTTCGAGGTCTTCGTCCTCGACTGCACCCTCGAGCAGCCGGAGAAGGCGCTGAAGGTCTGGAACGACCTCGTCGCCGCCGGTGCCAAGCCGTGCGGCCTCGGCGCCAGGGACAGCACTAGGCTCGAGGCGGGGCTCTGGCTCTACGGCAACGACATCGACGAGTCAATCAACCCCGTCGAGGCCGGCCTCAGGTGGGTGGTGAAGATGAAGAAGCCCGGATACTTCATCGGCAAACGCGCCCTCCAGAAGATCATAGAGGAGGGGGTGAAGAAGACCCTCGTCGGCGTAATGATGGAGGAGCGGGGCATTCCCCGCCACGGCTACGAGATACTCGACGGCGAAAATCCCATCGGCCTCGTCACCAGCGGGGGGGTGAGCCCGACGTTGGACGTAGGCATAGCCATGGGCTACGTCCCGCCTGAGTACAAGGAGCTGGGTAGGGAGGTCAACATCAGGATCAGGAAGAGCCTGGTCAGGGGAAAGGTTGTTAAGCACCGCCCATTCTATGATGAGACCAAGTACGGTTGGAAGAGGGATAAGTGATGGCCGACGAATACAAGATTGAAGCCGGTCTATACTACACGAATGAGCACGAGTGGGCTAAGCCAGGCGACGGCGCTGTGCTCGTTGGAATTGACGACTACGCCCAGTCCCAGCTCCACGAGATAGTCTACGTCGAGCTCCCCCAGGTAGGAGCGGAGGTCAACCAGGGAGAGGCGATCGGGGCCGTCGAGTCCGTGAAGGCGGTCTCAGACACGTACAGCCCCGTTTCAGGGAAGGTCGTGGAGGTCAATGAAGGTCTCGTTGATAGCCCCGAGAAGATCAACTCCGACCCATACGGCGAGGGTTGGATAGCAAAGATCGAGCCGAGCAACCTCGAAGCGAACATCGCGAAGCTTATGGACGCCGAGAAGTACAAGCAGTACCTGGCGACACTGAAGCATTAACCTTTTTTCATTCCTCGGGCGGGGGTTCCCGAGTGGCCAAAGGGGTCAGGTTCAGGACCTGATGGACTAGTCCTCCGTGGGTTCAAACCCCACCCCCCGCACCATTTCAGGTAAATCCGTTGAAGTGGACTTCAGATAAATGGGTCCAATTGATATTATTCTACTGTAAATTCTCTTCGGTATTCGTAGATTCAGGAAGTTATTCTATCTAGAAGGTCTCTCCTTCTAGCCGAAATCGAAATCGGACAAAACCTTAGAGATCGACTCCGGCATGAACATCTTGTCATCGTTTCGTTTCGAGAGGAGCAAGCCGACCATTTCCGATTCTTGAAGCCTCTGTTCGGCGACCTCGAACTAGGATAGGGCGTCTAGGAACCCCAGGATCTTATAGCCCGTGAATGTATGCTTCAGTTTGTCCCAACCCGTTCCGGTTTGATGCAGGGGTTGGCTTCACTTGAAATGTTTTAAATGATGCCTTCACCCACACTCTCTTGGTGAATGTTGTGTCTGAAAAGTCTTCGATCCTGAAGGAATACGCCGAGTACATATTCGGCACCATCGATAAGGCCGTGGAGGGGCTCACCGAGAAGGAGATGATGTGGAGGCCAACGGAGCAGTCGAACAACATCGAGTGGATCCTCAACCACCTAGCCAGGCTCAGCAACGTCTCCCTGCCGAGGATAATCAGCGGCGACTCGAACTACATGCCCAAAGGCTGGCCACAGGACTATAAGGACCAGCACTATAAGATGGAAAAGATGGTCAAGGACATCCAGGCCGGGAAGAAGGTGGTCCTCGAGGGCATAGGGAAGCTGACGAACGCCCAGCTGGAGGAGGAGATACCCCTCTGGGGCGGGAAGCAGAAACGGAAGACCGGGCTCTTCGCCTACCTAGGCGAGCTGATCCATCATAAGGGTCAGATAGCATACATAAGGGGCACCGTCAAGCGGCTCAAGGAGAAGGACCCCAAGTTTCTGGCCTAGGAACCCAGTTTAACGACTGACTCGGAAACCCTTTTCTCAGCTTATTTTCAGTCAAGGAAATCTGGAACAGCTTAACAGGCGGACCCGTCCTGCTCCGACAGAGATTATCTATTTTTTTAACGGATTTTTTTAGTGAGTGTAAAATCTTCACGAGATTATTGGGTCGAAGCCATTTTTTGGGTCTATTGTCTGACTCAGGGGCCTCCAATCGGCTGAATGACCACTAATTATATACGCGCATTAGATGGATGATTTACACGGAAATTCTAGGTGAAAAGAATGACAGTAAAGACCAACCTGATTAAGGAATTCGCCCTGATAGGTTTCGACAGGCTCGACAACGCCACGAAGGACCTGAAGCCGGAGCAGCTCGAATGGAAGAGCTGCCCTCAGGCGAACACGGTGAGGTGGGTTCTCACCCACGTCTCGGAGGAAGTGAACGTCTATATGCCAAAGTTCCTCGGTGCAGCACCACCGAATAAGTGGCCAAAGGACTACGTCGGGAATACGAGCTACAAGCTGGAGAAGATAAAGAAGGACATAGAGAGAGGGAAGAGAGGCCTTAAGGCCGGGCTCAATAAGCTGACGAACGAGAAGTTGGAAGAGGAGATCAGTGGCTGGGCCGGGAAGAAGCCGAGGCAGTTCTACATAATGCTGATGGTCGGCGAGGTCTTCCACCACGAGGGGCAGATAGCCGCGATACTGGGCGTCGAGAAGAGGATCAAGGGGCAGAAGTAGCCCCACCCACCTTTTTATTCAGCGGAACAGGAACGCTACATGTTACTGGGGAGGATAGCCATGAGGATCGGCATAACCTGTTACCCTAGCGTCGGAGGCAGCGGTATCCTTGCCACGAGGCTCGGGGTGGAACTCGCGAAACGGGGGCACGACGTATACTTCATCGCCTACGAGCGACCGGTCGCTATCCAGGGCGTCGACCAGGAGGGCGTCCACGTTCACATGGTCAACGTCGTCGAGTACCCTCTGTTTAAGTATCCGCCCTACACAGTCGCCCTAGGCTCTGCGATGGCCAGGGTCTCCGAGCAGCAGAAGCTCGATGTCATGAACGTTCACTACGCTATCCCCCACGCCACAGCAGCGTTCCTCGCGAGGGAGATAACCGGCGTCCCGTACGTCGTCACCCTCCACGGCAGCGACGTCACTATACTCGGCAGTGACCCCTCGTACATGGCCGTGAACACATACTCAATCAACAGGGCCGACGCCGTCACCGCCGTCTCCGGCTTCATGCAGCGCGAGGCGTACGAGAGGCTTGCGATAAAGCACGAGATCAGGGTCATCCCCAACTTCGTCGACCCGGACCTCTACAGCCCTGCCCCATGCGAGGCGATGGAGAGGGGACCTGAAGGGATCGTGATAACCCACGTCAGCAACTTCAGGCAGGTTAAGCGTATTCAAGACCTCGTCTACGCGATGAGGATGGTAGTCAAGGATGCTCCCGGCGCCCAGCTGATGCTCGTAGGCGACGGACCGGACAGACACAGCATAGAGACGCTGATTGAGCAGCTACACCTCAGGAGGAGCGTCACCCTGACGGGCTTCAGGAACGACGTCGCCAACATCTTCAGGTGCAGTGACGTAGGCGTCCTCTGCTCCGAGACGGAGAGCGCGCCCCTCACCCTCCTAGAGGGGATGAGCTGCGGCATACCGATGGTAGCCACAAGCGTCGGAGGCATACCCGAGATAGTCCAAGACGGGGTGAACGGCCTCCTAGTCCCGCCGAAGCAGCCCGAGGAGCTGGCCGAGGCAATACTTAAGCTTGTCAAGGATGGGAAGCTGAGAGGCAAACTCGGCGCAGCGGCCCGTGGGACCATCTTGGAGCGGTTCACGGCCGAGAAGGTCGTCAAGGCCTACCTTGAGACGTTCGAGGGGGTCATCAAGGTCTAGAGGTTCACGTAGAAGACCGACGAGTTGGGGGTCCCTGCGGAGTACTGACGTGCGAAGAGCCCCGTAAGGTCTCTGACCCCGGAGGCCGCAGCCAAGTCGATCCAGAGCCAACTGACTTCCTGCCCGTACTTCTCCGGGCTAAACCTGCCGAAGGCTGAGGAGAGGTAGCCCTCGACCTCGCCCAGGAGGACCTGCTTCGCCCTCATCTCATGTAAAAACTTGTCTCTCTCAACGACCTTCCCGAGCTTCGCCTTGACAGCGTCTATTTCCGCCATTAGGTCCTGCCGCCGTTCTAGGAGCTCTGAGTATGCGGCGTCTATGGTTTTGCTTATATGGATGTGAGCCTCGAGGAGCTTCTCCTCGTTTCCCTCCCTCTTCGCTTGGACCCAGGCGCTCAAGGCGTCGAAGAGCTCCTCCCTGTCCAAGGTGGGGAGCCCCCTCAGAGCCAGTTTCTTGGCCATGGCCTCGTTCCAGGGAGTGTTGTAGAACGTCCTAGTGTACCTGAGGTAGACGGGGAACGGGATTCCCAGCGCCCTGGCGCCAGGTATCACCTCCGCGTAGTAGCTCGTCTCCCCAGGCCCCCCGACATGGGCGAGAACAGGGAGGACGGAGTCGATTATGATCTGCCTAGAGTCGACTCTAGGCGTTATACTGCCCGCGATCTCAGAGAGGTCGGGCTTGGCGGCGTTGAAGGAATATTCGTGCACCTCGCTGCACCTTCCGCACCTCCCTTGGACTGAAGCTGCAGAAGAACATTCGACCCTCCTATACTTCAGCTCGATCCTATTCCCGTGGCAGCTAGGGGTTGAGCATTCGATGAAGAAGGGAACGTAGTCGTCATCCCTCCTCCCTATCTGGGACCTGAAGCCGAGCCCCTCGATGATGTCGACGGCCCCATTAGAAGCCTCTATGAAGAAGCTCCTCTTCGGCTCGCTCAGGAGGAGCTCGTAGCCCGCCTGGAAGAGCCTCCTCGCTTCCGGGTCTGAAGCCACGAGGAAGGGGATGCCAAGACCCCCCTCGACGTTAACAAGCGACGCTAGAGTCTTAGTCGACCAATCTGAGACGTTCTCCGTGGAGTAGTAGCCGTTCTTAAGGATCATGGATATGTGTGAGAGATTCTGCAGCGCCCTCTGCTGGGCTCCCTGCTCAGCCCCTCTGAGGAGACCTCTGTAGTTACCCTCAATCTTCTCGATGGTCTTCCAGAGCCATACTTCATCCGGATTGGGGAGGTTGTGGATGGGGGAGCCCACGAACTCTGGTGGCGCAGGGTAGGTCACGAGGAGCCCGCGGGATGAGGGACTGGGAGTCCTCATGTTCAAGAGCTCCGGCTGGACCCCATCATAGTCGGCGACGAAAAAGATTGGAACGAAACCATCCCTGCCCAGGTGACTGATGGCATGGATGTAGACTATCTTGTTCAGTATGAGGCTCGAGCCGCCGAGACACATCGGCTGCTGCCCGGCCTCGATTACGCCGTTGAAGAGGCGGTCCAGTGCCTCGGAGACGGGGCCGGTGAGGACGCCGAGGCTCCTCATCTTCCTCCTGATGGTCTTCGCCAGTTCCTCTGTGCTCGCCTCGTCTGGCTTGTAGCTCTTTCGGGCCTCGACTAGAGCTTTATATGCCTCTCCCATGGTATGTGGGATGAGCCCCCATAATTTCTTGGCGGCCTCGGGGCTCTCGCCTCCGTAAAGGTATCTCGTGTATAGGTTGTGTAGGGGCGTAGCATTTTCATCCAAGGCCAAGGCAGAACCCTCAGGGTTATAACTGCTGATTCTCGGGAGCTAATAAAAACCCTTGCAGAGTCGCGGCTACCCCAGCTTAAGGAGCCTCGCCGCGTTTCCGTAGAATATCTTCTCGACGCTTCCCTCGTCGAGGCCTATCGCCCTGCACTCCCTAACCTGCTCCTTAAGGTAGTCCTCCGAGAAGCCCCGTGGGAAGTAGCTTGAGTCCGTGCCGAAGACTATCCTCTCGGCCCCGACGGTTTCGACGGCCTTCCTGAAGAGGTCTCGGAGTGTGAGGGGGTATGGCATCCAGGCCATCCACTGGTTGGAGCCAGAGGTGTCGATTAGGACGTTGGGGCAGCTCCAGCATAGCTGAAGGAGCTCCCTGAGGTAGCATGCGCCGAAGTGGGGGATGACAAACTTCAGCGTTGGGAAGGATGCTGCGACCTCCCAGAGGCTGAGGGGGTCGAGGTTGTGGAGGTTCCTCGCGGGGCCTCCACCCCCTCCCAGAACACCAAAGTGAATGAGGATGGGAATATCCAGCCTCTCAGCGACCTCCCATACGGGGTAGGCCGCCTTGTCATCCACTGGACGTGTCAGCGCCGAGGCTATCATCTTGTATCCTCGGAGACCTAGCTCCTTCACCGCCCTCTCCAGTTCCACGGCGGCGTCCTCCGAGAAGAGGTCGTGGTGGGCGAAGCCCGTGAACCTGTCAGGATGCATCTTCACGATACGTGCAAGGTTGTCGTTTCCGCCGCCCATGACGAAGTTGACCCGCTCGACGCCCTTCCTGTCCATGTCGGCGATCCAGCGCACAGCCTGCTCCTCGTCCGTATGGCTACCGGACTCGGGCGGGTCGAAGCCCCATCTGTGCCTCCACTCCTCACGGTACCTGGCGGTCTGCCCTATGATTATCCTCGCCTTCTCCTCGCCGTATCTGTCGACAATCGCCTTGCTATAGCTGGAGCCGCCGCCCGTTGACCTCTGGATGGGGAAGTGGGCGTGGAAGTCTAACACTTTGAGCCCGTATAGGTTCATTTGAATTGCCCCGATACTGAATGGGGCTCAACGGTGGGTTTTAAGGGTTTATAGTAGGTTCTCGGTCTTCTTAGCCTCGTAGAAGGGGCTGCTACTGGCAAGGGGCTCTTCCAGGAAAGCCTCGGCGTACCTGCAGTCCGCCTGCGCACCTCTTAGCTCCGCTTTCTTCAGGCTGAACCTCTCATAGTAGCCCCACGGGAACTTAGCGAGCTGACTCTTGTAGTAGCCGAGCGCCTCCTTCTTCCTGTCGAAGGACTCCGTCACGTCGACGAGGATGTGGGGATTTGGGATGAGTGTGTTCACCTCCATGAGGAGGAACCTATCAACGAGCCATGGCTCCGAATAAGCTGTGGTATGTGCCGCCCACTCTATCGCCTCCTTAACGGCTTCGTATACTAGCTTGTGCTCCATGTGGTAGTCGAATGGGAGGTGGGTTATAACTGCCCTCGGCCTTCTGTCCACGATAGCGTCAGATATCCTCCGTATCGGACTGGTGCTATGTACGACCTCCCTCTCCTCGAAGATAATGGGCTCGGATACTCCGAGAGCCTTGGATGCCTTCAGAAACTCGCCCCGTCTCTCAGGTGGATTACAAGTCAGGCAGAGGATATCGACGCTTTGTCCCCTCGTAGCGTGTAGCGCCAGTGTTCCTCCGCATCCGAATGTCTCATCATCGGGGTGTGCGACGACTGCTAATATTCCTTCAACCATCGGTACGTTCTAAATACTGGATGGTTAAAGAGGTTTCCAGTCTAAAGTTTTCGAGCGTTTTCACCTTTTCTTCGCTTGATTCCTTTAAGCCAACCCTCATCCAGTTTCTTGTGTGTAAACTTTTTTCCGTTTTCGCCAACGTAGCTCGCGACGGTCTGACCAAAACCAACTAGGTAGTATTTATAGATTGTGAACCCCTCGAGGCCTGCGGGTCCTTTGGCGTAGATCTTACCGGTGCTTACGCTCCCCTCCGCTCCTAGTCTGTATCTGTAACCGTCGCGTGCGCAACCTAATCTTTCAAGGATAACGTCGCATGAGGATGGATAATATGTATAGATGATATTTATTTAAAATTCATAAACTTATAATATAAATTTGCTTTTAAGGATTAGTTTGGGAGCTACCGAGGTCACATGGCGACTCAAAGCACATTGGAAATCGTTAGGTGCTCTAAATGTCATAGTGTTGTGCCAAAACAGGTCTATTGCCGCAAGTGCGGACAAGTACTCCTCAACGCTACGCCTGTAACTTTATCGGAAACTGGAAATAAAGATGATAATCAAATAATATCGCCAGTCCCTGAGCCAAGAAAAAGCTCGACCAAGACCTCGACTTCTAGTAGCCATTCAAATTCCCTTAAGGCTAGTGCCTACGAGCAATATCGACAATTCCGTCGAGAAGATAAATTGATGGAGAGTGCTAGACGGAATGCCCTCGATCAAAATCAACCCCAGAATGGGAAGGAATTTCCAAAGAACGTTATGAAAAATGATACCCCAGAGGTTGTGAAAATGACACCTCCAAAGGTTGAAACAGAAGATGATCCTGCAGCCTTAGAAAAAATCAATGTTAAAGAGGAGAGACCCTTGGCGCAAAATGATGATATGAAGTTGTACACGCCTGACCCGTACGCTAAAGAGATTATTGAGAAGATGGCGAAGCAAGTAAAATACGAGGTTAACATCGTTCAGCTTTTTAAAGACGGCCAGGTGCCAGAGGAAATATTCACACGCTTGTTCAACAGTATGGCCGACGAAATTAGCGGCCTGATGACCCGCAGAGAAGAGGTTGTAAATGAGCTGGATGGCTTAATGAAGGGGTACGAATCTACCGTCTTGTCAGCTCAACAGGGAATGAAGCTGCTTGATCTCCGGAAGTCACTAGACGATGTTACTGAAGAAGAGTACGTCATCAAAGCAGCAGCGTTGAATTGGGACATTGACCACTACGGGCAAAAAATCTCAGAGGGCCGACAAAAGGCTGAGTACCTAAGATCACTTGGCAATTTAATCCCCATCGAGGAAGTTAACGAGCTAAAAAAGATAGCCGCCAAATGCATGGAAACATCATCTATGAAGCATATTAGTGATGGCACACGGGAAAAAATTAAGAAGGCGATGCAAGAGGCTTCATCCATTTTCAATGAAATATATAAATCTTAATCCTCGTTATTTTCTTGATTCATTTTACTCTTTTCGTTAGGATTTCTTCACTTACACCCACGTTCCTAGAATACAAAGTTTCAACATCAATAGACACTTTCACCCATCTCTCCCATCTCTAGGATGCTGCGTCTCATTTAAGAGGCCTGAATGGGTGGATGGGCACTGCGAATGGTCACCCGTGTCCCGTACGAGGCCAGCGGCGGCTTCGAGCCCGCCCTGGAGATGCTTGAGAGACGAGCCGCGGCCAGGCTCCTAGCCACGGGCGTCCAGGGGATCGACCACCTCGTCGGGGGACTAGAGCCAGGCCTCATGTACCTCTTCTACGGCACGGAGAGGGGCGGCCTCCCTGACAGGCTCCTCCATCACCTCCTCGTAGAAGCCGTCAGGGACGGCGAGGGGAGGGCGATCCACGTACTCTGCGGAAACTATCGCCGCTCCAGGACCACCCTCGACATGGAGCTTCTCCTCAGCCTCGCCGAGCGTGCTCGCCTAGACATCCGTGAAGCCTTCGGCAGGATCCACATCGTCTGCGCCTTCTCCGAGCGGCAGCAGGTAGAGGCCGCCGACCACGTCGAGGAGATACTCGGAGAGGAGGAGGGCGTCAGGCTCGTCGCCGTCCAGCAGGTCGCTAAGCTCTTCTCCGGCCCCCCGCTGGTCGGAAAGGTGATCCCGGAGGACCTCGGAGGCATGGCCTCGCGCCTCAAGAGGCTCTGCGGCGAGGCCGGTATACCTCTCATCGCTACGTGCGGCGTCTCCCCATATGGGAGACCCGTACCCGTCCCCGACGGCGGCAGCCACCTAAGCCACCTCGCCAAGGTCTCATGCTACCTCAGGATACTCAAGGGCGGCGGGGCCACCGCCTACCTCCTCAACCACCCTGACAGGGCCCGCGTCGGCAGGAGGATCGACATCAGCGAGGAGGGGCTCGGCCTTGGCAGGACGACTAAGACGAATCGCCAGAGGCTCCGGGAGCGGATGCTCTGCCTCAGGGACCGCTACAGGTGCGCCCTCTGTGACGACTCGACGCGGGCCGCCTTCGACAGCCTCTGGGCGGCGTGGTCCGCAGAGCAGGACGCCATGAGCTACGGCGACGCCCTCTCCGCCCTCGACCTCCTTGCCTTGGCCGCCTCTGTCGACAGCCGCCGCGAGATAGAGGCCCTGAAGGCGGCTGGCGCAGAGGCCAAGCGGCTCCTCCAGAGGCTCACGGAGGGGAACAGGCTTGAGGGCTGAGGGCTGGCTGACGGACGTCGCCCTCCGCGGCGACGAGGCCATCCTCTGGGTCAGAGACTCCTCCGGCGGCCGCATCAGGCTTACCGATAGGTACCACCCGGACTTCTACGCCGAGCCCAGAGGCGTGGAGCCGTGGGAGCTTAAGAGCCTCCTCGAGGAGCACCCCAAGATCAGGGGCATCACCATCGAGACCCGAGTCTCCTCCATAAGCCGCGACGGGGAGAAGACCGTCGCCAGGGTCAGGGTCGGCAGGGTCGAGGACTTCCGCCAGGTCTCGGATCAGGTCGAGGCGCTCCCCCTCGTCGCCAGGGTCTACGACGTCGACCTACCCCACGAGCTCAGGTACCTGAGCGAGAGAGGTCTAACCCCTATGGGCAGGGTCGAGGCCGACGCCGACGAGGAAGGAAACATCACATCCATAAGGCCCCTAGAAGCTGACCTCGAGCCCGAGCCGCCCCCGATAAGAGCCCTGATCTTCGAGGCTGAGCTGGACGAGGAGCACGGAAGCGTCACCACCATGAACCACCTAATGAGGGCTGAATACACCTTCGAAGGCGACCTCATCCCCGTCCTCCACGACTTCGTCGATTACTTCGCGGATGTTGACCCAGACGTCGTCTGTTCAAGCCGGGGCGATCTTGAACGGCTCGTTAGCCTCTGCAGGCTCCACGGCGTCAGGAGCTCGGGCCAAGAGTCTGGTGGCGGTCCGATCCTCTGGGAGGGGCGCGCACGCCTCACTCCCCACACCTACCGGCGCCTCGGGATCGCGGGCCTGGTCGAGCGGGTCCAGTTCACCAAGGCGCCGCCGAGGCTCTCAGCGGACTGGGCCGCCGGCAAGTGCATAGACAACAGGCAGTGCTACGACGCGCGGCGCCGGGGCATCCTAGTGCCGAGGGCTGACGACTACCAGCCCGTCACCACCCTCGCAGAGCTCAGCGACACGGACAAGGGCGCCCTGATACTGGCCCCGACCGTGGGCGTCCACGAGAACGTCGCCCTCCTAGACTTCGAGAGCATGTTCCCCAACCTCATCATAAGGAGGAACATAAGCTACGAGACCACGGGGAGGCCGGACGCCCCCGAGGGCTTCATCGCCGACTTCACCAGGGACGCCCTCGGCCGCCGCCTCCACTTTAAAAGGCTACGCAGGAATCTGCGGAGGGATTCCGAGCGATGGCTCTGGTGCGAGGAACGGCAGACCGCCCTCAAGGAGATGCTCGTCGTCATCTACGGCTACTCCGGCTGCTTCGCCAACCGCTTCGGAAGCATGGACGCATACATGGAGATCAACCGCCAGGCCAGGGACGGCCTAGTCGCGGCGATGAACGTCGCCCGCTCCCACGGCTACAGTTCCCTGTACGGGAACAACGACAGCCTCTTCGTCACCCGCCCGGACGCCTCGCCGACTGACTATGAGGCGCTGGCCGCCGAGATCGCGGGCGCCGTCGGCCTGCCGATGGCGGTGGACAACGTCTTCCGCCTCCTCGTCCTCCTCCCGAAGAAGGCCGAGGCGGAGATAGGCGCCCTCAACAGGTACTACGGCGTCACCCTCGCCGGAGACGTCGTCTGCAGGGGCATAGAGCTCAGGCGCCACAACACCCCGCCGTACGTAGCCGAAGCCCAGATGAGGGTGATAGAGGCAATCCTGGGATGCGCCTCCGCCGAGGAGGCGGCGACCGTCGGCGTCCAGCGCGCCCACGACGCCGTCGAGGAGGTCTGCGCCGGGCTCGCGGAGGGCTCCGTGCCGCAGGAGAAGCTCAGGGTCTCAACCATCCTCCGCAGGAGCCCAGCGGCGTACTCCACCCGCCCCGGCCACGTGGCCGCCGCTGAGGCCCTAGCCATGAACGGCACAATGGTCGAGGAGGACGCCGTCGTCGACTACCTCTACGTCGACGCCGGGAGCCATAACCCCTTCAGGAGGGTGAAGCCAGCCGCCTACGCAGGCGGCAGGGTCGACCTGGGGAAGTACGTCGACCTCGTCAGGGAGGCAGCCGAGAGCGTTCTCGCCCCCTTCGAGGGCCCCGGCTGACGAGGCGTTAACTATAAAGACCACGAGGCTGCTCTTAACCAGAGATCGGGATGTCTGACATATCGCAGTTGCCACCCAACGTCCAGGAGCGGATAGCCAGGCTCCAACAGCTACAGAACACAATGCAGCAGCTTCTGGCCCAGAAGCAGAGGCTCGAGGCCGAGATGAGCGAGTCCGAGAGGGCGCTTAAGACCTTGGAGGAGACCCCCGCGGAGGCGAAGACCTACAGGTCAGTGGGAGCCATCCTCGTTGAGCGCGACAGGGAGACGCTGATGAAGGAGCTTAAGGAGAGGAAGGAGTTCCTGGAGATGAGGAAGAAGGTCCTCGAGAGGCAGGAGGACAAGACGAAGGAGAGGCTCCAGGGTCTGCAGGAGACCCTCCAGAAGGAGCTGAGCGGCGCCCAGTAAAAATTGTAGAAAAGCTCCCCTAAACTCACTTCTTCAGCAGCTTAGAGAAGCCACCCGGCCGTTTCTGCTGATCGGCCGTCGCCTTCTTAACGGCATCGTCGCTCCTCCTCAGCGGCGTCGGGTCGACGCCGAGCTTGAAGAGCCTGTTCATGGCGTCGACGGCGTCTGCTGAGGCCCCGTAGTCCATGCTCGCCAGCCTAGTGGTGGGAACGAAGATGGTAGTCCAAGGGATGCCATGCCCGACGCATTCCTCCAACATGCAGGCGTTCAGGCCAGAGATCGCGCCCTCCCTAACCGGCGTCCCTCCGGCCCTGGGCGTGTCCCTCGGGACCGAGGAGAACTCGAAGAGCTTCCCGTCAGATGATACCACGCTGAAGGGGAGTCCTTCCAGGGCGATGACCTCCGACACCCCCTTCCTCTTCAGCCAATCAGTGAGGTTCTTCCCGATGAGATAGGAGCCCTCAGCGGGGATCATACTCTCGGTGACGACGAAAAGGAGTTTTCTTTCCTCGTCACAGTAGATCCTAAAGCAACTCGTCTGCTTCCCGTCGACCAGGAGGACTAAGGGGGGAATATAAATTGACTTCACATTGGCGACCTCCTTGAGCCCCTTGTTCCTGGCGATGAACATCAACGCCGTGTTGGCGACGAAGCCTGCCCCAGCGAATCCGAGGACCGCCGTGTAGCCCTTATCCTTGAGCTTAGCTGACTCGACTATGCTTACCTCAGACATAACATCAACCCTAGAGACGCATCATCCTGATTTAATATATTCCAGCGGAATATTAAGGTGAGACGCCGAAGCTGTCCCGAGGGAGTCACCGTTTGGAACTCGATTACAGTGCCTTGAAGAGCAGCATTAAAGGCAGGGTCACCGTCCTCTGCCACCACAATGCCGATCCTGATGCCCTATGCTCGGCCTATGCATTGAAGGAGCTTGCCATGAAGCTCAATGTGATAGAAGCCAAGGTGATCGTCCCAGGCGGCTTGAGCACCCTCTCAAGAAGGGTGGCAGAGGAGTTCGGCATCGAGGTGGGGGAGGAGGGCTT
>Ga0315279_10003036_pt1 | contig 24093 bp, 24 predicted proteins | sample YL17G06_20_MG_FD_203694 | JGI IMG/M metagenome (GOLD analysis project Ga0315279, IMG submission 203694) | Sediment microbial communities from Yellowstone Lake, YNP, Wyoming, USA - YL17G06_20 | ecosystem: Environmental > Aquatic > Freshwater > Lake > Sediment | place: USA: Wyoming | collected...
CAGGGCTATCCCCGAAAACTCCAGGGAAGGAGCCGAGGATGCTGGTGCTTTCCAGACAACGGGACGAGACAATAATGATCGGCGACGATATCGAGATAACCGTCGTCGACATCCGGGGCGAGAAGGTCCGGCTGGGCATAAACGCCCCGCCCCACGTGCCCGTCCACCGCAAGGAAGTCTACGAGGCCATCAAACGGGAAAAGCAGGCGCAGGCACAGGCGCCCGGCGCCGATGGCACGCCAGGGAAAGTCGACAGCCTGGCCAATCGCAAGCATCACCCACCGCAATAGGCCCGTCGGCTTCCCCGTTTGGAGTTTATCTTCTTGCCGTTTGGTCCTTGTTTGGACCTTGGTGCTTGTGATTTGGAGCTTCCCGGCAATCAGCACACAGGTCTGGCCGGGCGACCTCAGGCCGGGACCAACGCCGCGCCCGCGAAGGCTCCTTCCAGCGCCGGGATGCTCAGTGCCGAGGCAAGGGCCTCGACGCAGGCGGGATCGAACCCCGAGGGGCTGCAACGCCGCAACTCCCGCAAGGCCGTCATCGGCGAGACCGCCTGGCGATGCGGACGGTCGTGGGTCATCGCGTCGTAGGCGTCCGCGACGGCCAGGATCCGTCCTCCCAGCGGAATGCAGTCGCCCTTGAGCCCGTCGGGATAGCCCGTGCCGTTGAGCTTCTCGTGGTGGGCCCGGATTGCCGGAAGGATGCCCCCAAGAATCTCCAGCGGCTTGAGCATGTCGTGGGAGGTCACGCTGTGGGTCTGGACGCAGCGGAGGTCCTCCACGCCGAACCGCGAGTGGCTTAACATGACCGATTCCGGCACCGCCAGCAGGCCGATGTCGTGCAACTCGCCCGCCAAGACCATCTCCTCGCACTGAGACTCGCTCAGGCCAAGCTGCTTGGCGATCATGCCCGCCAGACGGGCAACGTTGTGGCTGTGGCCCGCCCAATAGCGGTCCCGGCCCTCCACAACCTTGACGATCCGACCAAGGACCTCGATGTAGTGCCTCTCGGCCGCGCTGGCGCTGTGCCGGACCGACGTGGACTGAGTGCCCAGCCTGCTTACAGCACGCTGGACCTGAATGACCATCCCGGCGGCCACGCCCACCATGAGCGTCGCCAGCAGAATCGTGGGAATCGCAAACCCCGCCTGGCCGATCGCGTAAGACCCAACGGCGACGGCGATCACCGACAATGTCGCAAATCTAGCCAAGGCATAAGCTTCTGAAACAGGCGTCACACGCTTGGACACAATGGCGATCCTCCGCTTAGCCTGGGTAAGCACCCACGCCTCGAATAGCTTACGATACCGCGACCGCCGCGGGCGAAAACGCAACAAAGAAAAACGGGACCCGAAACCGCAAGCCGCCGGCCACGGGAAGTCCGCTTTTGCCGCATGGCGGCTAGCGTATCTCGAAGAAGCGCCGCACGATGTCGCGGTATTCGGGCGGGATGGTGTTGGCCCGCAGGGACTCGGCGGCGCGGGCGCGGGCCTGGGACCAGGCGTCGTCGAAGCTCACGAATTGCGGCACCGGCGCGGCGCCCGGCGGGGCAGCGGGCGCGTTGGCGTCGGCGACGGCGGCGTAGGCGGGGCTGTAGACCAGCGTGCGGGCCGGAAGGGGTTTCTCGGGGGCGTTGGCGTCAAGCGTGTTGGGGTCAATCGTCGGTGCCGGCGGCACGGCTTTTCCGTTGCCGGCGAGTTGGGCGGCGCTGGCCCCGCCAGGGCCGCCGCCGCCTTCGTCCGGCCCGGCGGGCAGGCCCACGGCCCGGAGGATCGCCCGGGCGATTGCCGCGGCCTGGGCGTCGTCGGCGTCGGCAACGGCGTTTTGGAGTTCGGCCAGGCGGCTGTCGAGCTGCTGGTCCTTCGCGGCCGCGGCGGCAGCGGCAAGCAGGCGCAGACGCAAGGCAGGGTCACGAGCGACTTGCTCGGCCAGCCTTTGCAGGGCCTCGACGAGTTGGCGTTTTTCCTTAGGATTAAGCATGCGGACGCGATCGCGGATGTCGTCGAATGAATCAGCCGACGCGCGGGCCGAGCCGGGCGGCGAGATCAGCGCCAGCACCGTGCACAGCGACGCAGCCAGCACGATGGCGCCCGCCGTCGCCCGCGTGCGCCGCCACAGCCCGCGGCGCGGAAGTTCCGCCCGCTCCGCCGCCGCGACCGCTTGGCCGAATACCCACCGGGCAACCTGCACGTCAGGCCCGCCGTCGGATCCGCGGCCCGGCCCTTGGACGCCGCAGGCCGGCGCCGCGGCCAGTTCGGCGGCCGTGGTCAGCCGCTCGGCCAGACCGAATCGGATATCGTGATAGAGCGCCGCCTGGGCCAGCGTGACGCCCCTCAGGGCCGCGCCCGCCGCCGCCACAAGGGCCCCCAGCGGCACCAGCACGACCGGCAGCAGCAGTCGCCCTTGCGGCACCGCCCGCCCCGCCAGCACCGCCAGCGCGCCGATAACCGCGACGCCGCACGCCGTCGCCGCGACGGTCCACGCCTCCCGCCTGTCAAACTGGGCCGCTCGACGCAGCGCCGGCCAGCGCAAAACCGCCGCCCCGGCCAGAATCGGCAGCAGGGCAATCGCCGCCCCCAGCGCCGGATGCACCCGCCCCGCCAGCAGCCCCGCCTGGGCCGCCGTCACGGCCAGGCCCGCCGCCACGGCCCCCACCGCGGCCGCCTCGGCCGCACGCACCAAAAGCAGCCTCCGCGCGGCGCCGCGAAGCACCGCCAGCACAGCAACTCGATTGTCTTGCGGTCCGTTCATGGCTTGGGAATCGTCCCTTGCTCTTGCCGACACCCATTTTACCGCGCGCGTCAGACGATTCATACGGCTCTTCTCTTGAGTCGCGAGCCACGCTACAGTGTCGCCATGCTTATAGTGGTTACCGGACAAGTCGGGCTGGACAAGAAGAGCTTCCTTCAGCAGGCCGCGGGCATCGCTGCCGACCGCGGCAGCGAGGTGGCGCTGTGCAACGTCGGCGACATGATGTACGCCGAGGCCCCGGACGTCGCGGCCGGGAGAATCCTGGACCTGCCCCTGTCGCGCCTCCAGAGCATCCGCCGCAGCGTCTTCAAGGACGTGCTGGCGGCGTGCCGGCAGTCCGCCAACGTCATCGTCAACACCCACACGACCTTCCGCTGGCGGCACGGGCTTTTCTACGCCTTCGACTACGACCAGATGAAGGCGCTCGGGGCCGACCTGTACGTCACGCTGGTGGACAACCTCGACCGCATCCACTACCGCCTGATGCGCGACGGCTACACGGATCACACGCTCAAGGACCTGATGGTCTGGCGCGAGGAGGAGGTCCTGGCCACCGAACTGCTCAGCCAGATCCTCGGCGGGCACGGTCAGTTCTACATCCTGGCTCGGGGGGCGGATGGGCTGTTGCCGGAAGGCTCCCCGGCGGAGGCCCTGGCGCGGCTGCTGGACCGCCCCCAGCCGCGAAAGGCATACCTGAGCTTCCCGATGTCGCACGTGAACGGATCATCGAGCGTCCCGGCGGAGATCGAAAGCTTCCGCCGGACGATGAAGCGGCACTTTTTGTGCTTCGACCCGGCCGACGTCGAGGAGAAGGAACTCTGCCGGCTGGCCCTGCAAGCCGTCGAGGCGGGGCAGCGGACGATCGAGGCCGGGCCGCCAGGCCAGAAGGTCGCCCTGGAGGCCGCCGAGGTCGTCGGCATAATCCCCGACATCGACGGGCAGATCTACGCCCGCGACTTCAAGCTGATCGACCAGGCGGAGATGATAATCTCGCTGATACCCGAGCTCGACGACGGCCGGCCCGGGCTCTCCAGCGGCGTCGAGCGCGAACTCCAGCACGCCCACGAGGCCACCCGCGAGGTGTTCGTCATATGGCGCCCGCGGGTCGAGCCCTCGCCTTTCATCAGCGAAACCGCCACCCGCGTCTTTGGCTCCGTGGAAGAGGCCGTGAAGTTCTTCCACGGCGCACACATCATCCAGCCGCCCGCTGGGGGGCTTTTCAGGTAGCTCGGCGCGGCGAGGTCACTGGCGGCTATTTCTTCTTGGGCGTGTAGAAGTCCACCATCTCGCGGCAGGTCCGCGGCTTGATCTTTCCGGCGTTGCCGGCCTGGCCGAACTGGATCATCCGCTGCTTGCAGACTTCCTTCATCGCGTCGCGGGCGGGCTTCATGTAGTCGCGCGGGTCGAACTTCTCCGGCGTCTCGGCGAAGACCTTGCGGATCGCGCCGGTGATGGCCAGGCGGTTGTCGGTGTCGACGTTGATCTTGCGCACGCCGTGCTTGATGCCGCGCTGGATCTGCTCGACCGGCACGCCGAAGGTCGGCTTCAACTGCCCGCCGTACTTGTTGATGATGTCCTGGAGTTCCTGCGGCACGCTCGACGAGCCGTGCATCACCAGGTGCGTGTTGGGCAGCCGGCGGTGAATCTCCTCGATGAGCGTCATCTTCAGCACGTCGCCGGTGGGCTTCTTCTTGAACTTGTACGCGCCGTGGCTGGTGCCGATGGCGACGGCAAGGGCGTCGAGCTTCGTGTCCTTGACGAACTGCTCGGCCTGGTTCGGGTCCGTCAGGTGCTCCTGGGCCTCTTCCTCGCTGAGCCCCGCGCCGTGCCCGTCCTCGATGCCGCCAAGCGCGCCGATCTCGCCCTCGACGCTCACGCCGACGGCATGGGCGACTTCCACCACCCGCCGCGTCACATCCGCGTTGTACTCGTAGCTCGACGGCTGCTTGCCGTCGGCCGAGAGCGAGCCGTCCATCATCACCGACGTGAAACCCAGCGTCATCGCGCTGTAGCACGTGCCGGGGGAGTTGCCGTGGTCCAGGTGCATGACGATCGGGATGCTCGGGTTGAGTTCCGCCGCCGCCAGCATCAGGTGATACAGGTACGCGTCGTTGCTGTACTGGCGCGCCCCGCGGCTGGCCTGGATGATGACGGGCGAGTCCGTCTCCTGGGCGGCCGTCATTATCGCCTGGATCTGCTCCATGTTGTTGACGTTAAGCGCAGCCACGCCGTAGTTGTTCTCGGCCGCGTGGTCCAGCACCACTCTCAGTGGAATCAGAGGCATTGTAATGTCTCCCTTGTTGCTCTTGTTGCTCGGTAGGTTATTCGTTCTCGCGGCGGGCGTTGCCAGATTCGCCCGTTCGCGCCCCGGCCGGACCCCGGCCGCGGGCTAGAAATAGTAATGCATTGACCCCGCAAAGGAAAGCGTTTTTAGCTGGTTGAGCAAGGACATAATCTCAACGCAGCCGGTCATGATGGGCAGTTGTCGCCCCGTGAGGGGCAAAGGAATGTAGCCACGGGTGAAACGAGGCCGCCGAAGGCGAGTGGAGTGAAACCCGTGGAACATGGTCTCATAATGCCCCCGCCCCGCGAGGGGCGGCGGAAATGTTCCTTCGCCCCGCCGGGGCAAAAGAGGCTCTATTCCACGGGTTGCGCTATGCTCCACCCGTGGCTACAACCCTGCGCCCCGTCCGGGGCGGGCACGGAATTGTCGGACATCCAGCCCCCTACTCGGCCTGGCGCTGCCGCTGAAGCTCAGCCCCCTTGTGGAAGGCGATGGGAATCAGAAGGATTCCGCCAACCATCCAAGGAATGAACAGCAGACCCGACCCTATCTGCCTATCGCCTGGCCAGAGCCACAAAATCAGCCCCGTCGCAATCATCCCCGCTATCCCGGATAAGCCGAATGCCAACACGTACTTTCGAATGTACGCACGCTCCCAAGACTCGACATCTTTCATCATGTCACTCCTTGCTGAAATGACCGTTGTTCATTTGCACCGCGCGCTACTGCCCCTTCACCCCCTCGCCCGCCATGCGCTCGACCACCTCGGGCGGGATGCCGATGTCCACCACGCGGACCTCGCCGGTGAACTCGGCCGAGGCGGGCGTGTCAAAGCCCTTCTTGCGGGCGACCATCGTGACGGTAAGTTTCGCCCGCACGGCCGGGCCCTCGGCAATGCCCGTGTCGCAGTCCAGGCCCGTCGGTATGTCCACCGCCACGACGCGACGCGACGCGGCGTTGATCTGCTCGACGGCGACCGCAATGTCGCCGCGAAGTGCCCCCCGAATGCCCGTGCCGCCAACGGCATCGACGACCACATCAAAGCCGCTCAGTTCCTTCGACAGCCCGGCAAGCTCGGCCGGGCCGATCTCGCGGATGTCCAGGCCCAGATTGCGGGCGATGCGGTAGTTGATCTCCGCGTCGCCGGAAAGCTTGTCGGCAGGGCTTACAAGAAACACCACCACCGCGGCGCCTCGCATGGACAGGTGCCGGGCCATGACAAACCCGTCACCGCCGTTGTTGCCGCCGCCCGCGCAGATGGCGACTTTCCGCCCGGCCGGGCCGTCAAGGAAGTCGGCCACCGCGTCGGCGCAGAGCCGCCCGGCGTTTTCCATCAGGACCACCCCGGGCACGCCGAGGGTCTCGATGGCGAACCGGTCGATCGCTCGTGTCTGGTCCCGTGTGAGGCTTTGCATCTCGACACCCGAGAAGAAGCGGATTCATCGCAGAGATCGCAGAGGAGAATAGGCAATTCTCTTCTCTGCGCGCTCTGCGTGCTCTGCGTTGAAATCTTCTTTGTCGTCCCGCGCGGTCAGCCCTTGAGCACCTCGTCGAACGCCTTCTTGAGGTCCGACTTCTGCTGGAGGCCGACGAACTTGTTGACCAACTGGCCGCCCTTGAACAGCAGCAGCGTCGGGATCGCGCTGATGCCATACTTCATGGCCACGTTACGGTTATCGTCGGTGTTGAGTTTGCCAACTCGGATCCGGCCGGCGTATTCAGCGGCCAGTTCGGCGATGGTGGGAAGCTGCATTTTGCAGGGCATGCACCACTCAGCCCAGAAGTCCACCAAGGCGGGGGTGTCCGCGTCGAGGACCTCCTGTTGGAAGTTGTCGTCAGTCACTTCGATAAGGTGTTCAGAACTCATCTATTGGCTCCTTGCGCTTTTGCGCTTGTTCCGACAAGGCATGTTATGCGCGCCGCCTGGGGAAGTCAACGTCCGGCCCGCCGCTTGCGGAGCCGGTCGCGTTGCGAGTGAAGCCGAAGGGCTCAGTCAACCGGGCCGGGGCGCACGATTCGCGGGGCCGTGCGAACCTTGGGCGGGATGGCCAGCCACCCGACGCCCTGGAAGACAGGGTCGTCGATCTGGCGGACTTCCTCGTCGCCGAGGTAAGGGCACATGGCGTCCACCCATGCGATGAGCTTGCGCAGGCTTATTTCGTCCACCTTCATGCCGTGGTGTTCGCCGCTGGATGCCCGCTCGATCAGCCGGCTGCGGTAGGACAGTTTGGTCATAGGCTTGGTGGTCTGGTAAGCGACGGGATCGCGCGTGTCGAAGCCCTCGACCATGATCATGTCCGCGATTCCGAATCCGGGCGGCGGGTCCTTGGGCATTGCGTACGCCTTGCCCCAAGCCGGCCGGCCCGTGAAGAGCCAGTACGTTTCGTCGAAGCCCAGGAAACCCGGCCTTGGTGTGAAGTCGACCTTCGAGCGGCCCTTGCCATCACCTTCATGGCACTTGGCGCAGTAGCGGTCCAGCACAGGCCTGACGTACCGGGCGTAGCTGACCGTGTCCTGCCCCCACGGCGGAGGCGTTATGTCGCTTGGCGTCCGGCGAATGGCGGCGTACAGGCCGCCGTTTGCCGGCGTGGTGCTGTGCAACTCGTGGCAACCCTGGCAGCCGCGGACCTCGCCGGGCATCAAGCCGGCGAAGCTTCGCATTGTGTGCAGGGCGCGATACCTCTCGTCCAGCAGTTGGAAGTGCAGCGGCGTGCCAGACGGCGCGTTGAAGGCCACCGAGCCGTCAGGCTGGATCGGTACGGTGCCCAGCACGCGCTTGACGCCCTCGGACTGCACGCCCGAGACGACCGGCCCGGTCGAGAGGTACGGCCTCTTGTACCAATAGGTGTACGTCTTGTGCTCGATGGTCAGAACCCGCAGGAAGCGGGCCTTGCCGGCAAGCTCCGGCGGCGCGCCCATGTAGACGTTGGGGCTGTAGATAACGCCGCCCTTTGGTTTCAGGCGTTCGGCGACAGTGGGCCAGTCGACCTTGTCCGGCATCACGGCCGGACGGTGGCGCGCCCGAAGGGGCATGGCGTGGAAAATGTTGTTGACGCCTTCGTAGATCAGCTCGCGGTTGCCGTCGACGTCCATCAGGTACAGCACGAACTTGCCGCCCCGGTTGGCGGAGACGAGGAAGTCCTTCTCGCTGAGCGGATACGGGGAGTAGTAGGCCGTGTAATGACCCGAAGTGTGATAGTTGGGCGACTCGACGGGGTCCACAGGCCCGTTGCCGCATTCCGGCCAGGGCGTGTCGGCGGTGACCTTGGTCAGTCCCTCGGGGAAGTTGAAGCCCCGGTCGGGATCGATGATGCCCACCGACCCGCCGAACCAGTTGTGGTGTGCGCTGCCGGTGAACATCACCCGCCTGCTGCCAGGGATGCCTCGGGCGTCCTTGAGCAGGTCCGGCCAGACGCTCTGGTTGCCCCACAGCGTGTTGACCTGGGTTCCGTCGGGGTTGACGGTCCAGAGCCCCATGGCGCGCCAGAGCGGCTTGTCGGTGTATTCCCATCGCGTGTATATCACCCGCCCGTCGTCGAGGACGGACGGCAGATAGTCCGGCTCGTTGTTGGCCGAGATGATGTACACGTTCCGCCCGTCGCCGTCGCAGCGTGCCAGCGGGTAGGCGTTTGTCGGCGGCATGCAGCGGACGTAGGTGTGCCCGCGCGTGGTCGAGAACATGATGTGCCCGTCGGGCAGCCAGATCGGGTCGAGGTCGTCGTAAGGCCCGTCGGTGAGCTGGGTCATCCCCGTGCCGTCGGCGTTGATGCGGTAGAGGTGGAAGGACTTTTCGTTATGCGGCTTGAAGCAGAACAGCACGCTCTGGCCGTCCCACGAAACGTCGGGCCTCCAGAACGAGCCGTGCAGCGGCGGCTGGGGCATGAGCTGCCGCAGCTTGCCCGCCGGAGAGAGGCCTTCCAGCACGAGCAGCCGGGCGCCAGGCACGGCCATGTAGCCAAGCCGGTGGCGGGTCTCGTGGGGCCATTCCTTGCCGGCAGGCAGCGGCATGTCGACGAAAAGCATCTTGTCGAAGTTCACGGCCGGGCTGCGGAAGTGGATGCTTCGCTTTACCTGGCGGACGCGGAAGTAGAGTTCGCGGTCCGGGCCCTTCAGCGTGGCGGCCTGGCGGTCGAGGTCATCTAGCTCGGCCAATTCTCTCGTGAAGTCCGGCGGGGCGGGGGCCGCATCGGAGCGGATCCTGTCGGCCAGCTTTCGGGCCCAGAGTATCTCATCGGCAATTCGCCGCGGCGAGGGGTCGTTGCCCGCCTGGTGTAGCCAGTCCGCCTGTTGGGCGCGGCTGGCCTCGTCGGCGGTCAGGTCGCGAGTCTCGGGTGTCGCCGGAGTCACGTACGGCGCAACCGCCTCGGATGTGGACGGGCGGTGCTGGATCAGCGGGCCCGCCTCCAAGACAAGGTCGATCCATCCCGGGCTGTGCCTGGCCGCCGCACCGGCCGCGACGAGCCGACGATATCGCTGCTCGATCGGATCCAGTTTCTTCCAATGGGCGAGTTGCTCGGGCGTCTGCCGGGCCCACTGGTTTTCGGTCAGCGGGCGGTACTCCAAGAGCAGTTCGACCGCCCGAGCCGCCAGCTTGGCGCCGAGGTCCGGCTGCGGACTGGTTACGTAGGTCGCGGCGGTGGCGCCCGAGAACGCGGCGAATTCCCGGCACTGATCCGGGAAGTCAACCTGCAGCCGCTGGGCGATCGCCTGACTGAGCGCGGGCGCCGTGGGCCTGTCACTCAATGCCTTCCGCAATGCCGCGATAGTCTCGGCGAAAGTCCTGCCGGACGGGTAAACTTCCTTGAGTTGCTCCTCGTGGGCCGCGTAGTACTTGCGCAGCGACTCCAACCCCGCGCGGTACAGGCCCGTAACCTCTTGAGCCGAGATCGCCTCCCGGTAGATCCGCAAGTCATCCATGCAGCCCTGGAAACACTCAGCGCCATTACTCGAGCCGATGCACCCGGCCGCGGCGCCCCCGGCGGAGATGTCGCCCTCGCGAGCCAGCGAGCCGATCTCCCGGCCATCGAGGTAGACCCGCATCACCTTGCCGTCGAACGTGGCGGCACAGTGATGCCAGGCGCCGTCGAGCAACTGCCTGGGGTTGATGCGGGCGTCGCACTCGACGTACCCGCCGACATTGAGCCCCAGCGACAGTATCCCGCCGTTTCCCTGGAACGAGAAGAGCACGCGGCGGTTGCCGTCCTCCTTGCGGAATATCTCGTTGTAGACGGTGAAGCCTGTGGGCATCACCCACGCGCTGAGGCTTACGCGACGCAGCTTGTCGAAGGCCGCCAGGCCGGCCGTGCCAAGCTGGTGCGAGCCGGCGAAGCTCATCGCGCCGCCATGCACGCCACCGGTGATCCCGCAGTTGAGCCCGCCTTCCATCACCGCGTCGTTGCGGGACGGGCCGGCATCCTTGCCGACCGCTCCGCCATCGTCGAAGGTCCAGTGCGAAATAAGGCGTTCATCGGCGTCTCCCGGCCCGGCCGGAGCGGCCGCCGCGATGGCAAACCCGGAGACGACCACCAGGGCGATCGTCGAGATCACCGCAAGCTTGATTGCTGCCTCATTTGCTTTACGGGCGGCGCCGATCCGCTCGCGGGCGGATGCAAGCCGGCGCGTTCGTCCGCGGCCCGGGCCTCCGAACGTCCAGGTTCTCCGTTCGGCCGTCATCATGCTTATAATATACCCTTCGACTCGCGAGGCGCCAACCGCGGCGGCAACGGATTACCGCAGAGGCGCAGAGACACAGAGGTTGAAAAGAAACAAATCATGTCTTTCCCCCTCTGCGACCTCCGCGTTCTCCGCGATGAAGCGCCGTTTCTTTCACGGCGGCAGAACGGCGCCGGAGGCGTCCATTGCGCACTCGACCCGGTTTCGGCCCGCGCGTTTGGCGCGGTACATGGCCGCGTCGGCGAGTTGAACCAGGGTCTCCTGTGTGGCGTCGGGGATTTCGGCCGTGCTTGCCACGCCCAGACTCATGGTGACCGGTATCTTCCCGGCGGGGCTGTCGAAGGGCCGGCCCTCGACGATTCGGCGAAGCCTCTCGGCCAGCGCGCAGGCGCTTTGCGTGTCGCAGTCCCAAAGGACCGCCAGGAACTCCTCCCCGCCGTATCGCCCTACGTATTCGTACGACCGCATCTCCATCGCCATCCGCCTGGCGATTTCGGTCAGCACGACGTCGCCGACCTGGTGGCCGAAGGTGTCGTTGACGTCCTTGAAGTGGTCCACGTCGGCGAGCACCACGCTGACGGCCTGGCCCCCGCGCGAGCGGCGAGCGAACTCGCGCCTCAGCACGTCCATGATGGTCGCGCGGTTCGGCAGGCCCGTCAGGTAATCGTGCGTGGCCTGCTTGCGAAGGGCCTCCATCATCGTCAGCGACTCGGCCTGGAGGTTCAGTATCCGCTCACCAGCTAAAATGCGGACCCTAAGCTCCTCCGGAGCGAACGGCTTGGTGACGTAGTCGTCGGCCCCCGCGCTTATGCCGTTGATCAGGTCCTTCTTCTGGCCCTTGCCGCTCAGCAGGATCACGTACGGGCGAATGTCGCGCTTGAGTTCGCGCAAGCGACGGCAGATTTCCACCCCGTCCATCCCCGGCATCATCCAGTCCAGCACCACCATCGAGGGGGCGTCGAAGCGCTGAAGCGCCTGCCATGCCTCCACACCGTCGGAGGCCACCTCCACCTCGTGCCCCCACTTGACCAGCAGCTTTTCGAGGATTCGCCGGCAGATTATGTCATCGTCCGCTATCAGCAGTCGCATGACGTTCTTCCTCCGACCGTCTCCTCGAGCGCGGCCGAGAGCCGCTGGACCTCCAGCCTCAGCCGCACCCAGGCCTGCCGGGCGGCGCTCAGGTCGCCGGCGCGGGCGGCGGCCTCCAGGGCCAGCGCGGCCTCGAAGCACGCCCTGGCCCCGAAAACCCCTATCGAGCCCTTGACGCCATGGGCAAGGCGGGCCAGCGTGTCCAGGTCGCCCTGGGCGAGGGTTTCCTGCAAATCCGCCAGGGCCTTCGGGCAGTTGTCGAGGAACAGGCGGATGAGCTCGTCGCCCAGTTCCCGGTCGTCCTCAACTCGTTCGAGGAACTCGGCCTCGTCGTAAGGCTTAGCGAAGTCCGCTGTGCGGTTACTCATGCTTCGACTCCGGTTCTGAACGTCTTCACCATGATAAGACGGGCACAAACAGGCACAGGGTCCGCACGGCGCCGCGTTTCCCGCACTTCAGCCGGCGGGGACCGGACGAAACGGCGCAGTGGCCGGGCCAGGCTTCGCGCGACGCCCGCGCAAGGCAAAGCCCGAGTCGATGTCGGACCGGGCACATTCCGCCAGTCCTTATGATTATCGGCGGGAATCCCCACTGCTTTACTAAGTTATGACGAAACTTGTACTGCCCCACGCCTGTTTGCCGGGCAGGGCCTACAGCCCAGGCTACGGCTTTTCCGCCTTGAAGAGGTCTTCGTAGGTCTCTCGCGGGCGGATAATGCGCCACTTGTCGCCCTCGACCAGCACCTCCGGCGCGCGCGGACGGGAGTTGTACTGGCTGCTCATGGTGAAGCCGTACGCCCCGGCGGAGAACACCGCCAGCAGGTCGCCGCGTGCCATCACCGGCAGCGTGCGGTCCTTGGCAAGGAAGTCCGTCGATTCGCACACGCCGCCGACGACGTCCACCTTCTGCCCGCCTGGCGCGGCCAGGTCGATCCGCCGCTGCGGCCCGGCCGGGGCGTCGGAGCCCTCGCCGCAAAGCCGCGCCGGCCAGACGAAGTGCTCCGAACCGTACATCGCCGGGCGCACGAGGTCCGTCATCGCCGCGTCGACGATCAGGAAGTTCTTCGCCCCGCCCTTCTTGACGTACAGCACCCGCGTCAGCAGCAGGCCGGCGTTGGCGGCGATCTGCCGGCCTGGCTCGAGGATCACCTCCAGGCGCCGCCCGCGAAGCAGCGGGACGATCCGGGCGGCATAGTCGCTGGCCAGCGGCGAGGCCCCTTCCACGTAGTCGGCCGCGAAACCCCCGCCGATGTCCAGCGTGCGGACCTTGAAGCCCTCGGCGGCCAGGCGGTCCATCAGGGCCAGCGTCTTGGTGATGGCCTCGACGTACGGCTCGGCCGAGTATATCGGCGAGCCGATGTGCAGGTGGATGGCGTCAAGCACGGCGTGCGGGTCTCGCCCGTAAGCGCGGAAGAACGCCGCCGCCCGCTCGATGTCGACGCCGAACTTGGTTTCCTTCTTGCCGGTGGCGGTGTAGGTGTGCGTCTTTGGGTCGTAGACGTCCGGATTGAGGCGCAGGGCGCAGCGGACCTTCGCTCCGGCCCGGGCGGCCAGGCGGGAGATGTTCTCGAACTCGGCCTCGCTCTCGACGTTGAACAGTCCGATGCCGGCCTCGACGGCCTCGCTGATCTCCCTGTCGGTCTTGCCGACTCCGGCGTAGACGATTCTTCCGCAGTCGGCGCCGACGGCCCGTGCCCGCGCCAGTTCGCCGCCGCTGACGACGTCGAAGCCGCTGCCGGCCTCAGCGAGCAGCTTGAGGATGTGCAGGTTCGCCAGCGACTTTATCGAGAAGCAGATCGTCGGCGAAAGCTCCGCGAACGACTCAGCCAGGCGGCGGTAGTGGCCCAGCAGCGTGGCGGAGGAATAGATGTACGCCGGCGTGCCGGCGCCGGCGGCGATGTCGGCGACGGGCACATCCTCGCAGAACAACTCGCCGCCGCGGTAATTGAAAAAGTCCATGATCGTCGATCGTCCTGTATTGCGTGTCGAGTAAGGCAGTCCGAGTGCGGGTAGGTTATCGGCAACGGGCCGGAATTACAAGCTCGTTTGACACCCGCCAAGGACATCGTGCCATGCCCAAGCCACGCGGTTTGCGGCTTGGGGTGTGACATGAGCCGCCTACCCGTTCCCGGATATGCCCTGACGGGCACACTACAAACGTCCTCGGATATGCCCTGACGGGCACACTACAAACGGCCTCGGATATGCCCTTACGGGCACACTACAAACGGCCTCGGATATGCCCTTACGGGCACACTACAAACGTCCTCGGCCAAGGAAGTCCGCGACGGCCTGGGCAGCACGTTGGGTCAGCAGCTCGCCCGCGCGGGCCATCGCCTCGGCCGCCGTTACCTCGCCCGCGACCAGCGGGCGGACGTCAATGAACAGCCCGCCGCAATCCACGCCGCCGGCGGCCTGGCCGGGAATGCACACCACCGGCACGCCGGCCGCGGCGGCAAGACGGGCGACTCCGACGGCCGTCTTGCCGGATAGGCTCTGACGGTCGAAACGCCCCTCGCCCGTGATGCACAGGTCGGCACCCTCAAGGCGCCTGGCCAGGCCGACGGCGCCGGCGACGATCTCGACGCCGCGCCGGAGCCTTCCGCCGGCGAACGCGACGAGGCCGGCCCCCAGCCCCCCCGCCGCCCCCGCGCCAGCCAGGTGCTCGACGTCCAGGCCAAGGTCGTGCCGGATCACCTCGGCGAGGTTGGCCAACCCGGCCTCCAGCAGGGCGACCATCGCGGGCGAGGCGCCTTTTTGCGGGCCGTACACCGCCGCGGCGCCGTCGGGGCCGGTCAGCGGGTTGGTCACGTCGCACGCGATGCGGATCCGCGCGGCGGCCAGGCGAGCGTCGCGCCCGGACAGGTCGACGTGACGGATGTTCACCAGGCCCCCGCCGCCCAGCCCCGGGCGGCAGCACCGGCCGGCGGCGTCGAAGAACCGCACGCCGAGCACCTGCGCGCAGCCGCAGCCGCCTTCGACGGTGGCCGAGCCGCCAATGCCGATCAGCACCTCCTCCGCGCCGGCGTCCAGTGCGGCCAGGATCAACTCGCCCGTTCCCAGCGTGCTGGCGAGCATGGGATTCCGCCTCGCCGGCTCGACGAGGGCCAAGCCCGACGCCGCGGCCATCTCGATCACCGCGGTCACGGCGGCGGGGGCACTGGCCGATGTGCCAAGCAGGCCGAAACTCGCCTGGACCGCCTCGCCCATCGGGCCTGTGACGGCGGCGACGCGAACCTGCCCGGCGGTGGCCGCCACCATCGCCCCGACGGTGCCCTCGCCGCCGTCAGCCATCGGGCACAGGTCGATCAAGGCCGAACCGTCCGCCGCGCGAACCCCCGCGGCCAGTGCCTCGGCCACGTCGAGGGCCGAGAGGCACTCCTTGAACGAATCCGGCGCGATGACAACCTTCATGGGGCGGGCCTTTCGATTTCAGGGCGGTGCTTCAGTCGCGTCCAGCAAGAGCCGACGACATTGTAACGGGCTGGCATCGGCAGGCCTCTGGGTGCAGCGGAGTTTCCCTCTGGCCTATCCGGTCGCCGGCCCTTGTTTATATCTATCGCCGGCAGGGCGCAAAAAAAAGGGCGAGCCCAGGTGGAGGGAGGCCTAGGCGTCGCCCGGTTAACTACACTCCTGGCGCAGGTGGAGGGAGACCTGCACCGTTGGGGTGCAGCGGTACTGGATTTTATATCGGTCGCGGCGCAATGTCACCGTTAATTTTCCGCCTGTGACCTTAATTCTCCAAATCGGGTATTATTGGGGCAATGGTGGTTGTCTGACCGGGACCGGGCAGGCGCGTTGGCGGGCGCGGCCCAGGCCCAGGAGAAACAAACGCAAGGAGAGTGCGAAAATGCCGCGAAGATGCGCGATTGTGCTGGCGGGTGCGATGCTGGCGGGGCTCTGGGCAGGCTGCGGCGAGAATGCCGCGCCGCCAAGGCCGCCGCGAAAGGCCAAGACGAAGGCAACGATCTGCCTGCTGCCACGGCAGAAGGGACTGCCGTACTTCACCCTGGCCGCCAAGGGCGCTTTGGATGCGGTCGAGGGCGTGCGGGGAGTGGGCCTGACCTGGCCGACGGACAACTCGCCGGTCCAGCCGGTGGCGATGATCGAGACGTGGGCCAAGCAGGAGGCGAGCGTGATCGCCGTCGCTTCTGACGACTCCAAGGCCGTCTTCGACGCGATGGGCGCCGCCCGCAAGAAAGGCGTGCACGTGATCGCATGGGACACCGACGTCCCGGCCGCGGATCGCGAACTGTTCGTCAGCCCCGCCGCACCAGGCGACATTGCCTCGGCACTCGTCGACACGCTGGCCAAGGACCTCGGCGGCGACCCCAACGGCGACGTGGCGATCATCACCACCACCGAACAGTCCGAAAGCCGCAACGCATGGATCGCCGAGATCAAGGCCGGGCTTGGCAAGACCGGGCTCAAACTCGTGGCCGTCAAGCTGTGCAACGACAACGAGGCCCTGGCCAACCAGGCCGCGCGGGCCCTCATCTCGTCCAGCGGGAACCTGCGGGCGATCATCGCCCTGAGCCCGTCCGCCCTGGCCGGCGCGGCCGAGGCCGTGCGAAATGCCAGGAAGACGGGCAACGTGCTGGTGACAGGCATCTGCGGGCCGAGGGACGCGCGCCGACACGTATTGGACGGGACAGTGAAGTCCGTGGTCTACTGGAACCCCGAAGACATGGGCTACCTGACGGCCAAGGTCGCCATCGCCGTTGCCAAAGGCGCCCTGGGCGGCGGCGCCAAGACCATCGACGCCGGCCGGCTCGGCGCCCGAACGATCACCGGCGACACGGTGTTGCTCGGCCAGCCGCAGGTATTCAACAAGAACAACATCAGCAACGCGGACTACTAACATTGGTGAGTGCTGCTGGGTTTTACTTGCAGCGCGCATGAAAAACCCGTCGCGCGGCACATTTGTCACACGACGGGTTCTTCATGCGCATTCGGACAAGATTCCTACAGGAACCGTCTCGTCGGCCGGCCCTGGGCCTTGGCCAGAAGGTAGGTGTCGAGGTCTTTGCGGGAGATGACGGTCTGGCCCTTGGCGTCCACGGACAGCGGCAGGCTCTCCCGCAGGTCGCGGAGGACCTGCCAGGTGGAGAGGTTCAGCGCCTGGGCTGCCTGCGGGACGGTCAGATGCTCGCCGGGGCTGCCGCCGGAGGCGGTGGGCGCGGCGGCGGCGAGTTGGCGGCGAAGCTCGGCGTTCTCGGCCTTGAGCGCCACTGCCGACGCCGACGGCACCTGGCTGCCGCGAAGCACGGCGTTCTCCGCCTCGAGGTCGGCCACGTAGCGGCGGAGGCGCCGGATGTTTTCGGTCTGGTCGTTTTCGGTCATGTGTCGGCCTCGCTTTGGTGGTCAGAGGTAGTTCCGCTCGTCGCCGCGGCTGTTTCGCCCCAGCAGTTCATCCCGCTGCCGGCGGGTCATGCTTCGCGCGACATGCTCGCGGCGGGCGGGAGGCAGGGCATTGAAGTCATCGAGCGTTCGCGGCATTTCGTCGCCGGCCTGGTCCGGGCCCGTCGAGGCGGTCGCTCCAGCGGCCCGGGACGCACCGCCCGCCGCGAGACCATCGGGCGAAGCGCCCACGGCCGCGGGCGCCGCCCGCAGAAGCTCCAGTTCCTGGCGGAGCATGGCGTTTTCGCCCCGCAGGTCGACGTCGCCGCCGCCGGGGCTCTGCATCGAACGCAGCGAGGCGTTTTCCCGCTCGAGTTGCCGGGCGCGGACCAGCAGGTCCGCCAGTTCATCGGTCATCGTGTTTCTCCGGTTGTGAGGAAAGAAGGCTACAGACTTCAGGCTACAGGCTACAGACTTCAGGCTTCAGGCTACAGGTTTCAAGGGAAAGGGTGCATGTCGCCACGGGCGACTCGCTGCGGCGAGCTTCAGACTTCAGGCTACAGGTTCCGGGTTCCAGGTTCCAGGTTCCAGGTTCCAGGTTCCAGGTTCCGCCGTTGGTTCTCCCGGCTACCGGCTACTGACTACCGGCTACTGCTTTGTGGGCGGCGGGGTCGCAAGCAGTTTGCTGCGCCCCTTTACGGACGTGTATATGGCGATGCCCGACACGACCAGGGCCGCCAGGGCCTCGGCCAGGGCCGTGCCGAGTTCGTTGGACTGTGCGGCCTCGAGCCCGAGTTTGCCGGCCAGGAACCACGCGATGCCGCGTGCCGCGGCGGCCGCGATCCATTGGATGACTTTTGTGTTGTCCACGATCCATGCCTTTCCTATGAGTTTCCAGGTTGTCAGGGAGCTAAAGGCCCACCCATGCCAGCGAGCCGGCCAGCAGGATCTTGAGCACCGCCAGCGTCGCCTCCTTCTGGAGGGCCACTCTGGCGGCGTTCTCTTCATTGGCGGCATCCCATTCCGCCGCCTTTGTGTTCCAGGCTTCCATGAGGGCCTGGTTGGGCATCTTCTTTAGCAGCGCCGCCCAAGCCGCGTCGGCGTCGCCGCTGAGCATCATGTCCAGCCAGTCGCAGAACTCCTGCGCCGTCATGGCCACGAGGCCCGGCCCGTACTTTTGAACCACCGGTTTTAGGAGGTCCGGAGTCTTGGCCAGAAGTTTGTCGAGAGTGTTGGTTAGGTCTGCCATTGGTCTATTCCTTGCACCTGCCCATCAGGTACTCAACGATGGGTCAATTGTGGACGGCGGCCGACGGCTGGGTGGTCGGACTGGTTGATTGCTTGAACACGCAGTTCCTGGCGTCAGCGAACCTGGCCCAAACGATCGACTGGCTCGTGAGGGCTTCCTTCATTTCCTCCGGGGTCAATTGGCCCGCGTTGGCGCGGTAGGCAGTTTCGGCGGAAAGCTGCGCCGTCGATGTCAGCAGCCCGGTGTACTCCGCGTTCATCCACACCCCGCCGCAGCCGGTCAGACAGACCGCGCACAGCAGGACCAGTACGATCTTTCGCTTCATGGTGGTTTCTCCTTGATGTGCCCGAACGGGCTTGTTTCCGCTGATTTTCCAACACCCGCGTCTTCCGGTTCTCTTTGCTGGGCGCGGGGGACTACTGTTTTATCAGGTAGCCGGCCAGCAGCAGCGCCAGGCCGATAAGCAGTTGCCAGATGCGTTTGCCCCATAGGGCCAGCCCCTCCCGGCCGCCTCGCACGTCAGCGCGGAGGAGTTGGATTTGCGTCTCGTGACGGCCCGTGCGCTGGAAGAGATGTTCGACGTGGCCGTTTGTCCGCAGCGCCTGCTGGTGAATCGCGTCGAGCTTGGCGGACATGCCGCCGAGCTTCTCGGTGATCCCGTTGAACGCCTCCAGGCATCGAACGGGAGCGGCGCTAGTTTCGTCGTGACAGTCGGTCATGAGTCATCCTCGCGGCTCCCAGACGCCGTCTCCCCAGACGCTGTCGCCCTCTTCGACGTCGACCTTTTCGTGGTCTTCGCCGTTGCCGAACTCGATTGTTCCGGGCGGTGAGCCGAACGGCGTGACCCACACCGCGCCGGCAATCATGCAGGCGTTGAAGCACGGCCCGGCGGAGTTGCTGTTGACGACGCGCAGCTCCAGATCGCCGGCGGCGGTGACGCGGGATTGGATGTTGAAGCCCGCGACGGCCGCGACGCCGGAGCCGATTGCCGTGCCGTCGGCGGCGACGGCCCTGTAGGCCAGGTCGATCCATTGGGCCTCGTCGCCCGACCACGTCGCGATCGTGTTGCCGAAGGCCATGCCGGCCAGGCCGCCGCTGAGGCGCGTCTCCGTGTTGCCGGGATGGTCGCCTGCCAGGCCGTTGTCGGAGCACAGCCGCACGTCCAGGCCGATCTGGACCAGCGAGTTCAGGCAGCCGGCAACGCTGTAAAACGCTTCGGTCGTCTCGTTGTAGCCCGCATAGTGGGCGCAGAAGGCGGCGACTTTCTGCCGGCCTTGAGTGCCGCTTACGTCGATGAAGCGGCAGATCTCGCCGCCAAGTGCGCGGACTTCCCAAAACCGCACCTTCTGCTGGGCCTGGCCGAGGCCGTTCAGCGCGTAATCGGTCGCATCTGCCTCGACAAGGCCCGGGGCGCCCTCGGCGGCCGTCCACTGCTCTTGCTGAGGGTCCCACCACAACTCGGTGATCGTGTACGCGCCCCCGCCGTCGTTGGCGTCGATCTGCGCCATGCCCTGCCGCAGCGAGTCGGCATGGGCGATCGGCTCGTCACGCAATCCCGTCGGCTGCGGAGTAAGCGAAAAGAGTCCGGTATCCATCATGGCTGTCACTCCTGGTTGCCGATTCCGCCGGGATGGGCTGATAGGTCTTATGGGACCTGTGGGACCTATGTTGGCCACTAACGGCTACCGGCTATCCCGATGTACATCGGGACTACTGGCCACTGCCCCGTCCCGGCGTGTCCAGCAGCAGTTCGGTCTTGCAGATTTCCGGCCGTAGGTTCCAGTTCACACCCACCACGACGGGGGCGCGGGCGCCGTTGCTTCCGGAGACGGTCAGGTCGATCCGCCGGCCGCGCGTGCCCGGTATGACGTCGCCAGGCACATAGCTCCTGGTGATCTGCCTCAGCACGATCGAGCCGTGGCCGGTTTCATCCTGCATGGCGGCGCGGATCTCCCGCGCGTAGGCGGCGGCGGCGGCTGCATCGTCGCGGGTATCGTGACGGTCGGCATCCAGGTCGTACGGGTCGCCGCCGGCGGGCACTTCCAGCCGGCGGAACCGCTCGCCGGCGCGGATGACCTTCTGGGCGACAATAGGCCAGGAGCTGCCAGCCTGCCGGGCGGCGCGCCCGAGGACCGCATGGTCGCACTCGATCGAGCCGACGAGCTTCATCGCCAGGGCCGGGCTATTGCCGGCCAGGGCGTTATTCAGAAGCGTGAGGTAACCATACTTGCCGTACTTCTCGAAGAGCGTCTGATCGCCGCTGGTGACGTTGCGTGCCTGCTCGCAGGCGTAAGGGTACCACCGCCACAGCGGATTGACCGGCAGGGTGAAGCCCGCGCGGTCCATCCATATCACCGCCGGCACCTGGATCCACGCGTCATCGTCGCCGGCGACGCCGAGCAGGACCTGCGGCGGAAAGTTGCGGACCTTGGCGGCCGGATCGTCGCGAAGAAGCGTCGGCCCGACCGGGCGCGGGCGGCGGACATACCGGCCGCCGGGGGTCAGCCCCAGGCCCGACAGGTCGCCCATGCGCCCCGTGACGCCCAGCAGGCTGCCGTCCTCGTTCCAGGCGAAGCTGCGGAAGGCGTGGCGGCTGTGGACGGCGCTGGCGGCGCCGTAGGTGTAATGCTCGTCGAAGACCGCGACGGTGAAACTGCCCGACGCGGTCCACTGGAGCGGGTCCACGACGTCGTCGGTGGCCCAGTCGGACAGGTCGTGCTCGTCGGTGTCCCAGGCGGGGCACAGGTCGCCGTCGGCGCCGCTGAAGGACAGCGACACCTGCCTGCGAACCGGCGAGCCCAGGACCGTCACGTCGTTGAAGACGTCGTGATTGTCGCGGGCGAACTCGATCCGCTGGACCTCGGCCGCCTGGCCGTCGGGGTCGGCGGCTCGCACGGCCGCACCGTCGATGGGCGCCATGAATGGGCGGCGGACGCGAGAGCCGCTCACGCTGCCGCGCAGAGCGAAGACCCGCAGGGCGTGCCGGCCTCGGGAGTCGGCCCACGGCTCGATGCAGTATCCGTAGCCGATGGGCTCGAGCACGGCGGCGATGGCCTCAAGGATGCCGCGGCCCTCGACGGCGACCTCTCCCATAACGCAGCCGGCCAGTTCAGACGGCAACATGCCAAGCGAGGCCGGCGAGAGGACGGCGTAGTCGTCGATTATCTCGACCATGGACCTGACGGCCGAAGCGGGGTCCCAGGGCTCCGCCCGGTACGTTCGGCCGGCGGCGCGGACGCACCGGCCCGGCGCGTCAAATACTCTCGAGGCCGCGGCGAAGCCCAGTGCGCGCGTGTCGAGCCGCCAGCCCGCCGCCCCAAATGCGACGGGAGCGGAGTTGGGCAAGCCGCCCGCGTTGAACACGGCCGGAATGTGGCTGCGGAACGTGTTTTGCCGCCGCAGTTCGCCCGGGTTGAACGAGCCGGCAACAAGGGCGTCGGCCACGGACTCGGCGGCGTGCCACTGGCCCGACACCACCTTGCCTCGCAGCAGCGCCTCGGGCCCGTATGCGACCACCTCGCAGCTCTCGCCATCGTCGCCGGCATCCACGAGCAGCCGGCCCCGGCTTACGTATCCGCGGAACCACTCGCGCAGGGCGATGCCGGAGAGACCGGAGTCCTGGACCTCGACCAGGCGGACGCGGACGCCGCCAGCCAGCAGGCTTTCGTCGGCGCGGTCGCGCCGGGTCCTGCCGGGGCCGCTGCCGAGCACGCGGCGAAGCGTAAGAGTGCTGGGCCGGCCGTTGATGCCCCACGTCAGACGCACGGGGACCCAATGCTCGACGAAGGTCTCGGCAAGCCAATCGGCGTTGCCGGGGCTGTCCGATTGCGGCGCGGCCACGGCTGGCGCGGCATATACGCGGAAGGTGGGAGCGGTGTAGCGGCACCCTCGCGGCTGGGCCGCCCAAACTATTGCGGTCATGTGGAAGACCTTCCTGGCCGCGCGAGGCGGCCGGATGGCGGGCCGTACCGGATCAGAACGTGCGGCTTACGGTGACCAGCGGCGCCGACGGGGTTGAAGCATCGGCCACGAAAGGCCCTATGGGCGCCCCCGCGCGGGACTCGACGCCGCCGCACCTGGCTGTTACGGCAAACCAGTACGACGCGCCGTCTGCCAGGTCGAACGTGTGCGAAACGGTCCCGTCGCGGGTGTAGTCCACCACCGCCGACGGGCTGCCGGAGACGATGCGCGGGCCAGTCCGGCAATAGACGCCGAAGTCCGTCGGCACCGGCCGGCCGGGCGGCGCGCGGTAGGACCAGCTAACGGTGATTCGCCCGGCGGAGAGGACCTCGGCCGATAGCCACTCGACTCCGGCCGGGCGGCCGCCGAGCCAGTCGCCGCCGGCGTCGGTCTCGACCTCGCAGGCATTTGACAGGTCGGGCGTCTCCAGCCATGCAGCCCCGGCCACCGGCCGGGCTACGTAGGTGTAGCGGGCCAGCGGCTCGTGGCCCAGGCCGGCAAGTCGGATGACGGTCGCGTCGCACTGGGCATGACCCGCGGGCCTGGCAAAGTCCACGCCGGAAATCCCGCCGGTTCCGCGGTAGACGCGGTGGCCATGGGAGAGCCCCGGCCAGTGGCAGCCCGGCAGGCCTCGCGGCGGCCAGGCGCAGAATGGAAACGATGAGCCGCCCATCATGAGATACCCGCGTCGCCGCGGCCGACGGATGTCGCCGAGACGGTGTATGACGCCCGCTCGGCGGAGGCATCCTCGGCGTCGAGGAAGCTCGTTTGGCCGGTGGCCTCGTCGAAGGTCATGTTCCCGGCCAGAACCGCCAGGGCCGCGCGAAGGGCCTTTGCAGTCCAGAACTCGACTCCCATGGCCGCGGGCAGTATGTCTGCATCGTCGTGGGTGACCATGAGCACGGCGCGGTCGGCCCCGGCGGCAAAGGCCGCGTCGGGGAAGTCGCACCGCCAGAGGCCGCTGCCGCAGTGGAAAACAAGGTTGTCGGCGTGGGCGGAGTCCGCGGCGGCCAGGGTGCCTGTGACCTGGCTGGACACCTGCTGCGCACCCGGGCGCTGGTACGCCAGCTTCAGCGCCGTGGCGCCGTCGGTGGTCGTGTATGCCTGGCCGGTGGCCGCGTCGGTCAAGTAGAAGTAGATCGACACGTCCGCGGCGCCCGGCTTGACATGCACGCCGGATGCCACGCCGCCGGCGGCAGGCGGCAAGTCGCGCTGCCCGGCCAGGTTGCTGCCGTTCCAGTATACGAGCAGGCTTGTCAGCGGCGCATCAGTCTGCGCGGCCGTGGCCCCGGCCCGGATGTAGGTGTCCAGCCAGTAGAAGCCGGCCGCGATTGCCGGGAAGCTGCCCTTGAGGGCGACGTTGCCGGTGGCCGGCGGGCCCGTGACGTCCACCTGGGCGAGGGCGATGGCGTAGGTCGCCCAGTGCGTCGACTCGTAGGCCTCCGGCGCGGCGCCGACGTACCACTGCCCGGCCTGGTTGCGGACGATGGCGTAGATCGTCTCGGCCGCGTCGTCGTGGATGATCTGGATTTCGTTAGCCATTGTTTCAAGTCAGAAGTCAGAAGGCTGAATGCAGAAGTGAAGAGGGGAGAGAAGCATTGCTTCTGACTTCCGCCTTCCTACTTCCGCCTTTCGCCTTCATCCTTCAGCCTTTCTTCTCTTACCAATTCGCGTTGATCCGCCCGCCACGAAGGGGGCATAGGCGGGCTGGGGTGGTCTTGGCTATTGGTTGTATTGAGTAACCAGAGG
>Ga0315279_10003037_pt1 | contig 24083 bp, 25 predicted proteins | sample YL17G06_20_MG_FD_203694 | JGI IMG/M metagenome (GOLD analysis project Ga0315279, IMG submission 203694) | Sediment microbial communities from Yellowstone Lake, YNP, Wyoming, USA - YL17G06_20 | ecosystem: Environmental > Aquatic > Freshwater > Lake > Sediment | place: USA: Wyoming | collected...
GTATCGGCGGCAAGCATCTTCTGTCGAAAAACGTGCCTCGAATTCTGTAAGCGTCCGGGGATAATCTTCCATGACCCCGTACACTACATCTTGTGCTTACTTGAGTCAAGTGAATACCCCCTTTTTGCATATACTAAAGATTTATTGACTTGCTGGTCTGGCCTATCAGCTCGTACTGCTGGGCACCTTTACTGACCTTGTCAACAGTGAATGTGACGGTTTTGGGGCTTATGGCCAGACTCTTTGTGAAGGTAATCCTGCCGTTCTTGTCCGTTGTTCCTGACGTGCTGGCCCCGGGATCGATGCTCCAATGTCCCTGCGCTATTACTCCCTCGATAGGTAGACCATCGGGGCCATTAGCTCTAATAGTGACAGTTGCGGTCACGCGCTTGCGTCCGAAGAAGGACCGCGATTGCGCCAGATCAATGGTCGTATGGGCTTTTGGCTGTATCGCATGGATGTAGTTGCTCTTGGTTTTGGCATCCGAGCCGCCTCGGCCGGTTACGGTCAGGCTTACCGTGTAGTTGCCGGCGGCCTGATAAATGTGCGACGGATTCCGCTGGGTTGATGTTTGCCCGTCGCCGAAGCTCCACAGCCAGGTGGTGACATCTCCGGCAGATTGGTCAGTAAATTGGACAGGCGACAGAGCAGGACCAGTGGTCGGCTGCGCTGCAAAGCCCGCTACGGGAGGCAGCGGTGGAGTCACGTGAATATACTCGGTCTTGGTCTGGACATCAGAACCGCCCGGACCTGTCACCGTCAGGCTCACAGTGCAATAGCCGGGCTGGTTATAGAGGTGGGAGGGATTCTGCTGCGTTGACGTTCCACCGTCGCCGAAGTCCCACGACCAGTTGGTGATGTGGCCCAGCGCCGGTGCTTTTTTCATACTGATTATAAGACCGCCGTCCCCGCGAATGGAAAAATAAGCGTAGCATTCTGACTTGTCGGTGAACTGCACAGTCAACGGCGCGTTGCCTTGCATCGGCAGCCCCAGAAAATCTGCCTCAGGAGCGCCGGGTATCGTTACGCTAACGTAATCCTGCTTGGTTTCGGTATCCGAGCTATCTTGGCTCTTTATCGTCAAGTTTACCGTGTAAGTGCCGAATTTTTGATAAATGTGCGCCGGGTTCTGCAGTGTTGATGTCTGGCCGTCGCCGAAGTCCCACAGCCAGCTAATGATAACGCCGGTGGATTTATCGGTGAATTGCACCGTCAGCGGCACGCCGCCCGTTGTCAATTCTCCGACAAACTCTGCCGTCAGCGAAGGCGGCCAGGGTGCTGGCACCCAGTGAACAGCCGCGTTGGCATCTACTATTCCCCAGCCGTATTTCGGGTCCCAGCCTGCCGGACCCTTGTCCTTTGCGGTGGAGGCGAGCGCTTCTGCGACTTGAGTGGGCGTGGTAGCAACTCCTTCAGCGATCAGCAAAGCCGCCACCGCTGAGACGTGGGCGGCAGCCATCGAGGTTCCCTCCATATAGCAATAGCCCCAGGATACCTTGTCCCAGCCGGTCTTCTCGTATGTCTGCTGCAAGATGCCGTCGCCGTAGCCGTCTGCATTTTGGTCGACGCTGAGATCGCCGCCGGGGGCTACCAAATCTACACTTGCCCCATAATTGGAGTAATATGTCCGGGTCTCGTCGTAACGAGTCGCTCCGACAGCGATAACGCGGTCACCGTATGCGGCAGGATAACGCACAGCGTTTGTGCCGTCATTGCCGGCGGCAGCAACGATGGTCACTCCATTGCTGAAGGCGTAATTTACCGCGTTCTCCAAAGTCCTCGATGTCTGGCTTCCTCCCAGGCCAAGATTAATCACGTGTGCACCCTGATTGGTTGCCCACGTGATGCCGTCCGCCACATCGGCATAAGTTCCGGTTCCGCTGCTGTCTAATACCTTCACCGGCATCAAACAGGCGCCAAAGGCAATTCCAGCGGTTCCCGTCTGGTTGTTTGTGGTCTGGGCGATAATTCCGGCGATGTGAGTTCCATGGCCGGGATTCGAATCATCGTTGGGATGGTCGTCTTTATTGACGAAGTCATAGCCCGGCACAAAAGCGGTGCCGGCTAAATCCGGGGCCTGCTGGTAAGCTCTTATCAACTCCAGGAAGGCCTCAGAATAGTTCTCGTAAGCGATGCCGGTGTCGAGAACCGCGACTATTACCTGTGAGCCGGTGGAAACATCCCAGGCTTTTTCCACGCCAATGCCGCCGTACTTGGGATTATTCAGGTGCCACTGGCGCGGATACAGCGGATCGTTTGGGACCATTAGGGCGTAGGCGATGTAATTGGCCTCGGCATATTCGACGTAGGGACAGGCCTGATAGATTGCGACCATTTCCTCGATCGTTTTGTCCGCTGGGATCTTCAGCCTGCTGAAGCCGGCCTGCTGACTGGTATACAATAAGGTGGTGTGAAACTCTCCGTTCAAAAGCGCTATGATTTGGAGTGTGGCGGTCGGCTTAAACTTGACGATGATCTCGGCGGGAACATAAGTGATGCCGGGCCGAGGCAAGGGCTTCTGAAAAATCTTGTCCTGTGCCGCTATCGGGACAGAAAGCAGTCCCACCAACACAGTTACTGCGAGTAAATGTGATGTTTTCACCATTCTACCCTCACTCCAGCGCCACTTTTGCAGGCTGCTGTGAACGTGTTCCTCTCCTGCAACGAAAACAATATAGCATGTTTATCAAATAATGCAAGATTTTTTTCACCGTGATAGCTATTGTCGGCATATTTCTGAGACGACTTTGCTGTTAGCTCGATAGTGGAGTCCCACTATCGTCTTGCTGAGGTATCATCTGTAACGGATATGACGGATGTGCGTCTTTTGCTGGCATGCTCGTGACCGGCATAAAAGCTCTGGCCGCATAGTTGTGGTGTTCTTATGAGGCGTGGTTTTTTTGCGTTATGGCTGAGCCGGTGGTTCTGAGCCCGTTTGCAGACGATCGACTAAAAGGGGAAGAGCCAACTAAGCTGACAGAACACAATTGTAGCAGTAACTTAATCGGTTCGGATGACCATCGTGATGCCGATGCCTCACTCAGGCAAAATGTTGTGTGAAACACTTGGTCGGAAGTGCTTAACGGATTGATTTTCAACTTGGATTTTCACACATTGGATGGAAACTTGCAATTGCGGCGAAACTCTTAACATCTTCGTTGTATGTTGCTAAGTTGGCTATCCTAACGTTATTTTCGGATATCTCAGCAACAACAGTCCCAAAACAAGCGACGTGCTTGCTTCTGCCTCCGACCGTTTTCCTAACGTCTTTGGCAGATCTCGCCGGCTTTGCTACGATCCTTCGTAGTGCGCGGATTGACTCGAGGTCACCACAACAGTTGTCTGTAATCTGCGTGCAGAGCACTTTGACGCCCGCTGTTTTCAGCGCTATGATGGCGGCCATGGAAGGATGTCCATACTGGTTATATGTCCCGACAGAAATCACCCCATACTCAGGGTTGATTATCTCCGAGTATAACCTTTTTTGGTAACTTTCTTCCCTGGACGAGTCAGTCGTGATGTTTCCCCCATGGTGCGGGATGGTCATGATATCACATCTAAGAGGTTTATCATTTGACATCTTCGAGGATAAATATTCCCAGGCTTCAATAGTGGCATCTCCTGAGAAGATAATGCGGCGACCACCGCAAGTCAGACGCAAAATGGCACTCGTCCGATTAGGTTCTATTCTGCTCGAACTTTGAGCTGCCAAATTCGCCATGAGGTCAGGGTACATAACTGCCAACGTTACGTCCTCTGCCGAATAGAGGATTCTTGGTGCTCCACCGTTAACTTCCAATCGTTGGGGAGTCGGATAATCTTCTTGCGGCGCATACCTCAACACCGCGAATGTTCTGCTCATTTCCTGAACATTTCGGTCCTGAAGAAAGAATATCTTATTGATAGCTTTGCGATATTGAGTCAAAACACCTGGAGCATTGTAGTCGTGATCCGCATCGTTGTGCGAAATGATGAGTGCCTCTATGGTATCCACATGCCGCTTCAGGAGCGCTAGTGTCTCCTGTGACCCGCTGGGACCGCAGTCTATGACTATGGCTCGACCGCCCCCAAGCAGGATAATATTCGATGCACCCTGTCCGACATCCAGAAACCAGCACTCACAAATTGGTCGAATGGTATTTTTACCCACTATCGTCAAAACAATCTATCAACCTACCAGGCCCATTCTGTCGATTCAAGCTCTGCCTTTGGCAGAGTCTGCCAGAAAGTTTTAACCTCTGACTCCTGGGGTATGCGAAAACTTATCTTTCTTATCGACTCGATTTCGGTCTCTCTATGCGTAATCGGGTCTCTCTTTACAATCGCTTCAATCCACTGTCCTGGCCGACAACTCATAAGCTCCGCTGGCACTCTGTACGGGTCTATGATATACTTCAGCCCACTAATCCACCTGATGCTGCACGGGCGAGATATCATCTCGAAGCTGACCTCACCTAGCTCCCGGGTTTCCACCGGCGTGGTCATCTTATAGTGCAGCAAATCAATAACGCTGGTAAGTTGCAACCAGTTGGCACGCTCCGCTTCGTCCATCTCAAATGGTCTTTTCCTTTCAAGTCTTTGAAAAGCAGTATGGATCGCAAGCTTCAACTCCTCGAACGCTTGTTCAATCGTATCGCTTTTCCCCGCATAGCTGGTAAGTTCCCTTATATAGCAAACCCATCCTTTGTCGAGGGGAATCCAGTTTGCTAAAACTCGTCCAATAAACTTGTACGAAGTGCGTCCGACTGCCAAGTCGCTCAAAGGAGCTGTCAAAACGCTCGATAACTGCTCCGTCTCCACGAAATATTGTTCTTCTGGCACAGTCACGTTGCTGACTACAATATTATTCATATCCTGGAGCAGCCCTGGAGAAAACATAACTATCTCCCTTCCGGTTCAAAAAGATATAACCCCTTCTGCGTAAAAGCGCTCTCAAACGCGCTCCTAAGATCACTGTGTCCCTGCACCAACCACTTAAGTGCAGAGTCCATATCATATGTTTCTTGGTTAGAGCAAACATGCCAATACATCGCAAACCTGCCCTTATCTTCTGAAGGCCCAAAGGCCGGCAGACTTTGTATGCTCAAAGTCATATTACCGCTTTTACAGGCCTTTGGAAGTTGCATTACAACCTGAAACCCTGACATTACGCCGAAAGAACCATCAGGCAGGTGTGGATAGACCGCAAAGTAATCTTCGAGCTTGATCTTGCCATCATTACCCTTCGGTATCGCAACAATGTCAAGGTAATGAAGAGACACACCAACCAATGTGTTTAAACTACGAAAATCCAAATATTTCTGTAATGCATTGAAAGCGCTGTCTCGCAAACGCTCATAGCCTGGCCATTCCTTTTCCCCCTGTCTTATCTGGTTAAACACTAACAAGTTACGCCCAGCTTGAACGCACCGGTCTCTATTCTCTGTAAAAGCCCTAACACGCTCGAACGACCGCCTAGTTTCCAATACATTCCCAGTCTTCGGATCAATCTTGACTCCCGTCAGGACAAAAAATTCTTGCTGCTTAAAGTCAGCAAAATGTTTGTTCATAAACTCCTTGGCAGTGCTCTCATCCCAGCCGACAGATTCATCGGTAAGGCCCACCTTGAATTCTATCCAAGCTTCAACAATAGGTGGCTTCTTAAACTTCACGTAGACTCCCCTAAAAATCTAAGAACCCAACCCCTAAGGGAAAAACAGCCCAGCAGAACTACTGGAAAAACTAATTGTACCCATTTGTGAACGTAAGGAATATAGCAAAGCATACAAACATCATACATTTTTGTCCACCTTTATCCCTGCCACGATTTGGCGGGTTTGAGGGGACTGGGCCTGATGAGCTTCCTTGAAGACGGGAGACTGAGCAGGATTCTGCTTTTTGAAAAGCTCATTGCCGGCGATAATCTCCTTCAAGGCCGCAGATTTCGCCCTGGCGTTTTTCAAGAAACCTACAGCCCTTGTGCCATAAACCCCGCCTAACAGAGCACACACAGCGATAGCCAATTCAATCGCAGAATCAGCTACCTGCCAGGTATCGGGACGCTCGGCTGACTCAGCCAAAGCGCTTTGGGCAAGCTGCAAATTGGACTGGTCTAAAATATCCTCGGCGGTTTCCGCTTTCGGGAATTCCTTCGGCAAACCGCAGAAAGAAACAAACGCCCGACTTTGCAGCTCGGAAAGCCCCGTCAATGCCTGCAATTCTGGCGAGGTCTGTTCTGCTTTTGCGATCTGGGCCGCTACTATCGCGGTGCGATTGTGCAGCCAGGCGTTCTGCTTCTGCTGCTCGCTTGGCGCAAAGCGTAAAGTGTCACAACCTGTCAATATAAAAGCCAGTGCCGTCAACGTCAGTAATTTTGTGGTCATAATCTATCTCCTTTATTCTCTAACGCCCGCAGGCGGTATTCATACGAGACGCTCTTTTCGGAAAGCAATTCGAGCCTTTGCTCAAAAGACCGCTGGCACTGAAGCAGCATAGTGACATCGTGCTGCAGCAGGTCGAGCTGCCTCTGCAGGTTGACGTAACTGCCGATAATCAGCCCAGCCAGCAGCGCTAATTGGATAAGCACAGATACATTTATCTGCCGGCTGAACTGCCAGGAGCGTGAATTGTTCTCAGGCATTTTTATACCGGGGCATAGAAAACGTACTTCTCGCCGACTCGTGACATTACTATGTATGTTCCGGCAGCCAGGCTGCCCTGCTGGAGAAAAGACTCCGCCAGGTTCACCGCCTCTATTTCCTGGCCGATCTCGTCCGGGGGTACGCCGGGCTCAGTTATTTCTACCGCGCAGACCTTGTAGACATTGTATGAAGAATTACTTTTGACCTTAGCGGCCCAGGCGCCCGCTCTTGCACCGGGCGAGGTGACAACCGATGTCTCCTGCCTGGTTTCTGAGCCTGTACGGGCGAGTCTTTGCAATGTCTGTTGACTGTCGGTGAAATTCTGGTCACTGTTCACAAATGCTCCTTCCTGCGGCAAGCCGTTGAGAACCCCGCGATAAATCGCGGGGCTAAATACTTTGTTTAGCTGTCGCCGGCACGGCGAGTGTTTTCCTCACCTTTTCCGCACGATTTTGAGGTTCGTACACTGGTTCTTAAAATCCATCTGCACCCGCACAATCCGGCTTGTGCTGCGATTATCGCCTTTGCAGCAAAGCAGGTCCCGGCTTTCCGGACTGGATGTCACTTTGTCGCCTACCCAGTAATCAAGTGCAAGCGTCGGCGTCTGCAGGTCGGCGGTCTCGATAATCGCAGCCGAATCAGCCGCTCTTTGCCGGATGAATTCATACAGGGCAGCCGAATCATCCGCTTCGTCCGGCACACCAAGCGCCTGGTCAGAGCCGCCTGCAAAGAGGCTTTGGTCTGAGACCTTGCGGAACTTAAATTGTCGTGGCAGTGTAATTACCTGCTCAATTGTAGGGGCTGTCGAGTTGACGGCTCCGTCCGCAAACACGCAACTTAACCGTTCATCGCTGATTACCGATGTAGTAATCCTGAATTTCAGTCCTCCCTTTAGAGCCGCAATCCAGGCGTCGACATCGAGTCGGTCGCTGGCCAGCCATATTCCGCACTCATCGAGCAAGTTACTAAAGGCGGCAAGATACTGCCACCAGTGCAGACCGGCGTCATACGAGACCTGAAGATAATAGCCTAACGACCGCCCCTGCTTGTCTGTGGTCAAGGTGGGCCAGAAGCGTCTTCGGCGGTACGCGAAATTGCCCGTCTGGAAAATCTTCGAAAAGTCAAACGCCGCTCCCTGGTTATATGGGGCGGGCGAGTACTTGCCTGCTTCATTAAGACACCATTTTCGATATACATCCTTTACTTTGTAGAAATCCGGATTGCCCGACGGCGAGAATTTTTCGTAGTCGGTATCTTGGTCGGCGGGGTCCCAGGCCTTTACAAGGTCGAAGGTCGCCTCGTAAACCTTGAAGTCGCCCTGGCCAATATACTTGTGCGTAACGGGCCAGAAGTTTTCTCGGCTGGCTAAGGCGGCGATATTTGTCTTTGAGATGCTAACCTGTTGGCCGGGCTGCTGATGATTCAACTCGACAGTCCTACCCGTTCCATCCTTACAAAACACAATCGCCTGGCTGGGGCCGGCCTCGCCAAGGCGTGGGACAAATTTGAAGTCCAGACCGACCCGCTCGCAGCAGCGCTGAATTGCTTCTGCCAGGTTTTGCCCTGTGACATCGAGGTCACGAACTATCTGGTTGTCGGTCAAGGCCTGAAGTTGCTGTATCGTCGGCGTGTGCAACTGTCCGGGCGGCAGATATTCGCACAGCAGATAATCAATTGCCTGCGCGTATGTCCAGAATTTGCTCTGCTCTGGTTCAGCGCAAAATGCCGTATAGCTTCTGCCGTTGATGTTTACATCGCTGCAACCGGCGTTGGGCTTACCGTCCGAATTGAAAATCGTATCCACGCCTGCCAAAAACACTGTTGAATCGTCGGAGTTGCTGATGCGCTGGCCGTAGACCGTGATGCGTTTTAGATTCTCGCTGAAGTCTCTGGCAATAATTTCGACCTTCTCGCCCTGCCGGTCAACGATTGTCTCGATGCCTTCTATCTGCCCATCGAAAATAACAAAATCAAAAACTGCTGCTTCTGCCGGCAGGTTGGCATAAACTTGCCGAATGCGGATAGATTTGCCCATCCACAATTTGGTCTCAATTTCCTCAGCGGGCATCAACTGGGCGGAAATTTGCCCGGCTGGATTGTAAGCCAATCTTGCCCAGCTAGATTCCGGCCAGGTGCCCCGGATGATCTCTATCGGCTCAAGCTCCGCACACAAATCGCCATCGAGCAAGATTGAAACGGTCGCCGCCGGTATCGCAAGCCGTGTTTGAGCAGATTGGAAAAAGTCGATTCGGTTAGACATAATTCGTGTCCCGTATTGCGTCGTGCGTATTGCTTACACACTTTCAGCGCTTAAAATATCCATTGCCTCCGGAATTTCCGTGACGAGTTGGATCATTAGCCGTGCCAGAGAGCCATTCTGCACGCCATCGGCATCCTCAGCCCGTATGGCGAATAGATATCTGCCGCCCGCAAGCGGCTCGGTCAGGTAACTATGAAATCTTTGCCCCTCGTAGCTGATTGTGCCGAGTGGATTTTGATAGTCGATTTGACCGCTCGCAGCATCGTGATAAATCCTAAAACACACCGGCTTGGATTCTTGCCGGAGCGGGCAATAGAACCAGGTGAGCAGTACTTTACTGCCTTCTACTTGCTCGGCTGCCGCGGCAAATATATTATTCGGCTGCGGCGGCAGCAGATTGCCATCAGCATCTATTGCTATCTTGGCCACAGCGGCTAAAGTGCGCTCCTGATATCCGCAAGTATTGAACCGGCGAACGGCGTAGAAATATGTGCAGTTACTGCCGTGTGCGACGTAAGGCGGCGGGGAAATTTGCCCGGCATTTTGCTCCGCCACCGTCAGTGCGTTTGTGAAATCTATCTGGTCTATTGTTGGGCCGCGATAGAGCGCAGAGCAGCCCGACCGCCGGATCCAGAACCATCCCCGCGTAAGAACCGTGCCGAGCTTAAATGCGTTTGCGGTCATTCCGCCAAATAGTGCTGCCAGCAGCCAATCCTGCTCTATGTTCAGTGAGCCGGCGAACAATTCTTGGGCCGGTGGAACTTGGCCGACCAGCGTAAGTGAAGCGCTTACGCCACTGTGTGCGGCAATTGCTCCGGCGCAGCGATAGGTCACTTTCAATGACGCGGTGACATCGGTGCCGGCGGCGCAAGTGCCCGCTAAGGAAACAATCTGCCCGGCTGGAGCGGATAAAAGGCCGGGGCTGACCTTGGCCTCGAACATACAGAACGGCTCGCGGTAGAGAAAGGCGATTTCGGCGGCAGACAAGGCCCGCTTCCAAATCATAACGTGAGAGATATATCCGTTGAATCCGCCGGCTGTCCATTTGTCCACCGCAACGTACAGGCTCTCGCTTGAGCCGGGAATTCCGCCGGCATAATTGGTCGAGCCTGTCTGCTGGCCGTTTAGATATATTCTTATCACCACGCCGTCATACGTTCCCGCCAACTGACCAAAGATGCCCGCCGTCAATTTCTTGCTGGAAGTTGCTCTGGTTCCGGAGATATAAAAGTGCGGGTAATCCCAGCCGGATAGTCCTCTCATCGCGTCAAGGACATAGGAGTCGCCCTTGCTGAGGACATAGCGATTCACCTCCTCAATGGCGGCGGGATTCACCCAGGCCAGCACCGTAACTTTGCCGGGCACCATCCAGTCTTTTGCAGCGAAGCTTACATAATCTCCGCTGCCGTCGAACTTCAGGCTCGCGCCAAATAAGTCAGGCGACCAGGTGGTATTACCGGCCAGAGTCCCTACCGCCTTATGGCCGCTGAGATCTTGTGCCCGGTTGCCCGACCCCTCATTGAGAAGGGCGCAGAATATCAAGTCACGCGAAAGCTCGGAACTTGCACTTAGCTGTAAGCCTCTTGCCGGTTTAAGAAGTGGCATCTTTGGAAACTCAGAACTTAAAACTCAAAACTTAAAACTTAGGAACTGGCGTAGCGCCACGGTTGATACTTTGCTGTCACCGTTATGGTGTCGGTTGAGCCGTCCCGTTTGCAATAAAGCTTAAAGTGAGCCACGTCCTTGATGAGGAAGCTTACCTGATTGGGGTCCGTGCCCTTATCTACCTTGAAGCTAAATAGCGATGTGTCATCATAGTTAGCCCCGTCAAGGGACGCCCGCACTTCCACGATTAGATTGTCGGTAGGCGAGGCGGGGAAATCCGCATCCACGATAACGTGTGCGCCTTCATAGCCGTTCGTTTCAAGGTCGACATCATCGGACCACGAACCTGTGGTGACGGCGACCGCGTTCATAATGGTCGTTTCGCTGCCGAAACTTTTGCTTATTGTTGCCATAACATTTTCCTGGAACCCCGCGCAAACAGGGGACAACCCCCCAATAAATTGGGGGGCTAAATAGGGTTAATCAAGGGACACATCCAAATCGCCCGCTGCGAATTTTGCCGTGTCTCCTGAAGTAATAGTCTTGGACTGGCTTAACGTCCCGTGAGCGAGCATATTGCCGGCACTTGCCGCATCAAATAGCGCAAAGTGCGTTAACGTGCCCCAACTGCCGGTTGCCTGCGGGAAGGTAATATCGCCGGCGTTACTAAGGCTGCCGCCGGAAGAGGTAGTCCAGGATGCGCCGGAGGTCGCAACGCGGGCGTAACCGTTGCCGCTTGGCTCAGAAAGGCCCGAGCCGCTGTCCAGCGGGTCCGTGGTTGAAAGTGCCACATAAATCGTGGGCGGCGTATAACTGCCTTTGCCGAAAATATGATCCAAAATCTCGTTTTCCCAGTGATCAGAGAAACTGCCCATTTTATGACTCCTCGTTTCGGGTTTTGAACCCCGCAATAAATTGCGGGGCCAAATATCTGAATATTTAGCCCCACGTTTCACGTGGGGTTCTAAGAACTCGGCGTCCTGGTTATGCTTGACTGGCCGTCAGTCGGCGTGTGCGTCAGTATGATGGTCTGGCCATCATCATCGTAGTAATCAATGGCGCCGGTGGATTTACTCTGAACAGCCTTGTTGGCAAGAATTTTGTCGGCGGTCAATTCGCCATTACCGGTCCAGATTATCAGGTCTGATCCAATAAGCTGGTCGCTGTCGGCAGGATTGGCCCCCGCCTGCAGAAACATCTGAACCGTGTACCGGCCAGCAGGGATATTGCCAGGGAAGTTGCCAACATATCTGCTGCCGCCTTTGCCGGTCAGTGCTATATCGTAATTGTCGGCATTATGTCCACTGTTTCCCCAGTTCTCAAAAGCTGCCCCTGCCGGATACCAAACCTGGCCGGCAGCATTGCGAACGACGGCATAAATCGTATTGCCTGACGCATAATCCAAATGTATTTCGTTGGCCATTGTGTTCTTTCCTCTCTTTATGCTTCTTCTGTCCAGGTGCCATTCTTGGCGATTGTCGCCCAGTCGCCGTTTGAATCGGCGACCAGAGCAAGGCAGGCCCCGATAGCGCTGGCTGATTTATATTTGCCGGCGGTCTGGCCGCTGTCGTCTCTTATCGTCGCGGAGCCGGGCTCGACCCGCAGGGCCTGCGCCGCTTGAACAGCAAAAGTAAATTTCGTCCCGGCCGGCGCCGATGCAGGCAGAGTGAGCGTGACCGTGCCAGCGGCGCCGCGATTACTGTGGACACTGCCGGACTCGGCTTGTGTGAGCGTGTCGTCAGCGGTGTGCGCCTCGATGGTGGTTTTTATGCCGCCTGCTGGATATGGCAGCACAAAGTTGTGCCCACTCCGGCAGTCGGTAATTGAGGTAATGTCCCCGCCTGATGTGGTCACCGTGGCCAGCCGGACGTGCGGGGTAGTTGCCATATCCGGGAAGCTGCTGTACTGGTTGGTGACAAGACTGCCCGCCGAGTTCAGATAGATATAGATGTTTGCCTTGTCATCGGCTAAGGTATTGCCGGACGAGCCCTGGTAGTTCACAAGTTGTGTGCCCAGCCAGAACTTGCCTGCCTTTACGCCGATATTGAGTCCGCCCTCATCGTAGACCCGTAGGTCGTTTGCCCGCCGGGCGGCCAATAGCAGCCGATACAGAAGTTTCCGAAAGTGCAGATAGTAAGGCGCCGTGCCGGTCGGTATATACTCAACGCCAGTCTCGCTATCGGACTGCATATTCAACAGATCGTTGTCCGATGGATAAACCTCGGCCATAATGTTCTCCTTCTGTATTTGGTGCGTCGCCGTGCCGGCGACGGCTAAACTTCCTACCCTATTTGCAAAACCAACTCATTCGTTTGGGCATCGAACGACAAAACGCTCAATCCTTCAGCGGCTTTTGCTGCCGGTGTCACCGTGACAGGGCCTACTTTGCTTGCGGCACTTTCGTTGCCGGCCCGGCCGAGCACTTTGACGCCAAATTTGTAAGCCCCGGCTGGCAGCGGCTGGCTTATCCATTCGAGCGTGTCGGCGTCCAGGCCGAACGCAGCGCCGCCGAAGATTCCCTTTCCGAAGCCCACCGCTGCCGCGCCATCCCAGCCGAAGTCGCTCAGCCCGAAGCCGGCCATTGCGAATCCCGCCTTATCCATCCAACTGGGCCAGATTCGGATCGGGCAATCATTGATCGGCTGGTCGTAGTCGATCTCGCCGCTGCCGGCGTCATAGAAAACGTTGAAGGTTGCACCAGCCGGCAGATTCTGACTGCGCAGCAAACTTATCTTCACCCGCCCGCTATCGACCGGCGGCTGAGCAATTTCAGTGCTCAAATCAATGTGCGCCTCCTCCGCCGGTACAGCAAAGACTTCGATTCGCACCGCAGATTCAAACCAGGTGGGTATCTGCACGATCATTTGTCTCTGCTCGGCGTCAATCGTTGCCCCTGCAAATCGCCCGTTGACATAGACCTGGTGCAGCATGTCACTATTGGATGAGCGCCAGCTTACTAGCGCCATCCTCGGCGCGGCGACGAATGCGCCGTCCTGCCGAATGCCGGCTGGCAATTCAATCGCCGTAACTTTTTCTATGCCCGTGTTAACAAGTGACATTGCTTTTCCTTCTCATAAACCCCCCAGTAAACTGGGGGGCTAAATATCTTTTTTATGCAAGTTGCGTATAAACGATTTCGTAATCGACTTCGAGACCGCCGGCGCTTGTCCGCTCGTTAGTCACCTTGAAGACATCCATTCGCAGGTTTTCAAACGTCTGCTGACCCCCAATCTCCAGTGTGTGCGTGTCACCATCCATATAGGCTGATATGGCGTTAATCCTATCCTGCATTTGTGACCGGCTTTGAGCCCGCAGTGTCCCGGTTTGCTTGATCTTTCGGCTGCGTTTGCCTAAGTCGATACTGAGCAGGCCATCCAGTCCCGGCATCGATTTTTCAAGGCACGCTCGGCTGACGCTATCCGGCTGGACCTCTAACTGCTGCTGGTCGAACAAAATTTGCCCGTCCAAAGTCACGTTCATTGATTTATTCTGCCGAAGGTAAAACACCGCCCGTTTAGCCGTCGCCGGTACGGCGACGGAAACCCCCCAATAAATTGGGGGGCTAAATATTAATCGCGCGTCAAGCGTCCGGACGCTCCGGTTATGGTGACATCCGGCAAGCCGTCAGAATCCAGGTCAATGCCGACCCGGCAGCGCTGCCTGGCCTTTTCAAAGAGGCGCTGATAGTGCAGGCTCTTCTTCCAGAAATTTTCGTCGCTGGCCTTGCTGGCAAACATCGCATACACACTTGAGATAACCGCAAAGGCCGATGCCCGTTTTAGCACATCCGGATCGAGAATGTCCTGAGCGTCTATGTCACTCGCTGGATTGCCGGGCTTGATGCCGAGATGCTCGGTCAACGCAAAGGCGACTTCACCGGCCTGCGGAGCAAGAGTGCTGATGCGGTAGGTTACATCGGTCGCCTCTGGCGGCGGAATCGGCTCATCGTCGGCATCTGCCCTGACTACCGAGATGGTAAGTTGCGTCGCCGAATCCGCCGAGACTATCTCGTAGCTGCCATCCAGTAGTCCATCTGCAGATTGCAGATATATCACGCCGCCGGCTGCGACCTGCGCCGATACAAAGTCCGCGCCGCTTGCGGTGAATGTTGTGCCGCTGAGCTCGCCGCCTGTGCCGGCCGCCAGTACCTGCCCGGGCAGGTGCAGTTCGCCGAATAGCGCCGGCTCATACTTGAGGATGTCTGAATCATTAGAGAAACAAACCATTTTGCAGCCCTCTTTTGAGCGTACAGCGTACAGCGTACAGAAAACTGAACGCTGCACGCTATACGCTGAACGCTATTATTAGGTGGTGCTTAGGTCGCGGATCAGGCCGTGTGCCGCTTGGTTGCGCAGCTCAAGGGTGTATTCGCCAATCAGTTCGCCGCACTCATAGTCGCCGCTGCTTGCCAGGGGCTTAAATTGGAAGCTCCGCCCAGCCAGCGGCAGCACGCCTATCCGCGATGAATCCAGCAGCATCGCTGCATCCTGCGGCACCCAGCGGGTGGTGACAATCCTGCAGACGCCGAAGTCGCTCTCGTAGATGCTTATCATGTTGGAGAAAACCGTGTCGCCGGCTGCGTAGGTCCTGCTGTCGGCGCAGAAGGCGTTTATCTTTCGCTTCTGAAAACCGCCCACGACAATAAGGTCCACGTTGCCGCCGCTATTTTCCCAGACCTTTCGCAGCACATAATTAATCTTTGCCTCGTCAAGGTCGGTGCCGCTGGGAAAGCCGCTGTCTCCGGTGTGAAAAACATTGGTCGACAGATGCTTAATAATGCCCTTTATCGACCGTCTGATCGAGCCGCTGCCTTCCGGATTGCTGGTCGGCTGACCGCCGTTAATCACGCTGTTCTCCAGGTCACGAAGAAGTTCGCGTAGCCGTTCCTGCTTTTGATAATCCATCTCGTCCGCCAGGCCCAGGTGGCCGGCAGTCATATCGGTGCCGCTTACTTCCACCGCAGCGGTAAATATCTGTGTGTAGTTGCCGCACCGCACGCGATTGGTGAACCGCACATCCGGCTTATCCGCCCCTTCAAGAGCAGCGTTGCCCAGAATATTGATTATCTGATTGTCCGCCAGGTTTTCCGGCGTAGTGCCGGCGTAACCGCGAACCACCGTCAGCGTATTAGTGCTGATGGCGGTCACCAGCATCAATTCCTCGCTGCCTTCTACCTGAATCTGGTCGCCGACGTGGAATCTGCCGCCGTTGTCAACGACAAACTGGGTGTCGGCTGCCGGGTTGGTATATGTGCTGTCGTTTATCGCGTCCTTGTTGGGCAGAAGTTCATCCTCCAGCCACTCGTGATGCGTGCTGGTTGCCTCTCTCATCGGATCGCCCAGGGCGTCCAACAGGGGCGTTTCGTAAGGCGAAATTATCCCAATCAAATCCGACACGTCCTCTGCCAATTCCGGCAGAGTCGTGCCCGCTGAATAGGTTGCTTTTCCGGTAAATGACATTGTTCATCTCCTTTGAACACTGATGGACACCGACTTATACACTGATGGACACTGACTTCGGTGTTAGTCCGTGTTGTCGTCGGTGTCAGTCCGTGTTCTCATCACAAAAAATTCCTTCGCAATTTCAAATACTCCTGCAGGTCTCTTCGCGTGCCGGTGGTCGCAGCCTTCTTGGCTGCCCTTTCAAGAATCGCTTGAGTGTTTTGCATCCGCTGCCTGGCGGGCGCGGTCTTGCTGGTGGGCATCGCAATAGTTGTACCAGCGAATAGATACTGCTTTTCATTCCTCAGTTGCTCAACCACTGCGTTCATATCAGCGTGACCATCCATCCTGGCTTTGGCGATAACCACCGCTGCTTCCAGGTCAACAACCCCCGCCGCGGCAAGTTTGCGTGTCAACTGCTGTTCGATCTGCAGGTCATTCAACTGCTGCGACAAATTCGCTGTCTGTGCCTTTGCCGCAGCCAAGTCTTCGGCCAAAGATTCAGCCTTTTTCTCGGCACTCTGTGCCCTTTTACGGTAGCGGATCGATTCGGTCACCGGAACACGCCTGGCGTTGTCGAGGTCGCCGTGATCCGCTGTGTCTTCTGACAAAATGTTTTCTGTGTCGATCTGACTCATATTCTCTCCTGAGTTTTATTTAGCCCCGCAATTTATTGCGGGGTTTTCACCCCCAGGATAAACCTGGGGGCTAAAGAGTTTCGTATCCCAATTCTCGCAGCACCTGCTCAGTTGGAACGCCCAACTGCTTTTTGATCTGAGCTTCTTTTAACTTCTCCATGATGTTCTCAGGCAAGGGGCTTTGAAAAATGATCTCGATTTCTCTATCCGCCTGCTCGGTCTGATAGACGCCGGCCTTATCCAGCATCGCAAGGACCATCGCGCAGATATTTTTCAAGCCCTGCCCGTAGGTGAATCTCTTTCGCTCATTTTTTGAGAGCGTGCCCATAAGCGTGAGTTTAAGGGCGACCGCGCTTGTTAGGTTGCCGAGCTTATCTTTCAGAACGCCCGCCACGACCGGCGTGACGCCGCTGACCTTATCCATCGCCTCTCTGATCTCAGCGATGTGTGTACCTTCGCTGGGCGTCGGCGTATCTCCGCCGAACTCCTCGATGCTCGCTTCCGGATTATCCGTGTACCACATCCTGCCCGGCGAGATCGGCCTATCCTCAAAGCCCTCGATGCCCTTTCCCAGATACATCTTGAATGATTGGAACGTGATTCGGCTCGCCCTGTCGCTGAGTCTGGTATTAAGCTCATCCTGAAGCGGTATCAACGGCTCAACATCGCTAAGCCCCTCGTAGTAATACGGCTGGGCGATATTCTGGATGTGCACGACCGGCAAAAATCCCCACGGCAGCGGCCCTTCCGCGACGAGCTGCTGGTCCTCATATCTTTGCCAGGCGACAGGCGAGAGAATCTCCGTCACCGAAACGACCAGCCGATTGTCGCCGCCTGCCCTGCCCGGTGACAACAATCCCGCCAAAAAGGAGTTCTTGCCCGTCAGGACATTTCTCTTTTGGCAGAAGTGCTGCACATAATATCTAATCTTTCTGTAGTCATTTTCATCCAGGACAGGCAGTGCTCTCGGTGATTCAATCAGTTCCAGCTCGATTGTCTGCGCCAGCTTGAGCGCCTCTTCAAGTGGGAGGGATTTGGAAGCGTTCGTTGTGGAGGTGAGGGAGGAAGGGGAAGAAGCGCGGCTGAAAAGCTGCTCGCCAGGTCTGACCAGACAATCGACGAATCCGTAGACACTTCCGAGCACTGCCATATCCTGGAAGAAACCGATACCGCCGTTGGCTGCAAACAGTGCCTTTATTACGGCTTCGATTTCTGCACGTTTTTGGCTGTCCGGCGATTTGCAGATAAAGCTAATCGGCTTTCCGAACAAAAAATCCACGCCCGCGTTTATTCGCCAGGCGATGTCGTTTTCGATGACTATCTCTTTTCGCTGCACATTTTTGACCGCTGTTGCGCCGAAGAGGCCCGCGCCCGCGGAGTGCATCAGGCCGGTTATTCTGGCAGGCAGCCCATATTCCTGGGCCTGCACATAGCACCTGCCCGATTCGTTGAGCTTTCTGTCTGAGGCAAGCCCTCCAGCCAAGTCATACATCGGATTGGTGTAGTAATCCCACAGCTTGGCAAAGTGCGTCGCAATATCTACCGAGCAATCGTCAACCAGCCACTGTATGTAATCCGCGTCAAGGTTCTGGTCGTCAAAGATACGCAGGTCAAAGCTCATATATCAGGCTCTCCTATAATTGCTGCTGAACACAAATCAGCGCTGCCATAATTGGACGGGTATGCGCATTTCGTGCGAAAAAAATGGTTTTTCGTGCAAGGGGTTTTGAGCTAAGTTCTTGCTGCAAAAGGGATAAAAATTGTTTGCATTTTTTCGATTTTTCTGCGGCGCTATCAGCGCTTTTGTGCGAAAATTTGCCCCGGGATAACACCCCCGGTGAAACCGGGGGCTAAATATATCCATTATTTAGCCCCACGTTTTACGTGGGTCTGTGTTGCTATGGAGAACAGTTATGACTAAAAGACCTAACGTAGCGTTGCTTATATGCCTTGCCTTAGCTGCGGTGGCAGCGCATGGCTTTGCTGCTGGGGCTTTGCCGGAACTGCGAGTGCCGGACGGCTTCGGCGTCAACATCCATTTCACTGACCAGCCGCGAGACCTGGATTTAATCGCCCAAGCGGGCTTCAAATTCATCAGGATGGACCTGTCATGGTCCGGAATCGAGCGGGAAAAGGGCGTTTATAACTTCGAGCGGACCGGCTACGACGCCCTTACCGAAGGCTGCACTAAGCGAGGCATCCGAATCGTGTACATCCTCGATTACAGCAACGACCTTTACGAATCCGACCGTTCCGTCCGGACGGATGAGGGGCGAAAGGCCTTTGCTGCCTTTGCCGAGGCCGCCGCTAAGAGGTATGCGGGCAAAGGCATCCTCTGGGAAATCTGGAATGAGCCGAACCTGCGTCAGTTCTGGAATCCGCAGCCAGGTGCCGACGATTACTCCAAACTTGTCGCAGCGACCGCGCCATCTGTGAAAAAAGCCGATCCGACTGGTCTTGTGGTCGCCCCCGCTACCTCCGGCATACCGTTTGACTGGCTTGAGCAGTGCTTCAAACAGGGCTTGCTCAACCATATCGACGTGCTGAGCGTTCATCCCTACCGCTCCAAGCCGCCCGAGACCGTAATCGCTGACTATACTGCTTTGCGGGAACTTATGGGACGTTACGCCCCGAAGGGACGGCAAATTCCGGTCATTTCGGGCGAATGGGGCTACTCAAACGTCAACTGGGACAAAAATCCCCTTTCCGACCAGCAGCAGGCTCAGTACCTGGCGAGGATGTTTCTTACCAATCTACATCAGGGAATTGCCGTAAGTATTTGGTACGACTGGAAAAATGACGGAACCGACCCTAACGAAAGAGAGCACAATTTCGGGACAGTAGCCCACGATTTGACGCCGAAACCAGCGTATCTTGCCGCAAAAACCCTGGCATCCACCTTGTCTGGCTATACCATCAAAGAGCGAATGAACCTTGCCACTGGCGACGATTACGCATTTAGATTGGCCAAAGATGGAGCCCAGGCTATAGCACTTTGGACAACCGGGCAGGAGCATGAGGTAAGAATGGAGTTAAAGTCCTATAAAGGTACACTTATCAGTATAGTCGGTGAGAGAATTGCCATCGACGGGCAAGAAAGGGAACTGAAGATGACCATCTCGCAAAGCCCGCAATATCTGCTGATAGCAGGTAAATAGACGAGTTTAGCCGTCGCCGGCACGGCGACGAGAGATGAGAAACGACCCACAATCAACGACATACGACATACGACATACGACTACGTTTCGCGGGTTTGCAGCAGTTCGATGATCTCAGCCTTTGTGGGAAGGGCCTCAATCGAGCCGAATTTCGTGCAGGCTAACGCCCCCGCAGCCGAGGCAAATTTTGCCGCCTCTCTTATATCGTCGCCGACCGCGCAACAGGCAGCCAAAGCCCCGGCAAAGGCGTCGCCTCTGCTGGTCTGATCAACCAGCTCCACCTCGAAAGCCGGTATATGGTCGGCGCTGGTTCGGTCGACCACCATACAGCCGCGTTTGCCCATCGTTATCACTGCGCAACGGACGCCGCGCGCTACAAGGTCCGAGCCTATCAGTTTTGCGGTGTGAACGCTAACCGGCCCACCGGCTGGGTCTGTAATCTCGGCGGCCTCGTAAAGATTCGGAATCAAAACATCAGCCGAGAAATACTCGATAGGTAAATCGCCCGGTCGCTCTGCCGGCTGCTGTAAGGGCTTAGCAGGGTTAAGAATGACCTTTACCCCGTGCAACTGGCTGCATCGCAGAGCCATCACAATCGCATCCTGCGGCAATCGCCCGTGAATCAGGCAAACATTTGCCTGCGAGATAATCTGCTCGGCGGCCTCGACCTCCTGCGGCGTTAAGGCAGTATTGGCGCCGGTGTACACACAACTGCTGTTTTCGCCCTTAGCGTTGACCAGCGTTACAATTACGCCGGTGTTTTTCGCTTTGGCAATATAGACAAGGTCTGTATTTACGCCGAACTCTGTCAGGCTTGCTCTTGCCATCTGGCCGAACGGATCACCCCCGACCTTGCTGACCAGATGCACCTGGCAGCCGCACAAGGCCGCCTCGACAGCCTGGCTGGGCCCTGGGCCGGCTACCGTATATGAAAGAGCAGTGCCGCTCAGGCTCTGTCCGGGCTGCGGAATCTGGCTGCACCTTATCACCATATCTATGTAGGTGCCGCCAATTACAACCACACTGGGCGTTTTCCCTGGCATTTCGGTCCTTCTATTATCTATCCCCAGCGTTTGCCCTCGATTCTCGATGCCTGCCAATATAACCTGCTGGCCGCCAAATTCAAACCTAATTTATTCTGTGCTCAGCAGTTTAAGGCCCATCAAGCCCGAAACCCCATCACCTGGTTTACGCACAGAAAAATTTGTAAAAAATCTAACAAAACTCTTGACGTTGTTCAGCGGTTTGTTAAAATACAGGCGATTTAAGTAAAAAGTGAACAAACAATGGTATCGAAAATGTTGTAATTGGCCATTCTGAGCTGATGAGAAAGGTACACTCAAACATATCGAAAAACTTTGCGTTTCGGGCGAGAAACCTCTGCAGAGGACGAATGGATTTGCTGCGCAGCAGAATCAGCCTGCTCAACGGCGAGGATAGGCTGTTGCTGACGATGTACCTGGAAAGGGGCAGCAGCTTTCGGCAATTGGCTCGGTTGACTGGCGTCGCAGACGTAGTTGTCGCTCGAAGAATCCACAAACTGATCAGGCGCCTGGCAGACGACCAATACATAATCTGCCTGAGAAACCGCGATAGACTCACCGACTGCGAATTGGCTGTCGCCAAAGACCGGCTCTTGATGGGTCTGCCGATAGAAGAAATCGCCCAGAGGCACGAGTTGACCGTGTATCGTGTTCGCAAGACGCTCGAACACATTCGGGAGATTATCGGGAATATTTAGCCCCGCAATTTATTGCGGGGTTCCTTTTGAAGTGAGGTTTATTTATGGCGAAATACACCGTTTCAGCGACGTTGCACTGGCAGGGCCAAATCAGCGATAGGGCCGCCCAGGTATGCAGGATGTTCGGCTTGACAGTCGATAGACTCGCCGAGAGATGCGTCAGCCACGACTGCCAGGTCGAGATCAACGACGGTGACATTGTGTACATCACGGGCCCATCAGGAGCCGGCAAGAGCATCATCTTGAACGAGCTATCCAAATCCGTGCCCGCGCAGGATATGGTCAGTCTCGATCAGATGGAACTGCCGGCTGGAAGAACCCTCATCGACTATATTGACGGTGACTTTGTGACGAGCCTGCGGATTCTCAGCACCGCGGGACTGGGCGATGTCTTCTGCATTCTCAGCCAGCCGGCAAATCTTAGCGATGGCCAAAAGTATCGCTTCCGCCTGGCAATGGCTCTGGCAATGGGCAAAAAGTTTGTCTTCGCCGACGAGTTCTGCTCGAACCTTGACCGTATAACCGCCGCGGTGATTTCCTACAACGTCCATAAGTTCGCCAAGCGCAACGGCGTGACATTCATCCTGGCCTCCAGTCACGAAGACATCCTGCTGGACCTGGCGCCGGATGTGCTGATCGTTAAAGAATTGTGCGGACCAACACAGGTCATTTATAAAGGGAGAAACCCCACGTGAAACGTGGGGCTAAATACCGGATATATTTAGCCCCCGGTTTTACCGGGGGTTATCCACAATTTATCAGGGGATTGAACAACGAACAATGATGCCAAACTGTTCCATAAACAAGAAACTTGAGGTTGTCCCCGGTGACATCAAGGACTACAAAGTCCTTGCCGACTACCACTACCGCGACAAAAGCCTTGGGCCATTCAGCGCGATTTTCGCCCTGCGGCCAACTGCCGGGCTACACGGGGCATCGGTCATAAAAACAGTTGGCGTAATAGTTTATAGAATGCCTAGTCCCGCTCTGGAGCTGCGAAACATCGCTACGGGCGGCATCTTTACCGGCTTTGATAGGGCAACGCAACTGGCGCTTGTAAACGAAAACATTCGCTGTATCAGTAGGGTGATTGTCGAGCCGAGATTTCGCTCTCTGGGACTTGCCAGCCGGTTGGTGCGGGAAACAATGCCGCAAGTGAATGTGCCTATTGTCGAGGCAATGGCGGTAATGGGGCTGGTTAATCCATTTTTTGAAAAAGCTGGTATGCAGCCCTTTACTGCGCCGCTTCCTGAGCGCTGCGCTGAGCTTGTCGAGGCGCTCAGTCTAGTCGGCATCGAGCAGCATTATCTGATCGACCCTGCTTATGTGTACGGGCAACTTTGTGAACTCCCCTGGCCGAAAGCCGATTTTATTGAAAGCCGAATCCGGCGATTTCTGCAGAGCTACGGCGGACATCGTGACATGCCAGCCGGCCTGGAACGAACCAGGTACGTGCTGAGCAAACTTACCGATAGGCCGGTTTATTACATTTGGTTCAATCCAGGTTTAGCCGTCGCCGGAACGGCGACTGACCCCGCAATGAATTGCGGGGCTAAATAAAGAGATGTCGAACGAGATACAATCCATCGCCATTGATAGATTTGTGCCGCATCCGGATAATCCCAACCGGATGAGTAAGGCAAATTTCGCCAAGCTGCTGGCCAACATCGAGCGGACCGGGCGATACGAGCCGCTGGTGGTTCGCCCACACCCGGATAGGACGGGCTATTTTCAAATAATAAACGGCCACCACCGCTGGCAGGTTCTCTCGCAACTTGGCTACAAAACCGCAGACGCGGTCGTCTGGGACATCGACGATTCGCAGGTGGACATCCTGCTGGCGACACTGAACCGCCTGGGCGGGGCCGACATCCTTGCGAAAAAGCTGGCGCTACTGAAAAAGCTCAGCGATCAGATGCCGATAAAAGACCTGGCAAAACTTCTGCCGCAGACGGCTAAGCAGATCGAACGCCTGGCCAATTTGAAGATGCCCACCGCCCCAGCCGATGCAAAGTCCTTTGCTACGCCGATGGTGTTTTTCCTCGATGATGAGCAGTTGGCCGTTGTCGAGGATGCCCTATTTTTGGCGCAGTTGAACTGCGGTTTAGCCCTGCCACCTGTGGGCAGGGCAGTGCCAGCACGCAGTTTAACCAACGCCGCCAAAAGGGCAGCCGGCCTTACCGAAATCGCACGGGTCTTCCTTGAGCGTGGGCCAAGTGCGTTGCCGGGCCGGCGACGGCTAAACTGCCGGAGCACGGCAAGATGAAAAAGGTAATTGAGCCATATTTGAAGATTCCCGACCACATCCTGAGCATCCGTGATCTGGGGCCGGGCGAAAAGATGCTGCTGGCGCACATCCGCAGCTTCGGCGTCAAAGGCTGCTGGCAAAGCAACGAAACAATGGGACAAATCTTCGCCACGTCGGCCAGAACCATACAGCGCTGGCTGCGTGGGATAAGGCCGTACATTTCGATAGGAAACGGCAAGGGTTATTACCGCACGATCTGGGCGAAGAACCTCGACAAAAATGGTATGGTTGTGCGACAAAATGCATCATCCGACAGCGACAAATCCGGTCCTGGAGTACGGCAAAACTGTCGCACTACTATTATTAATACTA
>Ga0315279_10003038_pt1 | contig 24077 bp, 12 predicted proteins | sample YL17G06_20_MG_FD_203694 | JGI IMG/M metagenome (GOLD analysis project Ga0315279, IMG submission 203694) | Sediment microbial communities from Yellowstone Lake, YNP, Wyoming, USA - YL17G06_20 | ecosystem: Environmental > Aquatic > Freshwater > Lake > Sediment | place: USA: Wyoming | collected...
AAGCGCGAAAAGGCCAACCCGGCGGCAACGGTCAAGGCCCTGGAAGACCTGGCCGAGCGATTCCCGAACACGAAGGCCGGCGCGGCAGCGGCCGAGAAGGCCAAGGCGCTGAGCGCCTCCAAGTGACAGGGTTCGGAATCCGAGATGACAACGGCGGGCCGCCTTGTGGCCCGTCGGGGGGTGTTGAAGTCGCGCCGCTTGCGCCGGTGGCAATCCGACTCACCGGTATTCTCACACTGCATGATTCTGGACTTTCGTCACACAAGAGGTGAGTTCGCGTTGGGCCAGAGTGCTGGAGGCCGACAATGGCCGAAACCTGGCCCATGTACGTAGTCTGCGCCTGGATCGGGAACTCGCAGGCCGTAGCGCAAAAGCACTACCTCCAGGTGACGGAAGATCACTTCCGCCGCGCGGCACAGAATCCGGCACAGTGCCCGGCGGGATCGGGCTTACCTGAGCGGAAAGCGGAAACCGCCGACGTTCAGAACGGCCCGGACTTACCGCAGGACTCCGAATCATACACGAGTGTACATACGAATCTGGTGGGCCATACAGTCCTGTCAGCGAAAACGTCTCTCTCTTAAGCAAGACTTGTGCGGCCAAAAATAGAAGCCGAAGTCGCGATTGCCTCGCGGGGCTTGTGCGACGGACCTCCTGCGGCAGGCCGCGGACTTCACAACGGTCGAGCACGATCTACTGGGCCCGTTCGATCACGTAAGCGTGCTGCTTCCTTGCCTTGAAGCTCCCTTCGGCCTCCGCCTCGTTCCCGTCCACCACGTCGCGGACCGTGGCCTTGCCGCCCAGGTCGTGCGAAAACGCGCGGAAGGCCCAGAGGACCTGGCCACTGTCGGTCTCGTACACGACGCCGACCTCTTTCGGAAGAACCGTGCGGCGGCCGGTCATGCGGTCGCCGACGGACGCAAAGGCCTTGAGGATCGCGAGGTGCCATGGCGTCGGCACGTCGAAGTCGCCGCGCACGCCGTCGTAGCAGAACGAGAGCCGATCCGATGGGATGTTCCAATAAACGGTCCACATCATCCGGTACGCGAGGCCGCGGAAGAAGACATCGTCCGGGTCGGCGCCAAGCTTCCGGAGGGTGGGCACGTCGAAGTTGGCGATACATTCCTGCCAGATCGAGAGGCAATTCAGCCGCTGGTCGAGGCCCGGGCCGTGGCGGTGGATGCCGAAGACGCCGAGGTCCTCGCTGCAATACTGGTAGCCGATCCGCTGCATCCCGGCCATGAGGTCGAGGTGGGCGCGGTACTGGGAGAGGATCGCCTGCGACGGCTCGTTCGCGGGGCGGACCTTGCCGAGGAGGTCGACCTGATCGGCCGTGGCGCCGCCGCGCCGGCCGGCCTGGGCGTCGTACTGGAAGTGGAACTTGTCGCTCGACAAGTTGAACGACGAGTCGAGGAAGATTCCGCCAAGGCCGACGTCAGCGGCCTCCTTCCATCGCTTCAGCCAGTAGTCCCGGACGACCGGGTCACGCAGGTTCATCACGCAGAAGACGGGCGTGTAGTGGTCGGCCTCAATCGCGCCGGACGGGTTGCGGACCCACGGCGCGGGGGTCTTCTCGAACGCCTCCATGATCGAGTCTTCCTTGGGAATGAACTTGATTCGCTCCGCGCGGCCATGGCGGCCGATGCCGTTGAAAATGTGCGTGAGCGACGAGACGCTCGTGTTGCCCCACATCTCGACCCGCGCGCCGCCGTGCCGCGCGGCCTCGCAGAGGGCCCGGACGTTCTCGACGCCCACGGACTCGGCGAACCTGTAATCGACCGTGCAGCACATGTTCGAGACGCCCCAGACGTTCATGTTGTTCTCGAAATGGTTTGCCAGGCCGATCGTCTTCATGCCGGCCTCCAGGAGCTTCGGGACGCCCAGGCGCGTGTAGCGCGGGAGGTCGGCGTCGCCCCATTCCTCGATCTGGCCGTAGGGGGCGATGCGCTCGCGGCGCATGCCGATCGCGTCGTGGAGCGTCGCATGCACCATCTCGCGGACGTCCTCGTAGGCGTTGGCGAGGCCGACGCGGTCAAGCTTGCCGGGGCACCAGAGCACCTCCACCGGCGCGCTCGCCAGCTCCGTCCCGAGGTCGCCGCAGTGCTCGTGCCAGTGGACGATCTCGTCGGCGCCGCGCGGCTTCTCGAAGAGCGAGCGGACGTGCGCGACCTCGGTCGCCCATGTGACGAGCACCCCCTTGGGCGACGCCGTGAACGTGAACCCCTGGAACTCCGTCTGGAACGGGAGGAACTGGAAGATGTTCGGGTTCGCGATGTCGGGCAGGTACCACTCGGTCGAGTAGAACGCCTCCGGCGACGTGAATTTCGCTATCGATGGGACGAAGCACGCCCGCATCCAGAATTCGCTGCCGGTCGCGCGGCCGCCGATCTCCCACGTGCCGCGGTCGAGGATCTTGTAGATCGGCATCGACGCGCTGCGGTAGCGGTATTGGTACCGGAAGCCGGTGTATGCGCGGCCACCGAGCGTCCGTGTGACGGACTCGACCTCGAGGACCAGGCGCGTGTCTGCGGCGGGCGCGGGCGGCACGGACCAGTCGGCCGTGTTGTAGCGGTTCCGGACCGAGTGGACCATCCAGTCCATGACGTCGCCCTGGGCGACGTCCGCCGCGAGGGTCAGGCGGAAGCCCGTGTCGGTCACCTCTTCGGACTCGATCCGGTAGTTGCAGAGCTTCCGGGCGTCGGGCGATCGGACCTCGGCCGACATCGGCCGCCGGCCGCTGCGCAGGGCGACCTTGCCCGCGGTGATCCTGCCGAGGCCGAGGAAGTGCTTGCCCCGGGTGACGAGCTGGAAGGTGAGGCCGTTCTTCAGCGTAAGCGTACGCATCGTGTTCTCCTGTGGAAAGGGTCACCTTTCGAACGCAAACTCCACCTCGTTGGCCCAGTGCTCGATCCATTCCACGTGGAAAGCCGCGTTGTTGCGTTTGGCCACGCTACGGTTTCTGGACAACTCCAGGCCGCCGCCGCTGGAGTCGTTCACACGGTAGCTGAACTTGATCGGCTGGCCGGCGTCGCGCTTCTTCTTTACGTCGGGCAACTCGCCCCAGGGGATGGCGCACTCGACGATACGGGTGTTGCCGTCACGCTTGCAGACCAGCTTGCCGCCCTTCACCGGCCCGTCCAGCGGCGACTTGGGCTGGCGCGGGTAGAAGTTCTTGTGCGGCATACCTGGGATTTCCAGGCGCCAGATCTCCGCGCCGCCGCCATACTTCGCCGCCACCGGGTTCAGGGCATACTCGTAGTCGGTGTCCTTGTAGCCGGTGTAGCCGGGCATGGTCCCCGGCGGGTGCGAGTACCAGGGCTTGGCCTCCGGCGACAGGACGTTGAAGGCAATCTGCACGTTGTCGTGGTTAGGGAAGTTGCCGCTGGGTAGGTCCGGCTCCTTCCGATAGCTGAAGCGGCGTACGCCGGCGGGCCAGGTCAACTCGGTGCGCTTGTCGGGCTTACCGTCCTTGCCCTTTTCCACCCAGACGCACTTCTCGGGATAGAAGAACTCGTCTTCGTCCAGCGTCTCGTACCGCCGCATGCCGTCCTCGGGAGTGTCGTCGGCGATCTTGGCCGCGAAGTAGAAGCAGTTGTCGTCGTAAGCCAGATAGGCGGTAGCCAGGCCGTTCTTCACCGAGTCGTCGAACTTCTTGTAGGGGAACCACGCCGCCTCGGTCAGCGAGGGCGCGGACTTCTGATCGGCGATGATCGTCTGCGGCAACACGTCCTTCCAGTCCTCGAGGTCCCCGTCCACATTGATGGTTCGCCTGGCGATGACGTTGACGTGCATGACCTCCTCGTGGGTGGCCACGCCATCCTTGCCGGCGTCGAAGGCCAGCGACAGCGGGTAGCGATTGTCCCTGGCCGGCTCGCCGGAGACTTTCAACTCCACCATCTTGGTGTCGTGGCCGTTGAACGCAAGGTCCTGCGTGGCAGGTTCCACCTTCAGGTGACCGAGCTTCACGGTCAGCTTGCCCTTCACGGGACGGTTGAGCACGTCGGTCAGCGTCAGCTTGAGCGTCGCCCCTTTGTCCACGGGGCCGAGCAGGTCATGCGCCTGGGTGGCCAGCGGCTCGATCCCCTCAACGCGCGACTCGCGAATGGCCTGGAGCAATGCGGCAAACGAGCCGGGCCGGCCGTTGCCGCGCAAGTAGAACCCGCGGTGGTCCAGCGGCACCACGATCTGCCCATCCTTGGAGGGCACGGGGTTGCCGTAGAAGTCGTAGAGGCTGAAGCTTCCGCTGACGTCCTTGATGACCATCGTGGCGTCGCTGAGGGTTTCCGGCTCGGCGATGGCGCGCTCCAGCTTCTGCCGGTCCTTCGCCGACGTGTCGCCGGGAAGCGCGGCCAGTTGCTTCTTCAGCTCCGGCTTGTGTTTCAGCTCCGCGAACCCGCGTGCGGTGCGGAAGAGCAGGCCGTCATGGCCGAACTCATCGCCGATGTCGCCCACAACCACGACCGTTGCGTCCTCGGGGTCGGGTTGACCATCCTTGCCGACCTGGCCGTGGAACACGAGCACCCAGGGCAGGCCGTTGGTGAACAGCAGCCGGTCGAAGTCCCGTTCTCCCAGAAAGTGCTGCGCCGCGCCCACCGACGCGGCGACCGACCATGCCACGGTGGTACGGACGTTCTTCTTCTTGCCGTCGGGCTGGAGGATCGGGCGCTCAGGCTCCTCGGCGATGTTGCCGCCGTAGATGCCCACGGCACGGTCGTGGCCGCTGGAGATGTTGACCGCCAGCACCGCCGGCACGCGGTCGTCCACGTTGGCGACCCAGGACTCGGTATCCCAGATCTTCACGCGGCCATAGGGGCTCTTGCGATCTACCCACGCCTTGACCGTGGATGCGGGCGCCAGGCCCTGATAGTGGATGCTGAGGAAGTCGAGGTACTTCAGAAAGTCGTCCTTGCCGTCGGGGAAGAACTTGTCGAAGGTGTTCATGGACGAATCGGTGCCGCCCATGAGCACCTGAGCCCCCTTGGCCCGCGCGGCCTCAACACCTCTGCCCATCGCCACGGTCATCTCGCGGAAACGCAGCATGTCGGCGCCCCAACCGGCGATGGAGCTGCCTTCCCATGGCTCGTTCCACAGATTGATCGCCACCAGTGGCCCCTTCGGCCATCCATAGTCGGTGCAGATCTTCTCGACGAACTGCGAAAACTCCTCATCGCCGGAGGGCATCCACGTGCCATCGCCCGGGTAGCCCATCGGGCCTTCGCCCTGGTCGTTCAGATGGGAGCGCATCCAGAGGTTCCAGGGCTTGAGCTTGTCAGGCCCGCCGCCGATCTCCAGGATGATGCTGACGTTGGCCTCGTGATACTTCATCAGTGTCGCCCCCTCCTCTTTGTACCATCGCTCGAATTCGGGGTCGGAGGCCTGCTTCCAGTGCCACCCGCGGCGGATGGACTTGCAGCCAATGCGTTTCAGGACGTTCACATCGCCCACGTCGCACCCCAGCTTGGGGAACTGCACCCGCGTCGGCTCGGCGGCGAAGGTGCGGACGCAGCTCGTGAGGAACCGGCGCCCGGCCGGGCCCAGGTCCACCACCAGCCCATAGGCGCCGAAGCGGGCGGGGATGGCGGGTTTGACGGTGACGTTGGTGAATCCCTGGGGGGCCAAGTCCACGGCGAATTCCACCGATCCGGCATCGCTGATCTTGAGCATGTCAGGAATCCAGATGTCGCCGGGGCGGCCCTTGGTGCCATAGGCGACGACGTCCACCTTGCCCTTGGTCTTGAGGGCTTCGGCCTGATGGTTGACCACCTGGAAGGTAAAGCTCGCTTCATCGCCCGGCCATAGGATATTGCCGGGGATGCTGCATTCGACGAGGTTGGCCTCGAACAGCGGCTTGGGGGCATCCTTTCCGACCTTGACGGCGAAGGTCTCCCCGAAGCCGGGGATGTTCTCGCCGGTCACCATCTGGGCGAAGGCCGGCGGGCTGGCGCAGACCGAGATCGCTGCGATCAGCACCCCAATAACACAGGCGGTGCGGCCACAGGGGCGTTCGGTTTCGTGCGTGGATCGTTTCCAGGAGTAGTGTCGAACCATGTGTGGTAACTCCCAAGGTCGATGAACAAGGCTATCGTTCTTTGAAGGGTAACTGGCGGCATGGTAGAATGCCACCATCTCCTGCCGGGACCTTCCGTGTGCATCCGCAACCCAGTGGTCACCACGCGTGCACGCACTTCGCGCACAGCCCAAGACACACGCGAGGAGCCTACTTGGGCTTGACCGCCATTCCACTCTTGGCGGCGGGGGGGCCGAACTTCCACAGCCCGTAGCATCCTGTTCCAACCCAAAGGTAGCGGGTCTTCGGATGCACTCGCATCGCAATGGCCTCTCGGCCGCCATCCAAGCCCGTCTTGACGTTGTCGACCCTGACGCCTCGGATCAACGATTGCCACGTCTGCCCCGCGTCGGTGGATCGGAGGACCGCCGTGTCGGTTGAATACACGTCCCTGGCGCCTCCGACGTACACCACGCTCGGGTCCACGGGATCCACCGCCACCGTGTGGGTGCGGCGAGCGCCGAACTGGTCGGCCGGAATCGCCTGCGTGATTTCCTTGAGGGCGCCGGCGTCGGCGTCGTACTGGTAGAGTTTCTCATTCGACGTGGAATAGACGCGGTTGCGCACATGGTCATAGGCAACATCGCCGACCTCGCCCGGCAGGGACGCCAGGGCGATCCAGGTCACACCCTTATCCGCCGACTTGACAAGGCTCCTGCCATCTCGGCCATAAAGCTCCCTGCCGCCGACGGGACTCGACGTGAAGACGCCGTCGCAGCCGTTCATGCGGGCCCAGTGCTGTCCCTGGTCGGTGCTGCGCAGGTTGCAGCAGAAGAGGACGCTGGGGTCCGTCGGAGCGGCGTAGGACATCTGAGCCCCGGAGACGCCGCCGGCGTTCGTGACCGTCTTGCCTCCGTCGCGCGTGATCCTCAACTGGTTGTCCATCACGCCGTACAGGATCTGCGGCGTGGCCGCATAGCCCGCCGAAATCGAACCGCCCCAGTGTATCTGGCTCAGGTTGATGTACGTCCACGTCCTGCCGCCATCCGTGGTCAGGGCGCCGTTGTAGTCCACCGCGCTGAAGTAAAGCAGGTCGGGGTCCTGCACGTTGAAGTTGAACCGCCCGCCCACCATAATGCCGTTGTTGCCGTTATTGGCCCAGGCCCAGGTAGCGCCACCGTCCGCGGTCCTCGTGATCCAGTCGCCGCCGAACGACCACGCGACTTTTTCGTCCTTCGGATGCATGGCGAACATCGGCATGCGGTTGTTGTAGGGCAGAATGGCTAGTTTGTTGTCGTGTTTGCCCTGTGCCCAGGTTCTTCCGCCGTCGGTGGAATAATACTTCTGCCACTGATAATCCCCCTCGTTGTTCTCAATCACCATCCGATTCATGTTGGCGGGGCTCACGCGGATCTGCAGCAGGTTCCGTTTGCCGGGCAAACCGCCGGGCGCGACGCTGGTGAAAGTTTCGCCGGCGTCCCTGGACGCCAGAACCTCATTGCCCTTGCACGCGAAGATCACGTCAGGCTGGGTCGCCACGACGTCCATGCCAGTGACATTACCTTGGACCTTTTGCGTGAAACTCCTGCCGCCGTCGATGCTCTTGAAGAGGCCTCCGCCGTTGGCCACGTAAACATATCCCTTGGCGGAATGGACCTTGATGATGCCGCCGCCCATGGGCTGGGAATCGGCCACCTCTGCCCACGCCTCGCCGCCATCGGCGGACTTGTAGAGCCTGCCAGTGCCGTCCGTGGAGGACCCGCCCGCTGACCAATAAGCGACCTTGCAGTAGCCCACCCCGACATCGTAACTGCTCTTGTCGAACGCGACCTGTTCCCGGAAATCGCGGTAGCCCTTGGTCTTCTTGGGCAGAACGTGGGTCCAGCTGGAGCCCTTGTCGGTGGTCAGGTAGACCCCGTGGCACTCCATCTCCAGAGAATTGGCGCCGATGGCCAGCGCGCGATTCGTGTTGACCGGATCGATGGCGAAGCCGCAGTTGCCGCGCGGGGTGTAGCCCCTGTTGCAGGGCTCAAAGGTCTTTCCGCCGTCGAGGCTGCGGAAGATTCCGCCGACGTCGGTGCCGTAGAGCAGGAACTTTCCGTCCACTGGGTCGATACAGATGGCCTGGGGCCACTGGCCGCCTTCGCCGCCGGGTCGATACCCGGCGTCGAGTACGGCTTTGGGCACCAGAGGCACCGGCCACCATTGCTCCAAAGGGGCGGAGGCAGACGACGGGGCTGCCGCCCCGGCAACGCCCATGCCACAGCAGACGACGAGGACCTCGGCCAGCACCGCCAGAGGTCTGGTTGCGGTGAAAAGGCTACCGTTTGCTCTCATGGCCATCTTCCCTTCTCTCTATCCATCCCGGCATACGCTGAGCAGGATGCAGCGTTCTTACCTGTGATTCGCCGGATCTCCTCGATCGAACCGGCCGCATCTCTGAATACACGCGCGCTCACCATTGTTGATCGTTCCGTTGCCCTTCGCGCCCCTTGCCTTTACCCCTTGATCCCGCTGCGCGTGATGCCGCCAACGATGTAGCGCTGCAATGCCAGGAAGAGCACGGCGATCGGCAGGACCGAGACGAGCGCTGCCATGAAGAGCTTCGGAAGATCCGGGTTCTGTGAGGTCAGGAACGAGGAGACGTACATCTGCACCGTATACATGTTTTGGTCCTGGGCGATCACCAGAGGCCAGAGGAACGAGTTCCAACTCCCCACGAACAGGAGGATCCCCATTGAGACGAACACGCCCTGTGAGTTGGGGACCACGATATGCCAGAAGATACCCCACGTGCCGAGCCCGTCGACCCGCGCGGCCTCCTCGAGATCACGGGGGAAGTCCAGGTAGAACTGCCGGAACACCAGCGTCGCGAAGACGCTGAACGCACCGGGTATCACAAGTCCCAGGAAACTGTTCACCCATCCGAAGTAGGCGACGAGCACGAAGGACGGCACGAACGTCACCGCGCCGGGGATCATCATCGGCAGCAGGATATACCCCAGCACCGCCTTGCCGCACCGAATGGGTATGCGCGCGAGGGCGTAGCCTGCCATCGATGCGAACAGGAGTTGCAGTGCCGTCTGCGCTATCGCGACAATCAGCGAGTTCACCATGCTGATGGCCAGGATTGGTCGTTCGCCAGCGAACATGCCCGTCAAGTTGTCGAGGGTTGGCTTGGGCGGGAACCACACCCACGCGCTGGCGGTGATCTCGGCGTGCGTGGCGAAAGCGTTGCGGAGCACGATGTAGAAGGGCAGCAGGAACAGCGCCGCCAGCACGATCACGATGCCGTACAGGGCGATGCGGCCAGCCACAGGTCGCCTGGCTGATCGAACCGCCGTACCTGGGTGCCATGTGTTGTTCATGGTCTATCCCTCCGCCCGGCCGAACCCGACGACGCGAGACTGCAGGGCCGAGAACACCACGATGAGGAGCGTCAGCACGAACGCGCCGGCGCTGCCGTAGCCGTAGTTCTGTTGTGTGAAGGCCACATCATAGAGGTAGATCAGCGGCGTGCGAATCATCGTGATGTTCCCCGGTGAGGCTACCCCACCCATAACGTTATAGAACTCGTCGAACGCCTGGAACGCCCCGATCGTGCAGAGGAACAGGATCGACACCGACGCGTTGCGGATCGACGGCAACGTCACGTGCCGGAAGGACTGCCAACCGCTGGCGCCGTCGACGTGCGCAGCCTCGTAGAGCGAAGCCGGCACTTCCACGAGGGCCGCCAGGAAGATGACCACGTAGAATCCGCATTGCAGCCACAACCGCACCGTCACCAGCGCGACCCAGTAGAGCGGCGGCGATGGCGCGGAGATCCACTCGACAGGCTGAAGGCCAAACACGCTCCCCGCCATGTTGGCGACGCCGTAGGCCTGGCCGTTGAACAGGCTCATTCGCCACACCAGCGACCCTGCGACGTACGAGCACGTCATCGGCAGGAAGAAAACCGTCCGGAAGAACGTCCTGCCCCAGCCGATACGCCGGAGAGCGACCGCCAGTGCCAGCGACAGGCCCACCGTCAGGGGCACGATCACGGCCCCGAAAACCGTGATCATCATCAGTGACCGGATGAACTCGCGGTCGGTCACCAGTAACGCATAGTTGCTGAGGCCAACGAATCGCTGCGGCGCAACCGTGCCCCGCGCCTCGAAAAAGCTCAAGACGAATCCCCACAGGACGGGGATGTACGAGAAAAGCCCAACGCCGAGGATGACCGGCCCGGCGAAGACGGCAAACGCGGCGAGGTGTCGACCGCGCGGGCCTAGGCGTTGCAGCAATGGTTGTAGCGCGTTCACGTTCATTTCCCGAGGAGGCGATCCAGCGCTCGGTTGATTCGTTCGACCGCCGCGTTCAGTTCGTCCTGCGGGTCGGCACCCCGCTTCACGATAGCGGCCATCGCATTCGTCAACGTCGCGTCCATCTCGGGCAGCCACAGCCAGCCGCCCAGGTTCCTGCCGTGTTGCTGCACGAGCCGCAGCGCCTCGGCGGGAACGCCGCTCTGCAAAGCCGCTGCCTGCGCCGCAACCGTTTGACGCGGCGGAAGGTGAAAGCCATACGCCAAGTTCCAGTCGGCCTGTATTTCGAGGTTGTCGATCCAGGTCCAGCGCAGGTAATCCAGAGCTTGCTGGCGGCGGGGGCTCGCGGCATTGACGCACAGCGAGTGCCCGCCCACGAAGGTGACCGGTGCGCCGCGTTCGTCGAGTGCTGGCCACGCCACGATTCCGAAGTCGTCGCCGAGCGCCTTGCGGATCGCCGGCATTGCCCACAAGCCGCACCACTGCATCGCGCACTCGCCGTTGATGAAGGCCGATGGATCCCACCAGTCAGCGGTGGCGCCGACCAGCAGGTTGCCGCTCTGGTTGAGTTCGCGGAGCATGGCCACCCCGGGGGCGATGCGGGGAACGCTGAACCTGCACCCGTTGCGATCGATGAGCTTCTCGCCCGCCGACAAGACGATCAACCCGCCGAAGTGTGAGTTCGTGCCGCCGTCGTTGCCGATAAACAGTCCCTTATGCTCTCCAGTCGTCAGTTTACGGGCGGTATCCACCAGCTCGCGCAACGTTCGCGGCGGCTCCACGCCCGCGGCCCGCAACATGCTGCGCCGGTAGTATAGAAAACCGGTGTCGATTACGGTCCTCACACCGTAGACCTTGCCCTCGAACGTCAAAGCCTCCATCGCGAGTGGGTGGAAGTCGGTGCGGACGCTTTCGTCGACCAGGTCATTCAGCGGGGCGACTCTCTTGTTCCGAACATCGTCGAGCGTAGGCTCATGCTCGAAAACATCCGGCCCCCGCCCGGCAAGCAGCGCGGCGTTGACCTTCGAATCGTAGTCGCCCGGGAACATGGAGAGCTTTGCCCTCTGGCTCGGGTGCGCCTGCTCGAAAGCGCGCGTGTAACGCTGGCAGGCCTCGTCGGTGCCTGCCTCGCCGTACTGGTGGAACCACACGACCATCGCGTCGGCGTCGCCGCTCGACGGCCGAACCAGCACGCTCCTGGCGGCGAGCAGCGCGGCGACGGCTACGCATGACCCAATGAGGAACACCACAAACTTCATTCGTGCGTCCTCCCTGACGCGGCTGTGGTTCACTTGCCGCCGTCGATCTCGTGAAGCAGTCGCCCCAGCACGGGCACGCGGGTCTTGATCTTGACGAGTTGTTCCAGGTAAACAGCGGCGCAAAGGCACCCGTGGCGCCCATTACATTACGTCTTCGGCGAGCCATCTCCAAGTTTGGTTCGCATGCGCGGTTCGTGGCCGAGGTCCGCACCGGGGCCGAAGTGGGCCTTTCCCGCCCTGGCGAGGGCGCCCTGCTGCTACGGCTTGCCAGGCCCGAACGTCCACTCGGTGGAGGCGTCCCAGTAGTAGTTGCTGTTGTAGTTGGACCAGTCCAAGGCGCTGAGGCCGGCGGCGCTGCGGCGTTTCGACCACTCCAGCACGTTCTTGTCGTTGTCGCGCCAGACCTCGAAGGCCAGGCGGATGCGGTCCCCCGGCTTGTGTGGGACCAGCTTCAGCTCCGACCAAGGCAGGGCCAGTTCGTAGGCGAACCCGTCCTCCAGGCACTTCACAACATACTGCGCGCCCTCGACGCGGCAGTTCTTGGCGATCCATCCGTAGTCCAGCGGCAGCGGATGGACGAAGCGGAACTCCGGCGTGCGAAAGCGCAGGAGGTCGGCCTGACCATCGGCGGCGGGGAAGATCGTGTATTGGTACGGGGCGGTGATACACGCGCCGAAGCGGCGCTGCGGGGAATCGGCCGGGTACTGCTCCAGTTCCTTGTCCCACACCTTGTCGCCCACCGGTCCCAGAGACAGGCGCAGGGACGGATGGCCCCACTCGTAGAATGGCCCGGCCGCGTCGTACACGTGGTCGGCCGGGGCCGCCTTGAAGCGGTGCTGAGCCTGGCCCCGCAAGGCCGACGGCAGCCGCTGCTTGGGCGGCGCCGGGTCGTACACCCGCGCCATCATGTAAAGGCACTTGTCATCGGCGGCGAAGGCGGCCTTGACCGAGTAGGTTCCGGAGGCGTACTTCACCCACGGCTTCTGCTCATCGAAGGCGCCGGCAATCTTCTCGCCGCTATTAGTGAGGAAGACGGGCAAGGCCCCGATCTGCTGCCAGTCGGCCAAGTCGCCATCGACCTGCGGCGCGCCGCGGCCGATGACCGCGACGGAGATCCTCTCGGTCCACTGGGCGTTTCCGAGATCCGTCTCGGCCGTGACCGTGACGGGGTAGCCTTCCATGACTCCCGTCGCGCCGGCTACGGAGAACGTGAAGGTCTCGACGGCCTCGGGCGCAAGGGCGAACGGCCTAGTGGCATTCTCAAGCTTCAACCCCTCCGCTGCTGCACGAAGCGTCCCCCGTAACGGGATGGGATGGATGTTCTGGAGTCTGACCTCCAGGTCTGGCCGGCGGCCTGGATCGGCCGCGAGATCCTTCAGGACAATCTGGACCGGCTCGAACCCGCGGTAGAGCGCCCCTTCCAGCGCCTTGCGGAATGCAGCCAGGTCCCCGCGGAACTCCACGTAGGTCGGCTCGCCGTGCACCGGGATGTGGAGCCGCCCGTCCTTCTCGGGTGCATCGACCGGGTTGGCCAGCGTGTCGTAGACCGCGAGACGGCCGCCGGGCTGCGGCAATTCCATGGTGGCCGTCTGGTGGGCATACCGCCAGTGCGGGTGCCCGGGCCACTCGCGGTCGCTGTAACCCACGTGGGTGATCACGATGGCCACGTGGCGGTCCTTGCCCTTCCACAACATCACGTAGGGCGGCCGATGCGGGTGGACAAAGCTGTCGAACTCGAGGTCCCCGATCAGGTGCTGGGCAGCCGCGACGACTATGCCGTTGGAGTTAGGCAGCCCGCGCGGGTCGTCGTAGAGACACAGGCCGTCGAATGCGCTGGACAGCCGCGCGCCGTGCGCCAGCTCCCAGAGGGCGTATCGCAGGGCGTTGGCGTCCCCGCGGTAGTTCATCCAGCTCTCGGTGTCCCAAACCTCGTCGCCATACGTGCGAGCCAGGCCGTAGGCGATGGACAGGGCCGGCTTCTCGTAATGGGTGCTGATGACGTCGATGTCCTCCGCGCGCCCGGCAGCGTACATCTTCCAGAGCGTGTTGTGGGCGGAGTCGGCGCAAATCACCTTGATGCCCTTGTCGACCGCGTCGCGCGCCTCGCGGACGCGACGCACGAGCTGGCGGTAGTGCTCTCCCGTGGACCCCCAGCCGCTGATCCCGCCGCCCTCCCACGGCTCGTTCCAGACGTTGGCCCCGCGGACCACGTCCTTGTAACGCTGCATGTAAGCCTGCCAGGCGTTCTTCCAGTCGTCCAGGTGGGCCGTGGCGGGGGCTTGGTCGCCGCCGGCGGGCCGGGCCCATTCGGGCGCCCCCTGCATCAGGTTCATCACGCTCAGCTTCGCCTCGCGGACGCGGTCGTGGAAGGCGTCGATCTGGCGCCAGTCGAACTCGCCCTTCTTGCCCTCGAAGCCGCTGCCACCCCAGCCGATCTCGGTACGCACCCAATCGAACCCGAGGCGCTTGAACGCGCGAGGGTGGAACTGCTCCAGGTGGCTCAGCGTATGGCTGAGCGACGCCATGAACTTGCCCGCCTCGTTGAAACACCCCTCGTCGCGCCGGGGCACAATGGCCGCGGCGCCCACGTACTGAGCGCAGAGCTGGTCGCCCTGCTCCAACAACACCGTGACGCCGTATAGGCCGTGACGATTGTCGGGCAACTCGACGTCCAGGGTCGCCGCGCCCGAGCCGTCCGCCGTCAGGGCGATGGACTTCTCGCCCACCTTCGCCGCCTGAACGATACGGTCCTCGATCGGGCCGAAGTCGTCCGGATCGCCGTCGGCCAGGCGGATCAACTGCACAATCGCCCGCCCGGCGATCTTCGCGCCCGCGGCGGCCCGAAACGTGATCGCGGCACGGGGCTTCTCCTGCGGGAAGTACACGCCGTCGACGCTGCCCGGGAACTCCGCCGAGACCGCCACGCCGTCCAGGGCAGGACGAAGGCGGACATCCTCGACCTTTCCGCCTTCGCTGCTGCGGACCTCGACGGCCGACTCCCCCGCAGACAGGCGGAGGGGCAGGAGGAAGATGAACCAGCCCTTCGGGCCATCGGAACCGATGGCGAAGTACGGGTCGAAGACGCCGTCATACGCCTGGTCCTTGGGATACTTCAGCATCTTCCCCTGCACCCAGACGGTGTACCCCAGACGCCGCGCCCCCGGCCCGGGAGGCACGTCCGCCCGCATGGTCAGGTACAGTGTTCCGGGCTTGTCCAGGGACACCTTCTTCGTGAAGGCAACCGATCCGGCCGCCTCGGGAGTCTTGCTGTCGGCTGCCGACACGGGGCCAGGCCCGCACAAGCCCCACAGGAGGGCACCGCTCACCATAACCGTCGCTGCGAACTTCCTGAAGTCCATGAGTCTCTCCTTGCAGGATCTCTCACCGATTCGGTTCGGCGGAGACATCGGGTTTCCACAGGTAGTAGATGATCTTCGCGAACAAGTCGTCCTCGACGAGGATGACATACGTGCCGTCGGCCCGCTTGTGGACGTGGACGGCGCTACTGAAGTCGACGGCGCCGATGCGACCGCCAACCTCCGGCCCCGCCCAGACGCTTCCTACTCGGCTGCCGTCGCTCGCCCGGAAGATGACCACCTCGCCGCACCGCTCCTTGTCGCCCGCTCCCAGGGTGTAGCCGACGAAGACGTAATCCCCCTCCGCGTCCATGCAGATGGGCATGATGTCCCGGCCGCGTTTGTCCGAGAACCGGTACGGGATCTCCGTCGTCCAGGCCAGCTTGCGGTCCGACGACCACTTGTCGTAGCGCCGGATCTCGCGCGCCATCGGATACCATGTCTGCATTGGGGTGGCCTTCGAGTAGGTCGCAAGGAACATCGTGTCCTGGCCGGCAACGTAACGAAGCGAGCGAATGTTCGTGATGTCGTCAGGGGCCTTCACCGTCGTGCGGGTCTTGAGCACATACAGCGGGCCGGCCTTGCCGTCGTCCGGTTCGAGCGGGAACCGGTGGATCTTCCCGTTCTGCTCGCCGATCCAGGCCGTGCCCTCCTCGTCGAGGAAGTAGGCGCGCATCACGTCGATGTCCCCGGGGGCGATTGCGTCGAATTCATCCGCCTGGAAGTCCCCGTCGCCATTCTTGTCGGCCCACATCCAGGCCTTGTTGTTGTGCGGGTTGTTGGGCGGCCACTCGCCCGGCTTCGATCCCCCACGCGAGAAGACAGCGGCGGGCACGGCGATCTCGCCGTCGAAGCGGTAGACGCAGAGGTGCCCGTCCCACTGGCAGCTCTGCAGCTTCCGGCCGCCGCGGACGCGGACGACGCGAACGCCCTCCTGCCGGATGTGGAGGCGAGGGTCGTTCGGGTACTTGAAGCGGTGGATAGTCAGGGCGCGGTGGGCCCAGCCCGCGTGCGGCCACCCCTCGCCGGTCGGCTTCGACCAGTCGACCTCGTAGCGGGCGTCCTTCGAGTGGACGCTCGTCTCCTCGCCGGGATCGACGTCCGCCGAGTCGACGAACTCCAGCCCCTCGAGCATCCAGAGGCACTTGCCGGCGGGGTCGAACTTCTGGAGCTTGGCGCCGAAACCGTTGTCGTCGCCGGGCCCGCGGCCATTGGAACTCGCGTAGACGTTGCCCTGCTGGTCCAGGCCGACGCCGGTGAGGCCGCCGAAGCGGTCGGCGGCGACGCGGCCGGGGTTCGGGGCGGCGTAGACACCGCCCGCGACGCCGAGCGTGCCCTTCAGTACGGCGGCACCGTCCACGGCGTAGAAGCGGACCTGCTGGCGAGGCCCGTTGTCGGCCACGGCGAGGCTGCCGTCCGGGGCAAGGGCGAGGCCCGCCGGTTCGCCGGGGTCCGGGATCTCGAGGTTCGCGTACGCGCCGGCGCGGGCGTCGTAGGCCCGCACGCGCCACGTCCCCTCGGCGCCCTTCTGGCCGATCCAAAGCCGGCCAGCCTTGTCGAAGGCCATCTTGTAGGGCGTGTCCGTGTCCGGGGTCAGCCCGAACTCCCGCTTCGGAGCCATGTCGGACGTGCCGTAGACCTTGACCTTCCGGCTGATGGGGTCGGCGAGGAAGAGTTCCCCGTCGCGGGCGGCCACGCCGGTGAGCGACTTCCCGCCCTTGTCGAAGGGCGGGTGAAGGAAGAGGACGTTACGCACGCGTCCCTCCGCCCCCGGCCACTTCGCGGGCTTCCCCTCGAGCGTGTAGCGCGCCACGCCCTGCCACATGGGGTCGCTATCGCCGAGCTTGCGCTCCAGACGAAGGGCGAAAATGAACTGGGCGTCGGCGGTGACTGCGAGCCCTCCGGTGAGGGCGGTGGGGTCGTCGACCTTCCCGATGGCGTCACCGTCCCTGTAGAAGCCGATGGCGCGACACGCCTCGTCCCAGATGGTATTGGTGACGACGCGGCCGTCGGGGAAGACGAAGATATCGTCGATGTCGATCTGGACCCATCGGCCCTTGTTCCAATCGCCTCCCTTGAAGGTGTTGCCCAGCCAACCGGTCCGCCAAACGAGTTGGCCAGAGCCAGGGCCGGTAGCAGGGGCATCGGCCGTCGCTGCTGTGGCATGTACCGCCAGCAGTGCCGACAGCCACAGTGCGGCAATCAATATCAGAGGACAGTGGTGCTCCACGCGACTAAGCTCCCCCATAGCACATCCGATTGGTTGTTCCGAGAGGGACGGGCGAGCAACAGACGACGCATGAGTAACCTGCATCTGAGTGTCTCCTTGTGTCTTCCGTCGCTCACGGCCCCTACGGCAATGGAACCTCGCGGCATCAGCAGGGCCTCGCCTACTTGGGCGCGGCGATCTTCAGCCGAATCTGCCCGTACCTGAGGTTCTCCGTGGGGAATTTGAGCTTCAGCGACTTTCCGTCGGCCTCGACCGTGGCGTCCTTATCCTTCACCCACTTGCCGCTCTCGAAATGCCCCTGCTCGGCCAAGGCCGTGGCGATGTCGCTTCCGTCGGCGCGCCGGAGTTCCACGTCGACCTTCGCCGAGGTTATGATGTATTCATCAGGGTCCATCTTCATAATCAGGCCGTTCGGACCCAGGACGGGGCCGGCGGTGTGGGGCAGATAGGTGTCGTCTGCGGTATCCCCGGTGAGCGTGAATTTGATCTTGAGGTCCTGGTAGTTCTGCTCCCAGGAGTGCCCGGCTTTCGGCACTCGTTTTCCATGATTGGAACCTGGCGGGTAGAAGCCGAGCAGATCACCCGGGTTCCGCTTCGTGACGAGGACGGGCTCCATGGCCCGGACCACCTCGCCGATCGGCGCCCTGGCCCCGACTTCCACTTCGTTGGCGAAGTAATGCCCATTCAACAGAGCGCCGAAGGAGAGTGACCGGAAGTAGTGTTCAGGCGCGGAGAACTCCGGCTCCACCAGCATGTTCCACGGACGAACGTACTTGTGCAGAACTTCCCCAGGGTTGTCAGGTCCCATGCCGTCCAGGCTCGGGCAGCCCATGTGGAAGATGTCCATGAACTCGTTATCGCAGGGGGATGCGCCACACCAGGCATTGGCATACATGGGGATGTTCAGCGCTTCCTTCGCCTTCCGCACCACGATCTCGATGTACTTCCCCGTGTAGTAGGCGCCCAGGGCCCTGCGCGCGTCGTCTTTATTACCGCCGTCTCTCATGCCAAACAGCTGAGACCAGTTCCCTGCCGTGCCGCTATGGCCGTAGTTGTGCCACCTGTCGTATGTGAACCAGCCCAGTTTGGTCTCATCGAACTTGGGAGTGTCGTTGGCCTTCAGATAGTCGAGGAGCTCTTTGGGCACCTGCTCGCCGATGTGCTCATTCGCCGCCGGGCTATAGTCTTGAAAGCAGGGCATCTCGTTTTCGACCTGGACGGCGATCAGCACCTGGTGGCCGGGATCCTTCAGTGCCGCGCGCGCGAGCAGTTTGTTCAGCGCCAGCCCGTCCCGCTCCGCGCATTGGATCGCGAAAGGGGACACGCCCCCATTCTCGGGCTTCCCGTCCTGCTTGAGAGCCGGGAACCCGATCTTCTCGTTCCAGATGTACCCTGGCACGTAGTTGCTCTGCAGGTTCCGCCACGTGCCGAACCACACGATGATCAGGTGCATGTTCCGCTCCCGCGCCGCCTCGATCAGCCCGTCGATCATCGCGTACTCGTAGACGTCCTTGCGGAGCTCAAAACGGTTCCACTGGATGATCGCGCCCACCGTGTTCAGCCCCTGCCGGCGCCACTTGTCGAACTGATCCCCGTAGTACGGCACATCTGCTGCGTCCGTCATGACATCCTCCAGTGTTTCTCCGTAGAGGACGATGCGCGGCTGCCCGCATACCACGATGTTCCCTTTTTCCGCGCGCGGCGTCGAGCCGTCCGGCTTCGGGTACGGCGGGAACACGGTCTTGTCCACCTTGTCGGCCGGCAGGAACTTCGCGCCGGAGGCGTACATCGTCCCCTTGCCATCAATCGTGACCTTCAGGTATCCGTTGGACCCGGCGGCGAACTCGTAGTCGCCCAGGTTGTTCCACCCGATGTGCCCGTCGTTATTGTCCCTTTTGATCGTCGCGGTGCCGCCGGCGTGGCGGATTTCGATCGTCACCTGGCCGCTGTCGCCCCACCAGAAGCGGTTGTGCCACCAGTACACCCGGTGCTTCCCGGCCTTCAGATCCGGGGTCCACTTCGCCCAGGACCCGGCGGAACTCGTCTTTCGGCATGGGACGCTGTCCATCGGCCACAGGTAGTAGTCGCCAACTGGATGGACTTCCCAGGTGCCGCCTTCCGCGTACTCCGGGTCGCCGTTCTTGACAACGATCCCGCCGTCGAAGCTGGGCGTGGCGCCCAGACAAACCGGGCCTGCGGGAACCATGCAAACCACCGCGAAGACCATCGTCGACGCGGTCAACGATCGTGACGTTCTCATGTCATGTCCTTTGTTGTTGCACTGCACCTGTCCACTCACAACCGACAGAGGACTGCGCTCGGATCACGGCGCCGGTGCAGTGATCTTCAGCCGAATCTGCCCGTACTGCATGTTGGCCGTCGGAAACTTGAGCTTCAGCGACTTTCCGGCGGCCTCGACCGTGGCGTCCTTCTCCTTCACCCACTTGCCGTTCTCGAAATGCCCGTGCTCCGCCGAGGCCGCGGCGATGTCGTGCCCGTCGGCGCGCCGGAGCTCCACGTCCACCTTCGTCGAGGTGATGACGTAATCATCCGGACCCATCCTGATGATAAGCCCGTTGCCGTTCAGCAACGGACCGCCCGTGTGCAGCCGGTAATCGCGCCATTCGGTCTCGCCCGGTAGATGATCCACCGTGGCCGTGAACTTGACCTTCAGATCCTGATAATCTTGCTCCCACGTGGAACCGGCCTTGTGGAGCTTCTTGTCAAGAACCGGAGTGAAGCCAAGCAGGTCACCGGGGCTTCGCTTCTGAACCAGCAGCGGCTCCATCGTCCGCACCAGGTCAAACGTCGCCTTGGTCCGCATCAATTCCACTTCCGCTTGCCAGTACTGCCCGACCAGCAGCGCGCCCATCGAGAGGGCCCTGAAATAGTGCTCCGCCGGTGAGAACTCGGGCTGCACGAGATTGTTCCAGGGCCTTATGTACCTGTTAAGTACTTCGCCATAGTTGTCCGGTCCCATGCCATCCAGGCTCGGGCAACCGACGTGGAAGATGTCCATGTACTCCCAATCGCACGGGGACTCGCCGCACCAGGCGTTGGCGTACATGGGGATGTCGAGCGATTCCTTTGCCTTCCGCACCACGATCTCGACGTACTTCCCCGTGTAATAGGCGCCCATGGCCTTCCGCGCGTCGTTGGGCCAGGGCTGCTTGCCGAACACGTCCTCCCAGGTCCCCGACGTCTTGCTGCCGTTGCCGTGGTACCGGCTCCACGTGAACCACCCCATCTTTGCCGGGTCGTGCTTCGGCGTGTCGATGGACGTGAGGTACTCCAGCAACACCTTCGGCACCTGCTCACCGATGTGCTCGTTGGCTGCCGGGGAGAAGTCGCAATAGCAGGGCATCTCGTTCTCGACTTGGACGGCGATGAGCACCTGGTGGCCGGGATCCTTCAGTGCCGCGCGCGCCAGCAGTTTGTTCAGCGCCAAGCCGTCCCGCTCCGCGCATTTCGTCGCGAATGGCGACACACCCCCATTCTCGGGCTTCCCATCCTCCTTGAGCGCCGGGAACGCGATCTTCTCGTTCCAGATGTATCCCGGCACGTAGTTGCTCTGGAGGTTCCTCCACGTGCCGAACCACACGATGATCAGGTGCATGTTGCGCTCCCGCGCCGCCTCGATCAGCCCGTCGATCATCGCGTACTCGTAGACGTCCTTGCGGAGTTCAAAACGGTTCCACTGGATGATCGCGCCCACCGTGTTCAGCCCCTGCCGGCGCCACTTGTCGAACTGATCCCCGTAGTACGGCACATCTGCTGCGTCCGTCATGACATCCTCCAGTGTCTCTCCGTAGAGGATGAGGCGCGGCTGGCCACAGACGATGATGTTCCCCTTCTCGGCGCGCGGCGTCGAGCCGTCCGGCTTCGGGTACGGCGGAAACGTGGTCTTGTCCACCTTGTCAGCCGGCAGAAACTTCGCGCCGGAGGCGTACAGCGTCCCCTTGCCCTCCAGCGTAACCTTCACGTACCCATCGGTACCCGCGGCAAAGTCGTAGTCGCCCAGGCTGTTCCAGCCCGAATGCCCGTCGCCGGTATCCCTCTTGAGCGTGTCGGTCTTGCCGTTGTGCCGGATCTCGATGGTCACCGGGCCGCCCGCGCCCCAGACGATGTGCCACAGGTAGACGCGGTACGTCCCGGCCGTCAGCTTCGGCGTCCACTTGGCCCATGAGCCGGCGGAAGTGGTCTTGCGCGACTCGATGTTGTCTGCCGGGTAGCGATAGTAGTCGTTCCCATTCTTGCCGGCCTCCCAGGTGCCGCCCTCCGCGTATTCCGGGTCGCCGCTGTTGATGACGATCGACCCGTCGTACGCGTTGGTGGCGGCGAGTGACGCAGCCAGTACGACCCACACGCTCATCGTCGGAGTATTCATGGCATTCCTTTCCCTGCAATCAGGCCTTCTTTTGCGGCGGCCCTCGGACCGCCTGACGCGCCTACTTCGCTGTCCCCGCGCCGACGGCCGGTGTCGCCTCCGGCCTCCAGCGAAACACGAGAAGCTTCCCGCACCACTGCTCTTCGGCGAGAATCACGTACTCGCCGTTGGCTCGCTGGCGTGCCTTGATGCTGCCGGCGGTCATGTCGTACCACCCGTGGGCGATCTCCTTGGGACACTCAATTCGCCCAACGGATGACCCGTCTGACGTCCGGTGGACGTGGATCACGAACGTCGTGGTGTTGGCCACGAACAGGTAATCGCCGGCCAGGCTGACCGTCGTGGGGCAGCCCTCCTGAACTAAGCGGGCGGTCCAACTGGACTTCCGGTTCCCGCCCTTCCAGTTCGGGTACTTCCGCATGACCGTCCCGGCCGACCGCCAGTCGCGATCGTCCGGGACTGCGGGGGTCCGCCCGCTCAAGTAGACGGTGTCGGCGGCCGCGTCGTACTGGATGCGCAGCAGCTCGCTGAAATCCTCCGGCGCTTTTTCCTCGACTTTTGAGGCGACGCGGTACACGGGCGTGCCGACCCCATCGAGCCCCTCGCAGGGGAACCTGACGATGCGCTTTTGCCCCGCGTACCACAGGCTGCCGTCGTCGCCCACGCAGAGGCCGCACGTGAAGGGAAACTCCACGCCGGCCTCGAACTCCCCATCGTCCTTCTTCCCGTTCCCGTCCAGATCCCTCCAGATCCGCTTGCCCTTGTTGTCGAAGTGCACGCACCACACGGCACACTCGCCCTCCCCGGCCTTTCCGAAGCGGTAGATCCTGGCGTCGCTCCATTGGTAGTCGAGCATGAACAACGTGCCCCTGACGCGGAACAGGTTGGGAGAGCCATAACCGCCCCGCGGATCGTCCGGATACTTGAGGGGGTTGACCGTCACGCCCTTGTGGGTACCGCAGAGCGATCCAGGCTTCATGCGATCGTAGTCAACCACGAAGTGGTGGAAGGGGAGGTAGACATCGGTCTCAGACGCGGGATCGAAGTCGGCACAGACCTGGTAGGCGAGATTGTAGTGGGACCACACGCGAGACCCGTTCGGCGCGTACTTCTCCAGGGTGGCCCCGCCGCCGGACGAGGCCACGTGGATGTTCCCCGTCCCGTCTGTCGCGATGGCGCTGGGGTTGAAGAACCGCTGGGGCCCGGCGGCGCCAGGCGTGCCCGCGAATACGCCCCCCGGCACACCGAACGTCCCGTGGAGACGTGGGGTTGTCGTGATGTCCACGTAAATCCGGATGTTCTGCGCCGGGCCCTGATCCATGACGAGGAGGCGGTCGTCCTTGTCGATGCAGAAGTTCGACGGCTTGACGCCACCCGGGAACGAGATCCTCTGGGGGAGGAGCTCGCCGCGGGTCGAGTAGCGCAACAGCTGCGCGGTCTCGCTCAACCGGCCCTTCAGGACCCAGAGCCCGCCTTGTGAATCGAAGCGTATTCGGCTCGCCCCGTCCACCACCGGCCAGCTGCGGGTCATCTTCTGACCGTCGAACGGGAGGGCGTAGACCTTGATTCGGCTGTCGCCAGGCTTAGGATCGCTCACGTAGAGCTCGTTCTTCAGGGCGGCGAGCCCTTCGACCGGAACGGCATCCGGAGCATCCTTCTTGTCCAGGTTACGGACGCTGACGACCAGCAGACTGCCATCGGCCTTGGGTTCGCCGCGTTCCCCGTTGCTCGGCCCGAGCCCGCCGGGGTACTCGACGGCTTCGCGTCGGAACGCTCCCTTGAGCGGGTACCGGCGCACGCCGAACCACTGCTCGTTCTTTGGCGGATACCAGGTCTTTTGCGGCTCGCCGCTGTTGCGCTGTTCCATCGCCAGATACATGTAGCGCTCGTCCGCCGTGACCGCGGCCCCCCCCGTGCTGGCCCACATGGGATACTGGCAGTAGCCGATCTTCTGGCCGTCCGGGCCGAACAGGGTGCCGCAGTGAAGACCCTCGTCGTAGCTCGTGTTGGCGCAGAGGGTCCCATCCGGCGCGACGAAGAGGTCCTCCGCCGCCCACGCGATGTGGGCCTCCGTGCTGCCGCCGGCCCCGGTGTTACCCAGCCAAGCCACCTCGCACCGCAGCGGCGGTCCCGATGCCGTGGCTGGAGCGGCCGCCTCCTTCCCGGGTTCGCCGGCCGACGCCGGCAGGCTGCCCAGCCCGAACAGCAGCGCGAATGTCAGAATGGTTTTCATATGTCAGTCCCGCTTCTCCTGCGATGCGTCCGGCTTCGTGGCACTGCCGGCCGAGATCTTCGAACCGGCGCCTTCGGCCGGTTTCTCGACCCCGAAGATCTCCAGGTGATTCCAGCGGTCGTTCTCGTACGTCTGGAAAGCGTCCCAAACCACCAGCATCTGGTTGAACTTGCCGGGGTGCGCGAACAGGAAGTCCTTACGAATGTTGGGGTCCTTGTCCCATGCCTTCTGGAGAATCCAGCCCTGGCCGGCGAGGTCATTGATGCTGCTGCCCTTGAGCGTGAGCGGATCCAGATGGCCA
>Ga0315279_10003039_pt1 | contig 24076 bp, 27 predicted proteins | sample YL17G06_20_MG_FD_203694 | JGI IMG/M metagenome (GOLD analysis project Ga0315279, IMG submission 203694) | Sediment microbial communities from Yellowstone Lake, YNP, Wyoming, USA - YL17G06_20 | ecosystem: Environmental > Aquatic > Freshwater > Lake > Sediment | place: USA: Wyoming | collected...
ACGCTGTAAAAGAACAGATGAAGGAAATATCGCAGAAGCAGGCAGAGGCAATCAAGCACATAATTCAAAGCAGAGACTTCAATTTATCAGAATACAACAAGCTTAAGAAGATTCTGGATAGCAGAGTCGTAACCAGACGAGATGCATCAGCATTCTTAGAGTATTGTTATGCGAAAGTTGGATTCGAGAGATACTTCAATGGCCATCATCACAAGTCTTATGCGGCGTGCTGTTTCTGTAAAGACAGAGACAACCTGAGCAAGATTGAAAACCTAAAGACAGGCAAGAGAAACTGGTGCTCTCAGACCTGCAGAACCAATATCGCTGACCCTGACATCATCAACGTACCAAGAGCAGGCAATGGGCTTAGCTGGGCTCAAAAGATAAACGAATTAGTAAAAATAAGAGGCTTGGCAACTGACATCGTCCAGATGGCGGATGATTCTTCAGGGGGTGTTGTTCCTAAGGGGGTTGCGGAAATGGTACAGGAGATAGAAGAAAGAGTGAGTGGGTTGTTGAACAGCAGGGCCGAAGTGAAACGGGCGGAAATATTAGCAGCCGCTGGTGTTCAGCTCAGTGATAGTCAAGCCTGCTGTGCAGAGGCAATGAAAAATGGATGCTGAAAGATGGATGCAGGAGCTTGAGATGTGGGAAAAAGTCCGACACGGTGTCCTGGCAAAAGGAAAAGCAGAAGCCACAGAACAGGAAAGAACAAGACAAGAGACTGAGAAGAGAACCTGGCTCAGGGAGCTTGGGCGAAAAGCCTGAGCTCTTTGTCAGGTTAAGAGGGTAGCAAAAATGAACTATATTACAAACGTTGCTGGTATGCCACTTTTATATGGGTATCAAAGAAACGGCTACGGGCACAGGTATGTCGCAGACAAGGTTCAAACGTACAGAGAAGAACTGCTTCGTCAATACGCCAAGCCGTCTTCTCGCGGCAAATTGGCAGAATATCACTATATCTGCCTTTCACCCAGAGCAAGAGTGCAGGGATCAGCTAATAAAAAGAGCGGGCAGGATGTTCTTGACTGGGCAAGATTACTGTATCAGGTGTCAATCCCATACTCAAACAATTGTAAGGAGGTGGATGAAAAAAAGTCGCAGAAAATGGGCATTAGATTAATGGAACTGAAAACTGATGGAAGCCATTATGAATTCCTTATTCGAGAAAGCATAATGGATGAAATCGTGACGTGGGAGTGTCTGCCGGGTGCAGATACTATCGAGGAGTATCTGAGAAAACATCCTTTTCCACAGGACAAGCTCTATGCAGAAAAGACATTTTTAGAGGATGTGGAGAAAGCAACTGGCTACATTCATCTGGTCGTAGAAAAACGCGAAACCGCTGAGTTTGTCTGTGATTTGTGCTCTGATCTTATTTAAAGCATCATATTCGAGGGGGTGTTAAAAATGGAATTAGAAGAATTTGAACAAGCAATAAGAAAAGACGATTTCGCCATAGGCGACAGCTTTTGGCTGGGCGATTGGGAATTTGAGGTGGTGAACCGAAGAGACGGTGACAGTCTGGTCGAAGATGAGGTCGTTTTCAAGTGGGAATTAACAAAAGATGAGTTCCTCCGGGTGATTGCGGACAACCATCCGGAGATAGAAAATCCAGAGGCGTTTTTTGACAGGCATAAAGATGACATCATGCATCGTTTTATTAAGGGCTTTGATGTCCTTCTTGGTGAATGCGGGGCTACTTATGGGACAATCATGAATGATGCTATTGATGAGGCTGTCAGCGCGGATGAACCTGCATCTGGTCTGCGTTCAGCAGTCAGCGGGTGATGAAAATGGAAGAGACTGTAACCGTCAAGGGCAAGCCAGTTATTGAGATTTACGAGAGCTTTGATGGCAGCTACTGGTTTGTAACTGAGAGGGCATATAGGCAGGATAGTGTCATTGACGGCAAAGTGTATAAGGATGACCAAATTCTCTTTGGTTATGTAAGGCTGTCTGCCTGTCCTGAATGTGCTGAATTCGGATATTTTTCAGAGGCGGAGCTGAAGCTATTGGGCAGCAAGATTTGGAAAGTGCCGAAGAAAAACTGGGCATTTTGTCCTGAGGTGGAAGTTAAAGAGCTTGCCTGAAAAATTTGTTTATATTTGTTAGTTCAAGACCAGCTCTGGCTGGTTTTTTTATTTTCAAAAGACTGAAAGGAGGTGGATGAGAAAATGGATGAAAATACGAAAGAGAAACTGGACAGTTATCTGGAACTGCTGCAAGAAATAAGGCAAAAAACTGATGACTCAAGGGTCGCCACAGTCTTGCTTAGCGAAATCTGCAAGGATCGAAGGATGCAAGAAATAAGGCAAGAAAGAGAAGCTAACGATAATCAGCCGGCCACTGAGAAGCAGAAAAGATTTATGGATGACCTTGGCATAAAGTATCCAAAAAATGTGACGAAGCAAGAGGCCTCTGCGTTGATTGATGAAGAGCTGGGCGAGAATGGGCAGTAGAAGCTAAGGGCAGGTTTTTCAGCCTGCCGTCTGTGCGAGTAGCTAAAGGCGGCAAGGCAGAGCTGGAGCCCCGGCACGACAAAGACAGCCCTCCGCTCAGCGCAGAGGAGCTTGCCGGGTGAGATGGCTGAACAGTCTTGGGCTTTATGTTCAAATCTTTGTAAGGAGGTGGTTGGAAGATGGGAGAGCAAGAAGACAATAGGATAAGCTGGCTGCCGAGAAGGCAGTCTGGCTGGACTGAGTACATGGTGAATATGGGCGCTGGGAGCAGCCACGGGTCCAGATGAAGGTCGAGCAGAACACCATATCGCGAGATTGGACCATTCTGTACAAGGGGCGGAGGTTCTTTGTGAATTTCACTGAGAGCGATGGGCAGACCTTGGCGTTGTGCAACCGTGATAGATGGCAGGTTCATGAGGAGAATAAGGATTCCATCGAGGAGCTCAATGCCTACGTGTTCAACAAAAGTACTCCTGAGGAGCGAGAGCAGGCTAAGGAGAACGCCAAGATAATTGACAGCTTGATAGGGTTTTGTATTCGGAATTTGGACAACAGCTTCATGCAGGAGGTGAAACAGGAGTTAGAGGAACAGAGCCAGAGTCTGGAGGGATAGGACACCCGGCACAGTGCGATATGTGTAGTTTGGGCTTGTTCCAGTCGTGCAGAATAGAAAGATGCTCGTCCCTGAAAGCCATATAAGGCGATTCGCCCAAAAAAGAAGGCTCAGCTAACCATATAAGGCTTTCGGCCGTTGGCCACGGGGCTCGGGATAAGTAGGGACCACCAAAAAGTATAAAAGGTGCTTCTCTGTTGCTGCGTGGACGAAGCCACGCTTTTGAACTTTTTGGCTCTATTGACTGCTCAGCCCCTAAAAGCGTCAAAGGTGCCATGTCTCCAATCGGTTCACCTTTCACGCTTTTCGCCTTCACTCCCTTCAGGAGTCAGGGCTTCGCTGATTCGTCACCGGCGTTCGTGCTGCGACGGATGAACTGCCAACATTACGGCCATCGCGCTGTTGCCGCGATGCCATACGAAACACTTCGCGTATGGCGGGATTCTCGGATATACTGCCTGAGCATATGGCCTGTGACGTTGATGTAACTGTGCCGAGATGCGATAGGGTTAGAGAACATGCATTGCCTTTTTGTCTGCTACGCAAACGCGCAGAGAAGCCCAACAGCAGAAGATGTTTGCAGAAGGATAGCCAGGGCGAATGATCTTGATATAGAGGCAAGTTCAGCTGGTATCTCGAGGGGTGCAGACAGACCTTTGACAAAAGAAATGGCGGACAAAGCAGACAAAATTTTTGTTATGGAAGAGGACATAAAGGCAGAGCTGGTGCAATTCTATCAGCAGAACCCAGCCAAGATAATCTGCTTGGATATACCTGATGTATATAACCGCGATGATCCCTTGCTGATACATATTTTAGAGGGCAAGCTGTACGAGTTTTTGGCAGGCGAGGGTCTCCTGTGAGTGACACACAACAATTACGAAAGGCTTGGATCCCTTGTCGATATGGCAGCGTGTAAAGAATAGCTTGGGTTTTTGAAAGGGCAAACGATATGAATACGGGGATTAAGGAAAGGTTCATAAGGCTGTGGGAGAAATATTTCGACGGGGCAGAGCTGCCTATGGTCTTCTATTACACGGATGAGACTGGGGTAGTGGAAGTGGTGGAGCCTTGTTCTGGGCATAAGTGCATTTTTGCTGACCTGTCAAAGGTAAGGGAAGGAAAATCTCTTTGCTTTAAGGCTGAGTCAATTGGCTGTTTCGGTGGGAAGAGATATCTGGGTTTTACTGACGAGGCTATGCCGAAGTTTGAGTATCTTCTTTCTTACGGCATTCCAGGAAAGCTCGAAGGGGAACGCTACAAGAAATCGCCTGAGCTTGTGAAGGAAATTATGGAGAGAATGCCTGAATTCAAAGCTCCCGGCAGGTCTATTGTCTTTAAAAGATGGGATATGCTTGAGGATATAGATGAGCCTGATGTGGTTGTTTTCTTTGCTCGGCCGGATGTATTGTCAGGGCTTTTTACACTGGCAAATTTTGATGAGGCAGTAATCAACGCTGTATTTGCGCCATTTGCTGCTGGGTGCGGGTCAATTGTTCGGTATCCTTATCTGGAAAAAGCATCTGAGCATCCGAGGGCTGTTTTAGGTATGTTCGATGTTTCTGCACGGCCATTTGTGCCTAAAGATGCGCTGAGCTTTTCTGTGCCGATGGTAAAGTTTATGAAGATGATTGAGAACATGGACGAGAGTTTTCTGACAACGGCGTCGTGGAGCAAGGTGAGGCAGAGGATATAGTGAGGTAACGCGGAGAATGATCAGCTATTTCAAGAGCTTATGGATTTAACAGCGGTGCTTGAATTTATCACAGACAAAGAAATCTATGAAAAGGTCATCTGCGGGCGTATCCCTAAGGCCAAGAAGTTCCTTTGGCTGGCAAGTTCTAATGTGAAAGACCTGCATGTGGATAAGCAGGGCAAGATGGTTCCTTTTCTGGAGGTTTTGTCTGATGTGGTGAAAAAGAAAGTCGAAGTGAGACTTCTTCATGCGAAAGAACCTGGGCCTGCATTTAGAAGAGACTTTGACAAGTATCCAAATTTGATAAAAGGTATGGAAAGGGTTTTATGTCCTCGTGTCCATATCAAATCCGTTATTATTGATGGTGAGTTTGCTTACACAGGCAGCGCCAACCTTACTGGTGCTGGTATGGGTGCCAAGACAGCAGGGAAGAGGAATTTTGAATCTGGCATTATTACCGATGACAAGGGAATTGTGGCCAGGATAATGGAGCAGTTTGACAGGATCTGGCGGGGTGAGCATTGTCGCGAGTGCAAGAGAAAAGAATTTTGCGCTGATTACAAAGACCTTTTGTTGTAATGAAATGCAGGGCATATCTTGATATAGAGACTACGGGCTTAAGCCGCTACGACTGTGAGCTAACGGTAATTGGCATTGGTCTAGAAGAAGGCGCCGAGATTCAGATAATCCAACTCATAGAGGATGATTTGTATGAACAGCGGCTGATGAAGGTGCTTGAAGGTGCGGACGAGATTTACACCTACAACGGGAGTCGCTTTGACTTACCGTTTATTAGAACCCAGCTTGGCGTGGACTTGAGCCAGTGTTTCGAGCACAGGGATTTGATGTACGATTGCTGGCGGTACGATTTAAAGGGCGGCTTGAAGGCAGTTGAGATAAAACTGGGCATAGAGAGGCAACTGAAGGGTGTGGATGGTTATCTGGCAGTGCAACTTTGGTGGGATTATGTGAATAATGGCAATCTTGATTCTTTGCAGACTTTGTTGGCTTATAATGCTGAGGATGTCGTTAATTTGAGGGTGTTGAGGAGAAGGCTGGGGGTCAGATAGGTACATCACGGTGCTGGCCGGTGCTGAGTTTTGGGAAAGGGGCGCAAATGAAAAATATTAGATGCTTGATGGCGATTGGCTTGGCTTGTTGTTTCAGCGCGAGTTTGGCAGTTGGCAGTGAGGCTGGGAAGAGCGAGCCTTTTCCTGTGGCGGCAGGGCAAGTTAATGCCAAAGACCACGGCGCTGTTGGTGATGGCACTACTGACGATACGAGTGCGATAAAAGCTGCGCTGAATGCTGCCGCAACAAAAGGACCTATCTGTTATTTGCCAGCCGGCCATTATCGGGTGAATGGCTCACTAATTGTGCCCGCCGGAGTGGCTTTATGCGGTGCTTCTGGGGGCGTGCCTCACTCAGAGCATCCTATTGGGACTGTTCTTTTGGCTTATGGTGGAAAAGGCAAGGAAGATGGCGAGCCGCTTATTACGTTGAAGCCTAATGCTGTTATTCGCAATGTTGTTATCCATTATCCTGAGCAGACCTTTCCTGATGTTGTGCCGTATCCTTGGACAATCAGGGGTGATGGCGAGATGTGCCAGGTCCTGGATATTACCATAACAAATCCTTACCAGGCTCTTGATTTTGGCACAAAGTGGAACGAGCTGCATATTATAAGGAATGTATTTGCTTGCCCTTTGAAGATCGGCTTGTTTATTGACCAGTGCACTGACATCGGCAGGGTTGAGAATGTGCATTTTAATCCGAACTTTTGGACACGCATGGCACTTACGCCTAAGTGGCCTGGCGGCGATATTAAAGCGTATTTAGGGAAGAATTTGATTGGCTTTAAGATCGGCAAGACCGACTGGGAGTATATAAGCAATTGCTTTGTGATCTTTCCGAAGATAGGGTTTTATTTTGATGATTTTGGCCATGGCCCCGGCAATGCTGTTGTCACTCAGTCAGGAGCAGATATTTGTCCAGTGGCTGTTCGTGTGGATAGAGTGCAGAGACATGCCGGTGTGCAGTTTGTGAATGGGCAGTTTATGGCAACTCTTGAGGTTGGCCAGAAGAATCAAGGGCCTGTGAAGCTAACGAACTGCGGATTTTGGCCTGTGCCTGAGACGAAGGAGCAGATTATAAAAGAAGGGCCAAGCACTTTGATTCTGACCTCTTGCCATTTTGCCGGTTGGGATAGTAAAGGTACACGTGCAGCATCTATCCGGGCCAGCGGCGGTCGGCTGATTGTGAATGGCTGTGAGTTTATGGCTGAGGGCAAGAAGCAGATTGTGTTGGAGAAGGGTTTAGCGGCAGCGACAATTACTGGTTGTCTGTTGCGTGGCGAGGATGGTATCGAGGATAAGTCTGGTGGCGATGTGAAGATTGGCCTGAACACAAGTCATTAGGCCTTCTGTCTTGGATGGCAGATAGAAAAACGGTGGGCGGGGAAATATTAGTCCATCTTATAAAAGCTGGGGTGATTGGCCGACTAAAATCATGGGGCAGATAGAAGATATTCTTAAAAACAGGCTTGATAGGTTCTGCGGTCGACGAAAACGCGGATAGTGCTGACTTGCAGAGGATTTCTCTCGACAGGCCTCAGTTTTCATGTATGGCAGGACCGCCTCCCCTGTGGTATAATCGGCATCCCAGATACGGGATATGGCAGGAGACTTCTTATGGGCAAGAACGATAACCATATCGAGCAAGGGGCCGAGGATCCCTCTCGGACTTTGGATGCCGTCAAGCCTATGTATGAGATCGGCAGCACCATCGGATGCTACAAGCTGCTGAGCGTCCTGGGGGAAGGCGGCTTCGGGATGGTCTACTTAGCCGAGCAGCAGCATCCCATCAAGCGGCTGGTGGCCCTGAAAGTTATCAAGCCGGGGATGGATACCAAGCAGGTCATTGCCCGGTTTGAGACGGAGCGGCAGGCCCTGGCGATGCTGGATCACCCGCACATCGCCCGTGTTTTCGATGCTGGGGCGACGGAATCAGGCCGGCCCTACTTCGCGATGGAATATGTCAAGGGTATCCCGATCACCGAATACTGCGACAAGTACAAGCTGGGTACAGAAGAGCGATTGCGGCTGTTCATTCCGCTGTGTCAGGCCATCCAGCACGCGCACCACAAGGGCATCATTCACCGGGATATCAAGCCGTCCAATGCCCTGGTGATACTGCATGATGAGAAGCCCATCCCGAAGATCATCGACTTCGGTGTCGCCAAGGCCCTGCATCAGCGTCTGACGGAAAAGACACTGTTCACAGAAAAGGGCCAATTCATCGGCACCCCCGAGTACATGAGCCCTGAGCAGGCGGAGCTCACCGGCCTGGACGTGGATACTCGCACTGACATCTATTCGCTCGGCGTGCTGCTCTATGAGCTATTGACGGGGTGCACACCCTTTGACACACAGGACCTGCGCAGCAAGGGCTACGCCCAGATGCAGCGGATAATCTGCGAGCAGGACGCGGTCAAGCCCTCGACAAAACTGACCACGCTTGGCGGCAAGCTGGATGATATCGCCAGGCATCGCAGCGCCACGGCCGACCAACTGCGAAAGTCGGTGCGAGGGGACTTGGACTGGATCGTGATGAAGACGCTGGAGAAGGACCGAACGCGTCGTTATGAGACGGCCAATGGTCTGGCGATGGACATTGAGCGTCATCTGAACAACGAGCCGGTCACGGCCCGCCCGCCGAGCAAGCTCTACCGATTCGGGAAGCTGGTGCGGCGAAACAAGGTGGTCTTGGACGCGGCTGCGGTTGTGATGGCGGTGCTCTGCGCGGTCGGCCTACTCGCACTGTTGTTCTTCCACCATCAGGCCAGAATCCGCTGGGCGAGGGAAGTGGTCATCCCAGAGGCGGAGCGCACAATCGCGCTGCGGCAGTCCGCAGACGCACATTCGATTATGGCTTATCGGCTGGCCGAAAGCGCAGAAAAATACGTTAGCAGCGATCCCAAGCTGGCTGACCTCCTATCTCGTTGTGCCGTGAGAATCGACGTCACGACTGATCCGCCCGGCGCCCGGGTGTTTTGGAAAGCAGCGGCGGAGCCGGGACGGCAATGGCAGGACGTCGGCCTTACGCCCATTAAGGGAATCCGTGTCCCCGCAGGATATTTGCTATGGAGGATGGAGAAGGATGGGTACGATACTCTGCTGGCCGTGACCTGCACCTATGATATTACAGTCCGGTTGGCTAAAGCACCTGTTCCTTCCAACATCTTTAGGGTCCTGGACAAGAAAGGCAGCCTCCCGCCCGGGATGGTCCGGGTCGCCAGCGTCAAGACGGCCCTCGGACAGGTTGATGATTTCTTGATCGATAAATATGAGGTCACCAATCAGCAGTATAGAGAATTCATCAGGACCGGCGGCTACGAGGACCGAAAGTATTGGACACATGTCTTTACCAAGGAAGGTAAGACTCTCAACTGGGAAGAGGCCATGGCTGAGTTCGTGGATCAGACGGGTAAGCCGGGTCCTTCGACATGGCGCGACGAAGATTTCCCTCCAGGCCAGGAGAGCTACCCCGTTTCCGGAGTGAGCTGGTACGAGGCCGCCGCTTATGCAGAGTTTGTAGGGAAAAGTCTTCCGACCGGGTATCATTGGGGAATCGCCAGGGGCGAATACACGCCTCTCATCTATTATAGGGGCACGTTCCTCTCGTACATATCCCGAAAGAGCAATTTCAGAGGTAAAGGACCAGACGCCGTAGGAAGCAACGACGACGCCACCGCTTTTGGGGCTTATGATTTGGGAGGAAACGTCAGGGAATGGTGCTGGAACGAAACCTCGGGTGCCAGAGTTGTCCGGGGTGGTGCTTGGAACGATGCCACCTACCTTTTCAGCGACTGGAGTCAGTCTCCGGCCTTTGACCGCTCGCTCAGGAATGGCTTCCGTTGCGTCCTCTATTTCGACCGGGAAAAAATCCCTGCTCAGGTATTCGAGCCTTATCTTCGGCAGACGGTCGATCTCTACAAGGAAGTGCCGGTTCCGGACTCCGTATTCGAGGTTTATAGGAGCCAATTCTCCTACGACAAAACAGAATTAAACACCGAGGTGGAAAGCCGGGATGAGCGATCTCCGGACTGGGTCCAGGAGAGAGTCTCTTTTGATGCATCCTATGGAAACGAGCGGACGACTGTCTATCTTTTCCTCCCGAAAAACGTTCGGCCTCCCTATCAGACTATTGTCTATTTCCCGGGTGCGGGTTCTAGCGCAACAGAATCGAGTCAGAATCTATCAGACTATGGTGAATTCAAAGCAAATCTCTCATTCCTGCTCAGCAATGGGCGAGCTGTCGTTTACCCCATTTACAAAGGGACATTCGAACGGAGATTGGGGGCTTCCTATGCCGTCGATTCCTACCAATATGTCGAGGCTTGCATTCAACGGGTGAAGGACTTCAGGAGGACTGTCGATTATCTCGAGACGCGTCCGGATATCGACAGCAAGAAGCTCGCTTATATGGGTTTTAGCTGGGGAGGTCGCATGGCGCCCATCATCCTGGCCGTGGAGGATCGCCTGCGGGCTGCCATTGTGCTCGTCGGAGGCCTGGAAACCGGCCGAAGGCCCGAGGTTAATAATTCGAGCTATATCAGGCGAGTGAAAATACCCGTCCTAATTCTCAGCGGCCGCTATGACATGGCCTTCCCTTACGAGACATCTTCAAAACCTATGTTCGATCTTTTGGGGACTCCGGAAAAGGATAGGGATCAAAAAGTATACGAAACTGACCATTTCGTTCCCCCCAACGAACTGATGAAGGAAAGCCTGACCTGGCTGGACCGCTATCTGGGCCCGGTCAAGTGAGTTGGCTTTCGGTCATCTGAATATCCCAATTGATCAACCAGACTGGAGAGCGGGCAATCGCCGTGACAAGGGCGGGGTCTCAAGGACAAGTTCGAAATCCGAAGGAATCCCGAATGACGAAGGCCGAATTTTCGGGGGAATCATGAAGAAATCCGTGTCTTTCTCTTTCTGTTGTTTTCTAGCTATTCAGGGTGCCAACAATCTATATTCAGCCACTGTTACCCGGAATGACAAGCGTTGGAGTATGGAAAACCCGGATATACGGGTCAGCTTTGACCAGGAACAAAATGTGATTTCTGTATGGGATAAGAAAAGCAATTATTCCTGGGTTAGCGCCACAGGCAGGGAAACTCTCACATCTGCAATTGCAAATGTTACGGAATTGGCCGCTCTTCCCAAGGGAATAAGCATCAGTTGCAGTCATTTCGGCATGAACCTGGACATTAATTTACGCATTCCGGAAAACGGAGCTGAGTTATTCGTAGAAGTCGATTCCCGGGATAAAGACTCATGGGTTTCACACGGTTTGACCTACACGCAATGGGGGTATGGAAAAGGACAGTGCTGGATACAGGAGATGTGTTTCGCCCTGCCCTACCTGTTTGATTTAGACAACGAGAATGCATTTTCCGTGCTTCCATTTAAGCAGGGGCACCTTTACAGGGCTTCTTCAAAATCACACGTTGTTGCTGATACCCCCGGCGAGACAAAATATTTTGTGATGGCTCAGGACGGCATAAATATGCCCTGGTTTGGCATTTCTGATGGAAAAAAGGGATATATCGCGATAGTAGAGACCCCGGCCGATATGCTGATTGGGATGAGCAGGGAAGAGTCTATGGGGGAGTGGCTGCTGAGATATTATGTGTACTGGAGGGCGCAACTCGGCAGTTTCGGGTACGCGCGGAAGATGAAATATCATTTTATGTCCGGTGACACCGGGTACGTGAACATGGCAAAAGCCTACAGGAAGCACGTTACAACGGCGGGCAGGTTCAGGTCTTTCCAGGACAAGAGAAATGAGAATCCGGGGGTGGCAAAGGCGCTTGATAAAATGAAGGGCGCTGTGCTTTGCATTCAGCCGAATGCCCCGTACAAGTTCTGCAAGGGTTTAAAAGAAAGAGGGTTTGATAACGCCGTAGTACACTTGCCTCACTGGTTCCGCTGGCGCGGGGACGTGGAGGGTGATCGAATATCCGCCACAGTCAGAGAGGTGAAAGAGATCAAGGACAAGCTTGGTTATGTGGTAGGGCCTTACGACAGGTGGAATGAATCTACCGACGGTCCTGATGGAGAATTCGAAGCCGGCTGGCCCCCCGAATCCAGCATGCTGGGCCCTTTGTGGGAAAATGGCGATTGGATCGTGGAAAGAAATGACGGCAGGCTGCAGCAGACTTATGAATGGCTTCCAAAATGCATGTATTATGCTACATGTGCTTATGCAAAACACCCTCCGGAAGGGAAGATGTTTGAAACCTGGATAAAACCAAGGCTTTCTGCAAGGAAAAGAATATACGATTTTGATTTCCTGTTTATAGACGGAATGGGGGCGACAGGTTTGTGGGAGTGTTTTTCAGAACAACACAGGATGACGAGAACCCAGGGGCTGGAAGAGAATATAAAAGCCGTGAAATGGGCGGCGTCGCTAGGACAATTGGTTAGCACTGAAAACGGTGTTGATTATTACGTCCCTTACATGGGATTGTGTTTCGGCATACAGGGCGGAGCCGGCGAGTCGGATAGTATTGAACGGATCAATGAAATGTATGAAATACCGCTGTTCAACCTGGTCTATCACGATTCGGTCTCTGATGCCAGAAGGTATGCTTACCCGATAAACAAGAACACCGGTAGGGCAGATAGGCAGTTATGGGCAGAGATGGCAATGCTTGACCTGCTTTATGGTGAAATGCCCCTAATACCCGATTTGGGAGAGGACTGGGACGGCATGTATGCGGCGAACGCCGACAGGATTAACAGGACGGTCAAGGCGGTTATGAGGTTCCACAAGTCAACGGGTTTTGACGAAATGCTTTCCCATGAGTTCGTTTCAGGCGACCACAAGGTGCAGAGGAGCATGTTTAGCTCGGGCTATGAAGTGCTTGTAAATTTCCTGGACAAGAATTATTCATTTGAAGGCATTGAATTGCCGCCACAATCATACCTAGTAAGAAAAGGCGGTGCCGTAATAGAGCAAAACACGCTCGCTGATTTCTTTGAACCCGGATCTCCCAGATGATCGATTCGTTTTTATGTAGCGCCCGCTGCATTCAGCCCGTAGAATAGGGTCGATTCTCACACTCGGTCAGTGAATAAGAGGAGCAACCTATGGGTGACGCATGTCAAGATGCCCTGCGAGTCGGTTTTGACCGTGTCATCAAGTTGGAGTTCCACGGCGCAAGGGTCAGTTCGGATGCCGGTCTTTTCCCCTTTCGCGATCTCGATGAGGCGGCCCAACTGACCGAATCCAGTGCCGCTGAACTGTTCGACTTTCGCACCGGCAGCAATATCCGCCATGGTATGACGGCACTGCTACGTCAGTCCATCTACGGCTGCTTGGCAGGATATGAAGATGTCAACGATGCCGAACGGCTGAGGGTCGATCCAGTCATGCGTCACGTAGTCGGAGGGCGCGCCGTTGATCGGCACGCTGCGTCCACCAGTCAAGTAGCCCGCTTTGAGACGGACGTGCTGTGTCACCCGGATAACCTCGCTGCGCTGATGAATATGCCCGGTCGATGGGTCGACTGGATGCGCCAACGCCGACCGCTCCGTAAGCTGATCCTCGACATGGACAGTTCGGTCAGCCCGACCTACGGCCACCAGGAAGGCACAGCCTACAACGGCCGCTTTGGATGCGAGTGCTACCACCCGCTGTTCCTCTTCAATCAGGAGGGTGATATTGAGCGAGTGCTGCTGCGCCGGGGCCCTGAAAGAGTATATGCAGAGTTAACGCGCGGCGAGAAACTGGAGGATGTTTGTCGTTTTTGCTTGTGTCTTTACTTGAAAGTGGTTGGAAAAATTTATAAAGGACGCGTGTGTTGCATAGCCGGAGCAGAAGCAGAACGATTGATGTAGCCAGCGGTACGTTACGTTAGACCAGAGTTGATAAACAATACAGTAGCCTATATCGATCGCTTTGACGCGTAAACTGCACTCTGTACTCTTGCGGTTGTGCGAACCCTTCCAGGCTAGAGATGAGCCGTCACATTTACAGCGGCTCTTGGACCATAGAAAAGGAGGCCGGCAAATAGTTCACTTCAGACGGACAAGGCATAGATCCCAATTGCCGTTTCTCTCGGAACAAAATAGCACGGATGAGCCGTCTGGCGAGAAGGATGGGTGTGGATGTACCGTAGCGCCCTTAGGCCGATGTCCTTGTGTCAGCAGCTTCGCCTGGCCTGTCTCCGCATCCACCAGATAAATCTGGCCTTCAAAAGTGTCACCCACAGCCCACTTGCCGTTGCAGTCGCCGCCGACATGCCAGTACTTCTTCTGATTCAGGATGTGCAGCGACCGATCCTGAAGAGCAACGTGGGCAATGCCATGCGGTTTCATGAGCATTTCATCATTTTTGGGCCAGATTGTGAAAAGTGCCTTGTCAGCTCCCCACCACACCTCGTGCGTCACCCATTCATCGTAGGTCTCCTTGTAGAAGGGACCGTTTCCCGAGCCGTCAGCGTGAACAACCCAAATGCGCTGCTCAGAGTCGCCGCCAGTCTCCCAGCAATACATGATCAGGCCTGAGATGGTCGGATGAGCCTGACAGTGTCCTACTCGAAAGTCCAGATCGATGATCTTTCTAAAAGTGGCTTGTTCAGTATCCAGGGCCAAGAGAGACCAAGAGTTATCACGCTGGATGCCCAGGTAGATGTCCTTGCCGTTGCTGTCTACGGTGAGAGTCCCGCTGAGTTGTGTGTTCTCAGGCAGATCAGCCACCTTACGGCGAAAAGAACTCTTGGAAGCATCATCGCCCAGTTGTAGCACGGCATCAATGTCAAGATCCCAGATTTCGCGGCCTGATGAGTAGAACATCTGATTCTTGGTGTGGCTGAGGCATGCGTTACTTGGCCCCCTGTCATTGGTGAGTTGTGTGATTCTGCCAGTCTCTGTTGAAATGGCGAAGTACTGGTTAGAACCGGCTCGGTCTGACATGAAGACAATATGTGCCTGATCTGCAGTCCAACTTAAATGGGTCTGGTAGACCTTGTCATCTTTTGCAGGTGAGGTTGTCAGCATGGTGATTTCCGCGCCTGTTGCTGCGTCGACATAGGTCATTTTCTCAGGCGGGAATCGCCTGCCCACACCCACTACTTCCCCCACGGGCTGGCTGCAATAGGCCGAAGTGCCCAATGCTAGCACCAAAAACATCGATCTGCGGGTTGCATGAAGAGGATGTGTCATATCCCAGACTCCCGAGTCAGCAGAACCGGCAAGGTGCTCATTCGTCAGATACTGCTCTCTACTTCGATTCAAAGTCGCGGTTGGTGGCGTAGACGTGGACCCCGAGTCCACTAATGCCATCGCGGAAGCCACCGTTACTCACGACATGGGTTTCCTCTGAGTATAGTCGGTAGAGGGTCTTGCCCTCCAGTTCCCTTGGCAGGCTGGGAACTGAAAAAGAAATGCCTTGGGCGTATTCATTGACAGCGATCAGAACCCAGTCGTCGCCCGTCCTACGCAGCATCAGCCTGGGTCCTTGGCTGTCAATGGAGCCATAGGTTTCGTCTGCGATGGCAACAGGCTCAATGCTCACGCAATCCCCCACGATGGCAGGCTCGAGCGCCCGAAGCTCCTTGGCCACCCTCATCAGATCCTGCCACAAGGGGCTGTCTTTCTCAATGTAGTCTGTGCCCCAGTACAGGATGGCATTAGCTCCATGCACGATGGCGTCGTAGGCCATGAATCTCGTCTCGCCAAAGTGCGGCCGGCGGCCCTTGGCTGGATCAGGGTCCTTTTTGCCTTCCGCACTGAGGTCCCGCCATCCAAATCCCTGGAGGACCATCCAGATGGACTTGCCCGGTGCTGCCTCGCGCATCCGATCCGTATAGGCCCCGACACAACTGAGGTTTGTATCCTTCAGGTCGCTGTGCCCGACGCCATAGTTGAACGGCACTGGGTAGATATCACAACCTGCAGCGTCAACCATCCCGTTGTACTTTCGCAAGCTGCCTGTTGAATTGCGTGGTGCGTGGTTCTGCCAGATGGGACGCCTGGAATCGAGCTGTCGCACAAGATTGCAGCCACGGGCAGTAGTCTCAATGAGCCTATCGGACTCTGTGGGACTTTGGGACATCTTCCAGGTTGGATGAGGGTTTTCTGCTTTGAGTTCTACCCACAGGGTATCATAGAGTTCTTCAGCCTGTTTCCAGAGCCCGCGTTCATCATAGTCGTCGGCTCTGTCCAGCAGCGAACGCCATTTTGCAGTAGTGGCATCTGGTGTGTTGGCCTTGGCTTCTTCGATATGCTTGCGGAGCTCCCTCTGCTGCCCACCAAAAATCCAGGGAAAGCGCGACCACCAGATGTTCCAGAGTGCTTCGTCCGGCAGTTCCCAGACCAGCAATGCCGGATGCTCTTTGAACTTGCTGATAGTACTGGCCAGCCTCTGTCCGCCTTCAGGGTCATTGTCGTTCAACTGGACTGCAGAGCCAAGACAAATCCATGCATACAGCCCATGTGCGCGCACTTTGTCCAGCAGGTTTTCGTCCTGCGAGACCCGAACTAGGTTAAAGCCGTTTTTAGCTATTTCCCTGAGTTTCTCATCATCTTTCGGCAGCTCGTACAAGCCGATAATCAGTCGAGGGATGCCATTGATCTTCAGGAAGCCGTCCTTGTTGAGGTGGCTATCGGTTTGTGTACTGTTGCGGTTGGTGGCACTGTCTGTAGCTGATGTCTTTTGCATGGGCAGGGCAACGAACAATGAGAATGCCACAGAGCACAAGACCATTTTGTACGTCACTTTGTGCATGATGTAATCCTCTACTGATAACCCTAGACGTTCCTGCCTATACAGTCTATCAGGTGAGCCATGAAATGATAGGAGAATGTTTACGGATGACCCACACGAGATCCCCCCAATATGCCTCAAACTATCCCCTTATCGGTGTTACCGTGGAGGGCTCGGCAAAAAGTGCAAGGCTATGTTGCCTTCTCTGTCTGTGAAAGAAGCTGCTTGCCGTGTTCGGTAAGCCGAATGGTCGTCAGCCTGCCGGTTTTGGTGATATCGGTGTGATCGTCAATCAGACCATCTTTGAGCAGTTGCGCCTTTAGCTTCTGGCCTTGTCTTACCGATAGACCGAGGCGTTTGTATCTGGCGGCCACGCCACTGTCGGGATACCTCTGAATATCGCCAAGGAAGGCGATCTCTTGCGCATTAGGTATAGCAAGATGTGAATAAAATGGTAAGTTCGCTGCAACCAATTTGGTCTCAGCGATTGCCGGAGCCACGTCCTGCATGTGCTCTCGAATGTGGTCATCTGCGATACGCCCTTTTTCAATAACAAATTCCGGCACCTCAATCATAAATGGTGTTGCAATCCTGCCCTGAAGCTTGACTATGGCCTGGCCGACCTTGAGTGTACCTAGGAGGTCTTTTTCCTGGTCAAGCAAAAGGCACTGAGCCATGGCATTAATATCAGACTTATGCTTTAGGTTCATGCAAATCGTACAATACGTATTTCCCAAAGCAGGCAAACTGATCTGGCTTGGATGCTGGTCCAGGATAATAAGGCTTTCACCAAATTCCCTGATCTCACGAAAGGTAATCTCCATTACTGACTGCCCGCCCACCAGACTCCTTCTTTCCCCTGAGAATATATGATGGGCCTCCTCAATAAGAATGGCATGCTTAAAGATCTCACGCTGTTTTTCAACCATACGCCGATGATGAATCCAAAGCAGAAGCGCCTCAACAAAGAAGATTTTGTCCTGCTGTGTTAAGGCATCCAGCTCGAGAATTACAGTCTTATTGAGGATATGTTCGAGGTTCTGATTCTCTCCAGTATTTACGAGTGTATCCATATCGCCGAAACACAAGGATGCAAGTGCCCGAAGCGTAGAAGAGAGCCAGCCCGCTTCTCTTCCTCTTGCATCACGATTTCTGGCCTTTTCAAGGACATCTCGAAATGTTGGCCAGTTTATAACTTTGCCTGAATAAACTCCTGCTTCCTCATAGACTGAATCAATAGCCTGCTGCAGAAGATACATCACGCCGTTACCTAAAAGATAGGCGTGTGCAATTACCTCTATGAGTTTTTTAAGCCATGTTTTTGGATTTGTGCCTTCTGGCGGGATAAGAGGATTGAAAGTAAAAGGAGCGATGTTCCTGCCGATAGTATAGACTTCAACGTTTTTGAATTCAGGTAACGCAAGTAAGTCACGATAATTTCTCTTCCAGTCGAATATAAGCACAGGCTTTCCTTTTTCCTGAAATCGTTTGAGGATTAGAAAGCCAATATTTGTTTTACCTGCACCGCTTCTTCCAAATACCCCGACATGCTGAATCCATTCTTCTTCTCTTAAACCAAAGTCGTAAAGGCATTGGTCAGCGTAGACTACAGAGCCAATAGTATAAGGGCCGTATGCTTGTTTCTCTGAAGGCGGGATAAGGCCAGGCTGACTGTTGTCTAGATCCGCCGGCAGATACTTGGCAGAAAGTAATTCCAGATAGCTTTCGATCTGTTGTCTGCCTTGATCATCTTCAGCACAATAAGCCTCAAAGACCTGATTCATTTTGTCGCCGAGGATAGGCCTCAGTTTCCGACAAAGCTGCCTTATATACTCGGTCTTGCCAGTTGTACCTTCAGGCATTTTTATCCTCCACGCCGTATAGCATATCCTTTCGGCGTTTTGTCGCACCGTACTCAGAGGCTCCCTCGAAGAGTTTTTGTCTAACTTCAGTGCTATCTTTCCAAAAGTTGATTTCCTCATCGTGCCGTTGCTTTTCCAACTCGATGATGAGCTTTTCGAGGTTTTGCTGGCTTCTTCCACCGTCGATAGGAAAGTGCATCTTGAGGATGGAGAGTTTCTCCTGGGATTGCATGAGGCGATGGTCGATGTCTTTTAGATGGTTTCTGTGAAGTAAGGCTCTTTCATAGAGGATATTTGTTAGGTGTTTTAGGCCGAGCCTCTGCTCTCTGGCCTGGCTGCCAAATATGGATTCAGCGACAGTAGAAGTTTGCGGGCCGGGATAAGAGGTAAGAGCTTCTTTGAGAAGAGCAGCGTCAGGTTTCAGTCTTTCAAAATACCCGTTGCGTGGCCATTGTAGCAATGAATCATAAGAGGCGTTTTCGAGCTTGCTGCCAGAGTACCGACTATACTGGAAATACAATTCTCTTAGCTGAGCGATGTTGTTGTATGCCATTTTGTAACTTTAAAGTGGTAATATAGAGAATCAGGGGTTTATAAGCTTTTCGGTTCGGACGAGTCTGGAATTGACTGGCTAAGGGAGCCTACTCAAACCTCATCTTCCATACGGTCGCAAGAATGCTCGGGTCAAAGGTCAACTGAATGCGGTTGGCATATGTGCGATTTACCTTCGTTGAAATCAGCAGCACCAAACCCAGGCTCTGAAGGTATGAAAGGTTTGAATAGAAATGCACATAGCTGAAAGGCTCTTCATTGAACTGGACGCTTATCCTTTTGTATGTTTCGTATATGTCTTTGACGAAGCCATCGTGTTGGGAAAGGGCAGCCTTTAGAATCAGCAGGTTTTTGTCGTTTAGGTCCTTGACTACGTCGAACATAATATCCCGCCTGGCCTTCTCGAAGTTTTCCTTCAGCGAGACAGCGGGTTCCAATGCCCATAGGTATAGCGTCTTTATCGCAACCCGCACATCGGAGTTGGTATTCTTTGCCGTCATGGCGGCAATTTCCCGGATGACTCGCTTGGGCAAAAATGTTAGGCCTGCATCGGCCCGCTCGGTCAGTATCTTTTCTATCTCAGTAGCGTTGTAGCTTCTAAAATGAACTATCTCTGGCTGAAGCGTGCTTTTTATGCTTTCATCCAAGGGTGTAAGAAACTTAGGGTTATTGCTCAGAAGGATTGCCATGTAGTTGTTTGCTGACCTACTGATAAGGTACAGGATGTCCTTGTGCTTGTCTTTATCACTCATTAAATCCACTTCGTCGAGCACGAAGACGGTTCTGCCCTTATTCCGGGCAGTGAATCTCTGCCATAGTTCATCCAGGCCACAACCCCGAGGTCGAAGGTCCAGCAAATAAGCAAGAATCTTGAAGCTTGTGTTGTGCTGCCGGCAGTTGACGTACGCGAACTCAAGCTGGGCTTGCTCAGATAAAAGTCTCATAAGATATTTGGCCAGGACGCTCTTTCCTGAGCCTCGCGAGCCTAAAATCAGGACGTTGTTGGCGATTCCTGTCTGCTGGTAACGTAGTAATGCATCGATAACCGGCTTTACTTCTTCTCGCATCAATGGTTTTTGCGGAATGTAGTTAAAGTCGAATACCTCGAAATTGCGGATTTGACCTTTGCTTTTGTCTAAATGCTTCTGTCTTTCTGAGAGATATTGCTCGATGTCCATTTTGGCGTGTTAACCTCACCGAACGTATAAACTGTCAGGGGTTTATAAATGTGACGATAGTGGCTGCGGAAGCCAGAAGGGACATACAGCCATTTGGAGCTATACTATATGAGGAACAAAATGGATTCTTAAAGATATTCGGTTGAACGAAAACTACGTGACCTGATAATCCCACCAGGGGAAACTTAGCCGGCGAGTATATTTGACTGGATAATCTCTATGTGTTATACTACTAATCAGCCCTAATAGCGGTAGGGATGCGATTCAGTCCATGTCGGCTATGGTCATGTTCTTGCCGCAGGTGGGGCGTGGAGGATTAAAAATGGCAGCGGCAAACAATTCACCAAGCGTGCGGATAATTGCTTTACTCATTGCGGTTTGCCTTGTCGGTATACCTACCTATGCCAAATACGGCGGGGGCAGCGGAACGGCGGACGACCCGTACCTGATCGCTACGGCAGAGGATCTAATCGCCCTCGGCGACGATCCCAATGACTACAACAAGCACTTTATCCTGACCGACGACATCGACCTTGATCCCAACATCCAGAGCGGAAAGGTCTTCGACAAGGCCGAGCCTCCTTCGCTTTCTGTCCGACCGCCGTTTACGCGCAAATCCGGGTGAGTGGTGATCCCGCCTTTGAATGGGCTTGACAGATGCCAGCAAAACAATTAAACTATGTCAAAATCGACAATCATTTTTGGGAGATTGCACTGAGATGATCAGCTACACCGCTAAATATACCAAGATCGACTCCGGCTACTTGGGGCAGTTGGTCGAGTGGCCCGAAGTTGTCACGCAAGGCAAGAACCTGGAGGAATGTCGGGCCATGCTTCGGGATGCCTTGCGCGAGATGGTCCTCGCATACGAGCAACTCGGTAAAGAAATCCCCGAAGGGAACGCCCTTATCGAACAACTTCCAGTGGAGGTTGAGCGTGTCGGTCAAGCGACGTGATCTTATCCGTCATTTGGAGGCAAACGGCTTCCGGTTGCTCAGGCAAGGCGGTAGTCACTCCATCTACACCAATGATATCAAGGTCGTTCCGGTCAAACGGCACAGGCAATTCGACCGGGTCACAGCGAACGAAATCTGCAAGCAGGCAGGTCTCCCGCCCAAGTTCAAATGACGCTACTGTTGGGCATTCCTATTGATTTGGAGGTTAGGAAATGGTGACCGCAAGCAAATCTTGGGGGATTATCGCAGTAGCTCTATTTCTTTTAACCATTGCAACCACCGCCACGGCCAAATACGCCGGTGGCAGCGGCACGGCGGACGACCCATACCAGATCGCTACGGCAGAGGACCTAATCGTCCTCGGTGAGAGTCCCGGAGATTACGACAAGCATTTTATCCTGACAGACGACATCGACCTGGACCCCAACCTGCCCGGCCGAAAGGTCTTCAACAAGGCCGTCATCGCGCCGGATACCGTCCAGACAACGCCGTCGTTCGAGGGAACTCCTTTCACCGGCATCTTTGACGGCAACGGTCACACGGTCTCGCACCTGACGATCAAAGGTAGAAGTTGTCTCGGACTTTTCGGGCACCTGGCATCCGCAGCGACGGTCAAAGACTTGGGGCTGGTGTCTGTTAAGATAACCGGCTCGGATTGGTACGTGGGCGCTTTGGTGGGCCTCAGCATGAGTGGTCTCACTTGCTGTTATGGCACCGGTACGATCAGCGGCAAGGATGCTGCCGGCGGCCTCATTGGGGACAGCCGAGGCAGCGTTACTCAATGCTACAGCACCTGCATAGTCAGTGGCAACGAGTATGTTGGCGGCCTCGTGGGCTGGAAACTATTCCGGCAGCATCGCCATGAGCTACAGCACCGGTGCGGTCAGTGGAACATCGAATGTCGGCGGCCTGGTGGGGTGGAACTGGGGTGGTCATGTGATCCAGTGCTACAGCACCGGCCCGGCTAGGGGCAGTTCGTGTGTTGGCGGCCTCGTGGGGGACCACTACGGTACTGTGACCCAGTGCTACAGCACAGGTGCGGTCAGCGGGACTGGATGGGATGTCGGCGGGCTGGTGGGGAGTATCCTCGGGCCGAGCGTTGTGACCGGCTCCTTCTGGGATATCCAGACCTCAGGCCAAGCCAAAAGTGCCGGGGGCACAGGTAGGACCACGGCCGAGATGCAAACGGCAGGGACATTCCTCGATGCCGGCTGGGATTTTGTCAATGTCTGGGGTATCGGAGAGAATCAGACTTACCCGTATCTACGCAAATATTCAGCAGCGGATATCAACCAGGATGCCAGTATCAACTTCCTCGACCTTGCGGTGTTGGCCGAGAATTGGCTAACAGCCGTAGCGCCATAAATCGCTGCGTGCCGGAAATCTGAAAGTCGAATGTCGACAACTCCGGTGGCTTTGCCGGACGTCTGTTGCCCCGTGTCGTCCGGGAAATTCGAAACAAGCCCAAAGGACCGAGATTCAAAAGAGGCACGAATGTGAAAACGCGGCGGTTCCCACTTGATTCAGTCAAAGATATGCAGTAAAATACAATCACAGAAGCTATGGATATCCTTGTCAGAATAAAACGCTTGGTCGTTTCGCGGCGGGTCCTTTTCACCGAAAAGGCAGAGATCGAGATGGCAAGGGATGCGCTGACACCGGAACTGGTGTATGAGGCGATTCTGAATGCGCCGGCGATATACAAGGTGCTGCGTTCTCGCAATCCGAAGGCAGGAGGCAGGAGTGAGAGGCTCTACGTAATCAAGGGGTTGACCTTTGACGGAGTTGACATCTACACCAAAGGTAAGATACTGAAAAAAGAAGGAGTTGACATTTTCTATGTCCTCATCTCATCTAAGAAAAGCACCGACATCTGAGGCGTTTCCTTGTCCGGAGTGCGGAAAGATCCAGATGATTCGCGTCGTGGAAACCTGCCAGCTCGGGGACGGGCTGACGGTCAAGAGACTCGCGCACTATAAGTGCCGCTCTTGTGGCTCGCGTTTCTTCGACGATGGCGCTATGCACGGCATTGCGGCTGCACGTGCGTCGCACCGTTTGTTGGCCCAGTCCTGCTGATTGCTCTGTAGCAAGACCTTGCGGCCGCACAAAACTGTGTGGGTACGCAAACAGAGGATTTAATCGCCCGTTCAGTCTGAACCATTCGACCAGCCTACCAAGATAGTCGATTTAGCCCGCCCGCTCGGCTAAGCCACATTGAGATACTTCTCGATTCTCAGGCCATCTTTGAGCTTGAATCTGTTTCTGCTCTGGTCGCCTATGGTCCTATCGAACAGGTCTGCCTTTAGTCGCATCCGGTTAATCTGGTTCTTTATGGTGTAGGGCGACTTGTTCAAAGCACTGGCTACATCAACATAGGAAAGGGCCATGCCCTGATTCTGGAAAAAGACAGCCAAAATACGTTTCTCCTGTTCTGAAAAGTAGTTTACGTCAAGCTTCTGAGGTGATTGCAGGTTGCCCGTTGTTCCTACTGGTGCTGGATTACCCGCCTGGTCTGGTCGATTGGCCTGACTATTCCGCGTCAATCGTAGATTAGCCGGCTGCCAATTAACTGCTTGCTCCAGAGTCGACAGTTTTACAGAATGTTGCTCAATTATGCTCTTGTGCTCGGATAGTTCTTTAGAATGCTGTTCCATTGTTGCGTTTATTGTCTGTGTCTGGGCCTGCAGAACGTCAATATCAACCCCTACTTTTTCAACGACTTCCTTCAGTTTGATATTGCCGCTTCTGCTTGGTCTTCTTTTTCTTAGGTGATGTTGCCTCTTCTTCCTGAATAGATCAAAAAACCCCATTTTACATCTTGTTTATCAGCAGAGCCTTTTCTGCAGGTTAAGGCTATTTGTACTGTCTATTTTCACTAAAGTCTTGTAAGTCTTTATTACGAATATCTTTCCATGGGAATGGTCCCAATGGAAAGGAACTGTCATGGAGCGGCGATTTGAGATACGAAAACGCGAAATTC
>Ga0315279_10003040_pt1 | contig 24068 bp, 17 predicted proteins | sample YL17G06_20_MG_FD_203694 | JGI IMG/M metagenome (GOLD analysis project Ga0315279, IMG submission 203694) | Sediment microbial communities from Yellowstone Lake, YNP, Wyoming, USA - YL17G06_20 | ecosystem: Environmental > Aquatic > Freshwater > Lake > Sediment | place: USA: Wyoming | collected...
TGATATTCGCCATAATTTGATTGTTAAGCCAGGAACTAAACGCGCAGACATTAAAAAAATCGCTTCCCATGACCAGGCCTTGAAACAATGCAAAATGTATTTAAAAAGAATGTGGCCAAATGCAGAAATAATTGACTGGGAAGATACTGCCAAGGCAGTGAAAGACTTGGCTGAAGGCAAATTAGGTCCTGATACTGGAACTATTGCTGCCAAAGGCGCAGCCAAGCTTTATGGCATGGAAATAATAGAAGAGGGAATACAGGATCTTAAATTTAACTTCACGACTTTTTTGGCGGTGACAAAGAAATAAGTTTAAAATTCAAAGTTTAAAGTTTAAAATTGCCACGAAGTGGTCCCTTTGGGACAGATTAAAGTTAAAAATTTTGGATTTTGAATTGCAATTTTGCATTTTGAATTTTAAATTTTTAATTTTATATATGACAATAGGAATAATTGGTTTCTCACGATTCGGGCAACTTTTAGCTAAGATATTAAAACCTTTTGGCGAGGTTAATGTTTGGAATCGTTCTGATAAATCCCAAGACGCAAAAAATTTGGGTGTTAATTTGGTTGAGCTGGAAAAAGTTTGTGAATGCGACTGGGTTTTTGTGGCAGTTGCTATTTCTGCCGCTGAATCCATGATTAAAAAAATTGCGCCTTTGGTTAAAAAAGGTTCTCTGGTTATGGATGTTTGCTCGGTTAAAGTTTTACCAGCCAAATGGCTGCATGCTTATTTGCCTCAAGAAGCAGAAATTATGGCCACGCATCCTATGTTTGGTCCAGATAGTGCTAAAGATGGCCTGGCGGGTTTGCAGTGGGTGATTTGTCCGTTGCGCATTAGTTCAGAAAGATTAAAACAGGTCAAAGAGATTTTAAATAAATTGGGAGTTAATATTATAGAAACAACGCCAGAAGATCATGATAGGCAAACTGCTGTTTCTTTGGCTTTGGTACATTTTATTGGTCGAGGTTTGGAAGAATTTGGCATTAAAGATCTGCCAATTAAAACCTTGGGTTTTGAAAGATTGTTAAAAGTTAATGAAACAGTGACTCATGATTCATTTCAGCTTTTTCTTGACATGCAGCGCTTTAATCCTTATACTAAAAAATCACGCAATGATTTTATTAAAGCTTTAAAAAATGTTAATAAAAAAATCAAATAAATGGACATTAACAACTTAAACAAGTCCCAATCCAAATAGGGATTTGGGAAAAGGAGGGATAATTATGACAGGACAGGGAATGCCACGCGCTGATCGTATTGCCAAGATTAAGGAATCAGTCACTATGGCTTTTGATAAAAAGGCCAAAGACATGAAAGCTAGATTTCCAGAAACTATAATTCTGGCAGCTGGGGAACCGGATTTTGCTCCGCCACTAAGCGCGATTTTGGCAACAGCTTCTGCGGCTCAAACAGGTCAGACCAAATATACCCTAGTCAAGGGCAATAAAAATTTACTTGATGCAATTGCAGTCTGGGTAGAAAAAACACGAGGGTTAAAATATGATCCTCTGACCCAAGTCATGGCAACTGTAGGCGGTAAAGAAGCTTTATATCTGGGTTTGCTGTCCACAGTCAATGAGGGAGACGAAGTTTTAATCGTCAGTCCCTACTGGACCAGTTATCCGGAAATGGTTATACTCTGTGGCGGTATTCCGCATTTTGTGGACTATAAGGATTTGATAAATCTGAAGTCAATTCTGGAAAATTCTAATATCAAAGCGCTCATCCTTAATTCACCGGGCAATCCTTCGGGAATGGTTATTCCGCCTAAAGTATTAGGGCTTATTGCCGCTGAATTGAAAAATAAGAAAATCTGGGTGATTTCTGATGAAATATACTCGCAAATTATTTACGGCAACAATGTGCATAAAAGCATTGCCAGTTTTCCTGGCATGGCTGATAAGACCCTGATTGTTGACGGGGCTTCCAAAGCTTTTGCCATGACTGGTTACCGGCTTGGTTATGCACTGGGTCCCAGAGAGTTAATTGCAGACATGGCTAAAGGCAAAAGTCAGATTAATAGCTGTACCTGTTCAATCAGTCAGGCAGCGGTTCTAGCTGCGTTGCAAGAATCAGCGGCTGAAGTTGAAAAAATGCGCTTGGCTTATGAAAAGCGCTTGAACACTATTATCCTGCCATTTGTCAAAGAATTTAAACTGGAATATCTTGAGCCCCAGGGAGCATTTTACTTATTTTTCAAAATTCCAGGGGCACATCAGGATTGCCTGCGCTTTTGCGAAGAATTGCTGGAAAAAGAAAAATTAGGGCTAGTGCCAGGTTTGGCATTTGGTTATCCTGGTTGGGTCAGAATCAGCTTTGCTGCTTCAGACAAAGATTTAATAGAAGGTTTGAAGCGGTTAGGCAGATTTCTTAAAAAATAAAAAATATCAACGGTTGGCACTAAGCCAGCCGTTTTTTCTTGACAAAATTTAGCTAATTGTATAAGATAATTTAATAGTAAAAATTTATTTTTTAGCACTCTTGATGTGTAACTGCTAATTAGTATAATATTTTTTAAGAGCGATTATGATGATTAAATTTTCAATTTTGCAATTTTTCAATTCTCATTTAATTTTCAAAATTCAATTTCCAAACGTTTGAAAATTGTAAATTACATGAATAATTTATAATTAATTATATTTTTATGAGTAAGTATCAACCCTTAAATGATCATGTTTTAATTAAACCAATCAATGGCAATGAAGTTTCCAAAGCCGGCATTATTTTGCCTGATACAGTTGATAAAGAAAAGCCAGAAAAAGGCGAAGTGGTGGCCATTGGTCCTGGCAAACTTTTAGAAAACGGGCAAAGAGCGCCAATGTCAGTCAAAATTGGCGATAAGGTTATTTTTAAAAAATATTCACCAGATGAACTGCCAGGGGACGAGGAGTTGATGGTTATAAAAGAGGAAGACATTCTCGCAATTATTGAATAAATTTTGTACCACTTAAATCTCCACCTAAGTTTAGGGGGAGATAATAGAGGGGGTTGACCTAAGAACCTCCCCCGAACCCCTCCTTGGTAAGGAGGGGAGAACTAGTAGGTTAAGAGACAACTTTATACTTTTAAACTTTATTAACTTTTAAACTTACAAACATATGGCAAAACAAATACTTTATGATGTTAAGGCCCGCGATGCCTTGAAAAGGGGGGTTGATAAATTAGCCAATACTGTGAAAATCACTTTGGGTCCTAAAGGCCGCAATGTGGTTTTGGATAAGGGTTTTGGCGCACCAACAATTACCAAAGACGGCGTAACCGTGGCCAAAGAAATTGAATTGGAAGATAAATTTGAAAACATTGGCGCTGAACTGGTTAAAGAAGTGGCTTCCAAAACCAATGATGTGGCTGGTGATGGCACAACGACTGCAACTTTGCTGGCCCAAGTCATGATTAATGAAGGCATTAAAAATGTAACTGCTGGCGCTAATCCTTTGGCCATTAAACGTGGCATTGAAAAGGGAGTTGAAGCTATCATTGAAGAACTTAAAAAGAATATTTCCAAACCCATAGTGGGCAATGAAGAAATTAGCCAAGTAGCTTCTATCTCTGCCAATGATGCAGAAATCGGCAAGAAAATTGCTGAAGCCATGCATAAAGTTGGCAATGATGGCGTGGTGACTGTTGAGGAATCGCAGGGTTTTGGCATGCAATTAGAATTGGTTGAAGGCATGCAGTTTGATAAGGGTTATTTGTCTGCATATATGATTACCAATACTGAAAGAATGGAAGCAGAATATAAGGACTGTCATATTTTAATTACTGATAAAAAGATTTCAGCAGTGGCTGATATTTTACCAATCTTAGAAAAATTGGCTGAAATGGGTAAAAAAGAATTAGTGATTATTGCTGAAGAAGTTGATGGTGAGGCCTTGGCAACTTTGGTAGTCAATAAATTAAGAGGAGCTTTTAATACATTAGCAGTCAAAGCGCCTGGGTTTGGCGATCGCAGAAAAGCCATGTTAGATGATATTGCGGTTTTAACAGGCGGCAGAGTTATCAGCGAAGAAGTTGGCTTGAAATTGGAAAATGTTAAAATTGATGATTTGGGACAAGCTGGCAAAGTTGTTTCTACCAAAGAAAATACAACTATTGTTGATGGCAAGGGAGAGAAAACAGCAATTGAGGAAAGAATTAAACAACTTAAAAAAGAATTAGAACAAAATGATTCTGATTTTGATAAAGAAAAATTACAGGAACGTTTGGCCAAATTGGCTGGCGGTGTGGCAGTGATTAAAGTTGGCGCTGCCACTGAAACTGAATTAAAAGAAAAGAAACACAGGATTGAAGATGCCTTGGCAGCCACTAAAGCAGCTGTGGAAGAGGGTATTGTGCCAGGCGGCGGTGTGGCTTTATTGCGCGCTCGTTTAGTTTTGGAAAATACAGATGCTCAAGGCGAAGAAAAAATTGGTATTGATATTTTAAGAAAATCTTTAGAAGAGCCATTGAAAATGATTGCTTACAATGCTGGCAAGGATGGTTCTGTCATTGCTGAAGAAGTGAAAAAATTATCAGGCAATCAGGGCTATAATGCTGAAACAGATAAATTTGAAGATTTAGTGGAAGCTGGGATTATTGATCCGACCAAAGTGACCCGTTCTGCTTTGCAAAACGCTGCTTCAATTGCAGCCATGTTTTTAACCACTGAAGCTGTAGTAACTGATCTGCCAGAAAAAAAGGATGAATACAATCATGGTGGAATGCCTGGTATGGGCGGAATGGATATGGGATACTAAATTTAGTTTTCAATTTTCAATTTACAATTTTCAAATAAAAAGATCGTTCAGAAATGGGCGGTCTTTTTGGTTGACAAATTTAGAGTAGTATGCTAATTTAAAATAATTCTTTAACAAATTATGAAAGGAGGAAGAAATGGCTAATTGTTCACACTTGTTGGTTCGCTGTATGGATTTTCGGTTGAATAAAAAAATCATTGACTGGTTAACAGAGAATGGGATTCTGTCTGTTACAGATTTCATTTCTATTGCCGGTGCTTGCAAAGATTTGGTAATTTATCCGTTTTCCAGCGAGTCGCGTTATCTTATGTCCATGATTGACCTGGCCATAACTAAACATGGTGTTAGGACAATAATTTTGACCCAGCATCAGGATTGCGTTGGCTATGGGGGGCAAGCTTGCTTTGCCACTGAAAAGGATGAAAAAAATCATCTAATTGCTGACCTTAAAAAGGTGAAAGCCCACATATTGCAAAAACATGCCCAGCTGGTGATAAAAATGTTCTTAATTTGTAAAAAAGATAAAAATTGGTTTTTTGAAGAAGTTCTTGCCTGAAATAAAGCCCCGCTTTGGGGCTTTTTAATTTGTTGTCAAAAATGCCGTCAAATCAAAAAATGCTTGACAAATTTTAAGAATATGTTAAGTTATAGTGTTACCCTTTTTAAGGGTATTTTATAGTAGAACTTTGACAGTTAAATCAAAGAAAAGGAGGCAGTATGGCAGCAGAAAAGTACGCGAACTTAAAGGAATTTTTAGACATCATGGTTGATTTTGCCAACAAGTTTTTCAGTGTGTTCCTGGTTGAAGGCAGCTCTTTGCAATTTCAGCAAATAGTTAAAATTGTTGTCTTGGTCATTTTACTGGTTTTTGTCTGTTTAATTATTTTGTTTTTGTACAAGATAATTGACCAGAGTTTAAGGCCATTAATTACCAGCGTAAGCCAAAAAAGTGAATATGTTTTATATTTGCTTTTGGCGATCTTGCTTTTATTTTTTACTTCAGCAGTCAGTTTCAAAACAGCAACGACAGCTTTAGGCTGTTTTATTGCTATTCATTTTGTTTATAATTACTACTTTAAGGGTGGTAATGTAAAAGAAAAGTAAAAAGAAAGGAGAAATTAAAGTGGAAATGGAAACACTAAAGCAATGGTATAACATTGTTTATGAAGTCCCGTTTTTATTGGGATTAATTCTGCTTATTTTGCAGACTGTTGGTCTGGGTGAAACCGGACTTGATCATGATGTTGATCACGATGTTGATCATGATGTTGACCATGACATGGATCATGATGCAGATCACGATGCTGATCATGACACTGGCGAGGTAACTCATGCAGCTGATGTCAGTCTTGAACATGACGTTCATCCCGATGTTGAGCATGGGCATGAGACTGAACATGGTCAGGATGGCCAATCAGAAACAACCAGTTTGTTCTGGAAAATAGCCTTGCTCTTAGGCATTGGCAAAGTACCGCTTTCCATTATTATCATGACAATGTGTTTTGTCTGGGGATTTGTTGGCTATATGCTGACTTCTGCTTTACGGCCGATTTTAAGAACACCGTTTTTGTTTTTCCCGCCTGTTTTTTTGGCTACACTGGTCATTACGATTTTTGCCACTGGTTATGTCGCTAAAGTCGTGGCCTTGATTATGCCGAAAACTTCAACCTTTACCACCACAACCAAAGATTTAATTGGCAAGGTCGGTGAATCACTATTTTCTATTGATCAAAATAATGGAACGATCAGAATTAAGGATCAATTCGGTAATTTGCAGCAATATGCTGCTTATTCAGAAAAACCCATCCCAGGTAATACGCAGGTACTTCTAGTCTCTTGGGATGAGCAGCGCAATGCTTTTTTGGTCACAATTCTGCGGCCTGAATTGGCAAAATCAAAAGAAGAAGAGGAGAAGTTAAAAGGAGGTAAAAATGGCTAGACGAGAAGTGTATGAGGAAGAAACACCAAGAAAAAAAGGAGGAGAAGGAAGCATGGACAGTAAAAGGAGCATAGCGTCGTTTGCCGGAGGACTGATTTTCATTTCTCTGGTTCTGATCATTGGGCCGTTTTTTCTCAAAGCCAGCTGGACAATCCAGCTGATTTGCGGAGTTTTCGGCATATTGGGTTTGATTATTGGCGCTGTTTTGGTGACCATTGCCAAACTCTATGTCAAAACTTCGGCTAATATCGCTTTTTACCGTACTGGCGCAGGCAAGCCAAAAGTGATTATTGATGGTGGCGCAATTGTGGTGCCAGTCATTCATGAACTTATCCCTGTTTTGCTGGAAACAATGAAGCTGGAAGTCGTGAGAAATGGCTTGGAAGCATTAATATGTAAAGACTGTATGCGGGTCGATGTCTCAGCTGGTTTTTATATCCGGGTTAAAAAAGATGAACAGGGTGTCAAGGCAGCTGCTACTACTTTGGGTAAGGATGCGACCAATCCAGAGGCAATCAAAGAACGCCTAATGGAAAAATTAGTATCCGCCCTTCGCTCAGTGGCTGTGAAAATGGACCTGAGCGCACTTAATCAAGATCGCGAAGCCTTTGCCAAAGCAGTCCAGGACGCTGTGACCAAAGACATCGAAACTAACGGATTGTTTTTGGAAACAGTTACTATTTATAGATTGGACATGACAGATGTGAGCAACCTGAAAGAAAATAATGTCTTCGACGCCCAGGGTCTGAGAATGGCTGCAGAAATAACACAGAAGCAGCGAGTTGAGCGCAACAAGCTTGTGCGTGAAGCCGAATTGAAAATTACGGAGAAAGACGTTGAAACCAAAAAAGCGGTTTTGGCACAGCAGCAAGATCAGGAATTCGCAGTAGCTGATCAAGCGGCTCTAGTCGCTAATCGGAAGGCTGAAAAAGAAAGGGAAGTTTCTCAATTCAGAATCGATCAGGAACAACAAGTAGCTACTCGCGAAGTGGAAAAAGATCGAGGAGTGAGAGCAGCAGAATTCCAGCGCGAAGCTGTCTTGGCTCTTGAGTCCCAAAAGACTGAAACAGCCAAAATCTCCAAAGAACAGGCAGTTGAGGTTGCTAACCGGGTAAGAGAAGTAGCGGTTGCCGATGCTGAAGCAAAGCGAGCCGAGGCCCAGGCTAATCAGCGTTTGGCTGAAGCCAAAGAACAGGAAGCTGCGCAGAAAGTCAAAACTGCGGCTGAAGTGGAAATTGCCAACCGTGAAAAGCAGAAGGCAGTTATTGCTGCGGAAAAAGCAGGCGAGACCAATCTTATTGAACAGAATAAATTGGCTGATGCCGCTGCATATACCACGACAAAAAAGGCCGAGGCTGACAAAACAGCAGCTTTAAATCAGGCAGCTGCCAAGGTTAGTTTGGCCGAAGCTGACCTGTTTGCCAAGCAAAAAGAAGCTGAAGGAAAGAAATCCGTGGATATGGTGCCTGTGCAGGTAGCTGATGCTCAGGTGGAAGTTAATCGCAAACAGGTCGAGGTTCTTAACCGCGAGCTGGAAGCCAAAGACACTCACCAGCAAGCCGCTATCGCCTTGGAAGTCGCCAAACTGCAAATCCAGGCCGGTCAGGTCGTGGGTATCGAAATGGCCAAAGCTATTGGCCTGTTCATGGAGAAAGGTGATCTCAATATCTTTGGGTCACCCGAAACATTGGCCGAGATGACTGCGAAATTCGCTAGCGGTTTAGGCATTACGCAGTTGCTTTCAGGCGTAAATAATGGCAGCCCTCTTCTTGGAGGATTGATCAATAAAGCAATGGACGCAGCCGGTGCAGGACTGGGTGCGGTTCAAGCCAAGGCCGAAGAGGTAACTAAGGGTAAAGGCAAAGGCAAGGATACTCCGCCTCCGGCCTGAAGCCTAATAAAAAAACTTAAAATATTTTCAAGGGACGATTAATTTCGTCCCTTTTTAATTAGGATACTAATCTGCAAATCTGCTACGAATATACTAATATTTTCTGGTGGTAATTTTTTAATAACCTAATAATCAATTTTTATTTAATTTGATTTAATTTTATGATATAATTTAATAAGAATTAAGAACTAAGCATTAAGCATTAAGTGATTTGGGTGAATTAATTGTTACTTTGTACTTAGTACTTAATACTTAATTCTTAACACTAAAACAGTATGACCCTACCAAACATTAATGATCCCCAAGTCAAAAAAGACATTGAGGAAAACAAATTAGTGGCAGCTGTTGGCTACATCAGTATTTTGTGCCTGATACCCTTGCTTTTAAAACCAAAATCACAGTTTGCCAAATTTCATGGCAAGCAAGGGCTAATTTTATTTATTGGCGCAGTAATAAATATGGTGATTAGCGTTATTCCTTTTTTGGGCTGGATTTTGGGTTTTATTGGCGCAGTGGCTTTGATAATTTTAAGCATCTTGGGAATTTTAAAAGCTTTGAATGGAGAATATTGGGAAATGCCGTATCTGGCGGAATATGCGAAGAAGATTAATATCTAAGACTTTAGAAGAGCGAGAGGAGCTAGAAGTGAAGAGGTGATTTTAAAATAAAAATAAAAAAAATTTAAAATATGGAATTGCTTTATAAAGATTTGAGCTATAAAATTGTGGGCTTGTGTTTGGAAATTTACAATACTTATGGCTCTTATCATAAAGAAAAAGTTTACCAGCGTCTTTTAAAAGAAAAGTTGGATTTAAATAAAATAGATAATGTTTCTGAACCTAAGATTGATTTATATTCACAAGATTCAGGGAGAATTTTAGGTTGTTATGTGCCTGATTTTTTAATCGATAATAAAATTATCATAGAGATAAAAGCGACTAGAGTAAATTGTTTCAGAGATGAAGAGCAATTAATTCATTATTTAAAAATTAGCAATTATGAATTAGGATATTTAATAAATTTTGGATTAAGAAGTTTATATTTTAAGAGATTGATATACACTAATGATAAGAAAAAAATTCATACAAAAATTCGTTAAATTTGTTAAAATTTGCGTTAATTAGTAAGACTATGAAAAGAACCAAGATAGTCTGTACAATAGGTCCTTCATCCAACAGCGAGAAGGTTTTAAGCCAATTAATTAAGGCAGGCATGAACGTGGCCCGGCTTAATTTCTCCCATGGCACTTATGCAGAACATAAGCGGGTTATTAATTTAATTCAGAAGTTGAACAAAAAATTTGTTCAGCCAATTACTGTTTTGCAGGATTTGCAGGGGCCCAGAATTAGGGTTGGCTTTTTACCAGGTAAAGGAGCTTTATTAAAAGCCAAAAGAAAAATAATTTTAACAACTGATCCTTTAGCAAAAATTGTTTTGCCAGGCCAGCGTGTACCAGTAAAAATTCCTGTTACTTATGAAAAATTGCATTTGGATGTGAAAAAGGGAGAGCCGATTTTGTTAGCAGATGGAGTTATCAAGTTAAAAGTTTTAAAAGTTAAAGACAGAGAAATTGAATGTTTGATTTTAAATGATGGCTTTATCAGTTCACACAAAGGGATTAATTTACCAGAAACCAAACTTTCAATACCAACAATTACTGCCAAGGATAAAAAGGATTTGGAGTTTGGCATAAAAAATAATGTTGACATGATAGCTTTGTCTTTTGTGCGTACTGCCAAGGATGTTTTGGATTTAAAAAATTTAATCAGAAAATTTGAATTAAAATATCAAGGCAAAAAATCTTTACCCACTCAAGTGATTGTTAAAATTGAAAAAAGAGAAGCAGTCAAAAATTTTAGCCAGATTTTAAAAGTTACAGACGGGGTAATGGTGGCGCGCGGGGATTTAGGCATTGAGATGCCAGAAGAAGATGTGCCTTTGGCGCAAAAAATGATGATTGAAAAATGTTTGAACTCTGCCAAGCCAGTAATTGTGGCCACGCAAATGTTAGATTCTATGATTAGAAATCCGCGGCCTACTCGCGCAGAAGTTTCAGATGTGGCTAATGCAGTGATTGATCACACTGATGCCATCATGCTTTCAGGCGAAACAGCAGAAGGCAAATATCCTGTTGAATCAGTAAAGACCATGGCGCAAATAGCAGAACGCACTGAAAGATCAAAATATAATGATTTGGAATTTAGAAAAATTTTTATTGGCAAAGTACATGTTGATGATGCTGTCTCTTCCAGCGCTAATTTGCTGGCTAAAAATTTAAAAGCCAAGGCAATTTTAATCGCTTCTCTGACTGGCTATACTGCTCGCCTGGTTGTGCGCTACCGGCCAGAATTGCCGATTTTAGCCACAACCAATAATGAAAAAGTCCGACGCCAATTGAATTTAAGCTGGGGTACAGTGCCTTTTGTCTTGCCCAAATGCAAAACAATTGAAGATCTAGTGGCCAAGGCCTTGGTTTATATTAAAAATAAGAAGTTTGTTAAGAGTAAAGACAAGATAATTTTAGTGGCTGGCTTTCCGCTGGGTAAAAGCGGCAATGTAAACTGGATTAAAATTCAAGAGATCCGATAAGTCAAAATGGCATCGGAATCCAATTCCGAAGAGATGTAAAAGAATGTTATGGAATCCAATTTTTCATTTGGGATTGGATTCCTAATTTTTTAAATTTCAACTAAGCTATGAAAAGGTCTAAATTTAAAAATGGAGAATATTATCATGTTTATAACAGGGGAGTTGATAAGCGAGATGTGTTTTTAGATGAAGGGGATTTTGAAAGGTTTTTAAGGAGTCTTGTAGAGTTTAATCGGGTTGATCCCATAGGTAGTTTGGCTGATTTAGAGGAGAAAATCCATTCAGAATTTCGCTCGGAATCCAATTCCCTTATGAAAGTTAAGATAGCTAATAAAATAGCTTTGGCTTCCAATCCCCAATTGGGAATTGGAAGCCGTAAGGACCCATTGGTTGAGCTTATTTGTTATTGCCTTAATCCAAATCACTTTCATTTTATTCTAAGGCAATTAATAGAAAGTGGCATTTCTAAATTCATGCAGAAGTTGGGGATGGGTTATACAAATTATTTCAATTTAAAAAATAATCGTTCGGGAGTTTTATTCCAAGGGAAATTTAAAGCCGTCAAAATTGAATCCAATGAACACCTGCTTTGGGTTTCTGCTTATGTAAATGCTAATGCCCAGATTCATGGCCTAACCAAAGATGCCGCTAATTACAAATGGTGCAGTTATCCTGAATATCTTGGCGAAAGCGCTGAAAATTTTTGCCATAAAGAAATAATTATTAAGCAGTTTAAAGATAAAGAGCAGTTTAAAAATTTTATGGACGATTGCATTATAACCATGAAAGAGAAAAAAGAACTGCAAAAATATTTAATTGAAAATGGGTATTAGGAATCCGATCCCCTATAGGGAATCGGATTCCGAGCTAATCGAATCCCGAGCCAATTACTTTTTCACCAATTTTAGCCCCGCAAGGGGCTTTTTTAGTTAATAAATTTTATCCACATTAAAAACATTCTAATATTGTATGAATTGTGCTATAATAAAGGTGAAAAAAATAAATATTTATAGATGATTAATTTAGATATTGCTAAAAAGGGAAAATGCACTTAAAGAAAAAGGTTTTAAGTCTGTTTATAATTTAATTTATATTTATTAGGTATACTTAAAAATATGAATAAATTTAAAGGCAATACAATTAAATTTTTAATAGTTACTTTACTGCTAGGGATAGGAATAAGCCCAGCAGGTGTTTTGGCTGCCACGACCATTGGTGCTGATATTTTGACTACTGGCAGTTTAACTGTTGATGGCACTATAAAATTTACCAGTGGTGCTGCTTTGAATTCGGCTTTAGTGACTGATGCTTCTGGCAATGCTACCTGGACAGCGCTGAACACAAGTTATGTGGCAGAAAATCCAGCCCGACTTTATTACACTGATGTCCGGGCCGATGCCAGAATAACAGCGCAAAAAGGCGTGCTTGGCGGTTTAGCGACCTTGGATGGCGCGGGTAAAGTTCCCACCACACAATTACCTGCCTTAGCTATATCCAATGTATATGTGGTGGCTGATATGGCGGCGCGAGCTCTTTTGACTGTTGAGACAGGTGATGTGGCAATTGTGTTAAATGCCGGTGGCGGTGCAGGAGATTCCAGAACTTATATTTATGACGGCGCTGTTTGGCAAGAACTTTTAGATCCAACCAATATTTATCTAACAAAAGCTAATAATTTATCTGACTTAACAAATACAGCAACAGCCAGGACAAATTTAGGTTTAGGCAATGTGGAAGATATTGCTTTGTCAACTTGGGCTGGTTCAGCAAATATCACAACTTTAGGCACAATCTCTTCGGCTGCTGGCAATGTCAGTTTATGGACAAATGATAAGGGATATTTGACTGCTGAAAGCGATCCGGATGCAGTGCTTAAGGCAACATTTACAGCTAACGGTGATTTACTTGTTGGCACCGGCGCAGGCACATATTCAGCTCTGGCTGCTGGCGTAGGCAATAATGGCAAAATTTTAACAGTTACTGCTGGGGTGCCTAGCTGGCAAAGTCCGGCAGGCGCCACTAATGCCTTATCAGCAGTCACAGCTGCAGTGGCTGCGAATTCCATTAATAATGGTGATAATGCCCAGACCTGGAATTGGAACTTAACCAATAATAATAAATCAGGCATAACTTTGGGAGAAAATATAGCTTCAACCGGCACTGGCACTTCAATTGTCAATGTTTCCACTTTAGCTTCTTCAACTGCGATCCCGCTAGTGGTAAATAATGTTGGCGCTGGCGATAGTTTTAGAGTTAATGATATTTCAGCCGATACTTCTCCCTTTTTAATAGACAAAGACGGCAATGTGCTGATTGGTGCCGAAATCCTTAACCCAGCTTTTCCAGAGAAACTAAAAGTTGATTCTGGGTCATCAGCATCTCCCACCGTCATTGGCGCAGGAGGAGATATTAATGCTCAAGTGAAGATAGGCATTCAAAATAGAAATGCTGGCTTAGATGCCCTATCTGTTCTTGCCGCCTTGGCTGATAATGGCACTAGTGCGATAAATTTTGCTGCCATGGGCATTGCCTCCTCTGGCTTTAATGATGCCATTAATTATCCTATACTTGGGCCTAATGATGCCTTTTTAGTAACCACTGGCTCTAATTTGATTGTAGGCACAGCCATACCAACTAAGGATATTAAGTTTATTGCTGGCACTGGTTTTACTACTGGTGCTGAACGCATGACAATTAGCGGCACCAGCGGCAATGTGGGCATTGGCACAACATCGCTTAATGCCAGACTAGACCTTAAACCAGCAACAGCCGATGCTTTAAGAATAGAGCCATATAGTACAGCCGCTGGCAATACTGGCAATTTGGAATTAATGGAGCTTGTGGCTAATGGTTCAAATTATGTGGGGTTTAAGGCGCCTGATAGTATTGCGGCTAATAAAATTTGGACATTGCCAAACGCTGATGGAACTGGTGGGCAGGTTTTATCCACTGATGGTTCTGGTGTCTTGTCTTGGATAAATCCAACGGGCATGTGGCAAAGAGTGGGTATTATATTATCTCCTACAAATGTTGGTGATGATATCACTACTTCAGGCGATATTTCAACCAGTGGTAGCGGCACAATCACTTCAGTAGGATTATTAACTGGTAGTGCGGGCTTAACTATTTCTGGCGCCGCAGTTAGCTTAAATGACAATAGCAATTTCGATACAACAATAAATACTGGCATTTCAACTGGCACAGTGACAATCGGCTCTGCCAATGCCGGCGCAATTCAAATAATCAGCGGCGCAGGCTTAACCCTAACTGGCGGAGCTGCTTCAAATATCAATACCACGGCCAGTGATCTTACTTTCCAGCCAGCTGGAAGTGGCACTACAGCTAATGTGCAAATTGGCGCAGGCCAACCCGGGTCAACAACCCCTGATGTATTTTCTCTAGATGTAAAATCAACTACTGGTGATCCTGCTGGTGCTGACGGGGCAATGTACTATAATGAATTTAACAATAAATTCCGCTGCCATATAAATGGTTCCTGGAGCGATTGTGATACTACTGCCGGTGCAACCACCTTACAATCTGCTTATAATAACGGAGCCAGTATCACCACAGCTGGAGGAACTGATATTGCTTTTAATTTAACCAATATTGGTGATGATTTTACTGTTTCAGGCGCAGGCGCAGTTAATTTAACGCCAACAGGCGCATCCAGTTTTACTTCTAGCGGAGCTTTAACCTTGACTGGCGGCGCTGGCTCAACCTGGTCAACCAGCGCAGGCGCTTTGACTTTAACTAGCGCAATAGCCGCCACTTGGGGCACATCAGCCGGTGATTTGACTTTGCGAGCAAATGGCGGGGCAACTAATAGTGTAAAAATTGGCACTGGCGGTTCAGGCACTCCGAATCTTTTGGTCGTTGATGTGAAAAATACAGCAGGTGATCCGGCGGGAAGTCCTGACGGTGCCATGTATTATAGTACTACTTTTAATTCTTTCCGTTGCCATGTGAATGGCGGCTGGCAGGATTGCGGCGCGGCTGCGGCGGCGGCTACTACTTTGCAGCAAGCTTATGTTGCCGGCAATACAATCACAACAGCTTTGGCCGACGGTGACTTTAATGTTACTGGTACCCAAGCGGTTAATTTGACTCCGACAGCTGCCTCGCAATTTACTTCTGGCGCTGCTTTGACCTTAACCGGCGGCGCCACCTCAACCTGGTCAACCAGTTCTGGCAATTTAACAGTTGATTCAGCTGCCACTTTGAATTTGGGCACAACTAATGCGACCGCAGTTAATATCGGTCAAGCTGGAGTAACAACAACCAGTATCGGGCCTTTAGTAGTAAGTGGCGGCACATTGCAGACAGGCAATGCCGCAACAGCTGGCAATTTATTAGTTTTTGACGGAACAGCTAATAAAGTAACAATAACTTCACCGGCAATCAGTTCAGATTACACTTTGACTTTGCCAGTTGATGATGGGACTAGCGGCCAGGCTTTGATCACGAATGGTTCTGGCACTTTATCCTGGGCTAGCTTAATGACTGATCCCATGTCCACCAGAGGCGATATTATTTATAGAGACGCAACCAACACGACTGCGCGACTAGGCAAAGGCACTGTTGGTCAGGTTTTGAAATCTGATGGCACAGATATTGCTTGGTCAGGCTTAACCAGCACTGATGTTGGTTTGAGCAATGTGACAAATGACGCGCAATTAAAGCAATCAATTGGCACAGCTAAAGGCGATTTAATTACCTATACTGCCAGTAATACGCCAGTTAGATTGCCAGTTGGCGGAACCAATGGCTGGATCTTAATGGTTGATTCAGGGCAGTCTTCTGGTATGAAATGGACGGCAGCCGTCCCTCCAACTGACTCTCTAGACTTTACTGAATTTAATGATGCTATGACAGTTGATGCCAATACCTCTATTAATTTAGCCAATAAAAGTTTAACAATAAATGATTTAGTGGGCGGCGGTGCTGGCATTTTGAATATGTCAACCAATGGCGCGGCTTTGACTTTAACAGCTGGCGCAGCTTCAACCTGGTCAACCAGTTCAGGCGCTTTAACAATTACTTCAGCCGCAGCCGCAACCTGGGGAACTTCAGCCGGGAATTTAACTTTGCAAGCAGGATCAGGCACGGTTTCCCTAGGCACTTCAACAAATCTTACTGCAGCTGGAGCATTAACAATTGATTCTAATACAACAAGCGCGCTTAATTTCGGTACTGGCGCCAATGCTAAGACCATTACCATTGGCAATGCTACGACATCGACTCATGTTAATATTTTAGCCGGGACAGGCAATATTACCATGGGCGCATCAGATACAACAGGTACGCTATTGGTTCTTGATACTAAAACAGATGCTGGCGATCCGGCAGGCGCTAATGGAGGAATGTATTATAATGCCAATACTAATAAATTCCGCTGTTATGAAAATGGCGCCTGGAAAGATTGCAATTCAGCAGTGACTAATTTGCAGACAGCTTATAATGGCGGTGCAACTATCACCACGGCAGGAAATAATATTGCTTTTATTTTAACCTCTGGCAATTTTACAGCCAGCGGAGTAGGGTCAGTCAATTTAACGCCAACTGGGGCATCCAGCTTTACATCAGCTGGAGCATTGACTCTGACTGGCGGTGCGGCTTCAACCTGGTCAACTTCAAGCGGAGCTTTGATAATTACATCAGCCGCAGCCACGACTTGGTCAACCACTGCAGGCAATTTGATTCTGCAAGCAGGTTCAGGCACAGTTTCCTTGGGGACATCAAGTATTTTAACTGCCAATGATGGTTTAACGATTTCTGCTGGTCCAGCTTCAGCCCTGACTTTAACTTCACCAGTGGCAGCAACTTGGTCTACTACAGCCGGAGCCTTGACTTTAACTTCAGCCGCAGCTGCAACCTGGTCAACAGGTGCTGGCAATTTAACTTTGCAAGCAGGTTCAGGCACAGTTTCTTTAGGCACATCAACTAATTTAACAGCCGCAGGTGCTTTAACAGTTACTGCTGGCGCAGGCACAGCTTTGACTTTAACTTCACCAGTGGCAGCAACTTGGTCAACTACAGCCGGAGCCTTGACTTTAACTTCAGCCGCAGCCGCCACTTGGTCAACATCAGCAGGTGCTCTAACAGTTGATTCAGCTGCTGCTTTGAATTTAGGCTCAACTAATGCGACCTCATTGGTTTTGGGTAATGACGCTAATACTACTGCCACTACCATTCACACCGATGCTTTGACAGTTACAACTGACGGAACAGGTGACGCAGAAGTAGTTTTGCCCAATGATTCAATCAGCTCTGCAGAAATACTTGACAATACCATAACAACCACTGACTTAAATGCTACCTTAACATTTGCCGATGGCGATTTTATAGATTTATCAGGCATAAATATGAGCAGTACTACTGAAGGTTTGAAATTAGGGCAGGCAACCAGCTGCGCTTCAGCCACGGCCGAAGGCCAGATCTGCTGGGACACGGACGATGATATTTTGTATGTGGGAACAAGCGCGGCAGCTAAGGTTATTAATCCAATCAATACTGTTTATAACGGCACAACTTCTAAAACAAAAGTTATAGTCTGGACTGGTACGGCAACTACTTCATCGGGACAAGCAACGCTTTATCCTACCAGCGACGGGACTGCTGGCGGCACCGCAAGATTTACAAACATCTACTCAATTCAGGCAACAGCAGTAAGAAATACAACCACAGCTATTCAGTTTGCGTTTGCCTCGGTAAATAATATTAGTGCTGATAAAAAAACCCTGGTAATAAATGTGGGCAATGGAACCAATGTTGTGCTAGGAGGAGCTTCCATTGCTGACGCTCCTGATGGCACCAGTGTTTATGTAACCATAATCGGAGACTAAAATTTTATTTAATAATTAAGTAAAATAATCATGGAAATGAAAATTTTTAAACCAAAAGATCAGCCTGCGCATAAAGCTACGGCTGGCATAAGCAAGAAAAAAATGTCCAAGGTTTTAAGAAATATTTTAATTGTTTTATTTGTTGTATTTGTGGGTTTTGGCATTTATGCGGCTTTGGACAATGCTGGCTATGTTAAGGCCTTAAAGCTAGCTTTACAGATTCAAAAACAGACAGCTTTAAGCAAAGAAGATAAGGCTGTTTTAAATCAGTTGAAAAAAATTATGGTTTTGCCTGAAGATATAAATCCGACCATGGCAGTCATTACAGATGTTGAAGCCCTGAAAAAACAGCAGCCAGGCTTTTTTGCTGATGTTAAAAACGGGGATAGATTAATAATTTATCCTACTCAAGCCATTGTTTTTGATGCTGCTGCCAATAAAATTATCAAAGTCGGCCCCATCCAATTTAATCAGGCCCAGGTAACACCAGTTAATTTTGCCATTTATAATAGTTTGAAAGACGATCCCACTAATGCCAAGACCGCTGAAATGGAAACCAAAATCAAAGCCGCTTTTAATAATGCGGTTGTTACAGTTAAAGCCAATTCCGCGAAATTTGATTACCCCAAGACACTGGTTATTGATTTAGTTGGCGATAATAAAGATATTGAAAAAATCGCTCAAGCTGTTGGCGGAAATCTTTCCGGACTGCCAATAGGGGAGAAAAAACCAGAAGGTGCTGAAGTTTTGATTATTATTGGTAAGGAATAAGCCCTTTGTCATCCTGAGTGGAGCGAAGGATCTCAATGTACATAGAGATTCTTCATTTCGTTCTGAATGACATAATAAGGACAAAGGGCTTTTGTCATTTGATATTTGAATTTTTAGTTTATTTTGTCTTTGTTTGTTTGTCTTTTGAGTTTAAAGTAAATTAATGTCTAGAATTATATATAATAAAAGAATTATAACGTTAATCATTGCGGTTACTTTGTTAGGAGCACCTTTTTTAGCCCAGGCAGTCAATGATATGACACTAAACGGCATTGTTAATATTGATTTATTAACCGGTGATACTGCTGCTCCGACCACCATTTTAGCCTCTGGCGGCGGCCAGGTAACGCAATTAGATGTTCAGGCAAATTATATTGATATTACATTGGATAATCTTTCCAGCGTGACTTTTAATACCACTGCGCCAGGCAATTATTTTAATATTCTTACTGCTCCGGATCTACGTTATACTGCAACTTTAAATTGCCCTCCCACCCAGTTGACTTTGACAGGCACTGGTGCAACTATTGTTGTTAGAATAGAGGTCAATACTACATATGCGCCTTGTGGAGGAGGTGGAGCTATTCATATTTATCCTTCGGATTTTTCTATTTTGATTAATAATAATAGTGCTAAGACAACAACAAGAAACGTGATATTAAATTTGCAAGCCAAAGATGCAGTTTGGGTTATTGTTAGTGATAATTCTAATTTTTATGGTTCAGACTGGGAGCCGTTTACTAATCCAACAGATAAAAACTGGATATTAGAAACAGGTAATGGAATAAAAACCGTTTACGCTATTTTCAAAAGCCTAACAGGTGAAATGACGCCAATTTTAAGTGATACTATTGAATTGCAATCAGCTGCTGCTCCGTCAACTCCGCCGCCAGCAACCCTGCCACCAGCAACTCCGCCACCAGCAACCCCGCCACCAGCAACTCCGCCGCCAACTTACGGACTAACTTTACAATATGGAGATCTTTTAAAAGGTTCGGCAGATACAATATATTATTATGGCAGTGATGAGAAACGTCATACTTTTCCCAATAGAGGCACTTATGATTCCTATTACCAAGGAGATTTTTCCAAAGTAAAAAAAGTGCCTGACAGCTTTTTAAGCACCCTCCAAATGGATCACAATATGACTTATAATCCGGGTGCAAGAATGATCAAAGTGCAATCTGATCCTAGAGTTTATGCAGTGGATGAAGGAGCGGTTTTAAGATGGGTAGTGAATGAAGCAGTAGCTGAAAGTTTATATGGCGCAAAGTGGCTGACTTATATTGATGATTTAAATCCTGCATTTTTTATGGATTATAAAAATGGCGAGCCAGTTTATCAGGCAGCTGATTTTCCGCAAAACTTATTGCCCCAAATTAGCACAACTGAACAGATTAGTCCCACTAGCTGCAAAACAAAGACAACCTTTACTGATTTTCTGGAATTTGGTAGTGTTAATGCACAAGTCAGACCTTTACAGGATTTATTACAATGCTTAGGTTATATCTCTAAGTCAGAAGTATTAAGCGGTCATTTTGGCCCAGCCACAGAAGCCGCAGTTAAAAAATTTCAGCAGGACAATAATATAGAACCCAAGGGTTATGTGGGACCAGCGACCCGCGAAGCTTTAAATAAATATCGATAATTTTTGTTATCATTATTTAATAATATAATTAATAATTAACTTTAGAGAAATTATGACATTTTTACGTTCAGTTGGCAGAGCTATCCTAGACGCTCTAGTAGTGCTCTGGGACAAGCTCATTGCTTATTTGCCAAACTTGATTGCGGCCATCATAATTTTGATTGTCGGTGTTTTGATTGCCAAAGCAATTGAAAAACTAGTGCAAAAAATTATTGAGGCCTTAAAGGTCGATGAATTAATCAGAAAAATTAATATTGTCAAAAAGATTGAAGAGGCAGGCACTAGTGTTGTCTTCTCTCAAATTCTAGCCTGGTTAGTAAAATGGTTTTTATACATTGCTTTATTAATTGCTGTTTCAGACATCTTAAAGCTTGGCCAATTTACTGACTTCTTGAAAGCGATTGCCTTATATCTGCCCAATGTGATTATTGCTGTTTTGATTTTGGTAGTTGGTTTAGTTTTAGGCGCCTTTTTGGAAGATTTAATTGTTAAAATTTTAAGAGGCACCAAAGCAAAATTGGTTTCTTTAATAGCCAGAGTAGCCAAATGGGCAGTGGTTATCTTTTCAGTTTTAGCTGCCTTAATCCAATTAAAAGTAGCAGCAATTTTGATTCAGACATTATTTACTGCAGTGGTTATGGCCATTGCTTTAGGCGCTGCTTTGGCTTTTGGCTTGGGCGGCAAAGATGCGGCTAAAGATGCAATTGACAAAATTAAGAGAGATGTAAGCTAAGAAAAGAATACTTACTTGTTTAAGATAAACCTCGCATTTTTCAAAGATGCGGGGTTTTTTGGTATAATGTAACTAAACCACTAAAAGTTACACTAAATACACGAAAGTTATGGGGGAAATTATATATAAGGAGTTAAATTATAAAATAATGGGATTAGCCTTTAATGTTTTTAAGAATTTAGGCTTCGGTTATCGTGAAAAATATTACCAGAGAGCAGTAGAAGCAGAATTTAAGAAAGAAAAAATAGAATATAAAAAAGAATGTCCTGTAAAATTAATATATAATGGCAAAATAATTGGCAGATATTTTATTGATTTTATAGTTGAAAATAAAATTGTATTGGAATTTAAAATTGCCAAGGATTTTTACACACGTGATGTTAAGCAAATATTAAGTTAGTTAAAGGCTAAAAATTTAAAGTTAGGAATATTAATAATTATTACAAAAGATGGCATGAAATATAAAAGATTGGTTAATTAATTTTTTGGATATATTTAGTGTCTTTTCGTGATCATCTTTTCGTGGTTCAGTCATCAATATGACCAAATACATTCTCAAATTTTCAGAAATCGGCATAAAAGACATTCCCAAAGTCGGCGGGAAAAATGCGTCTTTGGGTGAAATGTTTAATAATTTAACTAGAAAAGGAATTAAAATCCCTGATGGTTTTTGTACTACGGCCAAAGCATTTCAATATTTTTTAGCTTTTAATAATTTGGCCAAGCCTATTAAGGAAATTTTGCTAAGATTAGATAAAGATAAAGTTAAAAGTTTGGAGGATAGCGGGGCAAAAATTAGGGCATTGATCATGCGCGGGAAATTTCCCCAAGATTTTGCTAAGGAAATTCTAAAATCATATAAATTGCTTTCTAAGAAATACAAAGTAGAAAACGTTGACGTCGCTGTGCGTTCTAGTGCTACAGCTGAAGATTTGCCAGGAGCTTCTTTTGCTGGCCAGCAGGAATCATTTTTAAATATTAAAGGCGAAAAGGAATTGCTTTTGGCCATTAAAAGATGTTTTGCCTCTTTATATACCAATCGCGCGATCTCTTATCGCGAAGATCAGGGCTTTAATCATCTTAAAGTCTATTTGTCAGTTGGCATTCAAAAAATGGTGCGTTCTGATTTGGCTAGCGCTGGCGTAATATTTACTATTGATACAGAATCTGGATTTAAAGACATTATCATTATCAATTCTGCTTATGGTTTGGGAGAAAATGTGGTTAAAGGCAGGGTGACGCCTGATGAATTTTTTATTTATAAACCCAAAGGCGCAATTATTAAAAAAGAGCTGGGCAGCAAAAAAATGAAATTGATTTATACTAATAAGCTTGATAAACCCACTAAAAACATTTTAGTGCCAGAAAAGCAAAGGAAACAATTTTCTTTAAAGAATCAGGAAATAATGCAACTGGCTAAGTGGGCTCAAATTATTGAGCGCTATTATAAACGGCCAATGGATATTGAATGGGCCAAAGATGGCTCGCCTCGTGCGAAGCTGGGCTCGCCTCGTGCGAAGCTGGGTAAAGAAAATAAGCTTTATATTGTGCAGGCGCGGCCAGAAACAGTGGAATCATTAGTTAATCCCAATATTTTGGAGCAATATATTTTATCCAAAAGGGGCAAAGTAATTTTAATAGGGGAAGCGATTGGTCAGAAAATTGCCATAGGTAAAGTTAAAGTTATTAAAAATGTTAAACAATTGAGTTCCTTTAAAGCTGGTGAAATATTGGTTACGGAAATGACTGATCCTGACTGGGAGCCAGTAATGAAAAAAGCCGCTGGTATTATTACTAATTCCGGAGGCAGAACCTGCCATGCAGCTATTGTTTCACGGGAATTGGGTGTGCCGGCAATTGTGGGCACAAAAAACGCCACTAAAATTTTAAAAGATGGGCAAAAAATCACTTTAAGCTGCGCTGAAGGTGAAAATGGTTATGTGTACAATGGATTTTTACCATTTAAAATTAAAAAAACAGATTTGCGTAAAATTAAAAAGCCCAAAGTGGATATTATGATGAATTTAGGCGATCCAACCCAGGCCTTTAAATATTCTTTTTTGCCTAATGAGGGCATTGGTCTAGCGCGTTTGGAATTTATTATTACCAATTATATTAAAATTCACCCACTCGCTCTAATAAATTATTCCAAGTTGCCTCCAAGTCTGAAAAAGCAGATTGCTGACTTAACTTTGGCTTATAAAAATAAGACAGATTTTTATGTGGAGCAATTAGCTTTTGGCATTGCGCAAATTGCCGCTGCTTTTTATCCCAAGGATGTGATTGTGCGTTTTTCTGATTTTAAAACCAATGAATATGCTAATTTAATCGGTGGGGAACTTTATGAACCAAAAGAAGCCAATCCCATGATTGGGTGGCGGGGCGCTTCGCGCTATTATGACCCTAAATTTAAGCCAGCTTTTGATTTAGAATGCCAGGCCATTAAAAAGGTGAGGAATGAAATGAGGTTAACAAATGTTAAGGTGATGGTGCCGTTTTGCCGCACCATAGAAGAGGGGAAAAGGGTGATTAAAATTTTAAGGCAAAACGGCCTGAAGCAAGGTCAGAATGGATTGCAGGTTTATGTGATGGTGGAAATTCCTAGTAATGTAATTTTAGCCAATGAATTTGCCAAAATTTTTGATGGTTTTTCCATTGGTTCCAATGATTTAACGCAATTAACTTTAGGCTTAGACCGTGACTCTGAATTAATCTTGCAAATTGCTGATGAAAGAAATGAAGCAGTGAAAAAGTTAATTAGGGAGGCTATAAAAATAGCGAAAAAGAATAAAATAAAAATCGGCATTTGCGGTCAGGCACCGAGCGATTTTCCTGAATATGCTCGCTTTTTAATGGAACAGGGAATTGATAGCATTTCTTTGACACCTGATACAGTTATTAAAACGCGCCTT
>Ga0315279_10003042_pt1 | contig 24066 bp, 25 predicted proteins | sample YL17G06_20_MG_FD_203694 | JGI IMG/M metagenome (GOLD analysis project Ga0315279, IMG submission 203694) | Sediment microbial communities from Yellowstone Lake, YNP, Wyoming, USA - YL17G06_20 | ecosystem: Environmental > Aquatic > Freshwater > Lake > Sediment | place: USA: Wyoming | collected...
ACAATCCCCATAGGTAAGTGCGAAGCGGCTCAGTCCAACAAATTGTATCCAGAATGCTCAGGCTCATGAGTCTCCTTAGGAATCGCGCCTTACCATCATGAGCACTCCGGATACAATCCTATACGTTAGGCCTTTTTCCGATTCGGCTGTGGAGAGAGAAATGAAGTACCGGTACACGGCAGTTTACTCACTCAAGGGTGTCCGCATGCCTACGGGTGAAGGCGACATAGAGGTAGTCGCAGATTCCATACAGGGACTGCGCGCCATCCTCACTCAACGGCCGGACTCCTATACCTATGAAGGGGATCGCAGCGTTGCCGTTGCCAGCAGGATTCTTGATCGTCTCTTCGGTGGGCACGCACAGGCTGGGAAGCTCGACGAACACGTTGCTGAGAAGATCGGAGAAGCACGGGCATCGCGAAAGCGCGAAGTCGGAAGCGACCCGTCACTCGTACTAGTCGCCGAAGGCGAAGTGGCATGCTTCGACCCCTCGAATCAGCACGAGGAGGAAGATTTCGTCGTCTGCGTCGACGGTGCTCCCAAGGACCCAATCCGCGACCGATTCCAGCCTGCGATCACTGCTCTTGTGCTTTCCCTCGCCGGTGCAACGGGCACTCTCTTGGAGGTGAAGAGGATCGGGGATTCGGTGGTGTTCTTCAGGGACGATGGCAAACCCGTTTACTCGTATACGTTCTCGTTGTCGGGCTCGCCATACGTATCCTCCCTGGTCTCAGCACACGAACTGAAAGCAGCGTGCGAACTGTATCAGCTGTTCGCACGCGATCCTTCCCTGCAGCGTGTTCAGCGGCTACTGCGGTCCTCCCTGGAAACACAGGCGGACAGCCTTCGCTCGTTTCTCGCAGCGTGGACGGCTGCGGAGATCCTCGTGAACAAGCTCTTCGGGGCCTACGAGGAGAAGTTCTTCGGGAGCATTGCGGAAGAGGAACATGGCGAGGCACGGAAGAAGTATCTGCGACGCATCCGGGAAGTGATGAAAGGCAAGTATGGGCTCATCGATAGATTCGCCGCGATGACTGTCCAGCTCTCGCCCGAAACCGCCAATGCGGACCTTACTACGTTGACAGAAGCCAAGCGAATAAGAGACAAGATGCTGCATGGTGAGTCGATTGATGAGGCGGACCTACCGGTCAAGCCCGTCCAAGATCTGGCTTGCAGGTACCTGCAACTTCATCTTCAGTCGGGCATAGCGGCCGGTACCAAGTGAAAAGGCCTAACAAGCGCTTCCAGACGGACCCGCTCCGCGCGCCGCTGAAGCGCCAGCGTTCGACGTACCAAACATGGAGGAAAGCACATGCCCCCAGGCACGAAAGACGCGTTGGAGGCCATCTACTACCCAGACTGTTATCCGCACGACCGGAACCAGTTCGCGTCGATGCACCTCTACTTTGACCGCGTCCATTTCGTGACCCCGAGCGACGACGCGTCAACGGCCGAAAGATATACCCAGTATCTCAAGGGCCTTCCAGACAAGATCCAAATCGGGGTGATGGGGGACCATTCGAGTCCTGGTGCGCAGAAAACCATCGAGAGGGCCGGCAAGTTCTACTGCTTCGTTTTGGACATCAAGCCGCTTCTTGGCGATACGGTCTACTACCACCCGGGGCTCTTGACCGCCACGGTGAATGACATGGTTTCCAAGCTCATGTCGGGCAGGGTGCCTGTGGACGAACTCACCGCCTTCCTCGTGGGCAAGACACCCGAATTGGAGGCCGTGAAAGAATTCACCAAGGCGCATCCGGAGCTTGATGACGACATTCTTGTCCGAGTTCTGCCTTCCACCCGGTACCTCGCAATCAAGAACCGATGGATTGCGGTTAGCGACGAATGTGCTCTTCCAGTTCCCGATGTTCGGCCCCTCCTGCGCTCCGCACCGGATCTGGCGGCGGCAATCGGTCTGGAGCTCCTTTCCCTCCACATGCCGGCGGTGCACTGGTCAACCGCCGAGGACTTGCTTGAGATACGCGGGCGTTTCTCAGACGAACTTGTCCCTTTTCGCATGATGACTCTGAAGTTGGCCGCCGAGCTACGGAAACTGCTTGGCGACAAGCCTGATTACTCCCGCGTCCGAGAGGAAGCCCGTTTCCTGGTCGAGAGCACCGTCATGCCCTACATTGCCGAAATCCATAGAAGAGTTGAACTGGAGAAGGGCAAGCTCTGGCGCAAGATGTTCGGCACGACTCTGAAATGGGTATCACTGGGAATGGCCTCCTTTGCGGATCCGACGGGTGCTCTCGCCCTGAAGGCGATTGAAGAGGCTGGCAAGGACGTGACGAAACTCCTCGGTTCCGCTCACGGGATCACGATCGCCGGGGATCCGGGCTTGAGCGTACTATTCAAGTTGACTGCAGGGAAACCGCGTAAGCGGAAGGGTCGTCGAACCCGGCATGCACCTGACGGACCGCGCGCCCGCAGGTGATGCCTCAGCCGTTTGGCAGCAAAAGGATACTTGTGCCATAGTGATAAGTCTGATCCAATATGAATAGACGTAAGAAAACCGCGAAAGCGACTGAAACAGCCATCCTTACCAAAAGCAGAAGGCGTTGCGCCATCTGCTTCAGTCTCAAGCGTGATCTATCGACGAAGAATGGACAAATTGCTCATCTGGACGGGAATCGGGATAACAATGCGGAGGACAATTTAGCCTTTCTGTGCTTTGATCATCACGAGGAGTACGACACAAAGAGGAGTCAGAGCAAGGGACTGACCGAACAAGAGGTGAAGGTGTACCGTGAACAGTTATATCAGGAGGTAGAACGTCTGGCACCTGAGACCAACACCCCCTTAGCACAAGTAATACCACACTGTCCCTTACCGCCTCCCAAAATGCAGATCATTCGCTCGAGCCACTTCGGACGACTTGATTCCAAGGACGGTCGATTTGCGCTCCTCCTGAAAGTGAAATTCCGCAATGAGAGCACGCAACCGGTCCTACTACAACACTTCCGAATCCAAGACGCGGATAGCTGGCATGCGCCTCAGCTTCAGACTGGCAATGTCTTCCTGTACGTCCCAACCAATATATTTGCAGCAGCACTCCGTAAGGAAGACGACATCACCGAAGCACTCCACATACCAGAAATGGCTGAGATAGAACGCCATGCTTTCTTTATTCTACCGGATCAAGTAGAGCCCTTTCCTGGCCCCAAAAAACTGCGCCTTACCGTAGAAGCGCTGTTCGTACAGCGGAGTCCGCAACGGGTCACCTTCACGCTTACCGATCGAGGTGAAATTGAGCAAGAAGGCGGGCTAGGGAACCAAGAGTACACATAGAAAAACGATTTCAGCTTCACAGAAGTGAGGGCGATTGCTCAGGCAAAGATTAAACCGAACAAGAGTTTGCAGCCGACTGCTTATAGCCTACGCTTCGCTCCGCTGCGCACCGGCTGTCGGCAGCGGCTGAAACCTGACGTTAAGGCACTAATACGAACATGAAAACACACTTGCAACCTCTTGCAGAAGTTTTTGGACATCTGATCACAGACCGATCAAGCAGTGCGAACCGGTACAGGAGGACCCGCCTTTGTCCTTTTAACAACAAGGTTCCTAACTGCACAAAGGATAAGGCAAAGAATCCGCTTGGTGTTTGCAGTATTTTTCATGACAATCATGTTGTTATCACTTGTCCGATAAGGTTTCGGCAAGACTGGATAATTGCGAACCACGCGGCCGAGTTCTTTTTTGCCCCAGAGGCAACATGGAGCTCGCTCACCGAAGTCCGATTGAATGATGCCTCGGGAAAATCCGCTGGCAACATCGACGTGATGTTGGTTGCGTATGATCAAAGGGGAACAATCTACGATTTTGGAGCGTTGGAGGTTCAGGCTGTCTACATCTCGGGAAACGTCCGCGATCCTTTTGAGCACTACATGAAACATCCCAAAGCGAATCAGTCTATGGATTGGTCGAATCAGCCCAACTACCCGCGTCCTGACTATCTGTCCTCGTCACGCAAACGTCTTGCCCCACAGCTCCTCTTTAAGGGAGGCATTCTCAATAGCTGGAACAAGAGGATCGCTGTCGCCCTAAACAAGAGCTTCTTTGACACACTCCCACCCTTGAGGCACACGAAGAAGGACTTGGCTGACATAGCGTGGATGATTTATGATGTGAAACCGGGTGCAGGGAAGTTCCAGCTCGAAAGAGTTGACACAGTTTATACCAAGTTTGGAGCTGCCTTGGACCAGATAACACGTTCCACTCCGGGACATATGCAGGACTTCGTGAAGCTTTTGCAAGACAGACTTGATGAGAAACATCAGACTCCACCCAGAACCCAGACAATAGAGAAGCCATTTTGAGGAGGTCGCTGTGAAGCAAGGGCTTCTGTTTCCAGATCTTGAGAAGGGGGAACGGTCATACCCCAGGGCGATCAACGTTGCATCAGTTCCGCAGCGCAGTCCCTTTCGATATCCGGGTGGAAAGACCTGGTTCGTGCCGACTTTTAGAAGATGGATTGCCTCAATGGCTCCGAAGCCCTCTCTTCTGGTCGAACCATTTGCTGGAGGCGGTATCATCAGTCTCACCGCGTTGTTTGAGAACCTCGTAGAGAATGTAGTCATGGTTGAGCGCGACGAAGAAATCGCCGCGGTCTGGCAAGCTGTCGTTAGTGGCCATGCGGACTGGCTTGCTCGACGAATTCTGGAGTTCGATCTTACAAAAGAGAATGTCATAAGGGAGATCACGAGGAAATGCAGAGATTCCAAGGCCATCGCATTCCAAACGATCTTGAAGAACAGGACACTCCACGGCGGTATCTTGGCCCAAGGTTCGGGATTTCTAAAGCATGGCGAGAAGGGAAAGGGGATCTCTTCGCGCTGGTATCCAAAAACTCTCGCAAGACGTTTTCAGAATCTGGCTCTGGTGGCGCCAAGGATCGAATTCATGTGCGGAGACGGTCTCGAAGTTCTTTGCAGCTATGCGCGCAGGCGGGACGTCGCCTACTTCATAGATCCACCCTACACGGCTGGAGGGAAGAAGGCGGGACAACGTTTGTACAACTATTATCACATGGATCACGAGAGACTCTTTGCAATCTGCGAAATGTTGGAAGGCGATTTCCTCATGACATATGACCTTGCTGAGGAAGTCAAGCAACTCGCCAGGGCTCATGGTTTCGAAATGAAACCTGTTGCCATGACGAATACGCATAATGCTGAAATGACTGAGCTGATTGTCGGACGGAACCTATCCTGGATCACTGATGTCCCGACAATTCGCGAGAGAAAAGCAGCCTACCGGACTCGAACTAGGAAGATGCATAGGCGTTCCGACAAAACGAAGTAGTGTCCTAACGAGACTGTTGGGAAAGCCCGAGGTTGCATTCACCTGGTCTGTAGTTTCTTGAATTCATTGGATACGATTCCTCGAGAAAACGCATCAGAAGGGGTTTTTCAACAGTCTCAGCAACGGCATGCAGTCAGACGCCGCCGTTGGTGCCGATGACGTTATCGCGACATTGAAATGGGGTAGTGGTTCATGAAAAAATATGATGCTCTGAAAGAGCCGGATCCGAGAGAATGGCTGGAGTTGGATGAACAGGAGCGGGTCGGGCTCATTGCAGATTATCATAGAAGGAAACGCGTAGATTTGCCGAGCCGTATGATGCATGCTGTCTTTCACGCAGCAGTGGAGAATCAATTGACCGAGGGAATGCCAGTTGTCCGCGAGACGCTCTCTCGACTTATGAGAGAGGGACTTGACCGGCACGAAGCTATTCATGCTATTGGCTCGGCGCTGGCCGAGTGCGTATGGGGCACATTGCGGCGCGATTCAAGTGCTGACGATGCCAATGAGGTATATTTACGGGCTCTCAGGGATCTGACTTTGGCTGGATGGTTGAAGAAGGCTCGATAACGAGAGTGTCGAAAAAGTCCGAGAGTAGAGTTTGTGAAGCCTGTAGTCCCTCGAATTCGCTCGGTGAAGGTGGCGTTTCTCCTATCCTGTGTCCATGCTAGTACGTCTGCGAATCTTGCGCTTGACAAACTGCCCTCATGATGGTATTTCTTAAAGGTTATCTTTCCGGTGGCGGATGTTAAGTGGCGGTTGTCAATAGGATTGGTGGGACAACATGTACGCAATAGTGGAGATTTCTGGTTTCCAGTACAGGGTCGAACCCAACACAACGATAAAGGTCCCCAAGCTTGAGAAGAAAGTCGGAGACGAGGTAACAATCTCCAATGTGATGCTCTTCTCTGACGGTCAACGCGTCAAAATTGGCAAACCTTTTCTCGAAGGTGCGACAGTGAAAGGCGTGGTGGTGTCTCAGGGCCGTGGGGAGAAGCTTATTGTGTTTAAGTTCAAGCGACGCAAGGGATACAAAAAGAAGACCGGCCACAGACAGGATTTTACAGAGATAAAGGTTTCTTCCATGGAGGCCAAGTAATGTGGGGGGCAATTAGCGCAGGAAGCCCCTTCTAGAAAGCCCGCCAGGGAGAGGCCGATTTAAGAGGCTCGTTGGTGCGAGGCCTGTTGGTAAAAGACCAAGTGGCGTGAGAGGCCCGTTTAAGAGTCCATTCGGCGATCGGCCAAGTAACGATACAGAGTAGTGAGGTGAGTTGAGTTGGCACATAAGAAAGGCGTCGGAAGTTCCCGCAACGGTAGAGACAGCCACGGCCAGAGGTTGGGTGTGAAGGCGTACGGTAGTCAGCTTGTGAACGCCGGCACCATCATCGTGCGGCAGAGGGGCACAAGGATACACCCTGGTGTTAACGTCGGCATGGGCAGGGATGATACTCTCTTTGCCCTGATTTCGGGTAAGGTCATCTTCTCCAGGATGGGACGCTCAAAGAAGAAAGTCAGCGTGCAAGCGGTATAGGTGCACAGTTCTGAGGCAGCGCCAGCCCTGAGGCGCCGCCCTTTTCTGGTCGCGCGCAGTCCTGGGGCCTCGCGCCGCTCAACCTCTTGCGCACACGTGATCTTGGTGCCGCGCCTCTGTTTCTTGCTCGAATGTGGCCTTGAGTTTGCGTCGTTGGGCTCGCTAACTGTGCTTCTTGTTCAAGTTCAGTCCAGGCATTCCGCTATAGCGTTTTTTGTCTAACCTCAATCCGAGAGGGCCTATGGCAAAAAGAACAGTTCAAACGCACGAAATCACCGAGAAAATCAAGGAGCTTTGTATGTCGGCCAGCTGGGATCTGGATGACGACCTCATCAATGCCCTCAAAGAAGGTCTACGCGTTGAGGAGTCTCCGACAGGGAAGCAAATACTGGAACAAATTCTGGAGAACTCTCGCATTTCTCGCGAAACGAAACTCCCGAGCTGCCAGGACACTGGATTTGCGATTATTTTCCTGGAAATCGGTCAGGATGTATGCTTGGAAGGCGGGGACGTGAACGAGGCCATCAATGAGGGAGTTAGACAGGGCTACGGAGAAGCCTACCTGAGAAAATCCATTGTGGACGATCCTGCCATTGACAGAAAGAACACTCGCGACAACACGCCTGCCATCATTCACACGGAAATCGTCAAGGGCGACCGCGTCAAAATCATCCTTGCTGCGAAGGGTGGTGGCAGCGAGAACATGAGCGGCGTGGCCATGTTGAAACCTGCTGACGGCATCGAGGGTGTGAGAAAGTTCGTGATTGAAAGGGTCAAGAAGGCCGGGGGTAATCCATGCCCACCGATAATAGTCGGCGTCGGGATCGGGGGTACTTTCGAGAAATGTGCGCTTCTTGCGAAAAAAGCACTCCTGAGACCCATAGGTTCACATCACCCTGACAAGAGATATGCAGAATTCGAGACGCAACTCCTGAAGGAAATAAACGCCAGCGGGATCGGGCCCCAGGGTCTGGGCGGGAGAGTCACAGCTCTGGCCGTGCATGTGGAGACATTTCCTTGTCACATTGCAAGCCTGCCTGCTGCTGTTAACGTGAATTGTCACGCCAGCCGTCACAAGGAAGCGATCATCTAGGGGGAAAGCGGCTTTCTAGAAAGCTCTATTGGGAGCCGCCATAATCTAGGAAGAAGCGGTCATCCAGGAGCGGTCCATTCGGACTCTACCGGGAGCCGCGATCATCTAGTAAGAAACGGCCAGCTGGTAAGGGACGATTATCCAGAAACGCACTGTTAGGAGCCGCTATCATCCAAGTCTGGCATTCAACTCTCCGGGAAAGGACTCAACCGTGAAAAGGGTTTCAGCACCGCTTACTGACAATGTGGTACAAGACCTAAGAGCCGGGGACGAAGTTCTCATCAGCGGCGTCATATACGCCGCGAGAGACGCTGCCCACAAGAGAATGGTTGACCTTCTCTCCAAGGGCGAGCGTTTGCCCTTTGATATCGAGGGGCAGATAGTCTACTACGCAGGTCCTACCCCGACTAGACCCGGGGAAGTCATCGGCTCTGCCGGCCCGACAACCAGCTACAGAATGGACCCGTATGCGCCGCTTCTCATACAGAGCGGCCTCAAGGGCATGATAGGAAAGGGCCAGCGCACGGAGCCGGTCGTAGAGGCGATGAAGAAATTCAAGGCCGTTTACTTTGCAGCCGTTGGTGGTGCAGGAGCTCTTATCGCACGAGCCGTCAGATCGAATAAGATCGTGGCTTACGAAGAACTGGGACCTGAGGCCGTCAGAATGCTTGAGGTTGCCGATTTCCCCGTGATTGTTGCTCAGGACTGCTACGGGGGCGATCTGTTTGTCGAGGGAGTAAAGAAGTACAGCCGGCCTTACCCCTGAGAAGAGCTCGCCGGAAAAGGACTCGCCAGAAAAGAACTCTCCGGTGAATCAGGGCTCTCCACTGACCTGTTCTTCTCTTTGGACCTGCGTGGCTATTTCTCAGGTTGTTGAACTTGCCTGATAAGGATTTTGAATCCGGTGAGAGTGGCAGGAATTATCCCGGCTCGGTACGCTTCGTCGCGATTTGACGGCAAGGCTCTGGCCCTCATAGAAGGCAAGACTCTGATAAGCCGCGTTTACGAGAAGGTTTTGTCCTCTCGCTGCCTCAACGAGCTCATAGTGGCAACCGACGATTCACGCATTGTTCACGAAGTCGAGAGTTTCGGTGGGAAAGTCGCCCTGACTTCTGTCGAGCACAAGTGCGGCACCGAACGCATTGCGGAGGTGGCAAAGAGGATAGATGCCGACATCGTAGTGAACATCCAGGGTGACGAGTTACTCTCCTGTGGAGAGATGATTGATGAGTGCGTTTCTCCGTTGCTCAGGGATTCGTCGTTAGACGTTTCCACTCTGGCAGTGGAGATAAAAGACAGGGGCGATGTCGCGAATCCGAACGTGGTGAAGGTGGTGCGAGCTCTTAACGGAGATGCATTGTTTTTCTCACGCTCGCCGGTACCCAACACGTCATTTTTGCCAACCGTTGAGGTGACGGGTGGGACGGGTATCGAGGCGGGCGTCTCAGCCGGTGTCAACGCGGGCGCCGAGACGCGCGTTGGAGCGGCCGTTGAGGGACGCGTGACGTTCCTGAGGCACGTAGGAATATATGGGTTCAGGCGGCAGTTTCTTCTTGATTTTGTCAGGCTTGCGCAAACACCCCTCGAGCTTGCGGAATCCCTCGAGCAGCTAAGAATCCTTGAACACGGGCACAGAATTGCCGTTGTTTTGACCAATCACTCCTGTGTTGGAGTGGATGTGCCTTCGGACATCAAGAAGGCAGTCGCTTTCTTAGCGTCTCTCGAAAGGGCAGGCGCATGAAGAGCGCACGCTGGCGTCTCTTGATCGAGCCGGTGCATAAATGACGCACACCAATGGCGGACGTATGAAAGCAAAGTATGTTTTTGTGACGGGTGGAGTTGTTTCCTCCCTTGGAAAGGGCATTGCAGCGGCTTCGTTGGGTCTTCTCCTTAAGAACAGGAATCTCAGGGTCACACTTCAGAAATGTGATCCATACCTCAACGTTGACCCTGGCACGATGAGTCCTTTTCAGCACGGCGAGGTGTTCGTGACCGAGGACGGTGCCGAAACTGACCTTGACCTCGGGCATTACGAACGATTCACCGGTATCAACATGAGTAAGAAGAACAATGTCACTGCAGGCCAGATTTACGATGCCGTCATAACAAAAGAACGCAGGGGCGATTATCTGGGAGGCACGGTTCAGGTAATTCCTCACGTCACTGACGAGATTAAGAGACGGATACTCGAGGTCGGCTCTGCGGACGGCGTCGACGTAGTAATCGTTGAAATAGGCGGGACGGTTGGTGATATCGAGAGTCTGCCTTTTCTTGAGGCCATCCGTCAACTCAGGCTTGATCTGAAAAGAGAAAACACCGCCTTCATCCACGTTACGCTCGTTCCATTCATGAAGGCTGCCAGGGAGACTAAAACCAAGCCCACGCAGCACAGCGTCAGGGAGCTCAGAGAAATCGGCATCCAGCCTGACGTCTTGCTTTGCAGGAGCCAAGCCAAACTCTCGCCCGAGGCCAGGGAGAAAATAGCTCTGTTCTGCAACGTGTCGCACGAGTCGGTTATCGAAGCGCTTGACGTTGACTCCGTCTATGAAGTCCCTCTCATGTTCAACGAGGGCGGACTGGACGAGCTCGTGGTCAGCCTTCTCTCCCTCAAGTGCGATGAGCCAAACCTGGAGAGATGGCGTGAGATGGTTGAAGTAATAAGGCATGCCGACCAGGAGGTTTCCGTTGCTATCTGCGGTAAGTACGTTCACTTGAGGGACGCGTACAAGAGCATTTCCGAGGCCATCGTTCACGCGGGGATAGCCAACAAGGCGAGGGTAAATGTGGAATGGGTTGATTCAGAGCAAGTCGAAAAAGAGGGACCGGAAAAACTCCTCGGCAACGTGTCCGGGCTTCTGGTTCCAGGTGGTTTTGGGCAGAGGGGAATCGAGGGAATGGTTCGGGCGATAACCTACGCGAGAAAGCAAGGTATGCCGTTTTTCGGGCTCTGCCTGGGGCTCCAGTGCGCAGTCATTGAATTTGCGAGGGCCGCTTGTGGGCTTGCGAACGCGGATAGCTCAGAGTTTGATCCATCGACGCCTCATCCCGTCATAAATCTCATGCCCGAGCAGTCTGAGGTGGTCGTCATGGGCGGCACCATGAGGCTTGGTGCATACAGGTGCGACATCAAGGAGGGGTCCATTGCCAGAAGGGCATACGGTTCGGACCACGTTAGCGAACGACACAGGCATAGGTACGAGTTCAACAATGGCTATCGTGCTGTTTTCGAGAAGCATGGTATGTTCTTTTCTGGGATACAGACGGAACGCAACCTTGTTGAGATAATGGAGCTCAGGACGCATCCGTGGTACGTGGGCGTCCAATTTCACCCCGAGCTCAAATCAAGGCCTGACGCTCCTCATCCGCTTTTCCGCGAATTTGTGAGAGTTGCACTCGACTTCTCCAAAGCTGTACCGTCTCAACGAGGGGCTGGAGTGTGACGCGTTTTATCACGGAGGAATAGTTGAAGCCAAAACTTGAGAAAAAGGTGCGAGTGGGGGACGTGGTTTTTGGGGAGACTCGACTCGTTTTGATAGCTGGACCGTGCGTCATTGAGTCAAGAGAGCACTGCCTCAATATTGCCGAGCGCATCAGACTAATTGCTGATGAGCTCCAGATGCCATTCGTTTTCAAGGCCTCGTATCTGAAAGCCAACAGATCCTCTATCCGTTCCTTTCAGGGGCCCGGCCTGGAGGAAGGCCTCAACATCCTCTCCGCGGTCAAGAAGAAAGTTGGGGTTCCAGTGCTCTCAGACGTTCATTGCCAGAGCGAGGTCACCAAAGCTGCCAAGGTCTTGGACATGATTCAGGTTCCCGCCTTTCTCTGTCGTCAAACCAGTCTTTTGCTCGCGTGCGGAGCCTCGGGTAAACCCGTGAACGTCAAGAAGGGTCAGTTTATTGCCCCGGAGGACACGAGATACATTCTTGAAAAACTCGCTTCCTCAGGAAGCAGAAATGTTCTGCTTACCGAAAGAGGTACGTCTTTTGGTTATCACAATCTTGTTGTTGACATGAGAGGCATAATGACCATGCGTTCGATGGGTGTGCCCGTCGCCTTTGACGTCACCCACAGCCTTCAGCGTCCTGGCGGGAAGCGCACGTCGGGCGCCAGGGTCTTCGCCGCGACCCTGGCCAGAGCGGCCGTTGCGGCCGGTAGCGACGCCCTTTTCGTTGAAACGCACGAAAAGCCCGATCGTGCTCTTTCCGATCCCGAAACCATGCTGCCTCTGTCGTCTCTTAAGAGGTTCCTGGAGGATATGATCCGCGTGCGAGAGGCTTTTCTGAAATGCTCCTTGAGGTGAAAACGGGAGAGACGAGTGTGGAGGAAGACGATATTTGAGGACTCGAAGCACCACGGGTGCGGATCAAGACCGTATTGGGGAAGATTCGTGACTCCGCTAAGCCAGGCGCGGTAGGAGTGAGAGATTTTGAACAAACGAAGTAGGACAGAACTGCAGCGTGATCTGGACAAGAAGCTCAGGCGGGTCAAAGCAATTTTCTTTGACGTTGATGGGGTCCTCACGGACGGAAGAATCTATCTCGGACAGAACGAGGAAGCCAAGGCGTATTCTACAAAAGACGGCTTTGGCATCCTCATCGCACGTGCAGCGGGGTTGAAGGTATTCCTCGTCACGGGTCGGAGTTCTGCAAGCGTGACGCGCCGAGCGGGCGAACTTGGAGTCAAGGCCTTTCAGAACGTAGAGGCCAAGCTCTTGTGCGTTAGGATGGTCTGCGCGAAGGCCGGCTTTGAGCTCGACGAAGCCGCGTTTGTTGGCGACGATTTGAACGACCTCACAGTCATGAGAGAAGTTGGAGTTTCCTTTGCCGTGGCGAACGCTGCAGATGAAATCAAAGCAATTGCACATCTCACGACCTCAAAGAACGGTGGAGAAGGAGCGGCACGCGAAGTAGTCGAGAAAATACTGAGGAGTCAGGGAAAGTGGGACGAAACCGCGAAACAATTCCTCGGCCAGAAAAAACCTTAACATCAGCGCTTGAGATAGCGAAGAAGGTGTTGAGGACGGAAGGCGAAGCCATCCTCTCGCTGGCCGAGACAATAGGGTCTGAGTTCGAACAGGCTGTAGAGAGAATATTCGCGAGCAGGGGCAGGGTGATTGTGACGGGTGTGGGGAAATCGGGCCTAATTGCCAGCAAGATAGCGGCAACCCTCACGAGCACCGGTACGCCGGCCTTTTTCATACATCCTGGAGACGCTGCCCACGGGGACATCGGCGTCGTGGAGAAAAGTGACGTTGTGATTTTTGTCTCCAAGAGCGGTGAGACATCTGAACTCTTGCAACTCCTTCCCGTGCTCAAGAGGCTCGGCGTGACCCTGATCTCGATTACGGCGGCCAGGAACTCACCGATCGCCCGGGCGAGCGATTGCGTCCTTGACACCGGAGCGATATCCGAGGCCTGCCCGTTTGACTTGGTCCCAACGACGAGCACTACCTGTGCGCTTGTGGTCGGAGATGCTCTCGCAATAGCTCTGCTGAAGCTAAAGGGCTTTACGAGGGAAGATTTCGCTTTCGTTCATCCCGGAGGTGTCTTGGGGCAAATGCTAAACCTCAAGGTTGAAGACGTCATGCACAGTGGAAACGAACTACCCGAGGTGAGAGAAAACGTTTCCATGAAGGATGCAATCGTGGAAATAATGAACAAGAGATTGGGCATGACTTCCGTCGTGAACGAGCAGGGAAAACTCGCTGGCATTGTGACAGACGGAGACATCAAGAGGATCCTGATAAAATCGCCTGACATTTTCAGGTTGAAAGTGGGAGACGTGATGTCACGAAACCCGCGCACTATTGCCAGAACGGAGCTCGTAGCAGCGGCTGTCAAGAAAATGGAAGAGAACCTTCCTTCTCCTATAACTTGCCTGATGGTTGTTTCCTCTTCGGGTAAGCCGGAGGGAGTCATCCATCTTCACGACTGCCTCAGGGCGCGGGCGATCCGCTGAAGCCACATCCAAACGGGCATCTTGTTGTCACGCCGCCGATTAGCATTCCGACCTTGGCATGGTTTATGCTTGACGCCTCTGACTTTTTCTGCTAATTTGCCTTAGGGAGGTACGACTACTTTGGGTAAAACCCTAAGGCGGGCGATTCTGTATGCGTTTGTAAGAGGGTTGATGTCGCTCGCTTTTATCCTTCCGAGGTCCCTTGCGTTGAGATTGTTCGGTGGATTAGGTGCTTTGGCTTCTCTGTTCCTCCGTAAGGACAGGATGAGGGCCGAGGTCAACCTCTCGCTGGCTTTTCCTCAGTATTCACGACAGGAGATTCGTGGCCTGGCTCGACGCGTTTACGCGGAGCTGGGAAGAAACTGCGCCGACGTGTTCAGGTTTCCTCGTCTGAGATGGTACGAACTCAGTCGCTTTGTCAAGGTTGAGGGGCTAAGCTACTTCGAGGAAGCCGTGTCCCGAGGAAGGGGCGTCGTAGTGGTTACTGGCCACATTGGCTGTTGGGAGCTTCTGGCCGTCTATTTCTCGATGATCGGGTATCCTTTGGCCGTGATTGTCCGGCCTCTTCGAGACCAAAGGCTGGAGAAGCTCATTGAAAGCTTACGGCGGTCAAAAGGTATGAAACCTATCTCGCGAATGACCAATGTGAAGGCCGCCTACAGTTGGCTCAAGCGGGGAGGGATACTTGGAGTACTGATTGACCAGGACACGTCTGTCAAAGGGGTATTCTGCGATTTCTTCGGTCGTCCGGCCTACACACCCGCTGGGCCAGCCTATCTGGCTCTGCGCACGGGTGCGGCCATCGTGCCGATGGCCATTCAACTAGAAGACGACGGCACTCACGTCGTACGGGTAAAAAAGCCAATCGTTGTGCCTGAGAACCTAAACGCAGATGCCTGGGTCCTTTCGGTCATGCAAGCCTGCACCCGCGCAATAGAAGACTACATTCGATATCGACCGGCCCAGTGGGTGTGGATGCACGAAAGATGGAAGACAGTGCCGTTGCTCGAGACCGAGACAACTGACGGTGAAGCTTTGAGGGGAAGAGAATGCGTGATCCCAGGTTGAAATATTTCCTTTTGATTACCGTTTTTTGTTGCGCAATATGTGCTGGCGTGTCAGGCTGCGAGAAGGACTCGGGTTCCAGTCCTGAGAAAACCCTGGTAGAAACGCCTGACCAGCAAGTGGGGAATTTTTCCCTGACCGAGAGCGTAGCAGGCACCAAAAAATGGACTCTCTGGGCAGAGTCGGCTGCCATCTACAACGAAAAGACGAAAGTTGACGCGAGAAACGTCCGAATAGACTTCTTTGAGGAGGATGGTTCTAAATTCTCCGAGCTCAAGGCCGATTCTGGAATTCTCAACCAGAAGACTAACGACATGGAAGCTCGCGGAAATGTGGTGGTGAGAACAGAGGATGGTATTACTCTTGAGACCGAGTACTTGAGCTGGCTCAACCTTTCTCAGAAGATAGTCTCCGAGGACTTCGTGAAGATTACCCAGGGGAAGGACGTGCTCACGGGTTATGGGCTTGTGAGTGATCCCAGCCTTAACGAATTTGAGATAAAAAGGAACGTCCAGGCGTTTGTGATTGACAAAGAAGGAAAGCTCATCCCAAAGGAATAGCACAGAGTCAGTCGTCGGAGAAATGATGAAAGTTCTCAAAGCCGAGGGGCTCGTCAAGAGGTTCGGGAAGTGGACTGTAGTGGACGACGTGAGCCTTGAGGTCGAACAGGGCGAAGTCGTGGGGCTCCTTGGGCCAAACGGGGCGGGTAAGACGACTACCTTTTACATGATTGTGGGACTTTTGAGACCCGATGCTGGTCGAGTGATGATTGATTCCGAAGACGTGACACGCATACCCGTTTTTCGCAGAGCTCGTATGGGACTAGGCTACCTTTCCCAGGAGCCTTCCATCTTCAGAAAGCTCACTGTGGAGGAAAATATCCTCTCTGTTCTTGAGACCATGGAGCTCGGTCAGGAAGAACGGAAGAGAAAACTTGAGAGCCTTCTTGAAGAGCTCGGAATCTCTCACCTGAGGGGCCGCAAGGCGTACAATCTCTCCGGCGGTGAGAGAAGACGAGTGGAAATTACAAGGGCACTTGTGAGCAATCCCAGCTTTATGCTCCTTGACGAGCCTTTTGTTGGTATAGACCCTATTGCCGTAAGCGACATTCAGGACATCGTTCTCAGACTCAAACAGAAGGGAATTGGAGTTCTCATTACCGACCACAGTGTTAGAGAGACTCTTGCGGCCACTGATAGGGCCTACGTTATGTTCGAAGGGAGAATACTGCTTTCCGGAAACGGTGAGCAGCTGGCTAACGATCCTCTTGCCAGGAAGATCTACCTCGGCGAGAAGTTTAGGCTTTAGCGCGCGGATTGGAATGTAGTATGGAACTAAAGCACACCCTTCAGTTGACTCAGAAACCTACCCTCATAATGACGCAGAGGCTTCAGCAGGCGCTCAAGCTTTTGCAGGTACCCACACTCGAGCTTCAACTGATCCTGAAGCAGGAGCTTCTTCAAAACCCTCTTCTGGAAGAAGTAGATGAGTTAGAGGAAACTCAAGAGGTGTCTGGGCCTGAAGAGGGGACAAACACCCAAGAGGAACCCGAGCCCATCGATAACGAAGAACAGCTCGAGTGGGCGGATTATTATCCGGAAGGCTACGAAGCATCTCCAGGCAGGCCTGACAGCTCCGCGGAGTTGCCGGAAAGGGTTCCGGTCACGGTTGCAACGCTGGATCAGCATCTAGAGGGTCAGCTGAGAATGTCTACCGATGATCCTGAGCTTACGGAGATTGGAGAATTCCTGATAGGTTCCATTGACGACAGAGGGTTTCTCACGATTACCTCCGAAGAAGTGGCGACGTTGCTTGGGAAGCCCATAGAAAAAGTCGAAGAAGCCGTCAGGGTAGTTCAGTCGTTTGAACCTGCGGGTATCGGCGCAAGGGACCTGAGGGAATGTCTCCTCATTCAGTTGGATCGTAAGGAAATGGGCGACAGCCTGGCGGCCAGAATGGTCAGAGACCATTTTGATTCTCTCAAGGATAGAAAATTTGCTGAGATCGCAAAGAAGATGCACGTGTCGATCACTCAGGTCCAGGCAGCTGGAGACATAATCGCCAAGCTGAATCCTAAGCCCGGCTTCTTGATATCGCACGAAGAGCCGAGGTACGTGGTTCCTGATCTAGTTGTGGATAAGGTTGAGGACAAGTACGTAGTCTTTCTTAACGATCGTCACGTTCCAAGGCTCCGGATCAACCCTTCCTACAGGGACATGCTGCGTGGAGATAGATCGCGGAAGGACAAGACAAGAGAGTACATCATAGGAAAGCTCAACTCTGCAAAATGGCTTATTCAGACGATAGAGCAGAGACGAAAGACCATGGTCAAGGTGATGAAGTGCATAGTGGACAGCCAGGAGGAATTCTTCGACAGGGGGATTGCTTTCCTGAAGCCTTTGACTTTGCAACAGGTGGCCAATCAGATTGGAATGCACGAGTCAACCGTCAGCAGAGTTACAAACAACAAGTATGTCCAGACCCCCAGAGGGGTGTTCGAGCTCAAGTTCTTCTTCTCAAGTAAGCTGCAGACCGATGCTGGGGACGAGATGAGCGCGAAGAGTGCGAAAGACGTGATTTCTGTGCTCATAGAGGAAGAGGACAGATCGGACCCACTGAGCGACCAGAAGATCGCAGATATTCTGAGAGATAGAGGTCTTAGGATCGCAAGACGCACCGTGGCAAAATACAGGGAACAGTTGAGATTGCTCCCTGCTCGCTATAGAAAGAGACACTAGTCGTTTCTGTGTCCCCGTTCCCGCAGGGGTAAACTCTGATGGCATTTGCCAGGCTTCCCCTCTGGGTTAGAAAGCCATTTGCCGAAAACAATACAACGCGCGAAGTCGACCGTCTTTTGGAGACTCTTGAGCTGAGTACAGTCTGTAGGAGCGCAAGGTGCCCCAACAGGTGGGACTGCTATTCCTCGCTCTCCCTCACTTTCATAATCCTTGGCACAGTATGCACGAGAAGATGCGGATTCTGCAGCGTTTCGAAGGGAGAACCTGAGACCATCGACGCTCAGGAACCGTTCCACCTCGCGCAGGCCGCGAGAGAGCTCGGGCTTAGTTTCGTCGTACTCACTTCTGTGACAAGGGACGACTTGCCAGACGGCGGAGCCGCTCATTTTGCCCGATGCATTGAGGAACTACGAGGGATCGAGACGAGACCTGGAATCGAGGTCCTGGTCCCAGATTTCAAAGGGGATTTCCAATTATGTCTCCTTGTGCTGGAGGCGCATCCTGATGTATTCTCTCACAACGTGGAAACTGTGCCCAGGCTTTACGCTGCGGTGAGGCCTGGCGCTGATTATGTTAGTTCGCTTAAGGTCATAGAAGCCGCTGCGCTTCATGCCTCAGAAAGGGCCATTATCAAATCGGGGCTGATGGTTGGTCTTGGTGAGAAAGAAGAGGAGGTGATGAATGTTCTGAGGGACCTCAGGAACGCTGGTTGTCAGTCTGTCACGATAGGTCAGTACCTTAGACCCACGTTGGACAACTTGCCCGTTAAGGAGTATGTTTCCCCTGAACGTTTCCGCCACTATGAGCAGACCGGAAGGCGGTTGGGATTTAGCGCCGTGAAAGCTGGACCCCTGGTTAGGAGTTCATACAAGGCGTTTGAGATTTGGAGGAGCGTCAATGGAAATAACGACTCGCAGTAGGAATTTCAATGTAAGCCCCGCGATCAAGAGTTACGTTGAAGAGAAACTCTCCAAGCTGGAGAAGTACTCGAGAAAAATCATTGAAGCTCATGTAGTGTTCTCTCTCGAAAGATACAGGCATATCGCCGAAGTGGTTCTTAGGGTCAATGGTGGTGATATCACTGGTCGCGCCGAAAGCAACGACATGTATTCTTCCATCGATACGGTTGTTGACAAACTCGAAAGGATGTTGAGGAAGAGAAAAGACAAGGTCACGAGCAAAAGACAGCGGAGCTCCTTGAAGAAGTCTCAGGCTGAGCTGGAGAAATTGGGGAAACTCGGGAGCCTCGAGCCGACCAAAGTCAAACCCAAACAAATGACTGTCGAAGAAGCCATGGACATGCTGGAAAGAACTGGTGAGGATATTCTCATATTCGTGAATGCCGCGACGGCAAAGACCACTGTGCTGCAACGACGGAGCAACGGAAACTTCACATTGATGGAGCCGGTGAGCTAAAATGCATGGAATTACAGTCGCCAGATTCTATGAAGATAAGCGTGAGAGTCTTCAGCTTGAGCTGCTCACCAAATCCCTTGAGTCCAAGAAAGAGATAACAGCGAGTGACGTAAACCGGCCGGGCCTAGCCTTTGCGGGGTTCGTTGAGAATTTCCTCCACGAAAGGGTTCAGGTGCTCGGGCAGACCGAACTCCTCTACCTTGGCACGCTCCCAGCGGAAGAAAGGAAACATGCCATGGGAAAGGTTTTCGACTTCGTCCTTCCCTGCATCATTATCGCAAAGGGCCTGGACGTGCCGCCTGAGCTCATAGAGCTGGGGAATGAGCATTCCGTGCCGGTCCTGAGAACCCCCCTTTCTACCACGCCTTTCATACGTGAGCTGACGGCTTATCTTGACGACATATTTGCCCCCCGCACGGTAGTCCATGGCTCACTTGTCGATGTCTATGGCATAGGGCTTCTATTCACCGGAAGGAGCTCCATTGGTAAGAGCGAGTGCGCGCTAGACCTTGTTGAAAGGGGGCACAGACTTGTGGCTGATGACGTCGTGAATGTCATAAAGCGGCACGGCAATTTTATCATAGGAATCTCCTCAGAGATTCTACGGCATCGCATCGAGATCAGAGGACTTGGAATAATCGACGTTAGGAGCATATTCGGGATCCGATCGGTCCGACTCCAGAAAAGGATCGAAGTAGAAGTCAGGCTCCAGGATTGGAGTGAAGCCGATGACTATGAGAGGATAGGGCTCGAAGACAGGATGACGAAGATACTGGACGTGGAAATCCCGATTGTCACAGTGCCGGTCGTGCCTGGCAAGAACATAACGGTCATCGCAGAGGTAATAGCCCTGAATCATATTGTAAAGATCTACGGATATCATCCCGCCAAGGAGTTTGACGAGAAACTCATGCAGGCCATGCATCGCAGGAGCCTGCAAGATAGGCTCGTGAGCGGTGACTGGGAATGAGTGAGGCAAGTTCTATCGAGACCGAGAACGAAGACGCCTGCGAGACCAAGGCGCCGAGATTTGTGGTCATTACGGGCGTATCCGGTGCGGGAAAGAGCTACGCGATCAAGTGCCTCGAAGACATCGGATTCTTCTGCGTGGACAATATGCCCGCGATCCTTATTCCTGTTTTTGCCGACCTGTGTCTTCAGTATGGAGGCAGGATTTCGAACGTTGCTCTTGTAGTTGACATAAGGGAGAGGGATTTTCTAGACAACATTGCGGGTAGTCTCTCCGAGCTGCGCAGCAAGGGAATAGAATACGACATTCTTTTTCTTGATGCGACGGACGAGACCCTCCTGAGGAGGTTCAGCGAGACCAGGAGGAAGCATCCCCTTGGCGAAGGAGTGGGGGTACTCGAAGGTCTCCACGAAGAGAGAAGAAGGGTTGCCTTCCTCAGAGATTCTGCAAGGCGTGTGATTGACACTTCGGCGATGACCCCTGGGGAATTGCGGGACGTCCTGGTCTCCACTTTTGGCACGTCAGACAAGAGGCCGGAGCTACTGACAACAATAGTCTCTTTTGGGTACAAGTTCGGCTTGCCTCTTGACTCGGATGTGGTTCTTGATGTTCGCTTCTTGCCTAATCCTCACTACGTTCACGAGCTGAGGGCTTACACAGGTAATGACAAGAAAGTCGTTGCCTTCTTGGAAGCCTGTGATGTGACCCGTGAGTTTCTGGAGCACCTCGAGAGTTTTCTTGGATTTCTCCTGCCACGATTCACGAAGGAAGGGAAGTCCTATCTCACGATTGCCGTAGGTTGCACTGGAGGAAGGCATCGCTCCGTGTACATGGCGAACCGGATTGCAGAGCTGCTCGAGAGACAAGGAGTTGACGTGCGGGTGCAGCACAGGGATGTGACCAAATGACTTGAACGCTTCAATCTGAGACTGAACAGGTTTTGCATTTGGGTGGGCGAGTTCAGCCAGAAACCGGTTCCCTTGGTTCTTTTCTTGTGTCGCTCAACGACGGTGTGAGGGAGACTCGACTGAAAATGATAAGGGCCTTGTTGGTTACGCATGGAAATCTCGGAAGCGAGCTCGTAAACACTGCACAGCTCATAGTAGGTCCGCAGACAGGTGTGAAAGTTCTTTCGAACGAGGAGCTCTCCTCTGAGAGCCTGTGCGAAGCTGTCCAGGGTGAGGTCCGCACCTACAGCCAGGATGAAACTGTGATTTTTGTCGATGTGGCGGGAGGTAGTTGTCTCACTGCCTGTAAGGCGACACAGGGTGAATGCAAGAAGATCAGGGTAGTCTCAGGTGTCAACCTGCCTATGGTGTTGGAATTCTTCCATTACAGGGGAAAGCTCGCCTTCGACGAGCTGGTAGAGCGAATCCTTGCAAAGGGGAGGGGTGGCATCCAGGCCTTCTAGGTATCAGGTGAAGCTTGTTTTGATGAGGATAGACGATAGGTTGCTCCACGCGCAGGTCGCCGTGGGTTGGGTTGGCGCGTTATCGCCTGATGTCGTCATGGTAGCAGACGATGTGGCGGTTTCAACACCGGGGCAGGCTGAGCTGCTTGGCATGGGTTTGCCTCCGAACGTCGAGCTAGTCGTTGCAAAATTGAGCGAGGCGGCCGGCATCCTGAACCGCAGAGCTCTCGACACAAAAAAATGCATCCTTCTGGTGCGAAATCCTCTTGGTGCGCTTCGGATTTTGGAGGCTGGCCTTTCAGTGGAATCGATCAATGTTGGCGGAATGCACTTCAGCGAAGGCAAAACGAAGCTCCTTCCATACCTCTTTGTAGATAGGCGAGATTCTGAGATTCTGGAGCAAATTGCATCCAGAAATGTGAAGCTCACAGCTCAGGATGTCCCTGGAAATCCATCCTACGACGTGATCAAATTGCTCAGGAAAGGCAAGATTGAAAAAGATTAGCTTCGTTTTTTGTGTCCACAATCACCAACCCGTAGGGAATTTTGACTTTGTGCTGGAAGACGCTTTTAGCAGGGCCTATCTGGCCTTTCTGAACGCTCTGGCTCAGCATCCGTCCATCAAGGCGGTGCTTCACGTGAGTGGGGCACTGCTTGAGTGGATCGAGCAACACCATCCTCAATACCTCGACCTGCTGCGTGATCTCGCTGCACGAGGTCAGGTCGAACTCATGACGGGGGGGTTCTATGAACCCGTGCTTCCTTCGATTCCTGATGAGGATAAGATAGGTCAGACGAAGAAGCTGAGTTCGTTTTTGAGAGAAAGACTTGGGTTTCAGCCCAGGGGTTTGTGGCTTGCGGAGAGAGTGTGGGAGCCGTCCCTGGCGAGCGCGATTGCGAGGGCGGGTGTTGAGTATACGGTCGTGGATGATTCGCACTTCAAGAGCGCGGGTTTAGCCGAAGATGAGCTCCTTGGGTATTACCTGACAGAAGATCAGGGTGCGGTCATCAAGGTATTCTCGGGTAGTAAGCGTCTTAGATACCTCATTCCCTATGCCAGTCCCGAGGAGACGCTCAACTACTTGAGAGAAAAAGCTTCCGAGACTGACGGGAATCTTCTGGTCTTTGCGGACGACGGAGAAAAATTCGGGATCTGGCCCGGGACTCACAGACTTTGCTACGAGGAAAAGTGGCTAGAGAGATTCTTCAGAGCGTTGGAAGAAAACAGAGAGTGGGTGGATCTTGTCACATTCTCAGAATATCTTTCACGACACGGACCTCTTGGTTGGGTCTTCCTTCCGACTGCATCATACGCTGAGATGATGGAATGGTGTCTGCCGGTTGACGCTCAGCTCAAGTATCACGAGTTCTTGAGAAAGCTAAAAGCCAGCGGTGAGTTTGATGGATTCGAGAGTTTCGTGAAGGGAGGATTCTGGCGCAATTTCTTTAGCAGATATCCAGAAAGCAACTGGATGCACAAGCGCATGCTCTACGCCAGGCGCAAGGTGCTGTCGGGAGTGTCTTCTGGTATCCGAAGAGAGCCTCTGGAACATCCGGAACCACAAGAAGCCGCGGGGCCGCAAGGGACCACGGAACCAAACGAACCACCGGGAGAAAAGCATCTGCGTCAAGCAGCTCTCAACGAAATATGGAGGGCTCAATGCAATTGTGCTTACTGGCACGGAGTCTTCGGAGGTCTCTATTTGCCGCATCTGAGGGAAGCCATCTACCGGCATTTAATCCGGGCGGAGAATATGGTAGCGGAGCTTTCGGGCGGCACCGGGTACGCATCCGCTATTGAATCGGCTGATGTGGACGGGGATGGTGCGGATGAAATCGTGCTCGTGAACAGAAAGGTTGCCTGTTTTGTTTCTCCCGCCAGGGGCGGCGCCGTCGTTGAGATTGATGATAGGGCTCGCGAAATAAATCTTGTCAACACCCTGGTCCGTCGCAAGGAAGCGTATCACAGCCGAATAAAGACCGGCGCCGGTAATCAATCAGGTGAAAAGGCAGCCAGTATTCATGATGCCGTTGTGGCAAAGGAAGACAGGCTCGAGGAGTTTCTCTTTTATGACAGGTTTCCCAGGGTGTGTCTGCTGGATCATTTTCTGCCGCCCCGAACCTCGCTCAAGGAGATGGTGGAAAGCAAGTTCGACGAGTTGGGCAGTTTCGCGTGCGCTCCCTACACAGTGAAAACGCCTTCTAGAGACGGCCAACTAATTCTGAGTGCCACGGGAACAGTCTGTTTGGCGGCTGAACCTGTGAGATTGACCATCGACAAGGTTCTTCGCGTTCCTTCTGACCAGGCTTCACTTCAAGTTTCCTACGATCTCCACTTTGCGCGCCAAATCACCGAGAAGTTGCTGTTTGCTACAGAACTGAATCTACTGATCCCCTCTGGTGGCGGAGCCCAGGGCGTGGTCGAGACAGTCACGTCGGGAGCGCAAGGTTTCCAGCTTTCGCAGCCCAGTGAGTTTCTTGGCGTGAGAGAGTTAACACTTCGAGATGACTACAAGGACCTTTTGTCAACGGTCTCGATGGGTACGCCCTGTAAGCTCTGGCAGTTCCCGGTTGAAACCG
>Ga0315279_10003044_pt1 | contig 24058 bp, 15 predicted proteins | sample YL17G06_20_MG_FD_203694 | JGI IMG/M metagenome (GOLD analysis project Ga0315279, IMG submission 203694) | Sediment microbial communities from Yellowstone Lake, YNP, Wyoming, USA - YL17G06_20 | ecosystem: Environmental > Aquatic > Freshwater > Lake > Sediment | place: USA: Wyoming | collected...
GGAGAAGATGGTACAGGAGCGCACCTCGGAGTTGATCAAGGCCAATAAAGATTTGAAACATGAGGTTACCGAGCGTAAAGAGGCAGAAGAGGCTTTGCGGGCCAGCGAAGAGAAATATCGCTTCCTCACAGAGAAGGTGAACGATGTGGTCTGGACTACGGATTTGAATTTCCGCGCCACATATGTCAGCCCATCAGTAAGTAAGATCCTCGGATTTACATCTGAGGAACGCTTGACGCAGGCCGCACAGAGCATTATGACCCCTGAGTCTTTGCAGAATGCTGCAAAGATATTGGCAGATGAGCTTGTACGGGAAGAGAAAGAAGGTTTAGATCCCAACAGGAGTATAACCTTAGATGTTGAGTACTACCATAAGGATGGCTCTACGGTATGGATGGAAAGCGTAGTGAGCGGTATTCGGGATAATCGGGGGAAAGTGATCGGCCTTCACGGCGTTTCACGAGATATCACGGAGCGCAGGAAGTCGGAGCAGGCGCTTCGTGAGAGCGAGCGTAAATATAGACAGCTCGTTGAGTTGGCGCAGGAAGGCATCTGGGCTATAGACACTACTGGCAATACCATGTATGTAAACCCGCGCATGGCGGAGATGCTAGGGTATACGATGGATGAGATGCTGGGCAGGCATCTGTTCTCGTTTATGGATGAGAAGGAAGTGCCAGTTGCTAGAGAAAAGATGGAACGCCGCAGGCACGGAATCACCGAACGTCACGATTTTGAGTTCCTCAGGAAGGATGGGGAGAGGGTTTATACCCGCCTTGAAACGTCTCCAATCTTGGGGGAGGATGGGAAGTACGCTGGAGCACTGGCGGTAGTTGCTGATGTTACAGAGAGCAGGAGGATAGAAAACGCGCTGAAGATGTCAGAGGAAAAGCTGCGCGGCATATTCAACTCCATCCACGATGCTGTTGTGCTCACCGACCTTGAATTTACCATATTGGATGTGAATGATGCGTCGCTGGAGATGAGCGGGTGCAAAACCAAGGAAGAGCTGATAGGGATAAAAGGCTATGATCTTATCGCCCCGGAGGACTTTGCCAGGGCCATGGCTACCCAGCCTGAGGCTGTAGAGGGGCGTCCGGTACCTAGAGCCGAGTACAAGATTATCAATAAGCTTGGCAGGGAGATATGTGCTGATGTTGGGGTCTCCATGTATCATGACCCCTCAGGCAAGACAGCCGGATTTGTTACGGTTCTCAAGGACATTACCGAGCACAGGCGCATGGAGGATGCGCTGAGGGACTCCGAGGAAAAATTACGCATTATGTTCTCTTCCATGGTAGATGGCGTGGTTGTGACTGATCTTGAGGGAAAGATAACCGATCTGAATGAGGCGCAACTCCGCATGTTCGGGTATAAGGAGAAGAAGGAAATTATAGGCAAAGGCGGATTTGATTACATTGTAGAGCGGGATCGTGACAGAGCGTTTAAAGAGATGCTCAAGGTTTTTGAAGAGGGGTACAACATTGGTGCAACATATGGAGTGGTAAATAATGAAGGTAAGGAGTTCGAGTCTGAGCTCAGTACCGCCCTGCTGCATAATGCTGTGGGAAAACCGGCCGGGTTAATTACCGTCATGAGGGATGTTACCGAGCGCAGGCGGATGGAGCAGGCGCTGCGGGACTCGGAGGAGAAGCTGAGAATTATCTTCGAATCTATCGGCGATGGGGTCATAGTCACTGATCTGGAGGGCATAATAACCGAAACTAACGAGGCCGCGGCACGTTTAGGCGGCTGGCCCGATAAGTCCAAGCTCATAGGTATGAGCGGCTTCGATTTCGTTGCTGAGAGTGAACGGGGCAAGATGGTTGCCGATATGATAAGGGCCCTTCAAGAACAGCGAAGTATAAACGTGGAGTATTCTGTAAAGGACAAAGACGGACGGGAATATAAGAGTGAAGTGAACGTTACGCTGCTGCGGGATGCATCGGGTAGCCCAAAAGGCATTGTCAGCGTCATCAGGGATATCACCGAGCGCAAGCGGATGGAGCAGGACCTGCGTGATTCGGAGGAGATGTCCCGCGGTATGCTTGAAAGCACTGCAACTGCGGTCTGTATCGTCAAGGACGGTGAGTTCCAGTATGTGAGCCCTATGTTTGCGGAGATGACCGGCTATACAGTAGATGAGCTTATAGGTACGGTTTCCACTTCTTATATACACGAGGATGACAGGGATAGTGTGATGAGGGAAGCTGTGTCTAACCTGAAGGGCGAGAGTGCCGCTCCTCATGAGTACAGGCTCTTGCGGAAGGATGGGAGCTTCATATGGATTCTGGAGAAGATTGCTTCCATCCAGTACAAAGGCGAGAGGGCGGCAATCGGGAGCCTCTTAGATATCACCAGGCTCAAGCGGGTGGAGGAGGCGCTAAGGGATTCAGAGGAGAAACTGCGGCTCATATTCGCTTCGATACCGGATGGAGTGACAATGACCGATTTGAACGGCATGATTATAGAAGAGAATGATGCCGGAATCAGGCTGTCAGGATTCACCTCCAAAGATCAGGTCATCGGGCTCAACGGCTTCGATTTTATTGCCAGTAGTGATAGAAGCAGGGCTCTTGCAGATCTGCCGAAGATATTCGAGACGGGCGTCAGAGGTCCCCTGGAATACAGAATGGTAAGCAATGACGGCAGGGAATATGACGGTGAAATAATAGCCGCAATGATACGGGATAAGTCCGGGAATCCACAGGGGTTCATTACGGTCATCAGGGATGTTACAGAGCGTAAAAAAGCTCGTGAGGAACTTCAGGAATTGCAGGAAATGACGCGCGGCATGTTAGAGAGCGCTGCTACCGGTATTTATCTGGTTCAGGATGGAAAGTTTGAATATGTTAACCCGCTCTTCTCAGGGATATCTGGGTATGCTCCTGAAGATTTGCTGGGTTCCGATTCGATGAATTATATACATCCTGATGATAGGGAAGTTGCCAGGATAAAGGTGATAGAAAATCTCAAGGGAATCAACGATTTGCCCCATGAGTTCAGGTTTATGAGGAAGGATGGACAGTCCATCTGGATTCTGGAGAGGGTCGCCTCGATCGAGTATAAAGGCAGGAGGGCGGCCATCGGCAGCTTTATGGATATCAGCGAGCGCAAACGCATTGAGGAGGTGCTGCGACAGAGAAGTCATGAACTTGAGCAGAGGACCAACCAGCTTCTTGCGCTGCAGAAGATAACAGCGTCAATCCAGAGCACTCTGGACTTGAAGGAGATTCTGCAGCAGGTTGCCAATGGCGTAGTGTATAATCTGGGTTTTGACCACGCGTTCATAATAAAGGTCGATGAGGCGGCTAATGTAGCCAGGGGGATGGTATTTGCTACAAGGGATGATGCATCAAAGGTCAGTGATCTGCAGGCAACTATAGGCAAACGCCTAACAGAGATAGAGATACCACAGGTCAGGGGTTACAGCAAGGTGGTGGATAATAGTTTAGATGGCAAGGCCACTATCACGCATGATTTCTTCGAAGTAGCCTCTGCAATACTGACGCAAGATGAGAGCAATGCTGCGGCGGAGTTGCTGGATGCAAAAACTGTCATAGTCATGCCCCTTTTTGCCAGGGATCGTCATGTAGGAAGTATACTGGCCTTGACTAAACAAGAAGAAATCGGGATATTGCTGGAGCCGCTACGCATCCTCAGCGACCAGGCCGGTTTCGCGATAGAGAATGCGGACCTGTACCGCGGGGTGTCAGAGTTTGCACAACGTCTGTCAGTCATCAGCGCACTGTCCAAAATACTGGGCTCAAGCCTGGATATTAAAGGTGTGTATAATGTGTTCACTGAGGAAATCAAGAAGGTCATGGACTTCGATCGTACCAGCATAGCGATGGTGGAAGGGGATCAGCTAAGGTACTTCGTTGTAGCAGAGGAAGTGGATACGGCATTGAAAGACGGTGCCAAGCTGCCGTTGAGTGATTCAGCCACAGGGCTGGTGGTTAAAACAAAGAAGACCATTATCGAACCGGATTTCGATAAAGAGATGAAATTCCCTATCGATCATATGTATTACCGCAGCGGTTTGAGATCAGCTATCCGGGTTCCCTTGTTTTCAAAGGGAGAGGTGTTTGCCACATTTAACCTTGCCAGCAGAAGACCCAATGCCTATGGTGAACGGGAAAAAGAGATACTGGAACAGGTATCAGGCTCATTGACTGCTGCTATCGAAAACTCCCGATTGTTTGATCAGGTCAAGCAACACGAGGACGAGCTGTTAAAAGCTTATGAGGATTTGAAATCGGCACAGGAGTATATGGTTCAGGCCGAGAAATTGAGGGCGCTGGGCGAAATGGCCGGCGGTGTAGCACACGATTTTAATAATATTCTGGCCGTGGTATTAGGTCGTACTCAGCTGGCGCTGGAGGATGTGAAGGATGAAAAATTAAAGAAGGACCTGCAGGTGATTGAGCAGACGGCTATAGATGCTGCGACGACGGTGCGACGGTTGCAGGACTTTGCAAGGGTAAGGGTGGAGCGCAATTTTGAAGTGCTGGATTTGAGAGAGGTTGTGGAGAGCGCGTTACAGATGGCAGAATCCCGCCGCGTGAAGTTGAAGGAGAGAGAAGGAATAGATATCGATGTGGAGTCAAAGTTGCGGGATATTGCAACTGTTGAAGGGGATGCTGCGGAGTTGAGGGAGGGGTTGCTTAACATCATATTCAATGCAATGGATGCCATGCCTAAGGGCGGAAAGATTACGATTGAGGCCAAGCGGACCAAGAAATGGGTGACTATTACAATTAGCGATACGGGGATTGGTATCCCAGAGGAGATAAGAAGTAAGATATTCGAGCCGTTCTTCACTACTAGAGCTCATAAAGGCACTGGGCTTGGGCTCAGTGTTACATACGGTATCATACAGCGCCATCGCGGGGAGATATTGGTGGAAAGCACTGTAGGCGTTGGTTCGACTTTTTATATTAAGCTCCCTATATGCGAGAGTGTGATAAGCAAGAAGCATGCGGCGGGGAAAGCTGATGCTGTGAGGAGCGTTTCCATACTCATGGTCGATGACAACCCGGAAGTTGCGGGAATCCTGGGCCTTACCCTGCGGCGACTCGGCCATAAAGTAGTAGAGGCAAATAGCGGCGAGGCGGCCATAAATACCTTTGAGTTGAGTAATTTCGATCTGGTGATTACGGACCTCGGTATGCCCGATATGTCAGGCTACGAGGTGGCTAAAATCGTAAAGGAGATAAAGCCGGGAACGCCTGTGTTAATAATCAGTGGCTGGGGAGGACAGCTTGATCTGGACGAAATGCCGGAGGTGGATGGGGTCATAGCGAAGCCTTTCAGCAAGGAGATTCTCTCAGAGAAAATAGCGGCATTGCTCTCGCGCAAAGGTATTCAAGCCAAAAATGTACAAAAGAAGGCTACTAAAGCGAAGAGAGTCAGCAAGAACGTTTCCAAGAGCGATAAAGCGGCCGAAGGTTTAACTGGCAAGGAAAAGCCCAAGAAAAAGAAAGGCACGAAACCAGAGGTATAAGATTTATACATCCAGATGATATGGAAGTAAAAGGAAAGGCCCGCTCAGGCGGGCCTTTATTATTCTAAGGGAAACGACCCGTTATAGTAAGGACGGCACGCCGTCTGAAGCCTTTTGCATCTCTTTCAACTTGTCCTCAGCTTCTTTCTGCCTCTTCTTCAGCAGAGGGGCAGATTCCGTTACTGTGCTGAACAGGTGTTTAACCCTCGGGACATCTCTAAGCTGCGAGAAGATTACCGTAACGCTCAGATCGCTCCGTTCTCGTGGGTAGTCTCCGCTTCTGATAAGAGCGTCTTCTGCGACCTCCCTCATCAGGCTCCCCAGCTCTTTTACCAGTTCCACGTTCATCTCCTTTTGCGGAGCGGCGAGCAGGTACAGGGCTTTTGATGCATCAGCGGGATTGATTGTTGCCGACATCTCGGACATTGCCTGGTTCATTGCCTCCAGGCCGCGGAAGGTCTCCCTTCCTTTAGACCTGAAGCTTCTCGTGCGTTCAAATGGCAGTTTCCTGAATGGACTCAACGGGGCTTTGCCGATACCAATTACTGTCCAGCTTTCCAGAGTCTGCATGATATCGCCGGCATCAAGGGTTTTAGCTCCAATATTGCTTCGCTTTACTTCTTCGCCGGCACAGAGCAACTCGAAGAACGGGCTTACGATTTGCTCGTTCATTTTATCCATATTATTCAACAGGTTGGCATCTTTCTTCAGGTATCTCTGGTTGTCAGCAAGAAATACGGCATCGGCGACAGAATGTATCGATTTTAGACAAGTTGCGGCATTATATACGCATCTCTCTTCAGACTCTTCTTCGTAAGAGAAGGGGAGCACGACCAGGGCATAGACCGGTTTTTCTGGGTACCTTTCTTTGATTGTATCTGCAACTATGGGTAACGCACCGGAACCGGTACCGCCTGCGGCACCTGCGATGAGCAAGAATGCATCGGTCTCGTAGAATCTGGAACCGCTCCGTATTGCATCAACTATTTTATCTTTATCGTTCCTAGCGACCTCTGCACCGAGTTCATTAATTTTCCCGACACCATGGCCTGCGGTCTTTCTCCCGCCAATAAGCAGCCGATGATGATAATCTGGCTTTATAGTTCTTAATCCACTGAGGTCAGCTTGGTCTGTATTGACAGCGTAGACACCCATTATTATCTGGATAGAGCGCTGGTGCTGAGCCATTTTGCCCATTCTAGCAAATTCGTCAGCTATCCTGCTGCCACACTGTCCAAGTCCAACTACAACCATTCTCATTTCTAGCCTCCTTGTTATATCCCCACTACCGATATCAGGTATTTAAGTATTATCTTACTGTTGATTTCTACTGTCAATACTTGAACTCGCTATTATATCTGTGTATCAAATTATGTTATATGGTAAGTGTGAGAGTTTTCATGTAAATCTTACGATGATATAATAATTGCCTGACGTAATGGGAGCCCCCGATGGAGTTTCGTAAAGAGATAATAACCGCCGAATTGTTGAGTCCGTTGCGCGGCTTTGAGCGCGAGACAAAATCGATAGAGTATCGCAGCGATCCGTTGACCGGTTACCTCAGCCGCGTAAGCGTGGACCGTGCGGAGAGAGTAAAGCAGGCACAGGGCGTCGCGGTTGATGTGGCGGATATCGCAGCTCGCTCGGCCGAAGGGTGCTTCTTCTGTCGCGGTAATATCGACGGTGGCACCACCAGGTTCGTGCCGGGGTTTCTGACGGGCGCTACAGATGGTCGGATAAAAGTTGGTCAGTGTACGTTGTTCCCCAACCTGCATCCGTTTGCTGAGTACCACGCTGTAGCAACACTTACGAATTGGCACTATCTGGAGCTCGACGATTTTACCCCCCGGATGGTTGCGGATAATCTCAAGGCGGCTCAGAAGTATATCGCCTCAGTCAATCGCCACTGCGCCGATGCCAGCTATCCCGTGTGGCTGTGGAACCACTTGCCGCCCAGCGGCGCCAGCATCATTCATCCCCATACTCAGATCAGCGTGGAGCGCGCCCCGATGCCGGAGCTTGAAGTTATTTTGGGTAGGAGCGAAAGCTATCTGCGCGATACGGGCGTTAATTTCTGGATGGAGCTTATCGATACCGAGAGGGAAGGCGGGGAGAGGTTCATCGGAGAGAACGCATCTATGGCAGTTATCGCTAGCTTTGCGCCGCGCGGGAATAGAGAAGTTCAGTTCATTTCCAAGCGGGTCAGCAATCTGGCGGATTTCGACAAACGTCATACGCATGATTTCGCCGATGCGGTTGTGAGGGTGCTGCGCGGCTATAAGGCGATGGGTATGAACTCATTTAACCTCGTAACGTATTCGGCTGCAGTGGGTGACCGGTCGGGGCATTTCCGCTTCAGCGCGCGCATGATATCGCGGCCGGTTTTCCAGCCGCTGTATACTAACGATACGGGTCCAATCGAGCGTTTCTACGGTGTCTCTATAATCGAGGCTATGCCGGAGCAGGTTGCATCGGATATACGGAAGTGGTTTGATAGTTAGAAGCCTCTGATTAAGGCGCATCAACCCCCTTTATCCCCCACTCTTGGGGGATTTTTGAAAAGCTGGGGGACACCCCCAGTTCCCCCGGCAGGAGGAATCCTGCACCTCTGTGGTACGGATGGTCGAATAGTATCCAACCCCCTGTGGTCCCCCGAACTCGGTCTTTCCCATTTCGGGAAGGATTCCGCGGAAGGATACCTCAACTTGTCATTGCCCGACTTGATCGGGCAATCTAGACGTTTTCTGTCATTCTGAACGGAGTGAAGAATCTCGACGAGATCCTTCGGCCGTCCTTCTAATGATGGGAAGGACTCCCTCAGGATGACACGATTTTGTAAGACCCCGGGAGGAGGAAGCCTGCCACTTTCTCAGGGGTTCCTTAGTCGTCCCAGAGGGGGTTCATCACCAGGCCGGTGGGCGTCTTGGGATAGAAATAAGTGGACTTCTGCGGCATCCTCAGCTTGGCATCGGCTACGGCAAGCATTCCTGAGATCAGCGTAGGGTTGAGGAAGAACGCGATCTGGTGATCGCCTTTATTTACACGATTGATGGCCTCGATACCGACACGAGTGTATTCCAGACACTCTTCTTCCAGTTTGGCGTTGTCGATTTTCAATATACGGCGCAGTATCAATCGATGCAGTATCGCCACGTCTAGGCTGCTGACCGCATCATCTCCGGCCTCGCTATCAACTTTGAGGTTGACGCCCTTTTTCGCCCGCAGAATACAGAGCTTGTCCCCGTCCAGACCGTAAAGCCCGAAGCAGGTCGCTCGATTCTTTTGCAGGGTCGAGAGCCATTGTTTCAGCGAGGCTGTTGGGTCGGAGAGAGGCGAGAGCGTTTCCATGTCGAAATACTCGGCGAGTCCCCCCTTGATTAAAGCAAGCACATTTTGTTTCAGGCCTCGTATCATGCGGTGGGTGGGCAGCATTAGGAGGTTAGGGTCCTCGGCGGGTGTGATGGTCATCATTGCGTAGTTGTATAGTGCGTCTTCGCCGTCCGCTGGTTTGGCAGTACGGCGCTCCAGGCTGTAATTGAGGGCTGTTTCGTAGCGGTGGTGGCCGTCGGCTATGTACAGCATTTTGTCGGCCAGCAGCTCGGATACTTTTGCGATGATGCCTTTGTCGGTAATGGTCCACATGGCGAATTCCACGCCGTCTTTATCCAAAGCCTGCGGTGCCGGCTTCCTGATAATATCGGTGAAAAGCGATTCAAAACCTTCATGTTTGTGGCGGAAGAGCACCATGATCGGGCTGAAGTTCACATTGCAGGCTTTGAGCAAACGCATGCGGTCTTCCCGCGGCTTGCTCATCGTCTTCTCATGCGGGCGGATGCATCCGGTTGTGAGGTCCTCCAGCTTCACTCTAGCCATGAGGCTCAAACGGTTGAACACTCGGTCGTTGTGGGTGAAGCGGTGTTGCACCAGATACAGCGCTGGACTTTTCTCTCTTACGAGTATGCCCTCGTCGAACCACTGTTTGACATAATCGGCGGCGCGGGTGTATTTGTTATTGACGGGGGTGTCTTCAGGTTCATCGATTCCAAAGTCGAGGCGGACGACGTTATAGGGGTTGGTCTTGTAATATCGAAGCTGCTCAGCAGCGGAGATCACGTCATAGGGCGGAGTAATCACTGCAGATAAGTCGCTGACGCGATCAAGGTTATATCTAAGCCCGCGAAACGGTTTAACAACAGCCACAACGCTTTAACTATAACAAAGACGGCAGCGAAAGGTCAATGAGAGTATTTTACTTTGCTTAAGGCTTATCAACCCCCTGCCCCCCAATCTTGAGGGGATTTGAAAAGAATAGGGGACACCCCTAATCCTTCCGCGGAAGGACCGGCAGGAGGAATCCTGCACCTCTGTTTGTCGATGCATGGGTCTATTGATTATCCAACCCCCTCGGTTCCCCATACTTTGGGGGACCTAAGAAGATTTAGGGGACACCCCCAAACCCCCGCCAGAAGGTGATCCCTCTGGACTTCCCGATTCTGATTAACAATTGTTTGAGAGAAAAGACGGGGACACCCCTGAGACCCCGGTCCTTCCGCGGAAGGACACCTCTTTTTATAGCTGTCATTGCGAGGAGCGTAGCGAAGTGGCAATCTTATCGTTAATATGGCAAGACGTAGTGAGAGATTGCTTCGCTTCGCTCGCAATGACGAGACAGAAGCGGTAGGGCGGGCTATGCTCGCCTATTGAGTGGTGGGCTGAGCTAACCCTAATCCCCCTCGGTCCCCCTTTTACAAAGGGGGATTTAGAAGGATTTTGAGAATCGGGGGACACTTTTATTTTCGTCGAAGCGTTGGGCTCTCGGCAGGAGGAATCCTGCGGGTACGGCACGCCGTGCCTCTACCTCATCAATGGGAGGTAGAACCAAGAGGAAGGAGCCCTGCATCTCATCGTTTGGAGTCGATAGCTGTCCGCACCTCTTGGATGAAGGCCTTTACGTCGGCTGCCGGTCGCTTGCTTTTTTCGATGATGTCGAGGATGCGACTGCCGATGATGACACCGTCGGCAAGCCTAGCCACGCGCTGCGCCTGCTCTGCTGTCGAGATGCCGAAGCCGACGCACAGCGGCTTGTCCGTCACGCTGCGTACCCTTGTTATGAATTCGTCGAGGTCGTTCGAGATCGCAGAGCGCGCCCCGGTGACGCCCTTGAGCGAGACCACGTAGATGAAGCCCTGAGCCCTGCTGGCGATGAATTTCAGCCGTTCCTCTGAGGAGCTCGTTGGGGCCACCAGATATACGAGATCCATGCCGCGTTTTTTCATGACGGCTTCGGCCTCGCTGCCCTCGTCGGGTGGCAGGTCGGGCACGATGAACCCGTCTATGCCGGCCTTGTGCGATGCGGCGCAAAACTTCTCTAACCCATAGTGCAGCATCGGGTTGTAATAGCCCATGAACAGTAGCGGTATGTCCACCCGCTTCCGCAGCTCAGCGGCCACCTCCAGGCATTTACGCGGCGTGATGCCGGATTCGAGCGCGTGCTGGCTGGCGCGCTGTATGGTCGCGCCGTCGGCCAGCGGATCGGAAAAAGGTATCCCCAGTTCTATCATATCGCAGCCGCCGTCGATTAAAGATTTCGCGATCTCCAGCGTCGCCCCGGCCGTCGGGTAACCCACCGTCAAATATGCAATGAGCGCCTTGTGCTTCGAGCGCCGGGCTGTATCGAAGAATGCATCGATGCGGTTCATAGCTTCACCCCCAGCGCCTTGGCCACGATGCCCATGTCCTTGTCGCCGCGGCCGCTCAGGTTGACGAGCACGATTTTGCTTTTCGACAGTTCGGATGCCAGCTTGGCGGCGTAGTACAACGCGTGTGCCGACTCCAGCGCCGGTATGATGCCCTCCTTCTCGGAGAGTAGCTTAAAGCCCTCCAGCGCCTCGTTGTCGGTGGCGGTCACATATTGTGCGCGACCCGTTTCCATGAGGTGGCTGTGCTCTGGCCCGACGCCGGGGTAGTCTAGCCCGGCCGATATGCTATGGGTCTCGCGTATCTGCCCGTGCTCGTCCTGCAGCACGTATGACTTGGTCCCGTGCAGCACGCCGATGCTGCCGCCGCTGAATCGTGCGCTGTGTTTGCCGCTGGCGATGCCCAGCCCCCCGGCCTCGACACCGATCAGCTTTACGTCGGCGTCGTTCAGGAAGGGGTGGAAGATGCCGATGGAATTGCTGCCCCCGCCGACGCAGGCGACGATATAGTCGGGCAGGCGCCCGGCTGCCTTCAAAATCTGCTTGCGCGCCTCCTTGCCGATGACCGACTGGAAGCCGCGTACCATCATGGGGTAGGGGTGCGGCCCCAGCGCGCTGCCGAGCAGGTAGTGCGTAGTATCGACGTTGGTCACCCAGTCGCGGATGGCCTCGTTAATCGCATCCTTGAGCGTTCTGCTGCCGCTGGCCACGGGGCGCACCTCTGCGCCGAGCAGCTTCATGCGGAAGACGTTGAGCGACTGGCGCTGCACGTCCTCCTCGCCCATGTAGACCACGCATTCCATGTCGAGAACGGCGCACACGGTGGCCGTGGCCACGCCGTGCTGCCCGGCCCCGGTCTCGGCTACGACGCGCTGCTTGCCCAGTCGCTTGGCCAGCAGCCCCTGCCCCAGCGCGTTGTTGATCTTGTGCGCGCCGGTGTGCGTCAGGTCCTCGCGCTTGAGGTATATCCTAGCCCCGCCGCAGTGCTTGGTCAGCTGCGAGGCGAAATAGAGCGGCGTCGGCCGTCCGGCGTAGTCCTTGAGCATGGCGTTCAGCTCTGCTTTGAAGTCGCGGTCGCGGCGTGACTGTCGGTAGGCGCGCTCGAGCTCGTCCAGCGCGGCCATGAGCGTCTCCGGCACGTATTTGCCGCCGAACTGGCCGAAATGGCCTCTCTTATCCGGTAACTGTGTCGCATATGTTTTTTTCATCTGCTTTTTAACCCCTACCTAGAGCGCTGAAAGAGTTCCAATCAACCCCCTGATCCCCCATTCTTGGGGGAATCTAAAAGGGATAGGGGACACCCCTAATCCTTCCGCGGAAGGACCGGCAGGAGAAGTTCTCCTGCACTTCTTCTTGTCGATGTGTCGAGCGGTCGATTATCCAAACCCCCTGTTAGTCCCACATACTTTGGTCCTTCCCTGAACTGGAAGGATTCCGCGGAAGGACACCTCTTTTCTATCAGCCTCCTAACGCTGTGTCGGCGCGACGCACCGCTGCTATGAAACTCCTTATTTTATTGATGCTTTTTCTTCCGTTGGTCTCCACCCCGCTGGACACATCCACCCCCCACGGCCGCGCCGATGCTATCGCCTCCCCGACATTCTCGGGCGTGAGGCCCCCGGCCAAGACGAATCGATATCGCTCAGTCGCTTTTCTAGCTATGGCCCAATCGAACGATTTGCCGGTGCCGCCGTAGCTTCCGTTAACAGCGCAATCCAGCAGCGGCAGGAAGTAGTAGTCCGCCTTCTTGTAGCCGCCGGACAGCTCGTTCAACAGTTTGTCGCCGGTGTGCTCTTTCGAAATCTTGACCGCCTTGATGGCCGGGCGATGCAGCTCTCGCACATACTCCCAGGGCTCATCGCCGCTCAGCTGTATGCGGTCGAAGTTGCAGTACTTGGTGATGCGGTTGATCTCTTTGGTGGGCGTGTTGACGAATACGCCGACCGAGAGAGTCCTGCTCCCTTTCACCGCGGCCGCTATGGCCTTGGCCTGCTCTATGTCGACCTGCCGTTTTGAAGGGGCCATCACGATGCCGATATAGTCGGCCCCGGCCTCGGCGGCGGCGACGGCCTGTGACGGCTCCGTTATTCCGCAAATCTTTACCCTGGTCATTGCAGTAGCTCCTTCATTTTCTCGGCTGCATCATCGGCGGCGGAGAGCACCTCTCCCACCAGCATGGCGTTCACCTTCCATTGCCGCAGTTTTTCCACATCGGTGTGACGCCTGATTCCGCTCTCGCTGACTACGATGCAGTCATCCGGCACGAACGGGCGCAGACGCTCGGTCGTACGCAGATATACTTTGAAAGTCTGCAGATCGCGGTTGTTGATGCCGATTATCTGGCATCCGCTGGCGACGGCGCGCCTGAGTTCGCCTTTGTCATGTACCTCAACCAGGCATTTCATGCCGAGGGTGTAGCTGAGATTAATCAGTTGCACCAATTTGTTGTCGTCAAGTATCGCTACGATGAGCAGGAGCGCGTCGGCCCCGTATGCCCTCGATTCGTATATCTGATATGGGTCGAAGATGAAATCCTTGCGCAGCAGCGGTACCCGAATTCCTCTGGCATCGAACGACTTCCGGATCGCTTCAAGGTAGTCGATGCTGCCGTTGAAATACTTCTCCTCGGTGAGCACCGATACGGCCGCCGCGCCGTTCACCGCATAGGTCATCGCCAGCTTGACCGGGTCGATATCGGCGTTTATCACGCCTTTTGAGGGCGAGGCTTTCTTGACCTCGGCGACAAGTTTGATGTCGCTGCCGCGCAGCGCAGAGGAAAAGTCCAGCGTCCTGCATCGCATGTCGGCACAACGCCGCTTAAGCTCTCTCAGCGGCATCTCACGCTTGCGCTGCTTGAGCGATTCCCTCTTCGATTGAACTATTTCGTCGAGTATCATTTTTGTTTCAACCCCCTGGCCCCCATTCTTGGGGGAAGGGGAAAAATCTGGGGGACACCCCCAGTTCCCCCGTCAGGAAGCATCCTGAACCTCTTTTTCATCCGTCATTGCCTGACTTGATCAGGGCAATCCAGATGGCGGGTTCCAAGCCCGCCTATATGTCAACCCCCTGTTATCCCCCAAGATTGGTCCTTCCAGGAGAAGATTCCATGGAAGGATTCCACGGAAGGACACCTCTTATAGACTTTTTGTCAGTGCGATCAGTGCGTCGAGCTTCTTCATCGCAGCATAGCTGTCTATCGATTCGGCGGCGAGCTTCACGCCCTCCTTAAGATCCTTCGCCATGTCGGCTGCGACGAGGGCTGCCGCGGCGTTCAGCAATGTGATGTCGCGGTATGGCCCCTTCTCGCCATGCAGCACGCAGCGCAGGATGTCGGCATTCTCCTGCGGCGATCCGCCTCTTAATTTATTGACACTCGTCCGCGCAAAGCCGAAATCCTCCGGGTCGATATGGTATCGGGATACGGCGCCGTTTTTCAGTTCGCATACGGTGGTCTTGCCGCCGAGTGTGATCTCGTCCATGCCGTCCTCGCCGTGCACCACGAGCGCGTGGCCGCACCCGAGCAAACCGAGCACCTCCGCCATTATCAGGGCAAGCTTGTCGTCGAATACTCCCAGGAGTTGCGATTGCGCCCGCGCCGGGTTGGTCATGGGGCCCAGTATGTTGAACACGGTGCGTATGCCGATCTCGCGCCTGGGGCTGACGGCGAATTTCATCGCCGGGTGGAACCTGGGCGCGAACATAAAGCCGATGCCGACCTCGTTCAGGCAGCGCTCGACCCCTGCGGCGTCGATGTCGTATTTCACGCCCAGCGCGTCGAGCACATCGGCGCTGCCGCAGCCGCTGGACATGCCGCGGTTGCCGTGCTTGGCTACCTTGACCCCCGCCCCCGCGACGACGAAGGCCGCTGTGGTCGAAATGTTGAACGTCTTGGTGCCATCCCCGCCTGTGCCGCAGGTGTCTACCAGCGGCCCCTTTACCTTGACCGGCACGGATTTCTCGCGCATGACCCTGGCCATGCCCGCTATCTCGTGCACCGTCTCGCCCTTGAGCCTGAGCGCCGTGACGAAGGCCCCGAACTGCGCCGGTGTAGCCACCCCATCCATGATCTCGTTCATCACCTCTGCCGCCTGCTCCATGGTGAGCGAGTTGCCCTTTACCACTATATCGATAGCTTCTTTAATCATCGTGAAACCTCCGATTTTGAAGTTGGCCAAATTTCGTTTATGAGTTCCCTGTCTTTCTGCTTATCCAACTTACGATGTTGCAAAGAGCTTATTCTGAACAAGTTGTCTTCTATTTTCACAAATCGTTTAGATTCGAAGCAGCGTCCATATATATCTTTGTAATATGCTACTAGAGCCCATCTTTTTCCTATTTTTCTAGCCATTATGAACTGTACGTTTTCATTGTTAGTGCGAATATCTTTTCTTTCATTAGCCTGAATATTTCCTATACTACGCAGTACAATATTGCCTTGGTCACTTTGATTACAGGGTGAATATACATCGACGGCGGCTCCTGCCCCGTAGTTCCGAAATGTGCATTCAAAGGGGTAAGATAATATCTTTTCTTCAACGGTTGCTGGGCGTTTATTAATACTTTTTAATACAGGTCCTGCATTACTATCTATTTTCTCAACGTCCTCAATGTCTATTACTGGGCGTAATGCATCATATCTTTGTTCTCTCATCTCTTTTGCCATTCTTTTGGTATTTGCTGCATACCATATAGTAACGGTGACTAGTACGGCGGAAAAGAGTAATCCCAATGCTTGGTCTAGGCTGATTTTCTCGAGAACGGCTGGTATAAGAATAGCTAATGTAAAACCAGCTACACTCAAACTTAATGCTATAAAGTCGTTGCGTTTTTTCTTTTCCATTCGAAAGTACCTCCTATTTCACCGCTACCTCTCTCGTCAGAAAATTCCTCAGCAAATCCTTGCCTACGTCCGTCATTATCGATTCCGGGTGGAACTGGACGCCTTCCGTCGGATACTTGCGGTGCCTTAGACCCATGATGATACCACCGTCCGTTTCGGCTGTCACCTCCAGGCAGTCGGGCAGGGCGTCGCGCATGACCGCCAGCGAGTGATAGCGTATCGCCTTGAACGGGTTCGGCAGTCCGGCGAAAACGCCTTTTCCGTCGTGTTTGATCAGCGACGATTTGCCGTGCATGATCTCGCCCGCGCCCGCGACCGTGGCCCCGTAGGCGTAGCCGATGCACTGGTGGCCCAGGCACACGCCCAGAATCGGGATGCGCGGCCCGAAGTGGCGAATGGCATCGATGGAGATGCCCGCATCGAGCGGGGTGCCCGGCCCGGGCGAGATGACGATGCGCTTGGGCGCAAGCTTGGTGATCGCATCGATGGTTATCTTATCGTTGCGCACCACTTTCACGTCCTGTCCCAGCTCGCACAGGTACTGGAACAGGTTGTAGGTAAAGCTGTCGTAGTTATCTATCAGCAGTAACATATGCTTCCTCCGCGACTTCTATGGCCTTCATCAGGGCCTTGGCCTTGTTCAGACACTCCTGGTGCTCACGCTCCGGCACGCTGTCGTAGACGATGCCCGCGCCCGCCTGCACGTGCGCCGTGCCGTCCTTCATCACTATCGTCCGTATCGTTATCGCCGTATCGAGGTTGCCGGAGAAGCTGAAATATCCTACGGCGCCGGCGTAGGGGCCGCGCCTGTCCGTCTCAAGCTCAGCGATTATCTCCATGGCGCGTATCTTGGGCGCGCCGGAGACGGTGCCGGCGGGGAAGCAGGCGCGCAGCGCATCGAAGGGGGTCAAATCGCTCCTCAATTGCCCCTGCACGTGCGATACGAGGTGCATGACGTGAGAATATCGCTCGACGTCCATGAATTGTGTTACTTCCACGCTTCCCGGCTCGGCGATGCGCCCGATGTCGTTTCTGCCCAGGTCGACGAGCATGATGTGCTCGGCCTGTTCCTTGATATCGGCCTTTAGCTCGTCCTCGAATGTAGCGTCCTGCTCCGTGTCGAGGCCGCGGGGGCGCGTGCCGGCGATGGGATGGGTGGCCACCGTGCCGTTCTCCACGCGCACCAGCAGCTCCGGCGAGGTGCCGATGATATGGCAGTCGTTCAGCTTGAGATAGTACATATAAGGCGACGGATTGATGCTGCGCAGCGAGCGGTAGATATCGAACGGCTGTGCGCTCGTCTGTTTGCTCAAACGCTGCGAGAGCACCGCCTGTATGATGTCGCCGGCGACGATGTGTTCCTTAGCCTTGGATACGATGGCCTCGTACTGCGACTGAGGCATGTTGGACATCGCGGGCTTGGCCGCCTTACTATTGGCTTTGCTGCGTTTCGCTTCGAGCGGGCGGTTGAGCTTTTTCACCAGCGCATCGATGCGCGCTGTCGCCTCTTTATAGGCTTTCTCAACGTCGCCGTTATGGAGATGCGCATGGCTCACGACCTTTATCTTGTGGCTCAGGTGGTCGAAGACCAGCACGGTATCGGCGAACATGAAAACCGATTCCGGCAGGCCGAGGGTGTCGGCATCCGGCGATGGCAGCTCCTCGAAATGTCTTACTACTTCGTATGACAGGTAGCCGACGGCACCGCCGTGGAAGGGAGGCAGGCCGCGCACTGGCACGACCCTGTGTTTCTTCAACTCGGCCTCGATCGGAATTAAGGGATCGCCGTCGCCCGCATGCGATTTCAATACCAGATAAGGGTCGGTTCCGATGAAGCTGTAGCGGGCCAGGCGCTCGCCGCCCTCCACGCTCTCCAGCAGGAAGGCGTAGTCGCCATCAGATATTTTAAGAAATGCCGAGACCGGCGTCTCCAGATCGGCGACTATCTCGCGGTATATGGGCACCAGATTGCCCTGTTTCTTCAGCTTTTTCACTTCTTCTATTGTCGGGTAGTACATCTTCCACCTCCGGTCATCGACTTTAATAACCTCTGATTCAAACTTATCAACCCCCTGTATCCCCCAATCATGGGGGAATTTAAAAAAGGGATAGGGGACACCCCTAGAACCCCGGCAGGAGAAACCTCCTGCACCTCTCTTTAAAATCCCTCTCCCTTGAGGGGAGAGGCTAGATGAGGGTGAAAATCCTCCACATCTCTTTTTAAAGGTTCATTTATGCAAAACAAAAAACCTTCGTCGAAGGGACGAAGGTTTTTAAAACTCCGCGGTGCCACCCTTTTCCCCGAATAACGGGGCGGCTCTTGTCAGGTACAGCCTCTATACGGCGATACCCTGGGCTCTGATAACGGTGCCCTCTCCGTCAAAGCCTACTTTCGGAAACCGATTTCGGTTCGCAGCTCCCAAGTCCATTCCGCCCCTGCGCTGGTGCCGGGCTCTCACCTGCCCCGGCTCTCTGTGACCCCGCTTACAGACGTACTAGTCTTGCTCTCAGCTTTTTCAGTTATTAAGTTTTAACAAGGTAACATAAAGTTTTGGTTGTGTCAAGTTCTACATTTCTGTTATCGGCACACCAGGGGCCATTGCATTGATATCAAACATGCTGTCTGCAATATCCGCGTTAAATTCTATATTTGAGTACTGCATGGTGTACGTGTATCCTCCTGAGGTGACCTCGCCCTTAACAAGCCAGCCGCTGTCGGCTATCCAGTAGTGAGATACGCCACCGCCATCGAAGTTGCAGGTGAATTTCGTGCAAGACTGGCCATTAATGTCCTCCTGCCCAGCAATTGATGCTCCTCCGGAACAGGCGGCCTGGAAACCGGCGAGTATTGTAGCATCCGATACCTCTCCCCAGTAGCCATCTTCAAATTCCTGCGCATATGCCGCACCTGGGTTGCTCATAGCCTCTGACGACGTATATTTAAAGACCTGACCCATAGCTGGCATGTACATATAAGCAAACTGTCCATCATAGATCATCATGAGTTCTGTTTCTGTACCTTCGGACGTTGTACTCCAGGCAGTATTCCACTTTTCTCCCTTGACCCAGAACTGCATCTCCCCTGTAACCCCAGTTGAATCGGACCACTCCATGAAGAACTGGTAGTTTGCTGGCAGTTCGCCGACCTCCTCGGGCTCTTCTGTGGCTGTAGCTGTTGGTGAGGCCGTCTGTGTCGGAGTTTGGGTAGGTGTGGGCTTAGGCTTGCTCGACCCGCTGCTGCATCCGATAGCAGCAATCGAGATCACTAAAGCGATGATTATTCCGAGAACTGCATACCTTTTCATTATCCTTCACCTCGTTTAATGATGATTTGTGAGATTAACATAATATTAATCCCCAGTCAATATCTGATATTACGTCTGGCACTGCTGCCAGTGTTTGCCCTCGGTCTTTATCGATGGCGCGATCACCATCTCCGCCTTTTGCATCTCCCTGATATTGCGCGCTCCGCACATCCCCATCGATGTCTTCAGCGCGGTGACCAGGTTCTGCGTGCCGCTGGTGACGGACGATGGGCCTAAGAGTATCTGTTTCAGACTGGCCACTGTTCCCACCTTGACGCGTGTGCCGCGTGGCAGTGCGGCGTGCGGGGTGGCCATGCCCCAGTGATATCCGCGCCCTGGGGCTTCTTTGGTCTGGGCGAAGATGGAGCCCAGCATAACCGCATCGGCGCCGGCAGCTATGGCCTTGCAGATATCGCCGCTGGTGCGGAATCCGCCGTCGGTGATGAGCACAACGTACTTGCCGGTATCCTTGAGATGTCGTTCCCTTGCGGCGGCGCAATCGAGCGTAGCTGTGATCTGGGGCACGCCGACGCCGGTCACTTCTCTTGTGGTGCACGCCGCTCCCGGTCCGACGCCCACGAGTATGCCGGAGATGCCCTGCTGCATCAGCTCAAGCGTCGCGTTATAGCTGACGCAATTGCCGACAATGATCGGGGCCGGCATGACCTTGTATAGATCGGAGAAGCTGAGCCCCTTATAGCTTTTAGAGATATGGCGAGCGGTAGTGACGGTGGACTGCACTACAAAAATATCGATCCCGGCCTCGGCGCAGATCGGAGCGAATTTCTTGGTGTTGGCCGGCGTGACCGAGGCTGCGCACACCGCCTTGGCCTTCTTTATCTCCCTGATGCGCTGCCCGATGAGCTCCTCTTTTATCGGTTCGGAGTAGACCTTCTGCATGAAGGGGGTTACTTTATCAGGCGGCATGGACGCTATCTCCTCAAGGATCGCGGCGGCGTCTTCGTATCGTGTCTGAACGCCTTCGAGGTTCAATACAGCCAGTCCACCAAGCTTATGCATGGCTATGGCGAACTTGGGGTCCACCACCGCATCCATCGCAGAGGCGACTATCGGTATGGGGAATGTGAAATGTCCGATTTTGAGATCTATGTTCACCTGATCGGGGTTAACGGTGGCATCACCGGGAACCAGTGCTACTTCATCGAAACCGTAGGTATGTCTCAGTTCTTTGAACTGCGGGGTCGGCATTTGTTATCTCCTATGCACGGGGTCAAATGATATTTGGAAATCATATCAGAATGAGGTTGATAAAGTCAACGTTAAATGGACGTTTCACTAACCGATACGATATAATACTTCCGCTATGCAGACTTTATATATTGTCGCCACGCCGATAGGGAACAAAGGGGACATCACCCTTCGTGCCATGAAAACGATGAACGATGTCGAGCTCATTGCCGCCGAGGACACGCGCCGCACTGCACGGCTGCTCTCGATGTGTGGCATCACCAAGCCGATGATCAGCTACAACGAGCAGACTAAGCGCTCGAAGCTGCCTTATCTTCTCAAACAGCTCGAAACTATGGATGTAGCGCTGGTGTCGGATGCGGGCATGCCCGGCATGAGTGATCCCGGTTACGAGCTGATAAAGGCGGCTATCGAGAACGGAGTCGAGGTGATGCCCGTACCCGGGCCATCCGCGATAATTACCGCTGTTGTCGTCTCTGGGCTTCCCACTCACGAGTTTACCTATCTTGGGTATTTACCAAGGTTGAAGGCGCAGCGAGTGAAGTTCCTAGAGCACGTCGCGGATGAGCCGCGGACGTTGGTGGTGTTCGAGGCGCCGCACCGGCTGAAGTCTGCCCTGAAGGATATACTGGCGGTCATGGGGGATCGCCGCATCGCCGTGTGCCGCGAGATGACAAAGCTGTACGAGGAGGTTTACCGCGGCAGGGTCAGCGGGGCCATCGACTATTTCGAGGAGATACGCGGCGAGTTCACTCTGGTCATAGAAGGCAAGACGAAAGGTGAGGTGAACGCTGCTTCGGTCGAGGAGGAACTGCGCCGGTTGCGCAAGGACGGCGTCTCGGCCAAGGATGCGGTCGCCCGGGCGGCCAAGTCGTCCGGCCTGTCGAAGAAGGCGGTTTATCAGATGTGGCTCGGGCTCAAGAAATAGGGGCACGGCACGCTGTGCCCCTGCTAGGGAGATGGATTTCGAAAGAGGTGTCCTTCCGCGGAAGGACTGGGGTTTTAGGGGTGTCCCCTATTTTTAATAAATTCCCCCAAGATTGGGGGATAAGGGGGCTGACAAAGTTTTAATCAAGTGTTTCCTTACAATTAGTTAGGATGTGAGTATACGGAATTATGAAAGAGAAGATATTTATAGGTGTGGCCTGGCCCTATGCCAACGGGCCGCTGCACCTGGGACATATCGCGGGGGCGTACCTGCCGGCGGACATTTTCGCGCGCTACAACCGCTTGAAGGGCAACGATGTGCTCATGGTCTCCGGCTCCGATCAGCACGGCACCCCGATAACTGTGCGCGCCGAGCAGGAGGGCGTGACGCCGGCGGAGATTGCGGAGCGCTATCATCAGGACTTCCTCGAATCCTGGCGCAAGATAGGCATCTCGTTCGACCTATTTACGCGTACCGGCACACAGAATCACTATCGCGTGGCCCAGAATGTATTCACCGACCTTAAAGAAAAGGGCTATATCTACCTCGGCACCATGACGATGCTGTACTGCGATAAGTGCAGCCGTTTCCTGCCGGACCGCTATGTGGACGGCATCTGCCTCTACTGCAAAGCTACGACGCGTGGGGACCAGTGCGATGGCTGCGGCAAGCCGCTGACGCCTATGGAATTGATCGAGCCGAAATGCAAGTTCTGTAATAGCACTCCCAAGGCTAAGGATACCGAGCATTTCTTTCTCAGGCTGAGCGCGTTCGGCGATGAGCTTACAAGGTGGATCGAGAAACAGACACACTGGAAGCCGAGTGTCAAGAATTTCACCCTGGGGTTCCTCAAGGAGGGGCTCAAGGATCGTGCTATTACGCGGGATATCGAGTGGGGCATACCTGTGCCTGAACCTGGCTTCGACAACAAGCGGCTTTACGTCTGGTTCGAGGCCGTTATCGGCTACCTTTCCGCCAGCATGGAGTGGGCTGAGCGGTCAGGTAACAAAGATGCGTGGAAAAGGTTCTGGAGCGGCGGTGTCAAATCGTATTATTTCGTGGGCAAGGACAACATCCCTTTCCATACCATCATCTGGCCGGCTATGCTCATGGGGCACGGCGGCCTGAACCTGCCATATGACGTGCCCGCCAACGAGTTTCTTACCATCAAGGGCCGACGGCTCTCCACCAGCCGCAACTGGGCGGTGTGGCTCCCGGATTATCTGGAGCGCTATGACCCCGATCCGCTGCGCTATTTCCTCTCGATAAACATGCCGGAGGATGGCGATACCGACTTCTCGTGGCAGGAGTTCGTGCGCCGCAACAACGATGAACTGGTGGCGACCTACGGCAACCTCGTCCACCGCGTGCTTACCATCACCTACCGCAATTTCGATGGGAAGGTGCCAAGCCCCGGCAAGCTCGATGAGCGCAGCACGGCGCTATTGGAAAAAGCGCGTCAAACATTCAATGATGTCGATGAAATGATCGGCAAGTGCCATTTCAGGGAGACTATCCGGGCGGCGATGAGCCTGTCGCAGGAGGCGAACCGCTATCTTGATGAGAAGGCCCCGTGGAAGAGGATAAAGACCGACCGCGCTGCTGCGGCCACGAGTCTGTGCGTAGCCCTCGATGTAATCTCATGTCTCAAGACGGCGCTGTGTCCCTTCCTCCCCTTCAGCTCTCAGAAGCTGCACCGCCTCCTCGGTCTTAAGGGGAGTATCGAGGATGCAGGCTGGACGGTGTCCAAGATTGAGACGGGGCAGAAGCTGGCCTCGCCCGAGCCTCTTTTCGTCAAGCTCGACGATGCGGTGGTGGAGAAGGAGGATGCGAAGCTGGAGGGTGGGCGTGCTGGTTGATTCCCACACGCATATCGATATGCGTGAGTTTGACGCCGACCGCGAGCGCGTGTTGCATCGGGCGCGCGAGGCCGGAGTCATCGCAGTCATCGATATCGGCATTGACATTGCCTCCAGCGAGGCGGCGATTGCGCTGGCCGAGAAACACAGCGATGTCTTCGCTACGGTCGGCATTCATCCGCACGACGCGTCGAAGCTAACGGATTCGGCGATGGGCAGGCTGGAGGAGCTGGCTAAGCACCCCAAGGTTGTGGCGATAGGCGAAACCGGGCTGGACTTCTACCGCAACCGGTCGTCGAAGGAGTCCCAGGTCGAGTCTTTCCAAAGGCAGCTCGAACTGGCATCGAAGGCTGGATTGCCGGTGGTCATCCACAGCCGCAATGCCAAAGACGAGGTCTTCGAGATACTGAGGGAATATACAATGAAGTATCGTCAACCCCCTGTATCCCCCAATCTTGGGGGAAATTTAAAAAGTCTGGGGGGCACCCCCAGTTCCCCCGGTCCTTCCGATATCGGAAGGACACCTCTTTCTCAGGAGTTAGCTGGAGGAGGTGTCGAAAATGGGGGTAGGCCAGTAGGTGTGCTGCATTGCTTCAGCGGCGATGCCGAGCTTGGTAAAAAATATATCGATATGGGTTTCCTGCTATCGTTCGCTGGGCCGGTAACGTATCCGAAGTCGTCGGCCGCCGGTGTCGCTAAGGAAATACCGCTGGAT
>Ga0315279_10003046_pt1 | contig 24049 bp, 13 predicted proteins | sample YL17G06_20_MG_FD_203694 | JGI IMG/M metagenome (GOLD analysis project Ga0315279, IMG submission 203694) | Sediment microbial communities from Yellowstone Lake, YNP, Wyoming, USA - YL17G06_20 | ecosystem: Environmental > Aquatic > Freshwater > Lake > Sediment | place: USA: Wyoming | collected...
GAAACAGAGTTTGTAACCATGAATTATCTCAAGACTCAAATTCGAGCTGACATTTTTAATTTGCAAAAAACCTGACATTTTCTATTTGCATTGACAACCTCTTCAAAAAATGTTGACAAGTTCGGTAACAATGGTTATATTATTCTTTGAAACCATAAACAAGGAGATTTTGGGAGAAACTTTTGGAGATTTTGTTCTTTCAAAAAATCAAAATTTGACTCTTTTTCAAAGGGAGTCTTTGGGAAGAATAAGATCAAATTTTTCCCCTTCTCTGGAAAATGAAAACTCAAAACATTTAATCAGGAGGCTATTAAAATGAAAAGGATTTTTAAAGAGAGCAATAAAGTGGTAATATTATTAACCATCTCTCTCTTTATCTCTCTTGCTTTTTCTGATGCTTTTGCCAGATCAAAAGAGGTCGGGGAAAAGAAGAAAAGGGTTGAATCCATCGAACCGACAAAGGCTTTGCCTTGTGCCCAGCAGAGAGTCCATAGGATGTCACAGGTGAATGCTTGCATGACTAACTGGGCTTCTTTAGGGAGCCAGATGAGGGAGGCTGGTATTGATCACATGGAATCGCCAGGTGGCTGTTTTATGGAAAATCCTGACTCTGCGGCAATTGCTCCTTCTTTTGAATTCCCTGCTGGATCGGGGTTGGAGTATTTGTTTCAGGGCGGGATATGGATTGGAGCGATAGTAAATGACACCATTTATACTACAGTTGGATGCGATGGCTGGCAATGGATTTTTGAGATGTGGCCCGATGCATGCCCCCAGGGTGCCATCATAGAGAGAAGCACGAATCCAACCGTCTCCTGTTATTCACCTGATGCTATATCTCATCAGGATATAATTGCAGTTTACACAGATACTTGTGCGGAGCCCCCTCTCTGTCCGTGGTGTCCTGATCCTTTTGACGGGCGTGACCATTTTCCTCTGAATGTCAGAGTAACTCAAAAAAGCTACTCTTGGAACATTCCAGGATTCGATAAATTCATCATCGCTGAGTATATCATTAAGAACATAGGTAATTATCTTCTTTCTCAGATTTACATTGGATTTTATATGGACGCAGATATTATGCACATTGATGAGAATCCTTATGGTCAATATGGTGCTCAGGATGATATAACTGGCTTTTTGCATATATATGAAGGAGACACGGTCAACATCGCCTGGGCGGCTGATAATGATGGACATGGGAGCGAGGATGGAGGACAGTGGGCACATTATTTTACTGACAAAAGCCCCAGAAGCGTCATAGGTATGAAACTCCTACACAGCCCCAATCCTGACGTGCAAATCTCTTATAATTGGTGGATTTCCAATCAATCTGGAGGTAGTCGTGACTGGGGTCCTTGGTTAGCTGCGAATCAGTCAATATGGGCGGCAATGAACCCTTATGGAAGCGGCAACGCTTTTCCGGACAATGTATTGGGGACTCCGGGAGGAGACGTCTCCAAATACTTCATCATGTCCAATGGAGAAATTGATTACGACCAGATATATTCCTGCATCTGGCCTAACTTGTATCCCGACGAGGGCTGGCTTCCGGTCAATACGCAGATGTGTGGTGATCTGGCTAACGGGTTTGATACCCGTTATCTTTTATCTTTTGGTCCGTTTGACGAAATTGCTCCGGGTGAAAGTCTCCTTTGCGTGTTAGCCTATGTAATCGGGGAAACTCTTCATGTGGATCCTACTAATTTGGCGCAAGATCCCAGCATGGTGGATCCGGATAGATTTTATGCCAATTTAAATTTCTCCAGCCTGGTTCAGAATGCTTTAGTCGCTCAAGAATTGTACAACGACAACTTTTTCGTCTTTTTCCCGGGCGATTTCACCAATGACCAGAAAGTCAACGTTGTGGATGTAGTTTATTTGATAAATTATATATTTATTGGTGGACCTCCACCATCTCCTTTGAAGGCGGGAGATGTGAACAGAGACTGTCTGGTGGACCTCGAAGATGTGGCATATCTTATAAGATATCTTTTCCTGAACGGACCTTCTCCTCAAGTCGGCTGTGCATAGGTCAAACCATCTTTTTCTCAAGCTCTGTGGCGCAGGTTCTTTCTAACCTGCGCTATTTTTTTGTAGCTGGCGTTTTCGCCAGACGGATTCATCCTGCCCGCCTTTGGCGAGAGAACGTCCGTCCGGGCGCAAGAAAACCGACAAAAAAATGTATTTAACAACTTCTTTCAATTACCACCTCACCCCATTTTTATTTTCATTTGCTTACAAAATTCCTTGTTTTCTGAAAGCTTCCATTGTATACTCACCTGAGAAGTTTAACGGTTTTTCTCCCATTGAGAGGAGCAGTGAATAAAATGCGTATGCATCTTCGCCTGGATTTAAATACCATTGATTGTTTAACCTTTGAGCTTAGGAAGAGAAACTAAATGACGAAAAAATCAATATTTCTTTTTTCGCTGGTGTTATGTCTCTTTTGCGTGGGGATAGATAGTAATTCCTCTGCTTCTGACATCGAAAAGATGAAAGCTATCCCCATTCCTGCCGAACGGATTGTGCCCCCTTTTCATCCCTTTACCCCGAGTGGGGAGCGTTCATGCGTGATTCAATATGATAACGGCTCGGTGGCATACTATTTTCCAGTCTTTGATACCGGATGGGGTTTTGCAGTATATATGGACCCTCAAGTTTGTGGGGCACAAAATTCCTATCCTTTTAAAATAACCGGGGTGCAATTTTGTCTTCACCATTATTCTGATGGGCGTACTGCCGTTTGGCCTGTGGAGATTCGGGTGAATATTAGGGATTTGAAAAAAGATACCGTCTGTCTTGGGCCCGGCACTCTTTTGTATCACCAGACCTTCACCATACCCATCGACTCAAGCTACGACAGTCTCGGAAGACCTATGAATTTGAGCTTAGATTCCCTCACCAACCCGAACTCCACCTGCTGTCTAAATGACTCTTTCTTTTTAGAGATCATATTTACCGGAGGCACCAGTGCCCCATTCCCCAGCTTGCTGATGACAGAGACCACCGATTCGGCAGACATCTGTCATGATTGGTTCTTATTTGACGGAACCTACCATGAGTGGTATACAGCTTGGGAACTACCTACTCCCGGAAACGCCATCATTCGCACCACTGGCTATACCCACTCCTTAGACTGCTATTCTTGTTGGCATTGGAAACCCACCAAAACCTCTGCTCCCAGTGGCATGCCGGATTTTGACCAATATCAATTCCGCGATTCTTTAACTAACGATTCTTCCGCTCTGGATGTCCCCACTGCAGTGGCGAACTGCTTAAAGTGGTGTGGTGCAGTCCCAGAAAATACCCGCCCTCCTGAACTTATCCGTCTTTTGTCCACCTATTTGGGCACCGACCCAGACAGTGGAACTTCGGTGGATTCGTTGCAGATAGGATTAGGTCGCTATTTAACGCATTACGGATTTGATTTCTATGAACACACCTATAGAAAGCCCGATTTCAAGGAGATGGCGGATTCACTTGAAAAATCTCAGAACATCATTCTGATTTTGGGTTTCTGGCAGTTTGATGGAGGGTCTTGGCACCGTTTTGGAGGTCGCGCCACTACCCTGGCAGGTGTCTGTTCGGAGTCATCGTGGGTGGCGTTTAGCGATCCTGCGGTGGATGGAGCAGAGCTTAGCTGGCAGGGGAGATTCTTTCCGCTCGGGCATCCGCCTCATCCTGACAATGATACCCTGCATAATGATTCTATTTATGTCTCCCATGACATCTATACCTCAGATACGTTATTTCTCGATTATGGCGATAGCCTTGATACCCTTTGGGGGATAAAGGATTTCTATGAGAACGACACCTCCCTGTTCAGAAAGTTTGAAGGACGGAATTTTCAGCCGGGACAAAAGCTCTACCGGGCACCCTATGTGCCTGATGCGCCCGTCTATACTGCGGTGGAATACGCTGTTATGATCTGTCCAAAACCACAAGCTACTTTGTGGTATTGGAAACCAGATCACCCGAACCAAGAGCCTTCTGCGGAAAGCGGGATGCCAGACTTCGACCAACATCAGTTTAGCCCCTCTGATTCTCAAGCTTTGTGTGGACCTACCGCCATTGCCAATTGTTTGTGGTGGTTCGGACAAGTTCCCCAGGACACTACCCCAGCTGACCTGATCCGGCTTTTGTCCGGCTATTTCCATTCCCGTTCCGACTCAGGAACCTATGTGGATTCAATTCAGGTTGGTCTGGATTCTCTTTTTGAACAGTATGGTTTCAATCTATATGACACCTCTTTTTATCAGCCTGATTTTCAAGATATGGCGGACTCCTTAAAGAAATCTCAGGATGTAATCCTCCTTTTCGGATTCTGGCAATATGATACGACTAACCAAATGTGGTATCGCTTCGGTGGACACTTTGTTACTATGGCTGGAGTCTGCTCCGACTCATTTAAAGTCGCTTTTAGCGATCCTGCCAGAGATAACGCAGAAAACCACAGAGCAGGTAGAGTGAGACCCTCCTGGCATCCCCCACATCCAGAGGATGCCACATATCACAATAATACCATTAATGTTTCTCATGACATCTACGGGTCAGACACTTTATTTGTGAGTCATCCCGACACCGTGGATACCTTATGGTGGATTGCGGACTACTATTCGGAAAAGGACACATCCTGGTTTTATCAGTTCGAGGGGAAAAATTTCCAGCCCGGACAAATGCAGTATTTTCGTTCCTATGAACCTTCGGAATCTGTATACGCCGCTGTGGAATATGCCATCATGATCTGTTCCAAGTCCACTTCCGTGGAGGAAGAAGAGGAGATCATAACCCCTAAAGATTTTGAGCTTTTCCAGAATCATCCCAATCCTTTTAACCCTTCCACCAAAATTGAGTTTAGAGTTCAGAGTTTAGAGTTTAGAGAACCCCGCCACACCACACTGAAAATCTATAATATTCTTGGGCAGAAGGTGAGAACTCTGGTGGATGAGCCGAAAAGACCAGGAAGTTATGAAGTGATCTGGGACGGAAAAGATGAAAAGGGGAAGGATTTGAGTTCAGGCATTTATTTCTACCAATTAAAACTTGGTGAGATTACGCAGACTAAAAGAATGATTTTGCTGAAGTAGTTCAACGGATCGGTCAACGGACCAAGCGGACTTGTAGTGAGCAAAGCGAATCTATTAAACGGATTTGTTGTTGATCTGATAAAGCGCGTAGCGGAGCCTTCATGGCTCCGCCCACGCTTAGGCATCTGATTGCAGAGGTATAAAACCTCTGCTACGTGCCGCGTAGCGGAACCTTTATGGTTCCGCCCACCCCGTAGGCAAGTTTAAGAAAGCGAAAATTTTTTATTTGTTTCGATAAATTTCTTGTTTTTTGAAATAACTCATCATATATTAATGAAAACAATTTTTGCGTGGCTTTTGACGAAGCTCTAAACAAAAAAGGAGATGGTGAGAAGAACTAATTGATAAAAGCCCACTGATTTTTTAAATCTCTAACCTAAAAGGAGGTAGCAAATGTTAAGAAAGTTAATGATAGTGATCTTAGCGGGTGTGGTTTTTTGGGGCTTTTTCGCTTCAAATATACTTGCAGGAACTCTTGGAAAGATAACTCCCCAAAGGATTCCCTCAGATCAGATTGTCCCCTCTTCCCCCGCACCCCTAACTGGCGACAAGGGTTTCTGCTTGATTCAAAGTGATGATGGCACCCCAGCGTATTATATCGGTTCTTTTGGAGCAGGTGACGGGGTCGCATTGTATATGGACCCAGCAAAATGCGGAGTGCAAGTCCCTTATCCCTTTAAGGTCACGGACGTCCATTTTTATCTTTATGAGCCAGGTGGCGGTGGCTACACCTGGCCCGTGGAGATTCAGGTCAACATAAGGGATTTAATCCAGGGATATAAATGTAACGGTCCTGGAAATCTTTTATGCTCCCAGATTTATACCATTCCTGTCGATTCTGCCTACCCCATTCTGATTCATCTGGATTTGGATTCGCTTTGCTGTGTATATGATCCTTTCTTTCTGGAGATCAAATATACCGGTGGAACAAATCCTCCATATCCCAGCTTACTCATGACTGGCATCACCGATGCTCCCGATACCTGTGACGCTTGGTATTATTCGCAAGGATACTATGAATGGTATAACACTTGGGACCCACCTGTTCTTGGATACCCCATCATGCGCATAACCGGATATACCCAAAGTATAGAATGCGACTCCTGTTGGTATTGGAAGCCTGATCGCCCGGATCAGAGACACCCAGCTCCCAGCGGCATGCCGGATTTTGATCAGAACCAGGACCAGTGGGTGTCTTATTGTGGACCTACTGCGGTTGCCAACTGCTTGTGGTGGTTTGATGCAGTGCCGGAAGGATGGACTCCACCTCAGCTGATTGATACGCTGGCAGCACGTATGCATTGTAGGCCAGAGTGGGGAACCTATGTTGACACCATGCAAATGGCACTGGAACAGTATTTCAAGGACTACGGATTTGCGCTTCAGGAATCCACCTTCTATCAACCAAACTTCTACGAAATGGAGGACTCGCTCAAAAAGTGCCAGGACATCATCCTGCTTTTGGGGTTCTGGTGGTATGACGGAGAGTTCTGGCACAGAGAAGGAGGACATTTTGTGACCATGGCCGGGGTATGCTCCGAATCTACGAAGATCGCCCTAAGCGACCCGGATCGGGATGGGGCAGTAGCCGGTTGGCCCGGCAGAGTCAGACCACCCGGGCACCCGGGACCCGGAGCTTATCCCCATACGCTACATAATGATCCGACCTACGTTTCACAGGATATATACAACAGCATGCAATCTCCCAGCCCAGGCAATCCTGGCTGGGGAATTGACTACATAGTGCCGACGGGAAAGTATTCTGGGATAAACGTTCCTGAAGAGTTCATATCTGTAACCAAATCTGCACCCAAAGCTGACGTGACTGTATTATACTATACTGAAGTGGAATATGCGGTCATGATCTGTCCCAAACCTACGGCAGTCGAAGAGGAGGAAGAAGGTTCGATAACCCCGAAGGATTTCGAGCTTTACCAGAGTTATCCCAATCCGTTTAATAACCAAACCATCATCAAATATGATCTCCTCAAGTCCTGCCAGGTAAGTTTAACCATCTACAATATCCTGGGGCAGAAGGTCAAAACATTGGTAAACCAGCGACAGGAGGCAGGAACCAAGATCATAAATTGGGACGGAAAGGGTGAAAAAGGCAAGGACTTAGCCAGCGGAATCTATTTCTATCAGCTCAAGGCGGGAGAAGCAACGCAAACCAAACGAATGGCTCTGTTGAAGTAGGTCAAAAGATCGGTCAACGGATTCAGCGGATTCATCCTGAACGGATAAAACGGATTTTCTTGGAATAAGATGAGGCAGTTAGTGTTTGGGCGGGGGTCAAACCCCCGCCCAAACTCTTTTGTAACAAATTCTAAAGGTTCTTTCAGCCAGGTTACATATCCTCTCTTTTTATAGCCGTAAAAATTTTTCACTCCGTATTCAGATTTTTGTTGACATATTTCTTGCAAAAAGTTAAACTAAAATAAATAGCAATTTAAAACCACGCTAAGTCGGAAAATTGTCTCGTGTGGAGTCCCGAAGCCGTGTCCAAATAACACAAAACCAGAAAATGAAAAAACTATTCCTGGAAAGAAAGGAGGCAAAATGAAAAGAACGAGCATGGTATATGCGATAGTTCTTTCCTTCAGTTTGATTGTGGTGGGGGAAGCATTGGGTAGCTTTATGGTGGACCCGGAGCGTTTTTACTCTCTCCCTGGAGGACAAGACTACCCGGTTATATCGGCAGGAACTAATGGGTTTTTTGCCGTATGGCAAGATGAAAGGACCGGCACTAAGCATATCTATGGGAAGAGGATTTCAAAGGCTGGGGTAGTGCTGGATACCTGTGGAATATTGATTTCCAGTGAGTCCAGCCCACAATATAACCCGACCATCGCATTCGGCTATTATGGCGGCGGGCTTAAAGATAATTATCTGGCTGCCTGGTGGGATGGACGCACCACACCCGTTAGAATGTATGGGACGAGGATAAGTGGAACTGAGGTCGTGGACACTGCGGGGATTCTTATAGAAACGTTTGAATATGGTGATAGACCTCCATCCATTGCCTATGGATCATCCAACAAATATCTGGTCGTGTGGGATACATGGGATGGCGACATATTCGGCAGGATGGTGGATGTTAATGGCAATGTAGGCGTTCGTTTTGATATCTGTACAGAGGCACACACTCAATATTCTCCCAAAGTCTCATTTAATGGCACAAATTTCTTTGTCGTCTGGCAGGATAACAGAGATGGTTATTGGGAAATCTATGGTGCCAGGGTGACCCCCGCGGGTTCTGTCCTTGACCCAAGTGGAATAAAACTGGTTAACGCCTCAGGTGCCAGAGGAAGGCCCGATGTTGCTTTTTGTGATAGCCTTTGGCTCTGTGTATGGGTAGACTCAAGAAGTGGCAGTGACGAAATATATGCAACGAGAATAACGGGAAACGGAACCGTCCTTGACCCCACATCCATATATATATCAGACAACTTTTATTCGAATGCCTCATATCCTGCGATCTCGTCCAACAGCACAAACTTCATGGTCGTCTGGATTGAGAACAAAACTGTATACGATGCAGTGGTAGACACATCTGGGTCTGTCCTTTCTATTGCCTCGATGACGGTCATCCCTTTGGTTACCTATAGGCAGAATACAGATGTTGCATTTTGTGATACTGCGTTTTTCTCGGTGTGGAATTATGCCCAGCCCGGACTAAGTGGGATTGTGGGAAACGGCATTAGGAGAAATGGCTACTTCTTTAATCTTACCTGGTGGAAGGAGGTGGGGATAACTACCACAATCCAGACCAAGCCCGATTGTGCATTTGGGGGGGATAGTGCCTTGGTTTTCTGGGAAGACAATGCCTGGGGAGATCAGATAGGAATGATAAATTCAAGTGGCAATCTAGTGAAGGACTTCTTCGTTGATATTGGTCTGGACAAACCATCCGTCGCATTCACAGATCCATACTATCTTTGTGCCTGGCATCAGGAGGCTGACTCAACCATTAGGGCAAAAAGAATAACCAGAAATGGTGCAGAAATGTCCTCCATAGGGATAGAAGGAACTATTAGTTATACTCCGTGCCTGGATGTAGATGGTGGAGAAGGAACCTTCTGTGTTGGATGGATAGACCTGCAATACCCCAAGAATGTATATTTTAGTATTTTGGATACAGGTGGAGTAATAGTCTGGCCCACAACAAATATCTCCAATACCCCTGCTTCTGTGACGTTTTTACCTTTCCTTTCAGTCTGTTTCAACGATAACAACCACAATTACCTGATCGCATGGCAGGAAGAGGAGTTGATGGAGATGTATGACAGTATATTCTGCACCATGGTGAGCAAGACCGGTGGTATACTTTATCAAAGAGTGTGTATCGCAGGAGGTATTGGGGAAGGAGAGCACCCCTCCCTTACGTTTGACGGCACAAACTATTTCTGTGTATGGAAGAAGCCAGGCGGAGTCAAAGGCAGATGGATTAGCACAGCAGTGGTGCCGGGTGATACCTGTTTTATACCGTTTAATATCAATAATCCGGAAGTGAATTTCTATGGCACGGGATATTTTCTCACCGGTGAAAGGGAAGGCAAGATATGGGGCGCAAGACTTACCATGAGTGGCGCTATTGTGGATACATTTGAAATTGGAGAAGGCAAGGAGCATTCAGCGGATACAAGGGAGGGTAAATATCTTGTCACCTGGTCATCCTTTACCCCTTGTCCCTATTCTTCCTATCGGGTATATGGTCAATTTAGTTCTCTCACCGGGATAGAGGATGAAGAAGAGAATGCGATAACTCCGAAAGATTTCGAGCTCTACCAGAGTTATCCCAATCCGTTTAATAACCAAACCATCATCAAATACGATCTCCTGAAATCTTCCCAGGTAATTTTGACCATCTACAATATTCTGGGGCAGAAGGTCAAGACATTAGTGAAGGAACGTCAAGCGGCAGGCTCCAAAACTGTAGGTTGGGATGGGAAGGATGAGAAGAACAAGGACTTAGCCAGCGGAATTTATTTCTATCAGCTCAAAGCGGGCGAGGTCACACAGACAAAACGAATGATTCTGCTGAAATAGTTTATTCGGAGTATCAAGCTTTAGGGCTTGTTGAAATAACTTCCCTCCCTCGATGGGAGGGATCAAGGGAGGGTGAAAAGTGATGATTTATCAACATTTTCACCCCCACCTTTATCCTCCCCCGTCAAGGGGGAGGAGTTTTTCAATAGCCCCTTCAACCCCTGCCCCAACATAAACTATTGTACAAAAAACATCTTGATATTCTTTGATGCTAAAGTTACATTACTCCGGCATTTTTTTAGGGTGAAAGGAGTAGCGAGACTTGTCTCGCGTCAAAAACCTCTAATCTTATGTTGGAATTGGATCCTCAACGTTGTGGTCATTGTGGCGGGTGCGTGGCGGTATGCCCTTACGGAGCTTTGGAGCTTTTCGTTTCCGGGCTTTTGATTAAACCAGAGCTGTGCACACTTTGTCAAAACTGCATAATTTTCTGCCCGGTGGGAGCACTAAATATAACATCTCTGGAGTGTCAAGCTTCAGCTTGACCAGAATTCATTCAAACAAAAAGCCTTTATTTGGTTCACCTGAAGGTGAACACTCCAATTTTGATGAATGACAAATACGATTGTATAGTGGTAGGAGCCGGTCCTGCCGGTTCAATGGCTGGAAAGGTTCTGGCTGAAAATGGGGTGAATGTTTTGGTTTTGGAAAAGGATCCGGAGGTTGGTTCTCCATTATCCTGTGCCGAAGCCATCAGCTTTTCAGGATTAACCAGCTTCGTTCCGGTCGACCCGGAATGGATCAGCACCCAAATTCACAAGGCACTTCTGGTCAGCCCATCCAACATAAGAATGAAGCTTCATCACCCCAATGCTGGGTTTGTTTTGAATAGGAAAATTTTTGATAAAAGGTTAGCCGAAAAAGCCGCTTCTTCCGGGGCTTGTGTGAAGGTAAATACTCAGGCGATTGGACTTTTGAAAAACAAAAAGGGAGAGTTTTGTGGAGTTGTGGTGCAGGAAAATGGAAAAGAACAAGAATATGAAACTAAGGTGATAATCGGAGCGGATGGCGTAGAGTCATACGTGTCAAGATGGGCCGGGATGGATTTTTCTTTAGGATTGGACCAAATAGAATCATGTGCCCAATATCTTTTAGAAGAGGTGGAGGTGGAGTCAGATTGTATGGAGTTTCATCTGGGACTAACTTTAGCCCCCGGAGGCTATACCTGGGTTTTCCCTAAAGGTGATAGCCGGGCAAATGTCGGCATAGCAGTAACACCTGACCTCACATCCAAAAGGAAGGCAAAAGAATATTTAGATGGTTTTGTGCAAAAAAGATTCTCTAACTTCAAAATAATAGAATCGATGATGGGGGGAGTTCCTTGTTTTGATCGAAACAAAAATCCAGTTAAGGAGAATATCCTTCTGGTGGGAGATGCCGGAAGGGTAGTGGATTCACTTTCCGGGGCGGGAATCTACAATGCTTTGCTTTCTGGGAAGATCGCCGGAGCGGTGGTGAGCCAGTATGTCAGAGATGGAAAGTTATCCGTTTCATTTCTCAAAAACTATTATGAGGAGCTGATGCGGGCCAAAGGGAGATTGTTGCGGTTTTATTCTCTCTGTCGGGCGATATTTTTGAAGATGACCGATGAGGATTTCGATGCGGTCATTTTATTTCTAAAAAAATACTTTGATGAAAAGGTAGTCACCGGAATAGAGCCTATCCCTTTGGTAAAGACCATCTTGAGATCCAATCCCAAGCTTTTATTCTTGCTGAGACATTTGGTATGGTAAAGGCTTTATGGAGTAGCAGAGCTTGCTCTGCGTCTCTCGATGTTTCCGGGAATAGTCTCAAGATCACGCCAAAGGCGAGGAATTCCCTAAGCTAAGCGACATCCCGCTTCTGGCCAGATGCATCAAGAGACTTTGAAAATAACCTACGGGGTGACGCCCTGCGAAGTCCCTGAGGTCTTTCGATTCACCAATTTAGTCAATCGGGATTTGACCCGTGAGGCCACGTTTTTGTGAATAACCTTTTTTCTAGCGGCTTTGTCCAGAAGGGAGGTTGTCTTTTTCAACTCCTTTTCATCAAAAGAGGTTTCTACCTTTTTGATAGCTGTCTTCATCTGAGACTTAATGGCTCGATTTCTTACGTTCGCCGCTTGGCTTTGTCTCAACCTTTTCTCTGCCGATTTATGCGTAGGCAAATCTAACTCCTTTATTCGAGGTTTTATGTTACATCTCGATTTTTGAATATAAATCCGAAATCAATTTTGTCAAGCTAAAAACAAATTGTATTTAAAAAAAAGCGAATGATTTTCCCGCAGGAAAAGGACAAGCATGGGGTGATAACTTTGGCACAAAAATCAGACGATTCCCCTTGTAGTTGCCCAATTTATTGGGTTTTACATACTGCCCGATAAATCGTGCAACTACATTTCTATGAGCTTTTTCGGAGATTTTATAATGCCAGAAACGGTCTTGTTAAAAGATCAGGACAAGATTGCTAAATCCACCGGGATCGTAAGCTCCGCTACTTTTCTCTCTCGGGTTTTGGGTTTGGCAAGGGAACAGGTTTTTGCCTTTCTTTTTGGGGCAGGCTATGCAACCGACGCTTTTGTCGCCGCCTTTCGTATACCGAATCTATTAAGGGATCTATTCGCCGAAGGAGCTCTCTCCTCCGCCTTCATTCCGGTCTTCACCGATTATGTGACCAACCAGGGAAAAGAGAAAGCCTGGGAATTAGCCAACTTAGTGCTCAATTTGCTTTTAGTTATTTTATGTTTAATAATAATCGTGGGAATCATCTTTTCACCCTACATCGTTGGTGTGATCGCTCCCGGATTTGGCAAAGTGGCAGGCAAACAGGAATTGACCACTCTTTTGTCCCGAATCATGTTTCCCTTTTTGCTTTTGGTCGCTTTGGCCGCTTTAGTAATGGGGATATTGAATACCTTCAGGCATTTTGGCATTCCGGCTGTGGCACCCACCTTGTTCAATTTGGGAATGATCATAGGGGGTCTTTTCCTCTCTCCTTTTTTTGATCCGCCCATCATTGGTATGGCTATTGGTGTCCTTTTAGGAGGGTTCGGACAGTTAGCCATTCAATTGCCTTCATTAAGGAAAATCGGTTTCAGATACCGCTTCACTTTTAATCTCCATCATCCCGGAGTAAAAAGGATTTTGATTTTAATGGTTCCCGCAACTTTAGGTTTGGCTTCCACCCAGATCAATATCTTTGTGAATACTCTAATTGGGTCTTTATTGCCCCAGGGATCTGTCTCTTATCTTAATTATAGTTTCAGGTTGATGCAATTTCCCATCGGAGTCTTCGGCGTGGCAGTGGCGACGGTGACCTTTCCGATAGTTTCCGCCTTTGCGGCAAAAAAGCAAATGGACCGGCTTCTTTCCACTTTCACTTCTTCTTTAAAACTGGTTTTTTTTCTCACTATACCCTCAGCCCTCTTTTTGGCGGTAGCCTCTCAGCCGGTCATCTCGGTCTTATTCCAGCACGGAAGATTCACCTTTTTGGACACCATCGCCACCTCTCAGGCTTTGGTGTTTTACTGCATAGGACTTTTCGCCTATTCCTCTGTTAGATTGACCGCATCCACATTTTATTCCATGGGTGATACAAAAACGCCAGTTAAGACCAGTGCGGTGGCAGTGGGTGTCAATATTGTTTTGAACCTTCTCTTGATGCATCCTTTGGGATTCAGAGGATTGGCATTAGCGGCCTCAATTTCTGCCATGGTGAATCTGTTTTTTCTTCTCACAATTTTAGATAAAAAGATTGGACATTTGGATCGAAAAGATATTTCTGGAACATTTTTTAAAATATTGTCCTCAGCTTTCTTCATGGGGCTAATTCTTTGGATTTACTTGAAGTTTTTCGGATTGGATTTAAGGACAGCTGGATTAGTCCAAAAAATCCTGAGCTTGGCAATCACTATGATTTTAGGATTGACAAGTTATTTTGCCTTCTCCTATATTTTAAAAGTAAAAGAGCTTGACCGCATCCTGGAGCTTTTAAAGATAAGAAAAAAGAAATGAATAGAGATTCAAGACTTAAGATTTAAGAAGCTTATTTTTTCAAATGGCTTTTGTTAAATAATCGTTGACGAAAAAGGATTTTTTGTTATGATTTATTATATGAAAGTGTCTAAAGTTGAACAACACTGCGTAGCGGAGGCTTCATGCCTCCGTGTACCCATTTGGGTGCTACGCTTCTTGAGTCTTCCATAAGGCAGAATGAATTTCCATGAAAGTAAAAGATATAAAGGAAAGAGCTGAACAGGCGTATAGGTTATTGCAAAAGTGCAGGGTTTGTCCTCGAAGATGTGGGGTGGATCGACTAAATGGGGAAAGGGGATTCTGCAGGGTGGGGAAAAATCCAATGATCTCAAGCGGCAATGTGCATTTCGGGGAGGAACCTCCTATATCTGGAACCAGAGGCTCGGGAACCATCTTTTTCACTGGTTGCAATTTGAGATGTATCTATTGCCAGAATTTTCCCATCAGTCAACTGGGTCATGGATTGGAGATGACCACCAAATATCTGGCGGAGAGGATGATTTCCCTTCAATCCCGAAGATGCCATAACATAAATTTTGTGACCCCCACCCATTTTGTTCCCCAAATCTTGGAAGCCTTGTCTTTTGCCCGGGAGATGGGTTTTGACCTCCCCTTGGTTTATAACAGCTCCGGATACGATTCGATTGAAGCTTTGAGACTATTAGACGGGATAATTGACGTATATCTTCCGGATATGCGCTATTCGGATGATCGGGTGGCAAAAAGGCTATCTTCTGTCGAAGATTATGTGGAGGTCAACCAAGAAGCCATAAGAGAGATGTATAGGCAGGTGGGGAATTTGGTCACCGATGAAGAGGGCTTAGCCAAAAAGGGACTTTTGATTCGACACTTGATCCTTCCTTTTGACCTGGCGGGAAGCAAAAAAACTTTTAGATTCATAAAGGAGGAGATTTCTGCTTTAGCTTATGTGAGTTTGATGGGACAATATTTCCCCAGCTTTAAGGCGAAAGAAGACGTATCAATAGAGAGAAAAATCACCCACGAGGAATATGAACAAGCAAAAGAGAGTTTTTTTGAGTCTGGTTTGACTTTAGGCTGGATGCAAGAAGCTTAAAATTCGGGGAGTGAAAGGTTTTGAAAAACAAATTTCAGATCATTTTGATTTTATCCCTGTTTTTCCTTAGCTGTACTTACTACAACACTTTTTATAACGCTAAGAAGAGTTTCAAAGAAGGCGAAAATACGCAGAAGGGTTTGGCTCCGGGGGTAAAGAACACCGCGGCAAATCAAAAATATGAGGACGCCATTAAGAAAGCTTCCAAAGTCCTGATCTTTCATCCCAAAAGCAAGTGGGCCGATGACGCTCTGTTTTTGATCGGGAGGGCTTACTACAATATGGGGGAATACGCCAAAGCCCAAAGGAAATTTGAGGAGCTTTTGACCAGCTTTCCCAAAAGTAAATTTGTGGATGATTGCCATTATTACGTCAGCTTGTGCCAGTACAAATCTGGAAATGAATTGGATGCGATCCAATCTTTGAAATTGCTAGTCCAGTCAAGTAAAGCTGAAAAGAAGAAAAGGGCTGAAGCGGATTTTCTATTGGGAGGGATATATTTTGAGAGGGGGGAATATGATGATGCCGTAAGCTATTACCGACACCTGGTGGAAAATTACGAAAAAGACACCCTGGCTGTTTTTGCCCAAGCTCGTATCGGGGAGAGCTTCTGGTTAAAAAAGGATTACGCACAAGCCAAAGAGGCTTTTGCGCAAGTGGAGAAATACAACCCCAAACCAGATAAGCTTTTTGACTCACAATTTAAAAGTGGAGAATGCTGTTATTTAATGGGGGACTTTGAAGAGGGGATGAAGATCTTCACCGGGCTTTCCAAGGAAACCAAATACGTAGAAAAGCTCCCCTTAGTTAAGCTGAAAATTATAGAGGGGATATTGCTTTCAGACAGTACCCAAGAAGCCATCCAGGAGTACGATAAGATCGTCAAGGATTATCCTAAGACCGCGCATTCCGCCACGGCACTTTATCAGTTAGGAATGATATATCTAGAAAGATTCGGAGATTTGAAAAAAGCCAAGGAGCTGTTTGATAGCTGTAAGGCCGAAAGTCCCCAATCCAAGATAGCTCAAGAGGCTTTAACCAAAAGTGCCAATATTTCTAAGGTGGAGGAGTATCAAACAGAGTTATCTGCTGAGGAGACAGAAAAATCGTGTAATGCTTTGTTCCTTTTAGCTGAATTCTACTTAGCCCAGATGAATCAGCCCGATTCGGCTTTAGCGGAATATCTGCTTTTGGCGGCTAAGCATCCGGAATCCGAATATGCGCCCCAATCCCTTTATGCGGCCGCCTGGATTTTGGAAAACATTAAAAAAGATACCACTGGGGCGAAAGAGATCTACGCAAGGATTCTAAAAGACTATCCAGGTTCAAACTATTTTAAACCAGCCTTAGAATTTCTAAAAGTATGCCCCGACTCTTTTGAGGTTTCCAACCCGGAGAGAAAGTATCTGGAAGCGGAAAAAATGTTATTCGAGTATGAAAAAGTTGATTCAGCCTTAGTTTTGTATAATGGAATAATCCAGGAATTTCCTCAAAGCATTTATGCTGGCAAAGCCGCTTATGCGATTGCCTGGATCACCGAATATTATGCCAACCCGGGAGACAGCACCGTGATTTTGGCTTACCAGAAGGTGATAGATCAATACCCCAACTCAGAGTATGCGGAAGCGGCTCGAATCAAATTAGGGCTTTCTGCCACCATGAGGACTCCCCCTTCTCCCCCACCCCAACAGCAGAAACCTCCGGAACAACTAGCGTCAGATACTGCCAAGATTGATACGACCTCAAGTTCGGAGTCTTCCATTCACATGGCACCGGAACCGCTCAAACGAGGGGAGTTTATCTATCCCGAATCGGAAAAGGAGTCAGGCATTAAAGGGAAGGTGGGACTTAAAATTATGATCGATTTCGAAGGCAAAGTAATCGATGCGGCGCCGGTAAACAAGACGGGTAACTATTGGATAGATGAAGCCGCAAAACAAGCGGCTTTAAAAACCACCTTCGATCCTCAAAAAATCGATGCCAAGCTTTTGGGTGGATGGTTTTTATATGATGTGGAGGTGATACCCCCAACAACCAATCAAGATAGCCACATCGATCAAAGTGGGATTAAGCAGTAGACGGATGATCTTGCAATCTACCAGCTCAATAGTTTCAAAAGAGAAACTCAGCCAAGAGATATTTAGGCTCACTCTTTTATCCCCCTATATCTCCCAGAAGGTAAAACCCGGAAATTTCGTTCACATAAAAGTTAACCCCAATCCTTATCCTCTTCTGAGAAGAGCCTTCAGCGTGCATTACGTGGATAAACAAAAGGGATGCTTCGAGATTCTATTTAAAGTGGTGGGAAGGGGGACCAGGATTTTGTCAGAAAAATCTCCCGGGGATATGCTGGATATTCTTGGCCCTATCGGAAATAATTTTTCATTCCCCCAAAAAAAGGAAACGGTGATGCTGGTAGCTGGAGGGATGGGAATCGCCCCACTCTGGTTTCTTTTTACCAAGCTAATTAAGAAGACAGACCATGAGAAACTTATGTTCTTTTTGGGCGTTAAAACCCAAAAGGAGCTTTTGTATTATGAAAAACTAAAAAATTTAGGAACCAACTTGAAAGTGACCACAGATGATGGAAGCTTTGGGACCAAAGGTTTAGTCACGGAGGTCTTCTTAAAAGAGATTAAAAAGAGAAAAAAAGAAATACCCAAACTTATAGTTTATTCTTGCGGACCTCCGGAGATGTTAAAAAAGATGTCAGAAATTTCAAAAAGATATACTCTTTCTTGTCAAATCTCTTTGGAGGGGCATATGCCTTGCGGGGTAGGGACATGCTGGGGATGTGTGGTAAAACTTGAGAACGGAAGATACAAAAGAGTCTGCATTGATGGACCTGTGTTTGATGCCAGAGAAATTAGTTTGGAGTAGCAAGACTTGTCTTGCGTCTTTAGAACCTTTCCCCTCCCCCTCTCCCCCGCCTCTGGCGGGATTTTCAACATGAAATGGAGAGGGGGAATAGGGGGTGAGGTCAAACAAAAGTTGATCTGACAATGAAGCCTGACCTTTCAGTCAAAATAGCAGGAGTTAAATTCTCAAACCCGGTTCTGGTTGCCTCTGGAACTTTCGGTTATGGGGAGGAATATAAATCTCTGATTGATCTAAATAAATTAGGGGGAATCATTACCAAATCCATAACCTTAGACCCAAGGGAAGGGCACCCGCCTCCCAGAACTTTCGAGACCCCCTCCGGAATGTTAAACGCCATCGGCTTGGCTAATGTGGGAGTGGAGAAATTCATAAAAAAGAAACTCCCTTACTTAAGATCACTTAAGACCAGAATAATCGTGAATGTAGCAGGGAGCACGGTGAGTGAGTATGTGGAGGTGGTGAAGAAGCTGAACCGAAGGAGAGGGATCGACATGCTGGAGATCAATATCTCCTGTCCCAATGTGAAAGAAGGGGGAATTGCTTTTGGATCAAAGACCAAATCAGCTTACGATTGCATAAAAGCAGTAAAGGAGAATACGTCCTATCCTATCATTGCTAAGCTTTCACCCAATGTGACGGATATCGTAGAGATCGCAAATGCAGTCCAGGAAGCGGGTGCAGATGCAATTTCTTTGATCAACACTTTAATAGGTATGGCAATTGACATAGAAAAAATGCGTCCGGTTCTGGCTAACGTCACCGGTGGTCTTTCCGGTCCTGCCATCAAGCCGGTGGCTTTGGCTATGGTATGGAAGGTGGCAAAAGCGGTAAAAATCCCGGTGATTGGTATAGGAGGGATCATGAACGCCGAGGATGCTTTAGAATTTATTTTAGCCGGCGCCTCTATGATTCAGGTGGGAACCGCCAATTTCGTGGACCCGCAAACTTCAATCAAAATTGTCAACGGACTTTCCGAATATTGTAAAAGGAAAAAAATTAAGAAAATCACCGACTTGGTAGGCAAATTAAAAACCAATTAGACAAGAGTCCCCTCTCCCCTTGGGGAGAGGGCCAGGGTGAGGGGGATACTCGGACCATATCAGATCAGGGGATCTGACACCTCTGAAAATGTTTTTAGTAGAGATTGCCCCGACCTTTAGGTCGGGGCAAAAGAGAAGAACCAAACACTCCCTGGGGTTTTAGCCCACTGCATCCCACGAGCTAAAGCTCGTGGCAATTTTCAACAAGCAAAGCAACTATTTCTACTCCGTTTTTTGTTCATCCATCAGCTTCTTTACTCGGGCGATGTTTTGCTCGGTACGAGCAATATCTTGTGGACTGCCGTATTCATGAAATAACTGAAGCGCCTCCTGACATCTGATTAATGCTTCTTGATAATGCCCCTGATCCGCAAATATGAGACCAATTGCATCAAGTGAGAGAGCCACTTTGTCAGGGTAACCAAGTTCGCGAGCAACATTTAATGCTTGCTGATAACAGTCCAATGCTTTTCTGAATTGACCTGCAAACCTCAGAATGCCACCTATCTCATAAAGCGACCCTGCCTGACCTTCTTTATCGCCAATTTGTTCTTTGATAGCAAGGCTTTGGCTGAAATGCTCAAAAGCTTCCTTAGGACGATTTAATCCATTCAAGGTCAAGCCAAGTTGATGGAGGAAATCAGATTCAAGCTCACGATTACCTGACTCCTGTGCCAACTTTAGCCCTTCTTCTGCTTGTTTCAATGCCGCGTCATACTTTTTCATACACTCCAACAATTGCGCGATGCGGTAGTAGTCAATCACAATACCCTCTTTATAGTCTCTCTCTTTATCTAAAGCCAGTGCCTCTTGCTCTAACTCTAACGCCTTCTCGTATTCGCCGTGCTGTCGATAAATCTGTGCCTGCTGGCTGATAGATACTGCCATATTGAATTTATCATCTATGCTTCTAAAGAACTCAAAGCATTTTTCATGGATTTTAAGTGCCTCCTGCCATCTACCTTCATTATTAAGTAAGGTGGCTAAATTGGTCATAGCAACATATTTGTTAGCACTCTTAAGCGAATCAATACTTTTCCTAAGCAGCTCCTTAGACAATTCTTGTCTCCCTTGCATGTCTAAAAATGGTTGAATTGATGTGACAATATTACCTGCCTGTTCGTACTCTTCGGCTTCAAATAGGTGATGGTGAATTTCAAGCAAAGATGAGGTCATCATTTCTGCCTGTTCACGCATCCCTCGTTGAGCTAACATCTTCATCACAGCACAGAGCACCTTTAAAGGTTCAGCTTTCATATCCTCTGGCGCTCTTTTTAGCAATTCATCATACTGATGAATGTAGAACTCGACAGCCTTCTTGTGCAGTCTCTTGCATTCTTCCTTGCCTATCTTGTCAAGCACATATTCACTTACCACCGGAAGGACGACAAAACCTCTGCCTTCTCCTTCAAGCTGAACCAAAGAATATCCCATCGGTTTATTGAGTGCTTCTTTTTTGGGAACAAGCCTTTGAATATCCTCCGCTCTCAAGGGACGGCGGAACACGGCTAATATCCCCAGAGCTTCTTGTTCATCTTCATTCAAATCTTGCCACAGTCCATCCATGAAATATTTGCCTACATCCTCAATTACCTTACCCCGCAGGTCTTTGTCATCAAGCACCTGGGAGACTGAATGTTCCTTAAGATAGGAATCGAGTAATTCAGTATACTTTGGATGTCCTTCAACCAGAGGAAGCAGTTGCAATTGCTTCTTATACTCTAACTTACTTAAAGGACCTCCTAAATTATTCATATGTTGAATGGTCTGGTGTGCGGTCAATCCCGGCAGGTGAATTGTCAGAAGATTCTCTTTTGGCAAGCCGCATTTTAGGAAGTTGCTTTGATCTTTTGTTTCGGAAAAAAGCTTCCACTGATAGCGACAGGTAAAGAGAAATGTTGAGTGCCAATTATAGTCAAATAGAGATGAAAAGAATTTGGTCAAGTCCTCGTCCCTTAACTCGCCAACAGGAGCCTGTTTGACAAATAAAGACTCAAAATTATCAAAGATGAATAGATAACGATAATCTTTAATGGCATTATTAAGCAAGGATACTCGCTCGTCAATTGGGATGCTACTTTCTTTAAGCAACTGCCCTGCTCGTGCATGACCTTCCTTCCCTTGATAGGAAATAAAATTAGCCAATTTCTCTATTATGTTGGCAAAGGTAGGCTCTATCTTGTCGCATCTTATCACGCAGAAGGCTTCGACAGATTTATCTAATTGCACTTTCTCAATAATCTTAGCGGCTAAGGCAGTTTTACCCACACCACCCAAGCCATAGATATAGACTGCTGGTATCTGTGGACTGTTAATCGCCTGGCGAATGTCTCTAATCTCCTTTTTTCTCCCTACAAATCCACGAACAACAGGCAGTCCCCCTATGTCTATCCGTTCCGCTTCAGTGGGCTTACGCAGGGGTGGAATGGTGGGATCAATCAAGCGAATGTCTGGTGTTCGCAGATAAAGAGCGGGAAGACCCCAATCCGCTCTATCTTTTCCTCTCAGCTCATAGAGTCTAAGCCTCACTTCATTTACTGCCTCAAGGAGACTTGAGCCTTTGCTCAGTTCCTCATAAAACTTGCTTGCAAATTCTATCCCGGATTCGTCCAGTATGGAGTATTGCATAGCCAGCACTGCGGGTAAGCTGTCCTGTAAAAGGGCCGTCCCAACACCTTTCAAAGCATCCTGATGTTGAGTTTGTGCAGTCATACAGCCAGAGAGGACTACCAACTGCAAGCTGTCACTATCCTGAGTGATCCGCCTTAAGTCGTCGCCAAAGAGAGGTCTTACCTCACCATCATCATCCTCACAGGCTAAATAGGTCTCATTGGTAAATGGTAGTTTGCCACCATGACCGGTATAATGAAGTATATGTGGTTGAAAGTGCCTGATCTTACTGCGTATATTGCTCAATGTAGCTATCTCTTCGAACTGAATCTCCAAATAGCCTTTTCGTCTTGCAGGATCGAGCACCTCCTGAATTTTCCCTATCTCTTTTTCACTGTTTAACTCTGGTTGTCCATTGGGACTTGATACTACGACTAAGAGGCGTAAGGGTTGTGGGCTTTTGATGGCGGGAATTTCACCCAAACCGATGGGCTTTCGAGTAAGACGTGCCCTGCCTGAGAGTGCCAGAAAATCATCACCATCGTGCAGATATTCCCAGGGAACGTGCCATAATAAATCTGCACCAGGACTTAATCGCTCAATACCGTCTGGATTTGCCTTTAACCGCTCACGTAATGTCTCGGTAAGCTTTCTTAGCAAAGTATCTTCCTTATCATCAGGCGGTTTGATTTGTGGCTTTTCCTTGATAGTTTTGCTGTCCAATGCTAAGGTGAGGCAATAGCCACCTTTCAGCTCTGGATTTAGTCGTAGATAGTTTTTAAAATCATTCTTTCCACCGGTAATAAGGTCGTAGAAGTGTCTGCCCATCCGTTGTATAAATCCAGTCTCAACATGTTTGTCCCTGCGTCCCGCATCTTCTTCGAGATACTTTGTCCCTCGCACAAAATATGAGTCATCTTCTTTGAATTTAAACTCACATCGAAGTATATCCCGCTTTTCCGGGCTAAGGATACGACTTTCATAAGTATCATCATTCTTATGTGTTAGTTCAATAATAATATTAGGTAACACGGAACCCCCTCCCAGTTAATCTCATCCGATATTTTACCATAGAATTCTACCTTTTCCATTCTACTCAAAATCCTTAAATAAGTCAAGCACAAAAAAACTCGTTCTGAAGGGCTGGTTGACCTCACATAAATGCGGGGTCACGCACTCCCGATGAATTGGGGGATGCGTGACCTGCAAGCTGACAATACACAGGGTGGATCTGTCAAGGATTGAAATGCATTAGTCAACGGATGTAACGGATTAAACGGACTTGTGGTGAGCTTGCCGAACCATATTTATCCGCTCCATCCGTTTAATCCGTTGACAGCTTAATCTCAGTTGAGTCAAATGACCGTTGACCGTTTTGTGGCTTTCACCACCCTATCGATTCCGCCTAAATCCTTGATTATTTCTATATTATTATAATTCTCACTTTGGCGTAATAAATCCGTTACTTTTCCGGCTTGACCAAAAGCAACCTCCAAAGCCAGGAGCCCGCTTCTCTTTAAGAAATTAAAAGAATTTTCAATCATCTTTTTATGAAAAAAAAGACCCTCTTTTTCGCTTTCCAAAGCTATTATAGGCTCATAATCTTTGATCTCCCTGGGCAAGGTTTCAAACTCATCTTTGCTCACATACGGAGGGTTTGAAACCACACAATCTATTTGACTCTCAAGATTTTTATTTTTCAAAGGCTCAAACAGATCACCACGGAGAAACTCAATTTGATTCTCCACCTTATTTCTTATGGCATTTCCTTTTGCTACTTCTAAAGCATCCTTAGAAACGTCTGTTGCATAGACAAAAGCCTCTTTCAGATTCGTTGCCAAACTGATGGCAATAGCTCCTGAGCCTGTGCCTAAATCTATTATTTTGGGCTTCTCTTTGTTTGTAAGTTGCTCGATCACCACTTCAACCAAAATCTCCGTCTCCGGACGCGGAATCAATACCCTTTCATCCACTTTAAATTCCAATCCGAAAAATTCAACCGCGCCGATGACATATTGAACTGGTCTATGCGAAATTCTCTCTTTCATGTATTGATTGAATTTCTCAATTTCATCAGAAGTTAAGATTCGATCCTTGTTCAAATAAAGATCGACTTTGTTTTTATTCAGAACCGCCTCCAATAAAAGCTCAGCATTGGTGCGGGGTCTGTCAATTCCAGCCAGTCTTAGTTTTTCGACAGCTTGATTTAGAATTTCAAGACAGGTATTGGTCATGAGGAATTTGGTTTCCCCTCACCCTTACCCTCTCCCCAGAGGGGAGAGGGTTTGGTAT